>Ga0265797_10000192_pt1 | contig 120353 bp, 111 predicted proteins | sample P2T30metagenome_FD_192433 | JGI IMG/M metagenome (GOLD analysis project Ga0265797, IMG submission 192433) | Plant litter microbial communities from East Loma Ridge, Irvine, California - P2 T30 | ecosystem: Environmental > Terrestrial > Plant litter > Unclassified | place: USA: California... | reverse complement strand
CCGCATCTCCAAATTTCTACTTCCACAAGCTTCCGTCTAAGTCCGCTTCCTTCCGTCCCGCCGCGTCTCCGCTTCGGTGAGGCGGTATTTACGGATACTTCCCAAAACCCGCAAGAGCGAAAATTCATGAGAATGTCATTTTTGTGATAGTCCATTGTTTTAAATAAATAATTATATGACCTCTCCTGATCTAATCCGACATGGAAACAGGTGGAAGGGTTCTTAGATCGCGTGTTTTGAAAGCTCGAGTGCAGGTTTTACGTCAAAATGAGTCGTGATCCCTGTGCATGACGACATGTTCTGCGACTTCGGCATGGAACTGACTCGCATCACGACGCGCTCGTTCCAACGGACAACGAGGTGCCAGGCATATCTTTCAGTCGTCTCAGGTCCGCACTTCTGCAGTTACTTGATCTCGGATGGCGCCTCAGGAGTTCAGCCTCCGGCAAATGCGTCATGCCTGCCGCTTCGGGCAGTTCCGGACGCCTTGTCTTTGTAGCTGTATAATACATGTCACGAGCGGCGCAGGAGATGCCGACCAAAGCCTTCGCTTTTCAACATCCTTACGCCAGCATCTGCTGAAGCCCAAAAGAAGGGCTTCATGCACTCTTGTATCCTTTCCCCTCCCTCCCGGCAGACGGGATAACATGAGCCCTGCCCCCGCACCCGGATCAGCAGGTTGTCCAGCACTCCCCCTGTTGTTGCATCACCCTTTCCGCCGCGCGATAAGGCGGCTTTTCCTGAACAGGCCAGTCACATGCCGCGCCGCGCTTCCGAAAACCTCGATGATCTGGTCCGCGACGGGCTGATCGATCATGCCACGCCGGACCTGCAATCCGTCGCGGATGCCTTTCGCATCCGCATTACGGAAGACATGCGGACAACGGGCGCGTCCGGCGTGCTGGACCAGTTCCTTCCCACCCCTGCCGAACTGATCATCCGCCCCGAGGATTTGCACGATCCCATCGGCGATGCCGCGTACAGTCCGGTCACTGGCCTGACACACCGTTATCCCGACAGGGTGATCCTGCACGCTACCCAGACCTGCGAGGTCTACTGCCGCTTCTGTTTTCGCCGCGAGGCCGTGGGAGAGGATGGCAACCTTTCGGACACCGAAATGGACGGCATCGTGGCCTATCTGGCCAATCACCCCGAAATCCATGAAGTGATCCTGACCGGTGGCGATCCCATGGTGCTGTCCCCCCGCCGCCTGTCGCGAATGATGGAACGGCTCCGCGCCCTGCCGCATATAGATGTCATCCGCTTTCATACCCGCGTGCCGGTCGTGGCACCCCATCGCATAACGGACGCGCTCCTGTCGGCTCTGCGCGGTTCCACCGTTTATGTGGTGGTCCACACCAATCATCCGGCGGAACTGACCCCCGCCGCCCGCGAAGCGCTGGCGCGGCTGGCCGATGCAGGGGTGCCGCTGCTGTCGCAGACGGTGCTGCTGCGCGGCGTGAACGACGATCCCACGGTGCTGACGCACCTGTTCCGCGGCCTGATCCGCAACCGTGTCAAACCCTATTACCTTCATCATTGCGATCTGGCGCGGGGGACCAGCCATTTCAGGACCACAATCGCCGAAGGCCAGAACATCATGGCGGCCCTTCGCGGTAACCTGTCAGGCATCGCGATGCCGACCTACGTGCTCGACATTCCGGGGGGGCATGGCAAGGTGCCCCTGACCGCGGCCTACACACATGATCTGGGTGACGGGCGATGGCAGATAGAGGATTGGCAGGGTGGTCTGCACGATTATGCCGACCCCGAAAGGCAAAGCCTTGACACAAATGGGGAACACGGGCAGAACAGGAGAGGAACCAATTCGGGACGGGACGAACCATGCTGACGCGCAAGCAGATGGAATTGTTGGGCTTTATCCGCCAACGGACGGAACGTGACGGCGTCCCGCCGTCCTTTGACGAGATGAAGGACGCGCTGGATCTGCGATCCAAGTCCGGGATTCACCGCCTGATCACCGCATTGGAGGAGCGGGGCTTCATCCGCCGCCTTGCCCACCGCGCCCGCGCGATCGAAATCGTGAAGCTGCCCGAAGCGATGGAGCGGGGCTTTTCCCCCAAGGTCATCAACGGCGACCGGCAGTCCCCGCCCGCCCGCGCGATGCCGGTCACCATCGACGCCTTGGACGTGCCCGTGATGGGCAAGATCGCCGCCGGCATCCCGATAGAGGCGATCCAGAACATCACCCATCATGTCGCCGTCCCCGGTTCCATGGTGTCCGGCCAGGGTCAGCATTACGCGCTGACGGTGGAAGGCGATTCCATGATCGATGCAGGCATCAACGACGGTGACACCGTGATCATCCGCGAACAGTCCACAGCCGAAAATGGCGACATCGTCGTCGCCCTGATCGAAGGGCACGAGGCTACGCTGAAACGCTTCCGCCGCAAGGGCCGCATGATCTCGCTCGAAGCGGCCAACCCCGCCTATGAAACCCGTATCCTGCCCGAAGGGCTGGTGAAGGTTCAGGGCCGCCTTGTCGGCCTGATCCGCAACTACTGAACATCCCATGCCCGGCGCGCATCCAGCGTCGGGATGATCCGCACCTTTCCGTCGCGCATTTCCAACCCGACGGCACCTGTGTGGCGCAAGGCCACCTCGTCCAATACGAGGCATCCTTCGGGCACCACGCCCTCCGCAGGTCTGTCCAGCACGACGACGGGGGCAAGTGCGCAGGCGGCGGCCATCCGCCCCTCCATCCCCTTGCCCTTCAAGTGCACCAGCGTCAGGCCGTCGATTGCCGCCAGCCGCATCCCGTCCTCGTCACGGAAGGGCGGGCGGGTGGCGGCATCTTCCTGCAAGGCCAGATCCCCGTCACGCTGCAACCACGCCCCGGCCGCGAAACTGCCCCCGCGCGGAAAGGACAGGCTGCGCCCGTCCGGTCCCATCACGCCGACCAGCAAACCGTCACCACTGACCAGAACCGAAGGGCGATCCGCGATCGTCCAGACCGCCAAGGCCGCAAGCATCGGTGCAATACCCAGCAGACGCCAGCGGTTCGGCCAGACCATCCCCCAGATCGCCCCCAGAACAAGCATCGGCAGCACCACGGCAGGCGGGGCCGGAACGCCGGCTGCGGCCCCTTCCCACCCCGCGATCCAATGCGCGACCGCAAGGATCCAGCGCGACCCCGCCTCCATCAGCCACATGCCGGGCTGGGCAAGACCGATGGGTCCCAGCAGCGCCGCGACCACCGCCCCCGGCATGATCAGCGTGCCCATCGCGGGCACCGTCAGCAGGTTGGCCAACAATCCGTAGGGGGCGAAACGGTTGAACTGCGCCGCCGCGATCGGCCCGGTTGCCAGCCCCCCGATGACGGAGGAAAGGAGTGCGGTGTAGACCGGCACCGACCAGCGCGGCAGCGTCTGGCGGAAGGTCAGCCGGTCCACGATGCCGAACCCCAGACCAGCGCCGCAGTGGCCGCCATCGACATCTGGAAGCCCGCGTTCATCAGCGCCTCGGGCCGCAGGGCCAGCAGGATCAGCGCCGACATGGCCACGGTCCGCATGGACAGCGCCCGCCTGTCGGCCAGGATCGCCCCCAGCATGATGGTCGACATGATGAACGCCCGCTCCGTCGCGATGTTGCCCCCGGACAGCGCCAGATAGAACCCTGCCACCCCGATGGAGGTCACCGCCGCGGCCTTCTTGGTGTTCAGCCGCAATGCCACCCATGGCACGAGTGCCAGACCGTAGCGCAGGAGGCCGAAGGTGAACGCCACCAGAAACGCAAGGTTCATGCCCGAGATGGCCAGAAGATGTGACAGGTTCGAATCCCGCAACGCCTCCACCGTTCCATTGGTGATGGCCGAACGGTCGCCGGTGACGGATCCTGCGGCGAAGGCCCCCGCCTGCCCGCCCACATGCGCCTGCACCGCCGAGGAAAGCCGGTCTCGGATGCGTCCCACGATCTGCGACGACGGCTCCGCCCGCGCCAGCGTCAGCACCGGCACGTTGGTATAGCCGATCCCGCCCAGCCGGTCGAAATAGGCCATGCGCCGAAAGTCGAAGCCGCCCGGCTCCGTCGGTGGCATGGGGGCGGACAGATGCGCCGTCATGATGACCCGCGCGCCCGGCTGCGGGATGAAGTGGCCCTGATCGCCACCCAGCGACACCCGCACCTTTTCCGGCGTGTGCGCGGGGTCCGTCCGTTCCAGCACGACGCGATCCAGCGTGATCCGCAGCTTGTCGGAGGAGGAGCGGTCGATCTCGACCACCCTCCCCTCCACCGCGCCATAATAGCGGAAGGTCAGGATCGGGGCATCCTGCGTCCATGCCCGAACGCCGATCAGCAAAAACCCCGCCATCAGCGCAAACAGGCCCCACGCCGGCATGCGGGCAAGATACGGGCCCCGCAGCGCAAGCCACAACAGGCCCGAAGCCAGCCCCGCCCCCATGCCATAGCCCGTGCGCGACGGATCGGCAGGCAGCGCGAACCAGAGTGCGATTCCCGTTCCCATCAGGACCGGAAGGAACGGAAACAGCGCGCCGCCCATGCCCGACACTGTATGCAACGGGGCAAGAATGGATGCGGTGAGCTTGTCCTTCATGCCTCGATTGCCTAATCACATGGATGACAAACCTTGCACGGTCATGGTTTCCAAATCGTTAACCCAGAATGTCACAGGCGCGCCCATGTCCCAGATCGTCACCCGTTTCGCCCCCTCCCCCACCGGCTATCTGCATATCGGGGGCGGCCGGACCGCGCTGTTCAATTGGCTTTACGCCCGCGGGCGCGGCGGCAAATTCCTGCTGCGGATCGAGGATACGGACCGGGAGCGTTCGACGCCCGAGGCGACGGAGGCGATCCTGAAGGGCCTGACATGGCTGGGTCTGGACTGGGACGGCGAGGTCGTCAGCCAGTTCGACCGCAAGGACCGCCATGCCGAGGTCGCCCACGAAATGCTTGCCAAGGGTTCGGCCTACAAGTGCTTCTCCTCCCAGGAGGAGATCGAGGCATTCCGCGAGACTGCCCGCGCCGAGGGGCGTTCGACGATGTTCCACTCCCCCTGGCGCGGTGCCGATCCGGCCACCTTTCCCGACATGCCGTTCGTGGTCCGCATGAAGGCCCCTCGCGACGGCGAGACGCTGATCGCCGACGAGGTGCAGGGCGACGTGCGTTTCGGCAACGACCAGCTGGACGACATGGTGGTGCTTCGGTCGGACGGCACGCCCACCTACATGCTGGCCGTGGTGGTGGACGATCATGACATGGGCGTCACCCATGTGATCCGGGGCGACGATCACCTGAACAACGCGGCCCGTCAACAGATGGTCTATGACGCGATGGGCTGGACCGTTCCGGTCTGGGCGCACATCCCCCTGATCCACGGGGCGGACGGCAAGAAGCTGTCCAAACGCCACGGCGCCCTCGGCGTGGAGGAATACCAGATCATGGGCTATCCGGCGACCGGGATGCGCAACTACCTCGCCCGTCTGGGGTGGAGCCACGGGGACGACGAGATCTTCACGACAGAACAGGCGCAGGAGTGGTTCGACCTGTCCGGCATCGGTCGCGCGCCTGCCCGTCTGGACTTCAAGAAACTGGAACATACCTGTGGTCAGCATATTGCCATGATGAATGATGCCGACGTGCTGGAGGAGCTGGAGGCTTTTCTTGCCGCCAGCAATAGACCTGCACTGGACAACGTGCAGCGCGACCATCTTCTGAGGGGCATGTACGCATTGAAGGACCGGGCGAAAACTTTCCCCGATCTGCTGGAAAAGGGACGCTTTGCCCTTGCCAGCCGCCCCATCGGGCGGGACGATAAGGCCGAAGCTGCGCTGGATCCCGTATCCCGTGGCATACTGAACGATTTGACGGATCGGCTGGCGGATGTTAGCTGGACGAAAGAGGATCTGGAGCCGCTTCTGACCGCATTCGCGGAGGAACGGGGTCTGGGGTTCGGCAAGCTGGCCGCCCCGATCCGCGCCGCACTGGCAGGACGGACGGCAACACCGAGCGTTTACGACATGATGCTCGTCATCGGTCGGGACGAGACGATCGCGCGGCTGGGGGATGCCCTCTGAGGCACTTCGGCCTGCCAAGATGTTTGGGGGGCCGATTTCGTCCCTCCGTGAGTGGAGAGGGATGACCCTATGACGAAAAGCGCCTCATTGACGTTCGGCGACAAGACCGTGGAACTTCCGGTCCGCAGCCCGACGGCAGGACCGGACGTGCTCGACATCCGCAAGCTGTATGGCGAGCTGGACGTCTTCACCTACGACCCCGGTTTCACCTCCACCGCGTCCTGCGACAGCTCGATCACCTTCATCGACGGCGACAAGGGCGAACTGCTGCATCGCGGCTACCCGATCGAGCAACTGGCCGAGCAGTCCTGCTTTCTGGAACTGAGCTATCTGCTGCTGTACGGCGAACTGCCGAACAAGGCGACGATGGAGGAGTTCCGCACTACGGTCACGCGCCACACGATGGTGCATGAACAGATGCACAACTTCTTCCGTGGATTCCGCCGCGACGCGCACCCGATGGCCACGATGGTCGGTGTTGTGGGTGCCATGTCTGCCTTCTATCACGACAGCACCGACATCACCGACCCGCAGCAGCGCGAGGTGGCCTCGTTCCGCCTGATCGCGAAACTGCCGACGATCGCCGCGATGGCCTACAAATACGCGATCGGCCAGCCTTTTGTGTATCCGCGCAACGATCTGGATTATGCGTCGAACTTCCTGCACATGTGCTTCTCCGTCCCGGCAGAGCAGTACGAGGTGAACCCGATTCTGGCCAAGGCCATGGACCGGATCATGATGCTGCATGCCGATCACGAACAGAACGCCTCCACCTCCACCGTGCGTCTGGCCGGATCGTCGGGCGCCAACCCCTTCGCATGCATCGCGGCGGGCATCGCCTGTCTGTGGGGCCCGGCCCATGGCGGCGCGAACCAGGCCTGCCTTGAAATGCTTCGCGAGATCGGCTCTGTCGATCGCATTCCCGAATTCATCGAGCGTGCGAAGGACAAGAACGACCCCTTCCGCCTGATGGGCTTCGGCCACCGGGTCTACAAGAACTTCGACCCGCGTGCGAAGGTCATGAAGGAGTCGGCGGACGAGGTGCTGGAGTTGATGGGCATCCACAACAACCCGACGCTGCAAGTCGCCAAGGAGCTGGAGCGGATCGCGCTGGAGGACGATTACTTCATCTCCAAGAAGCTGTATCCGAACGTGGACTTCTATTCGGGCATCATCCTTGACGCGATGGGCTTCCCCACATCGATGTTCACGCCGATCTTTGCGCTGTCGCGAACGGTGGGCTGGATCAGCCAGTGGAAGGAAATGATCTCCGATCCGGCATTGAAGATCGGGCGCCCGCGCCAGCTTTACACGGGTCCGGAGCGTCGCGACTACACCGACCTCGAAACCCGCTGAGACAAAAGGGCCAGCCCAAATGGGTCGGCCCTTTTCATTATCCGCCCTCTGCCTTTTGGCTGAGAGGTGAAGACTGATGCGGCATCGGCATCGGCATCATGATGCACGCCCATAGGACGCCCGCAAGTTTTCAAACGACAATGCGATTGCCCGGAAGCCGCACCGAGGCATGACTGTGTCAGACTGACTGCTCTTCCCGATGACAGAGCCGTCCCGACTGCACCTGAATTGACTGCAATACGGGGCGGGCCATTCACATCCGGCCCGACCTGCTTTGTCTTCAGGCGGCATTCCGGCAATACCACGATCTGCAGGAGCGCGTTTCCTGTCAGACCGGTGGCTTGTAGACGCCCTGCTCTTTCAGCGCATCGACGACTTCCTTCGGCATGTATGTCTCGTCATGCTTGGCAAGGATCTCTGAGGCGACGAAGGTGCTTCCCTCCATCTTGCCGGTGCCGACGACCCCCTCCCCTTCCCCGAACAGATCGGGCAGGATGCCGGTATAAAGCACGGGCACGATCACCCCGCCATCGGTCACGCTGAAAGCGACGGTTTCGCCCTGACCACGGATCAGGCTGCCTTGCGCCACCAATCCACCCAACCTGAACACCTCGCCCGGTTCGGGTGGATCGGTCAGGACCTGAGTGGGGGAGCGGAAGAAGTTGATGCCGTTCTGCATCGACCAGCCGATCAGCGCCGTCGATCCCGCCAGCGCCACGAAAGCCAGCGCGATGATCTGCACGCGCCGGCGTTTTTTCAGACCCTTCATGGTGTTTCCACGATTGCCGGTCAGGGGAAGACGGGGGTCAGCATCAGGCCGGCCGTCTCGTCTATTCCAAGCATGAGGTTGGCGTTCTGCAATGCCTGTCCGCTGGACCCCTTGCACAGGTTGTCCAAGGTGGCCACGACCAGCGCGCGACCGGGAATGCGGTCGCCGGTCACGCCGATATGCACGTGGTTCGATCCGCGCACATCATGGCTGGAGGGCAGAGCACCGAAGGGCAGCGTGTGGATGAAAGGCTCATCCGCATAACGATCGGCCAGCGCGCGGTGGATCGCCTGCGGATCACCACGCAGATAGACGTCGGCAAGGATGCCGCGGTTCATGGGCACGAGATGCGGCGTAAACTGGATCAGGACAGGGCGGCCTGCAAGTTTGGAAAATTCCTGATCGAATTCGCCAAGATGACGGTGCTTGCCCCCTGCGGAATAGGCGTTGGTGCCTTCCGACAATTCGGCATGCAGCAGATTTTCCTTCAGGCTGCGGCCCGCGCCGGACACGCCGTTCTTCAGGTCCATCACGATCTCGTCCAGATCGATCACCCCCGCCTCGATCAGCGGGCGAACGGCATACTGGCCAGTGGCTGCGTTGCAGCCCGTGCCCGCGACCAGACGTGCATTGCGGATTTTGTCCCGGTAGAATTCGGTCAGGCCGTAGACGGCTTCCTTCTGCATCTCCTCGGCGGCATGGGGCTGGCCATACCATTTCTGGTATTCCGCCGGATCGCGCAGACGGAAATCGGCCGACAGGTCCACGATCTTCAGATCCCTCGGCAGATCCTTGATGACCGCCTGCGACGTGGCATGGGGCAGTGCGCAGAAGGCCAGATCGACCTGCGAAAAGTCGATCTCGTCGATCTTCTGCAGCTTCGGCAGGTCCAGATGACGCAGGAAGGGAAACACCTCCGCCATGGCCATGCCTGCCTTGCGGTCACCCGAAAGCGCCACGATCCGCATCGACGGGTGGGTGGAGATCAGGCGGACCAGTTCCGCCCCGGTATAGCCGGAGGCGCCAAGAATGGCGATGCGATGGGTCATGGTCGTCCTTTCCAGTCAGGCCGCCTCGAACCGGACACCACGGCGCAGGAATTGCGTGGCATGGGCAGAGACGCTTTCGGGGTTTCCCGTCGTCAGATAGCGGCTTTCGGTCCCCCCGCCAACAAACTCCGGCCGTCGGGCCAGATAATCGTCCAGCGCCGCGGCCACGAGGTTGGGCTGCGAGAACACCGCCACATCCCCCCCAAGAGCCTTCTGGAAGATCGTTTCCATCAACGGATAATGCGTGCAGCCCAGAACGGCCGCATCGGGGCGCGGCATGCGGCGCAGCAGCGCCTCCACATGGGATTTGACCAGCGCCTCGGCCAGGATCTCGTCCCCCGCCTCGATCGCGTCGACCACGCCGCCGCAGGGCTGCGCCTCCACATCAACGCCGATGGCGCGGAACGCCAGTTCGCGCTGAAAGGCGCGGCTGGCGACGGTGGCGGGGGTGGCGAACAGGGCCACATGCTTGACCTCCACCTCCCTTGGCGGGGTGTTGTCGCCCCATTGCCGTTCGGTCAAAGCCTCGATCAGCGGGACGAACACGCCGAGGACGCGCTTTTGCGGGGGAATCCACGTCTCCTGCATGCGCTTCAATGCCGCAGCGGAGGCGGTGTTGCAGGCAAGGATCACGAGATCGCACCCTTCGGCCCACAAACGCTCGACGGCCCGGGTCGTCAGGTCGTAGATGTCTTCGGCATCACGCACGCCGTAAGGGGCATGGGCGTTGTCACCCAGATAGACAAAGGGAACCTGCGGCATCCGGCGCTGCAAGGCGTCCAGCACCGTCAGCCCGCCAAGACCCGAATCGAAGACGCCCACGGCCATCACGTTCCCCCCTGAAATCATCGGATCCATGGCTATTCCCCTTGGTTCGTGAAGTCTATGGGCGGTTTCCAGCCATGTAGCGTTTGCAACTCAGCCATGCAGGGCCTAGATGATGAATGGGGCCAAGGAAGCAGTGATGGACTGGGATAAACTTCGCATTTTTCACGCGGTTGCCGATGCTGGCAGTCTGACCCACGCGGGCGATACCTTGCACCTGTCCCAGTCGGCGGTCAGCCGTCAGATCCGGGCGCTGGAGGAGAGCCTGAATGTCACGCTGTTCCACCGCCACGCACGCGGGCTGATCCTGACCGAACAGGGCGAATTGCTGTTTGACGCAACCAGCGCCATGGCCAAGCGACTGGAAGCCGCCGCCGCCCGCATCCGCGACAGCGAGGACGAGGTGTTCGGCGAACTGCGCGTCACCTCCACCATCGGCCTTGGCACGATGTGGCTGGCCCCGCGCCTGACGCGTCTTTACGCGAAATACCCCGCGCTGAAGATCGACCTCATGCTCGAGGAACGCGTGCTTGACCTGCCCATGCGCGAGGCGGATGTCGCCATCCGCATGAAGGAGCCAAGCCAGGCCGACCTGATCCGCAAGCGGCTGATGACGATCCGCATGCAGCTTTACGCCACGCCCACCTATCTGGAACAGCACGGCACCCCCCTGACGATGGGCGATTTCAGCCGTCATCGCCTGATCTGCCAGCATGCCGGAACCCCGCAAGTCAGCGCCGGTGCCGCCCTCGTGGCCGAGCTGATGAGCCATGACATCCCGTCCACCCTGACGGTGAACAACTATTTCGGGGTAATGCAGGGCGTGCTGAACAATCTTGGGATCGGCGTATTGCCAGATTACCTTGCCGCGGAATTTCCGCACCTGGTGCGCGTTCTGCCTGAGGTGTCGTCGAACGACGTGCCGGTCTTCCTCGCTTATCCCGAAGAATTGCGCCATTCCAAGCGGGTTGCGGCTTTCCGCGATTTCATCACTGAAGAAATAATCGCCTATCGAAAGAAGCTGCAGGAATGACGGGTTGCGCGCAGCGCATAGCGACTATGCGCGCGGAAGTTTCCAAACTGCTTGCGATTTGGGCAAGGCAATCCTAAATCTGCAATCGAAGACAGCGGTTTATGACTGCTGGTTTCATACCTCCCTGTTGGACTTGGGCCGGGCTTATGCCCGGCTTTTTTTTCGGACCTTCCCTAGGGGCGGCTTTCATCTTATGACGCAGGGCAAAATCCCCAGCCGTCCGAGGAAGCCATGTCCGAGCCCACCATCACGCCCGAGCTGATCGCCGCCCATGGTCTCAAACCGGACGAATACGACCGGATCCTCGGCATCATCGGACGCGAGCCGACCTTCACCGAGCTGGGCATCTTCAGCGCGATGTGGAACGAGCATTGCTCCTACAAATCCTCGAAGAAATGGCTGCGGACGTTGCCGACCACCGGCCCGCAGGTCATCTGCGGTCCTGGTGAAAACGCGGGCGTCGTCGATATCGGCGATGGTCAGGCGGTCATCTTCAAGATGGAAAGCCACAACCACCCTTCCTACATCGAGCCGCACCAAGGGGCGGCCACCGGCGTCGGTGGCATCCTGCGGGACGTGTTCACGATGGGCGCGCGCCCGATCGCTGCGATGAACGCCCTGTCCTTCGGGGTGCCGTCTCACCCCAAGACCTCGCATCTGGTCAAGGGCGTGGTCGAAGGTGTCGGCAGCTACGGCAACGCATTCGGCGTGCCGACGGTCGGAGGAGAGGTCCGCTTCCACAAGGCCTATAACGGCAACTGCCTCGTGAACGCTTTTGCTGCCGGTCTGGCCGATGCGGACGCAATCTTCTATTCCGCCGCCTCCGGTGTCGGAATGCCGGTTGTCTATCTGGGTGCCAAGACGGGCCGCGACGGCGTCGGCGGGGCCACGATGGCATCCGCCGAGTTCGACGACACGATCGAGGAGAAGCGCCCGACCGTGCAGGTCGGCGACCCCTTCACCGAAAAGCGCCTGCTGGAAGCCTGCCTTGAACTGATGGCGTCCGGCGCCGTGATCTCCATTCAGGACATGGGGGCCGCCGGCCTGACCTGTTCGGCGGTGGAGATGGGCGACAAGGGAGGTCTTGGCATCCGACTGGACCTGAATGCCGTTCCGCAGCGCGAAACCAACATGACCGCATACGAGATGATGCTGTCCGAAAGCCAGGAGCGGATGCTCATGGTGCTGAAGCCCGAAATGGAGGCAGAGGCCCGCGCGATCTTCGTGAAATGGGATCTCGACTTCGCTATCGTGGGCGAGACGATCCCCGAGGACCGCTTCCTGATCCTGCACAACGATGTGGTGATGGCCGATCTACCGCTGTCAAAACTGTCCTCCTCCGCCCCAGAATACGACCGCCCGTGGGTGCCGACCCCCGAAGCGGCGCCGATGGCCGATATTCCCGCTATCGACCCGATCGAGGGCCTGCGCGCGCTGCTCGGCTCTCCCAATTACGCCCACAAGGCGTGGGTGTACGAACAGTACGACAGCATGGTCATGGCCGACACGATCCGCGCACCCGGTCTGGGTGCGGGCGTGGTGCGCGTGCACGGCACCCCCAAGGCTTTGGCCTTCACCAGCGACGTGACCCCGCGCTACGTCAAAGCGAACCCCGTTCAGGGTGGCCGTCAGGCCGTGGCCGAAGCGTATCGGAACCTGACCGCCGTGGGGGCGCTGCCGCTTGCCACGACCGACAACATGAACTTCGGCAACCCCGAGAAGCCGGAAATCATGGGCCAGTTCGTGGGCGCGATCCAAGGCATCGGGGAGGCATGCATTGCGTTGGACATGCCGATCGTGTCGGGCAACGTCTCGCTTTACAATGAAACCGACGGTCAAGGCATCCTGCCGACGCCGACCATCGGCGCTGTCGGCATCCTGACTAGCCTCGACGAACTGATCGCGGGCCTGCCGCAGGAGGGCGACCTGATCGTGGTGATCGGCCAGACGACCGGACACATGGGGCAATCCGCCGTTCTGGCCGAATTGCTGGGCCGCGAGGACGGCGACGCGCCCCATGTCGATCTGGAGATGGAGCGTCGCAACGGCGAATTCCTGCGCGCAAATCGCGCCCTGCTGAATGCAGCGACCGACCTGTCGGACGGCGGCCTTGCGCTCGCCGCTTTCGAGATGGCGGAAGGTGCGGGCATCGGCCTCGACATCTCTTTCGCCGATGCGGGCGCGCTGTTCGGAGAGGATCAGGCCCGCTATCTCGTGGCCATCGATCCTTCGGACATGCAAGCGTTGAAAACGGCGGCGGATAAGGCCGGCGTCTGGCTGGACGTTGCAGGCACCTTCGGCGGCGACATCGTGCGCTTCGACGATGCCGAAGCCCCGCTGGCCGATCTGTCGGCACTGTTCCGCACCGCTTTCGCCGCCGCAGTCGCCTGATCCCCCGCCCCGCCACCTTGCACGAGGCGGGGGGCGGGGCTACATCTTCAAGGACAGCCGAAGGACATCGCCATGCCCATGGAAGCCAATGATATCGAAGCGCTGATCCGGGAAGGTTTCCCGGACGCGCAGATCACGATCACCGACCTTGCCGGCGACGGCAACCATTGGGCGGCGGAGGTGATCGATGCCAGTTTCAAGGGCATGAACCGCGTTCAGCAGCAGCGTGCCGTCTACGCCAGCCTGAAAGGCAAGATGGACGGTGCCAACGGCGAACTGCATGCGCTGGCGTTGACGACCAAGGCACCGGAGTGAAGCACGTCGGGGCAAAGGGGTTGATCTCGGTGATCATGAACCTTGCCTCTTTTGGTCGGATCCCCGGATTGCACGGGTGTACCGACCTTGTCGGCTTCTTGAAACACGGCGGCAGCTACTGGCCGCGAAAACGCAGGATCGCCCGATGGCGGACCGGAAAGGATACGAGATGAGCGCTGAGACCCATATCCGCGAGACGATCGAGGCCAATGATGTCGTGCTGTTCATGAAGGGCACCGCGCAGATGCCGCAATGTGGTTTTTCCAGCCGCATCGCGGGCGTGCTGAACTACATGGGCGTCGCCTTCAAGGACGTGAACGTGCTGGCCGATGCCGAGATGCGTCAGGGGATCAAGGATTTCTCCGACTGGCCCACGATCCCGCAGCTTTACGTCAAGGGGGAGTTCGTCGGCGGATGCGACATCGTCACGGAAATGACCCTGTCGGGCGAACTGGACACACTGTTCGATACGAACGGCGTGGCCTTTGATCGTGACGCGGCCAACAAGATCCGCGAAGCTAACGAAGAATAAGCCGGGCTCATCTGCCAGCGGGAGGACAGCCTCTCGCAACGGTGGTTGAATGGACTCTCGGACGTGCTGCATGCCTGACGGGAACCCTCGGACCGGCATTCCGGACGTCGCTTTTCCCTGCGTGAATCTGACATTCTTTCACTGAAACGGCCGCACCCATCGGGCGCGGCCGTTTTTCGTTGCAGGCCCGATCAACACCGAACTCCTTGGGATCGTCCAACCTCGGGTCAGGTCGGTTATCCGTCGGCCAGGGCAGAATCAGTTCCGCACGCAGTCTGCATAAAGAACGGCATCCTCGTCCGTTTCTCCGTCATGCCAGTACAGCGCCGCCCCCGCCCCCTTGGTCCACCAGACATAATGCGATCCGTCGGAGGGCCAGCCGTACCGAGCACCTGAGGCCGACTTCTCGACCTCCAGCGTGATCTGCCCGCCTTCGACGTTCAGGACCGCAAGGGACATGTCGTCCGCATTGACATAGGTGACAGGAACTTCCACCCCGCGCTCGCAGGTATAGCGGGCGGTCTCGAACATCGTCTCGGCTTGCACGGTCGCAGGCATCAGGGTGGTGGCCATCAAGGCGAGGGCAAGGATCAGTGCCTTCACGATGCGGCCTTTTCCTCGACATTGGCGGCAACGGCTTCAGCGCGGGCCGCCAGCTCCGCCATCGTCTCCACGATCACCGGCGGGATGACGGGCACCTCGACGCGCTCCGGCTCCGGCATGGGGCGGGATTTCAGCTCCTGCACGGCATGGCGGGCATTGGCCAGCTCCTGCTCCACCGTGATGGTCTTGTCGGCCAGCATCAGGCCAGCCATCAGAAGCATCCGGTCCGCGGGCATACGGCCGATCTGCGACAGCAGGGCATCGGCCTGCTCGGACAGCTGGCGGGCGGCGGCGCGAAGGAACTGCTCCTGCCCGTCCTGGCAGGCGACAGTAAAGGTCTTGTTGCCGATGGTCACTTCCAGATCAGCCATGCTGCACCTCCTCGGCATGTGCGACGTGGCTGGCAAGGGCTGCCAGCACGGCGTCCAGCTCCGCCCGGTCGGACGCACGAAGCGCACGCAGGCTTTCCACCTCGGCGGGGGCGGTGTCGCCGCGCATCTGGGACAACTGCTCGTGCAACTCACCTGCCGCGGCCCGTAGCGTGTCCAGCTGTTCAGTCAGGTGGGCGACCTCGGCCTCCAGAGCCTCGATACGCGCGGCAGATTTCTCCTTCACCGCGCGCAGACGCTCGGCCAGCTGGGCGTTGACCTCGCGCTCCTCCTCCACGGCGCGCGATTCCCGCCCCCTGCCCTGCAATCCTTCGGCCGCGACGCCGATCCGTTCCAGCGCGCGGGTAATCCGCCGCTCCAGCTCCACCAGATCCTGCATCAAGCCTCCTTTTCCTCGCGAATCGCAATCCGCGCCGTCTTTTGCCCAGTGTAGCGCGTATCCGCGCGGGATTTAGCCCCCCAATCCCCCGCCGCGCTTGATCTTGCCGCCCCTGCTGATATGCACGGTCAATCCCACCGATCAAAAGGAGCGCGCTTTGGATCTCGCAACCCTGCGCCGCGAACACCCCGAGCACTGGCAGAAGGCCGTCGCCATCCGCACGCTGACGCTGGATGCCGTCGCCGCTGCCAATTCCGGCCATTCCGGCATGCCGATGGGCATGGCCGACGTGGCAACCGTGCTGTTCGAAAAGCACATGAAGTTCGACGCCGCCGATCCGCAATGGCCCGACCGCGACCGCTTCATCCTGTCGGCCGGCCACGGGTCCATGCTGCTGTATTCGCTGCTGCACCTGACCGGCTATGCCGACATGACGCTGGACCAGATCAAGAACTTCCGCCAGTGGGGCGCCATCACCGCGGGCCACCCGGAATACGGCCATGCCGGCGGGATAGAGATGACGACTGGACCGCTGGGCCAGGGCCTCGCCACCTCCGTCGGCTTCGCCATCGCGGAGGCACATCTGAGCGGCCGCTGGGGCCGGAAGATCGTCGACCACTTCACCTATGTGATCGCGGGCGACGGCTGCCTGATGGAAGGTGTCAGCCAGGAGGCCATTGGCCTTGCCGGCCGCCTGAAGCTGTCCAAGCTGATCGTGCTGTGGGACAACAACGACATCACCATCGACGGGAAGGTGTCGCTGTCGGACGTGACGGACCAGAAGGCGCGTTTCGCGGCCTCCGGCTGGGACGTGTTCGAATGCGACGGCCATGATCCGGCGGATATCGACCGCGCGATCACGGCGGCCAAGGCATCGCCCCGCCCCGCCATGGTGGCTTGCACGACGAACATCGCACTCGGCTCCTCGGCTCAGGACACCTCGACCGGTCACGGCGCGTTGACGGATGCCAAGCTGATCGCCGACACGCGCGAAGCTTACGGCTGGGCGCATGGTCCGTTCGAGATCCCTGCGGACGTGAAATCCGCATGGGAAGCCATCGGCGAAAAAGGCTCCGCCGCGCATGAAGAATGGCGCGACCGTCTGGCCCAGCTGTCCGAAGGCAAGCAGGCCGAATTTGCCCGTCAGTTCGCGGGTGACATGCCCAAGCGCCTGCCCGCGACCATCCGCGCGCTGAAGAAGACGATCACCGACAAGGCTCCTAAGCTGGCCACGCGCCAAGCCTCGGAAATGGCGCTGGAGGCGATCAACCCGATCGTCACCGAAACCATCGGCGGATCCGCCGATCTGACCAAGTCGAACAACACCAAGACCGCCGATCAGGGCGTGTTCGACATCGACACGCCAAAGGGCCGTTACGTCTATTACGGCATCCGCGAACACGGCATGGCGGCGGCGATCAACGGGATCACGCTGCATGGCGGTCTGCGTGCCTATGGCGGCACGTTCATGGCCTTCACCGACTATGCCCGTCCCGCGATGCGTCTGGCGGCCCTGATGGGCATCCCGAGCGTGTTCGTGATGACCCACGATTCCATCGGGCTGGGCGAAGACGGCCCGACCCACCAGCCGGTCGAACACCTGACGATCAGCCGCGCCACCCCCAACACGTGGGTCTTCCGCCCCGCCGACGCGGTCGAGGCGGCCGAGGCATGGGAACTGGCGTTGACCACGAAGACCACGCCGTCCGTCATGGCGCTGTCGCGTCAGGGCGTGCCCACGCTGCGCACGACGCACAGCCAGCGCAACCTGACGGCGCAAGGGGCCTACATCCTTGCGGAATCGACCCGTAAGCGTCAGGTCATCCTGATGGCCACGGGAACCGAGGTTGCCATCGCCATGAAGGCGCGCGAACTGCTGGAAGCGCAAGGTATCGGCACCCGCGTCGTCTCCGTCCCCTGCATGGAGATATTTGCGGCACAGGACGAAGCCTATCGCCGCAAGGTGCTGCCGCCCGGCCCCGTTCGCGTGGCGATCGAGGCAGGCGTGCGGATGCCGTGGGACCGCTGGCTTCTGGGCGAGCGTGGGACAGAGCGCAAGGCTGCCTTTGTCGGCATGACCGGTTTTGGCGCCTCCGCTCCGGCAGAACGGCTCTACAAGGAGTTCGGAATCACTGCCGAGGCGACCGTCGAGAAGGTGAAGGCGCTTTTGTAAGGCGCTCGAGCCGCCCCCGACAGGGCGGTCCCGACACTCTGGCCGTCGTCCGGTCGGAGTGCAGCATCAACGCCCCGGATGCCATGACGTAAAGCGAACACCGCCCCATGGGGCGGTGTTTTTCATCGCACCAAGGAGCCCCCCGCCAAAGGGTCGCTGCAATCGTGCATGGGCGCAAGCCCGTCAGTGTGCCGCCCTTTTCGTGAAGGGATGAAGGGCCGCGACGATGATCCCGCCCACCGCCAGCGCGATGATCCCGTCGCAGATGGCCGCCACCAGCCACGCCACAAATCCGTGCGCCATGCCGATTGCATTGGCAGCACCCTCGGACCAGTGATGGATGATTTCGTAAGGTGCGGGCCAGATGGTTTCGTACAGGCCATGGGTCAGGATGTTTCCGCCCACCCACAGCATCGCCAACGTCCCGACAAAAGCCAATGCCGCCAGGAACTTCGGCATCCCGCGCACCAGCGCCATTCCGAAACCCCGCAGCCCGGCAGACCGCTGCGCCATGCCAAGACCGATGTCGTCGATCTTCACCAGCAGCGCCACGGCACCGTAGACGCCCGCCGTCACCATGAAGCCGACCAGCGCCAGTGCCACCGCCTCCACCCACAGGCTGTCATTCTCGATCTGGCTGAGGGCGATGGTCATGATCTCCGCGCTCAGGATGAAATCGGTCTTGATGGCACCCGCGACCTTCTGCTCCTCCAGCTTGGCGGGGTCCTTCGGGGTGTGGTCGGCATCGGCCTTGTGATCGGCGCCGGGGGCCAGCATGTGGATAACCTTTTCGGCCCCTTCATAGGCCAGATAGGCACCGCCGATCATCAGAAGCGGTGTGATGACCCATGGCAGGAACGCCTGCAGGATCAGCAATGCCGGCAGCAGGATCAGGATCTTGTTACGGAGCGAACCGATCGCGATGCGTCCGATCATCGGCAGTTCGCGCGAGGCGTCGATGCCGGTGACGTAGCGCGGAGTGACGGCGGTGTCGTCGATCACGACGCCTGCCGCCTTCGTACCCGCCTTCCCTGCCGCCGCCGCGATGTCATCGACCGATGCCGCCGCCACCTTGGCGATACCTGCGACGTCGTCCAGCAGCGCGAGAAGTCCGCTCATTGCATTGAATCCCTTTGAAACCTTGGAACTTATCTGGTCCGACCCCGTGGGCACGGCAAGCACGTCGTTAGCGCAATCGCCGGATGTTTGCGATAACATACTGATTTGACGTGATTTTCGCTTTATTCCCCGGCTGGAAAATCCTACATTCGAAAGGATATTTCCAAAGAGGATCAGGTCCATGACCATCACGGTTGGCATCAACGGTTTCGGACGGATCGGGCGCTGCACCCTTGCCCACATCGCGCAATCGGGCCGCAACGATGTTCAGGTCGTTGCCGTGAACGCCACCGGACCGATCGAAACGAACGCCCATCTGCTGAAATACGATTCCGTCCACGGTCGTTTCCCCGGCACGGTACGTGTCCGCGACGGGATGCTGGATCTCGGCGGCAGTCCCATCCGCATGATGTCCACCTATGACATGGGTGCGCTGGACTGGGAGGGCGTTGATGTCGTCCTGGAATGCACGGGCAAGTTCAACGACGGCCTGAAGGCGAAGGCCCATATGGAGCGTGGGGCAAAGTCGGTCCTGATCTCTGCGCCTGCCAAGAACGTGAACCGGACCGTGGTCTATGGCGTGAACGACCGCGACCTGCTGGTTTCCGACCGGATGGTGTCCAACGGGTCCTGCACGACGAACTGCCTCGCCCCGCTGGCAAAGGTGCTGAACGACGCGATCGGAATCGAATCGGGCATCATGACCACGATCCATTCCTATACCGGCGATCAGCCCACGCTAGACCGCCGTCACGACGACCTGTATCGCGCCCGTGCGGCAGCGATGGCCATGATCCCGACCTCCACCGGCGCGGCCAAGGCCATTTCCGAGGTGCTGCCTGAACTGGCGGGCAAGCTTGACGGCTCCGCCATCCGCGTGCCGACGCCCAACGTGTCGGCGGTCGACCTGACCTTTGTCGCCAGCAGGAACGTCACGGTTGCCGACGTGAACGCCGTCGTGGCAGAGGCTGCAGCCGGCGCAATGGGCAGCGTGCTGTCCTACGATCCGGAGCCGAAGGTTTCCATCGACTTCAACCACACCCCCTATTCATCCATCTTTGCCCCTGACCAGACAAAGGTCATCGGTGGACGCACCGTCCGCGTTCTTGCATGGTACGACAACGAATGGGGATTCTCCTGCCGCATGGCCGACGTGGCCGGGGCGATAGGCCGGCTCCTCCAGTAAGAGGGGCGGCATTTGACGAACAGGATTGCAATTTGGCTGGCCGCGGTAATTACCGCGGCCATTTGCCTTGATCTGACATTCGATTGGGGCGGCGTGCCGTTCATGCTCCGAAAGTTCCTTGCCCTGCTGACCTGGGTCCAGTTCTGGCGCTGATTTCCCCCTTGCGCACCGCCCCCTCCCACCCCCATGTTAGCGCCAACGCTATTCGGGAGAGAGCAATGTCCGTGAAAGTTGCCATCAACGGCTTTGGCCGCATAGGCCGCAATGTATTGCGGGCGATCATCGAATCGGGACGCACCGATATCGAGGTCGTCGCGATCAACGATCTTGGCCCGGTGGAAACCAATGCCCACCTGCTGCGCTTCGATTCGGTCCACGGCCGCTTTCCGGCAGAGGTGACAACCACCGCCGACACCATCGACGTGGGGCGCGGCCCGATGCAGGTGACGGCACTCAAGAACCCGGCCGAATTGCCTTGGGGCGATGTCGACGTGGTGCTGGAATGCACGGGCATCTTCACGTCCAAGGAAAAAGCGAAGATCCATCTGGAAAGCGGCGCCAAACGTGTACTGGTCTCCGCCCCGTCGGACGGCGCCGACAAGACCATCGTCTATGGCGTGAACCACCAGCTGCTGACTGCGGACGATCTTGTCGTCTCCAACGCATCCTGCACGACGAACTGCCTGTCGCCCGTGGCGAAGGTGCTGAACGACGCGATAGGCATCTCCAAAGGCTTCATGACCACGATTCACTCCTATACGGGTGACCAGCCGACGTTGGATACCTATCACAAGGACCTGTATCGCGGGCGCGCGGCTGCATTGTCGATGATTCCGACCTCCACCGGCGCTGCCAAGGCCGTTGGCCTCGTCCTGCCGGAGTTGAAGGGCAAGCTGGACGGCGTGGCCATCCGCGTTCCGACACCCAACGTCTCCGTCGTGGATTTCGTGTTCGAGACCGAACGCGACACCACGGTGGAGGAGGTCAACGACGCCATCCGTGCCGCCGCGAACGGACCGTTGAAGGGTATCCTCGGCTTCACCGATGTGCCGAACGTCAGCTCCGACTTCAATCATGACCCACGGTCGTCGATTTTCCACATGGACCAGACACGCGTCATGGATGGGCGGATGGTGCGCATCCTGACATGGTACGACAACGAGTGGGGCTTTTCCAATCGAATGGCAGACACAGCCGTCGCGATGGGCAAGCTGATCTAGGCGTTCGGAAAGACGATCTCCGACACCGCGCCTTTCGGGGCGCGGTTTTCCATTATCAGGCTGCCATCCATCTGTATCGCGAACTGGCGGGCGATGGTCAGGCCAAGGCTGCGCGCCTCCTCCAGTGCGAAGGCAGGCGGCAGCCCATGGCCGTCATCTTCGATCCGCAGGGTAACGATTCCGCCATCCTCGGCAAGACGCAACAGGATACGGCCCGAGGCATCCCCCGCAAAGCCGTGTTCGATCGCGTTCGTCAGAAGTTCGCTTGCGATCAGCCCCAGCGGAATGGCGCGGTCATGGGGGATGATGACGGTTGCACAATCCAGATCGACTTGCACCCGGCCCTCCGCCCCTGCGGCGGCGATCATGTCATGGGTGATGTCGCGCAGGAATGTTCCGAAGTCCACCTCCTGGGCGGACGGGTCGTGCAGCAGGCGGGTCATCCGCGCCACCACATTGATCCGCGTTGCGGCATCGTCAAGCGACTTCCGGGCCGTTTCATCCTTGATGGCCCTGCGCTGGATCGTCAGCAGACCTGCGACCGTGGCGAGGTTGTTGGACACGCGATGCTGAAGTTCGTGGAACATCAGGCGACGCTGATCGGCAAGCAGGGCCGAATGACTCCGCTCCTCGTCCAGTCGGTGCACAGCGCGGGTCATGATATGGATGAGGACGATGTCGGTCAGGGCAATCGCGGCGAAGAAGGCCATCGCCATGAGGGCCTGCATCGAAAGGTCGATCGTTCCGGGGTCCGACACGAACAGCAGCCACGACGCGAGGAACGAGGCGACGGACACCACGCTGCCGGGCCCGAGTCCGCAGAAGAATGCCGTCAGGATGACGGCGGGAAAGAACGTCACGAAGGGAAAGCCGACCCCCAGCTGCCCGTCCAGCGCCCAACGCAGCAAGACGGCCACCACGAACGACAGGCCCGCGAACCCCCAGCGAAACCAGCCGGTACGCTTTTCCAGGATTTGCCGGCTGATGATATGGAAGACGCGAGACTGCCCCGCTGTCATATCTGTTGCTGCCTCAGCGCCAACGCCACAGCAGGCGTCACGAATTTCGACACATCCCCGTTCAGGCGGGCGATTTCCTTCACCAGCTTGGAGGCGATCGCCTGACGGCGGGCATCGGCCATCAGGAACAACGTCTCGATCGTATCGTCCAGCTGGCGGTTCATGTGCACCATCTGGAACTCGTATTCGAAATCCGCCACCGCGCGCAGGCCGCGGATGATGACCTGTGCGCCCACATCACGGGCGCAATCGATCAGCAGGTTCTCGAACGGATGCACGACGATCTCGCATCCGAGACAATTTGCGGCCTCGTTACGGACCATCTCCACCCGCTCCTCCAGCGTGAAAAGGGGCTTCTTGTCGCGGTTGACGGCGACGCCGATCACGAGCCTGTCCACAAGGCGCGAGGCCCGCTGCATGATATCGATATGACCCAGCGTGATGGGATCGAACGTACCCGGATAAAGGCCGATGCGCATGTCTCTTGCTCCCCTTCTTATGGGGAGGGGAACAGGATTGCGCGGATTTTCGCAAGTCGAAACACACGGAGGAAGGGAAAGTCACGGAACGCCACTATATACATCTGACCATATACAGGGACAAACCCATGCGAACCGTCATCATCGGCCTTCTGGCGCTTTCTTTAGCTGCCCCGGCATTTGCCGATCCAGGCGACAACAGGGGCCGCGGTCGCGACAACCCGCCCGGCCATGCCCGCAAGCACGACAATCATCATCGTGATCGGGATCATGACCGCGATGATCGCCGCCATGACAGGGATAGCCGCTGGAATGACCGCCACCGCGACGAACATCGCGCCCGCCACGACAGGGACCGTGGAGAGCGGCTGACGCGTGAACAGTTGCGCCATCTGCCGGGCCTGCCGCGTGGACAGGAATACCGCCGGATGGGCAACGACCTTGTAAGCGTGGACAGCGACACGCTGAAGATCGTTGCCGTCCTTGGCCTCCTCAGCGCTTTTCTGGCGATGCGCTGATCATTCGGCAGCGACGCGCTTCTGCTTCAGCATAGGCGCAAGATATCTGCCGGTGTGGCTCTCATTCACGAGGGCCACATTCTCGGGGGTGCCTTCGGCCACGATCCGGCCACCGCCATCGCCGCCTTCAGGCCCGATGTCGATCACCCAATCCGCCGTTTTCACCACGTCAAGGTTATGTTCGATCACCACCACCGTGTTGCCCTGATCCACCAGCTCGTGCAGCACCTCGAGCAATTTTTTCACATCCTCGAAATGCAGGCCTGTCGTCGGTTCATCAAGGATGTAAAGCGTCCGCCCCGTCGCCCGTCGCGCCAGTTCCTTCGACAGCTTCACTCGCTGCGCCTCGCCGCCTGAAAGAGTCGTCGCCTGCTGGCCGACCTTGATGTAGCCAAGGCCCACGCGCACCAACGCATCCATCTTCTCGCGGATCGAAGGCACCGCCTGGAAGAAGCCTTGGGCATCCTCCACCGTCATGTCGAGGACTTCGGCAATGCTCTTGTCCTTGAACTTGATCTCCAGCGTTTCGCGGTTATAGCGGGCACCCTTGCAGGTTTCACAGGTGACGTAGACGTCGGGCAGGAAGTGCATCTCGATCTTGATGACGCCGTCGCCCTGGCACGCCTCGCACCGGCCACCCTTCACGTTGAAGGAGAAGCGGCCGGGGCCATAGCCGCGCGCCTTCGATTCCGGCAGGCCCGCGAACCAGTCGCGGATCGGGGTAAACGCGCCGGTATAGGTGGCGGGGTTCGACCGCGGTGTGCGGCCGATGGGGCGCTGGTCGATGTCGATGACCTTGTCCAGATGTTCGAACCCGCGGATCGTCTCGCAGGGGCCGGGCGTCTCGTGGGCACCGTTCAGCTTCATTGCCGCCGTCTTGTACAGCGTCTCGATCGTCAGGGTCGACTTGCCGCCCCCCGACACGCCGGTGACGCAGACGAACTTGCCCAGGGGGAAGTTGGCCGTCACGTCATGCAGGTTGTTGCCGCTGGCCTTCACCACCGTCAGCATCTTGCCGTTGCCCTTGCGTCGCTCAGCCGAAAACGGAATCGCCCGTGTGCCGTTCAGGTATTGACCGGTCACGCTGTTCGGGTTGTCGCGGATCTGCTGCGGCGTACCATGCGCCACGATCTGACCGCCATGCACCCCTGCCCCCGGCCCGATGTCGAAGACATAATCCGCCTCGCGGATCGCATCCTCGTCATGTTCCACCACGATGACGGAATTGCCCTGATCGCGCAGGTTCTTCAGCGTGGTCAGCAAACGGTCATTGTCACGTTGGTGCAGGCCGATGGAAGGCTCGTCCAGCACATACAGAACGCCCGTCAGACCGGACCCGATCTGGCTGGCCAGACGGATGCGCTGGCTTTCACCGCCCGACAGCGTGCCGGACGCACGGCTCATCGACAAGTAGTCGAGACCCACATTCACGAGGAAGCCAAGGCGCTCGCGGATCTCCTTCAGGATGGCGCGGGCGATCTCGTTGTTCTGCGCGCTCAACGCGGCCGGGACGGTGTCGATCCACGCATGGGCGTCCTTGATCGACATCTGCACGACCTGGCCCACATGCAGGCCTGCGATCTTCACGGCCAGCGCCTCGGGCTTCAGGCGGTATCCGCCACAGGTGCCACAGGGGCGGTTGTTCTGATACCGCTCCAGCTCCTCGCGGCTCCATGCGCTGTCCGTCTCGCGATAGCGGCGTTCCATGTTGGGGATCAGCCCCTCGAACGTGCGGGCGATCTGATAGACACGTCCCGCCTCGTCGTAACGGAAGGTGATCTCCTCCTTGCCGGAGCCGTTCAGGAATACGTCCTGTGCCTGCTGGGGCAGGTCCTTCCACTTCGTCTTGCGGTCGAAGCCGTAATGGGCCGACAACGCCTCGATGGTCTGGGTGACATAGGGGGATTTGGATTTCGCCCAAGGCGCGATCGCCCCCTGAGAGATCGAGAGGTTCTGATCGGGCACGACGAGGCGCGGGTCGAAGAACAACTCCACCCCCAGACCGTCGCAGGACGGGCACGCACCGAACGGAGCATTGAACGAGAACAGCCGCGGCTCGATCTCCGCGATCGTGAAGCCGGAGACGGGGCAGGCGAACTTCTCGCTGAACGTCGTGCGTTCCGGCTCCTCCCCTTCGGCCACGGCCGTTTCGAAGATGGCGATGCCGTCGGCAAGGTTCAGGGCCGTGCGGAAGCTGTCGGCAAGCCGTATCGCGATGTCGCCGCGCACGACGATCCTGTCCACGACCACGTCAATGTTGTGGCGGAACTTCTTGTCCAGCGTGGGCGGATCATCCAATTCGTGGAACTGCCCGTTCACCTTGACGCGCTGGAACCCCTGCTTGCGCAGGTCCAGAAATTCCTTCTTGTATTCGCCCTTCCGGTCCCGGACGATGGGCGCCAGAAGATAGCCGCGCGTGCCTTCGGCCATGTTCATCACGATGTCGACCATGTCCTGCACCTGCTGCGCAGTGATCGGCAGGCCGGTGACAGGGCTGAACGGCGTTCCCGCGCGGGCATACAGCAGACGAAGGTAGTCGTAGATCTCCGTCACCGTTCCCACGGTGGAACGCGGGTTCTTCGACGTCGTCTTCTGTTCGATGGAAATGGCAGGCGACAGGCCGGAGATGTGATCCACATCCGGCTTGCCCATCATGTCGAGGAACTGTCGTGCATACGCCGACAGGCTTTCGACATAACGCCGCTGCCCTTCGGCATAGATGGTATCAAAGGCAAGGCTCGACTTGCCGGAGCCTGAAAGCCCCGTGATCACCACGAACTGATCGCGCGGGATGTCGACGTCCACGCCCTTGAGGTTGTGCTCGCGCGCGCCGCGCACCTCGATGAACTTCTGTTCCATGCCATTCCCCGTTCGGTCCGCGTAAAGATAGGCGCTGACCCCGGTCCTGCCAAGGCGTCACCGTGAACGATATGTGAACGTCAGTTCGCGGTGACGGTCACTTGCGGCAGATCGGTGAGACCGAGGCCAAGCGCACGGTACCCTGCCAACGACAGTTGGGCGGAGCCCGCACCCGGCAACAGATCGACCGCGACCGATTGACCGCTCGCGATGGCCACCCTCCCCTTCTGCGGCTGCTTGACCAGCGACGACCGCAGCCAGAAGCCCGGTTCCGCTGCATTGCCAAGCGTCACCACAGCCTCGCCCAGCGATTCGGCTTCGGGGTTGGCCGGGGTCGCAAGGGCGCGCTGGCGTTCCGCCTCGGAGGTCAGGTCGATGCTTTCCACCGATCTTGCACCAGCCTGGCCTACCACCGCCTGAGGTGCGGGCTTGGCCGCAGGCCCCCGCTGGAATGGATTTGACACCTGCGAACAGGAGGCGAGAACAAGAAGCGGGGCAAGAAGCATTAGGGTGCGCATGGATCTGATGTTAGACCGGCACACTTCCTCGTCAATCGCACTTGAGCGTGATGCACCCCTGCCCTAGCTTCAGGACATGAACATGCCCCTGATCGATCCGTTCCAGCGAACCATCTCCTACCTGCGCGTGTCGGTCACCGATCGGTGCGATTTCCGCTGTCTTTATTGCATGTCGGAACAGATGACCTTTCTGCCGAAGTCCGAACTGCTGACGCTGGAGGAACTGGACAGGCTCTGCTCCTCTTTCGTGGGTCTGGGCGTAAAGAAACTGCGCATCACGGGGGGGGAGCCGCTGGTCCGGCGCGGAATCATGGATTTCTTTCGCGCCATGTCGCGCCATCTCGAGACGGGCGCGCTGGAAGAACTGACGCTGACGACCAACGGATCGCAACTCGCGAAATACGCCGATGATCTGGCAGCCTGCGGAGTGCGGCGGATCAACGTCTCGCTAGACACGCTGGACGAGGCGAAGTTCGCCCACATCACCCGCTGGGGCCGCCTGCCGCAAGTGATGGAGGGGATCGCCGCCGTAAAGGCCGCAGGGATGCGGGTAAAGATCAATGCGGTCGCCCTGAAGGGTTTCAACGAAGACGAGCTGTTCACCATGCTGGAATGGTGTGCCGCTGAAGGACACGACATGACCTTCATCGAGGTGATGCCGATGGGGGAAACGGCCGATCGTCTTGACCAGTACTGGTCGTTGAAGGATCTGCGCCGCACCTTGGGGAAGCGTTTCAGCCTGATCCCGCTGGCCGAGCGTACGGGCGGCCCTGCGCGTTACGTGCAGATCGCGGAGACGGGCCAGAAGGTGGGATTCATTACGCCGATGACCCACAATTTCTGCGAAAGCTGCAACCGCGTGCGCCTGACTTGCACGGGGGAATTGTACATGTGTCTGGGTCAGGAAGACCGCGCCGATCTGAGGGAGGCGATGCGAAGCGGGGCCGATCTGGAAACCGCAATCCGTGCGGCCATCGCGCTGAAACCCAAAGGGCACGACTTCGACTATTCCCGCCAGACCGTCGCGGGCCAGATGCCCCGCCACATGAGTCATACAGGCGGATAAGATTCGTCGAGACGAAAAGGGTGCACGACCTGATTGGCCGCCCTCGGTCCCGCAAGCTGACCTGCCGGTATCAGAAATGAAAACGCGGGCCCTGACGGACCCGCGTTTCCTTTATCCTGTCGCGTGGCCTTACCAGGCGAGCGCGTTGACCTCGTAACCTTTCAGCACGCGGCGTGCGGTATCGCCATAGCTGGCGGGCAGCGAACGCAGCTCCGGGAAAATCGCGAACAACTCTTCGCGCGTTTCTGCCGCAAGGCCGCCCAGGCTGTAGCTTGCCGGGTGATAGCTTTCGGTCGCAGCACCGTTGGCATAGACCACCTCATGCTGGTCGAACAGCATGTGGATGTAGGTGACGTTCCCGCCTTCTTCCACGGTGACGAACTTCCCGTCCACCATATGCTTGGCCGATGCCAGAACCTCACGCTCCCCGAACAGCAGTTGCGCGCGGTAGCCTTCGATCAGCATGCGGTGCTGGGGCGAAACGAGAAGATCGCCCGTCAGGTCCGGTACGGCGCCCGCACGGATGCGGATCGGGGCAAAGCTGCCCGTGGCCTGCACGGTGGACGATCCGATCCAGCGGATAGGCTGCATGCCGCTGTCGCGGGTCAGGACCATGTCGCCAGCCTTCAGCGTCTCGATGGCGCGATTGCCACCCAACGTCCGGATCATCGTTCCGGGGGTGAAGCAGATGATGACCTGCTCGATCCCTTCGTAATGAATGATCGTGCCGTCCTTCAGCGTGATCGTACCCGATCCCGTCTCCTTGTCCGTGACGACGTTCTTCCAGCCGTCGATGCCCGTCATGTCGATGACGTCGCGACCGTCCTTGGTGTTGTCGCCGCCGGAGATGTAGATCGTCTTGTCACTACCTTCGGCGTTGTCCAGATGATCGTCCAGCTTGAACGTGTCGTTGCCGTCATCGCCCAAGGCCACATCGCCGCGACCAAAGATGACGGTATCGTCGCCCGAACCCGCCTCAATGGTGTCGGACCCCTTGCCGCCGACGATGGTATCGTTGCCGTCACCGCTTTTCAGGCGGTCGTCGCCCGCGCTGCCGATGATGGAATCGTTGCCGCCATTGGTGTCGACATTGACGCCGATATGCGATTTCGAGGCGTCGATCAGATCCGCGCCACTGCCTGTGGAGACATACTCGATCTCCTGGAACGAACCTGCGGATCCGCCCGTGACGCCGACCTTGCCCGCTTCGGAGCCGGTCCATGTGACCGTCATTCCGGCTGTCACGTTGGAGGCGTCGATGGCGTCGAAGTCGCGGCCATCCGCATCCTCGCCGCCGACGATGGAATCCTTGCCGAAGTTGTCCTCCAGCTTGAAGACGTCATCGCCCGTGCCGCCGTCCAGCGTGTCGTTGCCCGAACCGCCGATCAGCTTGTCATTGCCCGAACCGCCATACAGCTTGTCGTCGCCGCCACGACCGTCAAGATGGTCGTCGCCTTCGCCGCCATAGAACACGTTGGTGAAAACATCGCTTCCGGTCTTGCTCTCACCGTCGTAGCCGATGATGCGGTCGTTGAACTTCGACCCGAACACGCCGTCGATGCCGACCAGACGGTCGCCTTCGGCATGGCCGCCCAGACCTTCGCCAGTGCTCAGGTTGATCGTGACCCCGGCATCGGAATTGGCGTAATCGGCATAATCCAGCCCGCTGCCGCCGTTCAGGACATCGGCACCGGTGCCCCCGTTCAGCGTGTCGTCACCGGCATCGCCTTGCAGGACATCGCGGCCGAAGCCGCCGAACAGCTTGTCGTTGCCCGTGCCGCCATCCAGCGTGTCCGAACCGGCACCGCCATAGATGGTGTCATGCCCGTCGCCGCCCATCAGCAGATCGGCACCGGGCGTCGCCAGAACCTTGTCATACGTCAGGCCCGTGACCCATACCGCGTGCTGGGCCGAGGATCCGCCATTGCCGTATTCCAGTTCGATACGTGCCACCGGACCGGCGATATTGACGAGGGCGGAAGCCGCCTTGTCGGACGCCAGATATTCGAGGCCGTTCTTGCTGGCACCGGTCAGCGTGACGGAACCGTCGCTGGCCGTCGTCGTCGTACCGGCGAAGCTGCCATTGATTGTCACGGCGACAGGATTGCCGTTGCCGTCATAGGCGCGGATCGTCACCACGTCCTTGAACGAGTTCTTGACCGCGTCGATGTCGTTGATGCGAAACGCGACGTTCTTGACTGCGGATTCGTAGGTGTCGGTCTTGGTGGCGAAGTTGATCGCCGCATGATCCGTGCCGCCAGCGCTGTTCTGCTCCAGCTTCAACGCGGGGATCTTGGACGCGTTCGTCCCGTTCCACTGGCTGGTGGCGCCGTCAAATTCGTAGCCAGATTTGCCGCCAGCACCGCCGGTGCCCTCGTTGACATATTCGACGGAGACGTTGTGGGAATCAAAATCGTCGTTGCCGGGATTGATCTCGTCGTAATCGCCCGTGATCACGTCATTGCCGGCACCGCCATAGACCGTGTCGGAACCGCCGCCGCCGCGCAGGGAATCGTCGCCGCCGCCGCCATGGATGGTATCGTTGCCGCTTCCACCCGCCAGCGTGTCGTTCGCGCCATCCGCCTCGGCAGAGCTGCCGTCCGCGGCACGATCTTCGCCGTAAAGGGCGTCGTTGCCGTCGCCGCCGTAAGCGTTGTCGGCACCGGCACCGCCGACGATGGTATCATGACCCGATTGGCCGTAAAGAGTGTCGTCGCCTGCGCCGCCAACGACGCTGTCGTTGCCCGCGCCACCGTCGAGATTGTCACGACCGTCGCCGCCATCCACCGTGTCGTTGCCGGCCTGACCGGAAATGGAATCGTCGCCGCCATTGCCCTTGATCAGCTCGTCCGCGCGGCCGCCCACGACCGTATCGTTGCCATTGCCGGCGTTCAGGCCCTCGAAGCCCAGCACCGTGTCATGGGTCGCACCGATCGTGACGGTGGCCGTTCCGAGATCGGCAAAAACCGGGCTGTTGCTGTCGGAATAGTCGACGATGTCGATTCCGTTGCCGCCGAATAGCTTGTCAGCACCTGTGCCACCGCGAACGGTGTCGTTGCCTTCGCCCGCGAAGACCAGATCCGCGCCGCTGCCGCCATCGACGTAATCGTTTCCGTCGCCAGCGAAGATGCTGTCGTTGCCGGCGCCGCCGTAGATCTTGTCATTGCCAGTGTGCAGCGTGCTGCGGGTCTGGCCACCAAAGATGGCTTCGTCGGCAGCGTTGCCGATGATGCTGTCGCCCGCCATGGTGCCGTAGCGGGAAGCATCGCCCACCCAGTCGCCCCATTCCGTCACAAGGCTGACGGTTCCACCGTTGAACGACCCAGGGGTGACGAAAAAGACGTCACCAGCAGTATCGGCGTAGAAGGTGCCGAGTTGCGGCCAGGGCAGTCCGACGACCTTGCCGGTGGCAAGCTCTTCTCCGACAGTGAAGTTGGTCACAGTGTTATCGACCTTGTCGCCATAAAGAAAGCGCTGGTCACCGGCATTCGCCGTTACTCGGTATCCGGTCAGGACGTCATTGTAAGCCACGAAACTTATCCTCAATCATAATTCACGGCCCGTTTCCGGGTCTGTCGGAACTGATCGAGGAAGAACGTCACCTGACGCAATGCCCATGAGGCAAGCAACTCTATTTTGTTATTGCCTATTTTATAGGCGTTTGAAAAATGCGCCTAAAACTGCATCTTTAACCATGTCCTCGTAGTGTTTAACATGTTGTTTATGAAACAACAAAACTCTAGATTGAGTGAATAATAATAAATCATCCTGAAGTTGTGTAACTTGGAAGACACAAACCATTCAAGTACTTATGCCTATTAATTAGGCTACGTAACACAACTGGTATGATTTTCGATTGACTGGGTTTCGATTGTACCGGGTTATTGCGGTTCCGCCCGATACGCCGGACGGTCCAAGACTCAGTTCTGAAGCGTTCATTAACGTGCCATCGTCATCTGGGCAGGCAGTCAGAAAGGACCGTGTATCGATCCTCCGCATTGGCCTCACGAAGCCGATCGCCGCATCTTTGCCCGCAGGACAGGGCAAGAGATGGCGGTGTGCATCCTGCAATCCATTCCTCAGGATTGGGTTCGATGGAATGCGATCCCGCGCTGGTGATGACGAACTGGATTTCCAAGATGCACCCTTCCAATTTCCGTACAATCCGAGCTGTTGGTTTCGTCACATTCCGTCCGGCGCAGTTCGGCCTTCGGACCGCTGATGCACTTGTCACCGCAGCATTTGTGACCACGCCGATCATCAGACGGCCAGCGTCCCGACACTGCACAAGGGTGGTTCAACGACAGATGATACGACGCGGGCGCGATCATGCGGCAGGCGGGTTGCCCCCCGGAATATGCAGCCCGAACGGCACGTCATATCCGGTCGCGCCATCGGGTCTGACCTCGTTGCGGATGTCGACCTGTGGGGTCGCCCAAGAATTTTCCTGTTCGCCCTTGTATAGTTTCTGCAGCCGACGATAAATACTGACAGATCAGTAAACTTATGCCGTGCGCTGCGGCAATCTCCCGCCAAGGCCGCCATGCCCCCGCCAGAGATCCCCCAAACGGAGGACTTATGGCCATGGAACCCGCCCGCATCCGCGCCCTGCGCGACGCTGACCACAATTCGCGTGCCCGCGACTTTGCAACCATGCACGGCATTTCGGAGGCGGAACTTGTTGCCGCGATGGGGGCCATCCGCATTGACCCGCATCCGGATCGACTATTTCCGCTGATCGAAACATTGGGTGAAGTCATGGCCCTGACCCGCAACGAAAGCGCGGTCAGCGAGAAGACGGGCATCTACCGCAATTTCCGCGCAGGCCCGCATGCCTCTATGGTGACGGGGCCGCAGATCGACATGCGGATGTTTCCGGCACATTGGGTTCACGGCTTCGCGGTAGAGGATGGGGACAAGCGCTCGCTCCAGATATTCGACGCGGCGGGCGTCGCTGTGCACAAGGTGCATCTGCGGGACGAAAGCGACACCGACGCGTTCGGCAGGCTTGTTGCGGCGCTGCGCCAACCGGACGCCCAGCTCGTGTTGGTGCCTCCGGCCTTGGCGGAGGAAGCCATGGCCGATCCCACCCGCGCCGATGCCCTGCGATCCGAATGGGACGGCATGACGGACACGCACCAGTTCATCAGGATCACGCGCAAGCTGAAGATGAACCGCCTTGGGGCCTATCGCATCGCCGGTGCGCCCTATGCCGTGCCCTTGACACCGATGGCCGTGACGGAAGTTCTGGAGCAGGCTTCGGCACAGGACGTTCCAGTGATGGTCTTCGTCGGCAATCCGGGCTGCATCCAGATTCATGGCGGCCCAGTCCGGAACATCCGTGCCACGGGTCCGTGGATCAACGTCCTTGATCCCGGTTTCGACCTGCACCTGCGGCAGGATCACGTGGCCGAGGCATGGCTCGTGACCAAACCGACCCAGCGCGGCCCCGCGATCTCCGTGGAAGCGTTCGACGGTGAAGGGCGCCTGATCACCCAGATCTTCGGCCTGCGGTCGGAAAGCGATCCGGGCGCATGGACAGCTCTGACGCGGGATCTGCTGGCGGGGGTGCCGGCATGATTCGTCTGGCATGCCTGCTTGCCGTCTGTGCATGGCCCGCGGCGGCGCAGGACCGCATCGTCTCCCTCGGCGGGTCGGTGTCGGAAATCGTGGCCGCCCTGGGCGCGTCGGACCGGCTGATCGCGCGAGACAGCACGACCCTTTATCCTGCCGACCTGACGGACCTGCCGGATGTCGGCTATGTCCGTGCCCTGTCGCCCGAAGGGGTGCTGTCGGTCGGCCCCGACATGATCCTGTCCGAGGAAGGTGCAGGACCGCCGGAAGCCGTGGACGCGCTGCGTCAGGCGGGCGTGCCCTTCGTCTCCATCCCCGAAACGGCTTCCGCCGAAGGTGTCGTCACCAAGATCCGCGCCGTTGCCGATGCGTTGGATCAGGTGGAACGGGGCGAGGCATTGATCGTCACCGTCGAGGATGGCTTTCGCAAGGCTGCAGCACGTGCCGGGGGTGTCACGGTCCCCCGCCGTGTTCTTTTCGTGCTAAGTGCGCAGGGCGGCCGGCTGATGGTCGGCGGACAGGACACCGCGGCCGATGGCATCATCGGGCTGGCCGGTGGCGTCAATGCCGCACGGGGTTTTACCGGATACAAGCCCATGACGGACGAAGCGATCCTGACCGCCGCCCCGGATGCCGTCCTGATGATGGACCGCGGGGGCGACCATTCCCTGAACGATGCAGAACTGTTCTCGCATGCGGCGCTGGCGGAAACACCTGCCGCATCCCGTCCCGTGATCCGGATGGACGGGCTGATGTTGCTGGGATTCGGGCCACGCACGCCGGACGCTGCCATCCGGCTTCACGATGCGCTTTACGGCGGCTGACATGATCGCCCTCTCCCAACCTCTTACCGGCGACCGGACGCATCGCGCACGCCGCCTGTGCCTCTGGCTGACGATGGCATTGGTGACCGTCGCGGCCCTGTCCATCCAGACCGGCGCGTCGGGCGTGTCGCTGGGCGATGTCACGCGGGACTGGCTGTCGGACGCGGGCATCGATCCGCGCGACCGGGTGATCCTGCTGAACATCCGCCTGCCCCGCCTGCTGCTGGCCATGATCATTGGGGCCGCGCTTGCCGTATCGGGCGCGATGATGCAGGGGCTGTTCCGCAATCCGCTGGCCGATCCCGGTATCGTGGGTGTCGGGGCCGGGGCGGGCCTGGGGGCCGTCGCCGCCATCGTCCTGGCCGGGGTGTTTCCGGTCTGGCTTACGGGGTTTGCAGGCCAGCAGCTTGTCGGCATCATGGCCTTTGCGGGCAGTGTCGCGGTCGTCCTGCTGCTTTACCGCGTCGCCACGCGGGGAGGTCGGACATCGGTCGCGACGATGCTGCTGGCGGGCATAGCGGTCGCCTCGCTTACAGGGGCGCTGACGGCAGTGCTGATCTATCTGGCAGACGATCAGCAGTTGCGGACCCTGACCTTCTGGGGCCTCGGGTCGCTGGCGGGGGCAAGCTGGGCCAAATTGTGGACCGCCCTGCCCCTGATCCTGCCCGCGCTGATCCTGTCACCCCTTCTGGCCCGGGGCCTGAACGGGCTGGCGCTGGGCGAGGCGGCAGCCGGCCATATGGGCCTGCCTGTCCAGAAGGTGAAACGCGGGTCCATCCTGATCGTGGCGGCCGCCACCGGCGCATCCGTGGCCGTCGCGGGCGGCATCGGGTTCATCGGCATCGTGGTGCCGCACCTGCTGCGCCTTGCCGCAGGACCGGATCACCGCTGGCTTTTGCCCAATGCGGCCCTGCTGGGGGCCACCCTTCTGGCCCTTGCCGATATCGTCGCGCGGATGGTCGTGGCCCCGGCGGAACTGCCCATCGGCATCGTCACGGCCCTGATCGGCGCACCGGTGTTCCTGTGGATCCTGCTGAACCGAAGGGGAGTGATCGACCTGTGATCGAAACACTTGCCCTTTCCGTGCGAATCGGATCCCGCACGATACTGCACGATGTGGATTTCACCGCCCGTGCAGGACAGATCACGGCCATCGTCGGGCCCAACGGGTCCGGCAAGACAACCTTGATGCGTGCGCTGACCGGGGACGTGCCGACCCGCGGCACAATCCGGATCAACACGCGCGATCCCGCCCGCACGCAGGCTTGGGAAATGGCCGGAATCCGCGCCGTGCTTCCGCAGGCAACGCCGCTGGCCTTTCCCTTCACGGTGCTGGAGGTCGTGCGCCTTGGGCTGCAATCGGGCATCCATGCCCGACAAGGCCATCTGGCGCAGATGGCGCTGGCCCGTGTCGGCCTGCAAGGATACGAGGGTCGGCTTTATCAGGAACTGTCCGGTGGCGAACAGCAGCGCGTGCAGATCGCCCGGGTGCTGGCGCAGGTTTCCGGCACGTCCGACACCCCGCGCTGGCTGCTGCTGGATGAACCTGTCTCCAGCCTCGACATCGGGCACCAGTTGCAGATCATGGAACTGGCCCGCCGGTTTGCCGAAGATGGCGGCGGCGTGGTCGCCGTGATGCACGATCTGAACCTGACCGGCCTTTTCGCCGACAGCGTGGCCCTGATGTCGGGTGGACGGATGCTGGGCCAGGGACCGCCGTCCGACATCTTGACCGATACGCTTCTGTCCGCCGCCTATGACTGCCGCATCCGCGTGAACACGGCACCGACGGGCGGCACATGGCTTCTGCCCCACATGGCGGCGAGCGTCTGACTTTTCATCACGGCAGCAAGCCCCCCGCCAGCTTCCCCCATAAAACACGAGACCGAGGGAAACATGGCTACGACTTCCACAATGCGGGCGGCACTTCTGTGCAGCGCGGCAACACTGATCCCGCTGGGCGGCATGGCGCAGGACGTGACGCCCCTTGCCCCCATCGTCGTCGAAAGCAAGCGGGACGTGGCGACCGACACCGCCACGCCCGTCACCATCATCGACCAGCGCGAGATTGACGACCGTCAGGCCAGCACAATCGCCGAACTGATCGATTCCGTTCCGGGCGTGACGCTGATGAACGGCTCCACCCCGTCGGGATCGGGCATCAACATCCGCGGCTTCGGGGCCACCGGCACCTATGGCACGGACCAGATGGTGCTGATCCAGGTGGATGGCGCGACCCAAGGGTCTGAAGAACTGTATCGCATCGGCACCCAGCTTTACACCGATCCCGCCCTTTACAAGAGCGTGGAAGTCCAGCGCGGCACCGTCGGCAGCTTCGAATACGGATCGGGTGTCGTCGGCGGTCTGGTGCGCCTTCAAACCAAGGACGCGTCGGACTTCACTGGCGGCGCTCCGGGATGGGCTGGCCGTCAGACGCTGGAATTCGGCACGAACGGAGACGGCCTCACCTCCTCCTCCATCCTCGCGTGGCAGCCGTCACAGGATCTGGAATTCCTTGCCCAATATGTCTGGCGCACGCAGGACGAACAGCAGGACGGCGACGGGGATGACACGGGCGGCGAAGGCTTCACCGACCCGTCCTATCTGCTGAAGGGAAAATACACTTTCGGTGCGGCGAAGGACCAGTCCGTTACCCTTTCGTTCAACGCGACAGAGACCACGGACCGCGACGTCCCCTACGACCAGTTCGGGATCGGCAGCGGCTTTTTCGGCAACGTGGACCGGGAGATCAGCAACCGCACGACCATTCTCGCCTATGAATGGGACCCTGCCAGCCCCCTGTGGAAGGTTGAAGCGAACCTGTCCCATGCCGACCAGAGGATCGACAGCACCTATATCGAGGGCAGTTCCCCCTTCGACGCGGGCCGCGATCTGGGCAATGCCGATCACCGATACGAGACGACGAAGCTGACGGTCAAGAACAGTGCCGATTTCATGACCGGCGCCTTGGTGCACGACCTTAGAACGGGATTCGAGGTCATTCGCAAGAAACGACAGGAGGCGTCCTCCGCCCCCGGCGGCACGGATGATCGGGTCGCGCTGTTCGCGGTGGACGACGCCGCCCTTGGCGGCTGGACGTTCAGCCCCGCCCTCAGATACGAGATGCAGGATCTGGAACGCACCCGCAGTGCCGCAGCCACCACACCGACCGATTTCGACAACGACGCGCTGATGGGCGGCCTGTCGGTCCGGCACGAATGGTCGAACGGCTGGTCGGCCTTCGCCAGCGGCGCCTATACGGAAAACCTGCCGATCCTCGATGATTTCGGCAATCAGGTGTACATGGAGCAGAGCCAGAAATCCCGTACTTGGGAAATTGGCGGCGCCTATGAAACGGCGGGCCTTGCACAGGCGGGCGACGCGTTCCAGATCAAGGCGAACGTCTACCAGACCGACCTGTGGGACGTGACATCCTATAGCGGGATCGATCAGGTCGAAACCAGGGGGATCGAGCTGGAGGCCGCCTATTCCATGGCGAACGGCTTTTATACCGATCTGAACGCGAACATCGCCGAAGGCGATGCTTGGACGGGGGACGGTGTGGAGGGATACTGGTCCAATGCGGCCGCCGACCGCGTGCGCCTGACAGTCGGGCAGCGCTTGGGCGAGGAATTGGACCTGAGCTGGGAGGGCGTGGCGAATGCCCGCTTCGACCGCGTAGCCTCGGGCATGGACGAGATTCCGGGGAACGTGATCCACAACCTGCGCGCAACCTACGTCCCGCAAAGCGGTGTCATGGCCGGAACGGAATTCCGGGTCGGGGTGGAAAACCTGCTCGACGCGGATTACCGGCCTCGTCTTGCAACCCGTGACGCACCGGGCCGCAATATCAAGTTCACGGTGGCCAAGGCGTTTTGAAGCCGTGCCCATCCTGCCGTGAGGGTGGGCGCATGGCATGCCGTATCGGTCGCGCCATGCGATGCTTTCGGCCTTGCCTGATGCGGATGCCGGCCGGCTGGGTCACCGGAAAAGCAGATACGAGATGCGCGAAGCTGGGATTGGCCGGGGTTCGGGAAAACCGAACGCCCTGCTTTTCCGGATGGCAGCCATCCCTGCCAGTAGTCAGGAACCGCCCGCTGACCTTCGGGGCTTTGTGGCGGGTCAGCCGCCCGCGGCCAAAGCGGGGATTTTCGATCGCATGGTGACCCGTCTGGCCATCAGGAGCGCGAATTTCCACAGACGGAAAGTCCGTAAGACCTGCGCCGACTTCAAGCCGCTCCCGCATCGCCCCTATGATCTCGACCGCATCAGTGGCCGCGATCAACAGTGCTGATCATATTTCAGGGCGATTGTCCTGTGACAGTCAACAGCCATCATGCGCAAGAACCAGGAAGCGAGTGGCCGGACAGCGATCATCCTTATGTTCACCACATTCGGCACATCACCCAAACGAGCTTGATATCGCTGCACAGGCCGGGGCGTTTGGCGGAGCAGGTGGGATTCGAACCCACGGGACCATCTCTGGTCCGGCGGTTTTCAAGACCGCTGCCATAGACCACTCGGCCACTGCTCCGCCGAACGGATTATCCGGTTTCGGGGGGCTTGCCAAGACGGATGTCCGCCCCTTCAGCCATTGGGCGATGTCGCCTTGCGGGGGCGTGTCCGTTCCAGTCCCAACGCATGTTCGCGCCAGATGATCAGGCATCCCGCCGCCACCACGATGGCCGATCCGACCAGCATGGCACCCGTCGGCACCTCCGAGAAGAAGACATATCCGATCACCAGCGCAAAGATCATGGAGGCGTAATCAAAGGGCGCGATGACAGACGCATCCGCCTCGCGGAAGGCTTGCGTCATGAAGATCTGCGCCGTGCCGCCCAGCAGACCCACCGTGACCAGCAGCGCCGCCTCGCCCATGGTGGGCATCACCCAGCCGAAGGGAAGCGTCGTCAGCGACAGGAGGGTGGAGGTGACAGCGAACCAGAACACGATGGCGGATGTCGTCTCCACCGCGGCCATCTTGCGGATGAAGACCATGGCAAGTGCCGTGCACAGCGCCGCCGTAAGAACAAGGGTCACGCCCAGCGCCGCCTCTCCGTCCACGACGCCGCCATTCAGGATCGTCAGGCGCGGCCACAGCACGATCATGACCCCGACCAGCCCGATCAGCACCGCGCTCAGCCTGAACAGGCGCACCTCCTCGCCCAGGAACATGGAGGCGAGGATCACCGTCAGTAGCGGCGCGGCATAGCTCAGCGCCGTCACCTCCGGCAAAGGCAGGTAGGCAAGCGCCGCGAAGTTCAGTCCCATGGACAACGTTCCGGCAAGACCGCGCCACAGATGGCCCACCGGATTGCGGGTCCGCAGGCCTGTCCGCAACTCTCCCCGCATTGCAAGCCAGGCAAGGATCACGGGAATGGCCAGAAGCGACCGGAAGAACACCGTCTCCCCCACCGGAACACGCTCCGCCACGACCTTGACCAGTGCGGACATCACGATGAAGATCAGGACGGAACAAAGTTTCAGCGCGATGCCACGCATGGGGCGGGAAACACGAACGTCCATCTGGCGGCTGACCTATCTGGTTGACCTGTCCATCCAACACTGTTCCCCTGCGCACGCAAGAGACAGGAGACGACGATGAGCGAACTTTCACGCCGGATAGATCAGGGCCGCGGACTGACCCCTGCCGACATCGTGCTGAAGAACGGCCGCGTCTTCGACCTGATCACCGGCGATCTTGTGGAAACCGACGTTGCGATCTGCGGCGACCGTATCGTGGGCATCCATGATACTTATGACGGCGTGCGGGAAATCGACTGCACGGGCAAGATCCTCGTTCCCGGTTTCATCGACACGCATCTGCACATCGAATCCTCGCTGGTGACGCCGTTCGAGTTCGACCGCTGCGTCGCCCCGCGCGGCGTCACCACAGCCATCTGCGACCCGCACGAAATCGCGAATGTCTGCGGGGTGAAAGGCATCCGCTACTTCCTCGAAGCCGCCGCGCAAACGGTGATGAACATCAAGGTCAATCTCTCGTCCTGCGTGCCGTCCACGCATATGGAAACGGCGGGGGCCGATATGGGGGCAAACGACCTGATCCCCCTGATGGATCATCCGGGCGTCATCGGCCTTGCGGAATTCATGAACTTTCCCGGCGTGCTGATGAAGGATCCCGGTTGCCTGGCCAAGCTGGAGGCGTTCCAGGGCCGCCATGTCGATGGCCATGCCCCCCTGCTGCGAGGCCGCGACCTGAGCGCCTATATCGCCGCCGGCATCCGGACGGAGCACGAGGCGACGACGGCGGAGGAGGCGATGGAGAAGCTGCGCAAGGGCATGCGCGTCCTGATCCGCGAAGGATCCGTTTCCAAGGACATGGAAGCGTTGGCGGAGATCCTGACCGAACGCACCTCGCCCTATCTGTGCCTGTGTACCGATGACCGCAACCCGCTGGACATCGAGGAACACGGCCATCTGGATTACATGATCCGCACCCTGATCGCACGCGGCTGCCCGCCGCTGGCCGTCTATCGCGCGGCCAGCCTTTCGGCGGCGGAGGCGTTCGGCCTGAAGGATCGCGGGCTGATCGCCCCCGGCCTGCGCGCCGACATCGCGGTGATCGACACGCTGGAGGATTGCCGCGCGTCCATGGTCCTGTCAGGCGGCGTCGTGGCAGATGCTGCGGCCTTCGCCGCGCGCACCCTCGTGCCCCCTGTCGCCCGCAATTCCGTTCGCGCGCCCGCCGTGACCGCCCAGTCCTTCCGTCATCGCGGCAACACCGCCGACACCCCCGTCATCGGCATCCTGCCCGGCAAGATCATCACCGAGCACCTGACCGAGCAGATCGCCCCGCGGGATGGCGACAAGCGCCCCGATCCGTCACGCGACCTGATCCGCATTGCGGTGGTGGAACGGCATGGCAAAAACGGCAACATCGCCACCGGCTTCGTGAAGGGCTTCGGATTGCAGCGGGGTGCCATCGCCTCCACCGTCTGCCATGACCATCACAACATCGCGGTGGTCGGTGCCGATTACGACAACATGGCGCTGGCAGTCACCCGTCTGGGCCAGATCGAGGGCGGGTTCGTGGTCGTCGCGGATGGCAAGGTTCTGGCCGAACTCCCCCTGCCCGTCGCAGGCCTGATGAGCCTTGAACCGTTCGAGACTGTCCGCGACTGCCTGATCGACCTGCGCGCGGCGGCCCGATCCCTTGGCGTCACGCTGGAGGAACCTTTCCTGCAACTGGCCTTCCTGTGCCTGCCCGTGATCCCGCACCTGAAAATCACGGATCGCGGCATGGTCGACGTGGACCGCTTCCAGCTGATCTAGGCGCGGCCCGAAGCGGGCGACAGCAGCACCGGATCGACGCCGATGGCCTGAAGGTGGCTCGTCCACTTGCCGCCCTCGTCTTCGGCGAACAGCAGGTCGGCGCGGGCTTCGGGCAACATCAGCCAGTCGTTGCGGACGATCTCCGCCTCCAGCTGGCCCGGACCCCAGCCGGAATAGCCAAGGGCCAGCAGCGCCCGGCTCGGCCCTTGGCCCTTGGCCAATGCCTGCAGGATGTCCAGCGTCGCCGTCATTCCGAAACCCCCGTCGATCGGAATGGTGGAGCCGGAGGATTCGTAGTCCATCGAATGCAGCACGAAACCCCGCCCCCGATCCACAGGCCCACCCAGATGCACACGGATATCGCGCGCGTCCGACGCCTGCGGAATGTCCAGCTGTTCCAGCAGGGTGGAGAATGCCAACTCCTCGGCGGGCTTGTTGATCACGAGGCCCATCGCCCCTTCTTCGGAATGCGCGCAGATGAAGATGACGGAGTGGTCGAACCTTTCGTCCCCCAGTCCGGGCATCGCGATCAGGACTGCACCCGCCAGATTCAGTTCATGTTCCATGCCTCTGATATGGCGCGCGACCCGGTCGGCTCAAGATGTTCCGGCCGCTTCGTGACCTGAAAGTGATTTTCCATTCCGCATTCAACGGTTATCTTGCCGGTCATGATCCGAACAGCCATCGCCATCGCCCTTCTGCCTTTTGTCGCCACGGCGCAGTCCCTGCCCCCCGACCTGGTCGCGGCACAGATCCTTCCCGGATGGCAGACGGATCGTGGAACCCGCATGATCGCCCTGCGCCTGACGCTGGCCGACGGCTGGAAGACGTACTGGCGCAGCCCCGGCGATGCCGGCATCCCGCCGGAGTTCGACTGGGCAGGATCGACCAACCTGAAAGCCGTTGCTTTCCACTGGCCGGTGCCAGACGTATTTGAGACGAACGGAATGGAAACCCTCGGCTATCACCACGAACTGGTGTTGCCGATCGAGGTCACGCCCGTGGATCCGTCCCGACCCATCCATATCCGGACCGAGGTGGACATGGGCGTCTGCCGGGACATCTGCGTGCCGACCTCCGCCACGCTGTCGGCGGATCTTTCGGGACGTGGGCAAAGCGATCCCGCAATCAGGGCAGCACTGGCAGATCAGCCGAAATCGGGGGCAAGGCAGGTGACCTGCCATATCGACCCGATCAAGGACGGCCTGCGCGTCACGGCGCGCATGGCCCTGCCCCGTCAGGGCGCATCCGAGGTCGTGGTGATGGAACCTTCAGGCGGCGAGGTCTGGGCCTCCCCCGCCGAGGTGACCCGCAACGGAAACAACCTGACTGCCATCAGCGAACTCGTGGCAGCGTCCGGCGAACCTTTCGCGCTGGATCGTTCGGCCCTGCGGCTGACGGTGGTGGGCTACGGCCGCGCCGTGGAAGTGACGGGCTGCCCCGCCGGTTGATGCACCATCCTGAAGGATAACGTGTCGATCACGGGGCGGACCATGCTCCTCCGGCGGTGCTGGCAGCGGGCAAACCGCATCGCCCCAGCGTCCCGCCCTGCCCTTGCCTCAGCGTTCCGTAAGGCGGGGCATGATCTCCACCAGATTGCACGGCCCGTTGGTGGAATCGAGCTGGTGGCGCAGAATCTCGTCCCAACCATCCTTGCATGCGCCGGAACTGCCCGGCAGCGCGAACAGGTAGGTGCCGTTCAGAACACCGCCCGTCGCACGGCTCTGGATGGCCGACGTGCCGACCGTTCGCATCGATACCATCGCGAAGATCGACGCGAAGGCCTCGATCTCCTTTTCATAGACGTCACGATGCGCCTCGACCGTCACGTCGCGGCCCGTCAGCCCCGTCCCGCCGGTGGAGATGACGACGTCCACCTCCGGATCGGCGGCCCATTTGCGCAGGTGACCGGCAATCGCCGCACGATCATCAGTGACCATCACGCGATCGACCAGCACGTGGCCCGCGCCTTCGATCCGTTCGGCCAGCACCTTGCCGGATTTATCGGTCTCCAGCGTGCGGGTATCGGACACGCTCAGCACCGCGATACGCACCGGTTTGAAGTCAGTCATTTCAGCCTCGCCTTTATGTCCAGAAGATCGGCCCACGCCTCGCGCTTGGCCACCGGGTTTCGTAGAAGATAAGCCGGATGGCACATCGGCATGACGGGAAGGCCGAACCCTTCGCCCCAATTGCCACGCAGCCGGGTGATTCCCCCTTGCCCCAGCACCGCCTTCGCCGACGTGTTTCCAAGCACCACCAGCATGTCGGGGGCCGCCAGTTCCACGTGACGTTCCAGAAAAGGCAGCATCATCGCAGCTTCGGCCGGAAGGGGGTCACGGTTGTTCGGGGGGCGCCACGGCATGACATTGGTGATGTAGACCGCACGCGCCGGATCGGGATCGTCGCGCGACAGCCCGATGGAGGCGAGCATCCGGTCCAGAAGCTGCCCCGCCTTGCCCACGAAAGGCCGTCCCGCCTGATCCTCGTCCCGACCCGGCGCCTCGCCTATGATCATCAGGGACGCGCCCGCACGGCCGTCGCAGAATACGGTGCTGCGCGCGCCGCGCTTCAATTCGCAATGCGGGAAAGCCGTGACCGCCTCGCGCAGCGCGTCCAGATCGGCGGCGGCGGCGGCCATGGCCCGCGCCTCGGCAACCGGATCGTTTTCCGCGATGACCGCGGGGGCGGCCACGGAAGACGGCACGGGCCGGACGGCGACGGGTTCAAGTTCATAACGGTTAAGGGGGGCGTCGCCGATGCCTTCGGTCACGCCCAGATCGAACTGCCAGGCAAGCATCGCCGCAGCCGTGTCCCAATCCAGATCGCATGCATCCCTGTTCATGCCGCCCAACCTATTCCCCCGCCTGCCCGCGAACAAGGCGACTTGTCGGAATCCCCGCCGCTTCCTATAAGCCCTCAACGCCCCGAGCCATGAGGAACCGCCGATGAGTTTTCGCGCACGTCACCTTCTCGGGATCGAGCATCTGGCCCCGGACGAGATCCTTGCCGTCCTGGACCTGGCCGAACGCTATGTCGATTTCAGCCGCCGCACGGTGAAGAAGTCCGACGCGCTGGCGGGCATGACCCAGATCAACATGTTCTTCGAGAATTCCACCCGCACGCAAGCCAGTTTCGAACTGGCGGGCAAGCGTCTGGGCGCGGATGTGATGAACATGGCCATGGCGCAGTCGAGCGTTAAGAAGGGCGAGACGCTGATCGACACGGCGCTGACCCTGAACGCCATGCATCCCGACCTGCTGGTCGTGCGCCACCACGCCTCGGGTGCCGTGAACCTGCTGGCGGAGAAGGTGAACTGCGCTGTCCTGAACGCGGGCGACGGGCGGCATGAACACCCGACGCAGGCGCTGCTGGACGCGCTGACGATCCGCCGCTCCAAAGGTCGCATCAACGGCCTGACCATCGCGATCTGCGGCGACGTGCAGCACAGCCGCGTGGCACGGTCAAACCTGCTGCTGCTGGGCAAGATGGACAACCGCGTGCGTCTGGTCGGGCCACCCACGCTCATGCCCTCGGGCGTGGCGGAGTTCGGGTGCGAGGTTTACGACGACATGAAGGCGGGGCTGAAGGGTGCGGACGTGGTGATGATGCTGCGCCTGCAGAAGGAACGCATGGATGGCGGCTTCATCCCGTCCGAACGCGAATACTTCCACCGTTACGGTCTGGACGCCGAAAAACTGGCCCATGCCAAGGAAGATGCGATCGTGATGCACCCCGGCCCGATGAACCGGGGGGTGGAGATCGATGGCACCATCGCCGACGACATCAACCGCAGCGTCATCCAGGAGCAGGTGGAGATGGGCGTCGCCGTCCGCATGGCCTGCATGGATCTTCTGGCCCGCAACCTGCGCGCCGAACGGGGTGCCAAGGCGTCCGAGGTGATGGCATGAACGAAGGCTACATTTTCATCGCGGCCGCGCTGCTGACGGGTCTGCTGATCGGCTGGGTGATCCGCCGCCCGGACACCCGCACCGCGCAGGATCTTTCCCGCCTTTCGGCGGAGCACGACGCCCTGACCCGTGCCCGCGACGATTTGGCAGCACAGCTGACCGCCGAACGCCGCCTTGTGGGGGACATGCGCGAGGAAGCGGGCACCATCGCCACCCGCGTCGCCACGCTGGAGGCGGAGATCAAGGCCGCTGAACGCCGCGTGGGCGACATCGACTTGCGCCACCGCGCCACGCTGGAATCACTGGAAGACAGCCGCGAACGCGCCAACACCGCCGAGGTGGAACTGTCGCGCCTGAACACCGTGCTGGAAAAGGAACGCGTGGCAGCAGTCGAGAAGATCGAGCTGCTGTCCGCCGTGCGTCTGGACATGGAAAACCGCTTCAGGCAGCTGGCAACCGAAAGCCTGCGCCTGAACGGCGAGGAGAACAAGCTGCGGCTGGACGCAGCGCTTGCCCCCCTTCGCCAGCATGTCGAACATTTCCAGCTGGAACTGCGCAACGTCCATGACGGTGCCCTCAAGGATCGCGCGACCCTCAAGACGGAGATCGAGACCCTTACCCGCCGGTCGGAGGAGGTAAGCCGCGAGGCCGTCAACCTGACCCGTGCACTGAAGGGCGACAAGCAAAAGCAGGGCGCGTGGGGGGAGATGATCCTTGAATCGCTGCTGGAACGTTCGGGCCTGCGCAAGGGCGAGGAGTATCTGGTGCAGGAGCATCGGGTGAACGAGGACGGCGCCCGCTTCCGCCCAGATGTCGTCGTGAACATGCCGGACGGCAAACGGCTGGTCATCGACAGCAAGGTCAGCCTTGTCGACTACGAAACCTGCGTGAATTCCGAGACGGAGGAGGAAGGCAACCTTGCCCGCATCCGCCACGTGCGGGCGCTGAAGAACCATATCCAGACGCTGCACGACAAGGCCTATCACCGGATGGAGGAAGGGTCGGTCGATTATGTCGTCATGTTCATCCCGATCGAGGGTGCGCTGTCGGAAGCGCTGCGCGAGATGGGCGATCTGACCACCATTGCGTTCGAGAAGTCGGTGACCATCGCCACGCCGACCACGCTGATGATGGCGCTCCGCACGATCTCCAACGTCTGGACCGTGGAACGCCGCAACCAGAACGCCGAAGCCATCGCCGACCGCGCCGGCCGCCTTTACGAAAAGGTCGCAGGCTTTGTGGAGGACATGGAGAAGGTGGGCCGCAACCTCGGTGCCGCGCAGACCGCTTACGGCGACGCGATGGGCAAGCTGTCCTCGGGCCGTGGCAACATGCTGTCGCAACTGGAAACGATGAAGACGCTGGGGGCCAAAACTTCCAAGACATTCAAGACAGACTTCGACCATGACCTGTCCGACCCCACGTTGGCTGGCCCTGACGACCACCTCCGTCTGACCAATGAAGCGGCAGAATGACATGATCTACCTGACCAATGCCCGCCTGATCGACCCCGAGGCGCTGACGGAAACCGAAGGGTCCATCCTGATCGACGATGGCGTGATCGCGGCCATCGACGGCGATGCGCCCGAAGGCGCGCGGATCATCGACTGCGGTGGCCGCGTATTGGCCCCCGGCATCGTGGATCTGGGCGTGCAAGTGGGCGAACCCGGTGCCCGCCACAAGGAAAGCGTCCGTTCTGCGGGGCTTGCAGCGGCGGCGGGCGGCGTCACCACCATCATCGCGCGGCCCGACACGGACCCCGCGCTCGACAGTCCCGAAATGCTGGAATTCGTGACCCGCCGCGCGCGTGAGGCATCGCCCGTCCGCATCCGCCACATGGCCGCCCTGACAAAGGGCCGCGAAGGGCGCGAGATGACGGAGATCGGCTTTTTGCTGGATGCCGGTGCCGTGGCCTTCACCGATTCGGAAGCCGTCTGCACCAACACCAAGGTCCTGAACCGCGCCTTCGTCTATGCCAAGTCGCTGAACGCGCTTGTCATCGGCCATCCGCAGGAACCGGGACTGTCCAGGGGGGCCGCCGTCACCAAAGGCAAGTTCGCGTCCCTGCGCGGCCTGCCAGATGTGCATCCGATGGCCGAACGCATGGGTTTCGACCGCGACATGGCCCTGGTGGAGATGACGGGCGTCCGTTACCACGCCGACCAGATCACCTGCGCCCGCACCCTGCCCGCGCTGGAACGTGCCAAAACCAACGGGCTGGACGTGACGGCGGGCATTTCCATCCACCACCTGACATTGAACGAACTGGATGTCGGCGACTACCGCACCTTCTTCAAGATGACACCACCCCTGCGTGCAGAGGAGGACAGGCTGGCGATGATCGAGGCTGTGGCCTCCGGCACCATCGACATAATCTGTTCCATGCACACCCCGCAGGACGAGGAATCAAAGCGCCTTCCATTCGAGGAGGCCGCCGCCGGTGCCGTCGGGTTGGAAACGCTGCTGCCTGCCGCGATGCGCCTCTATCATGCGGGCGGGCTGACCCTGCCGCAGCTGTTCCGCGCGATGTCGCTGAACCCTGCAAAAAGGCTCGGCCTGCCGCAGGGGCGTCTGGCGGAGGGTGCACCTGCCGATCTGGTGCTGTTCGATCCCGATGCACCCTTCGTGATGGACCGTTTCGCCCTGCGGTCCAAATCCAAGAACACCCCGTTCGACGGGCAAAGGATGGAAGGGCGCGTTCTGGCGACCTTCGTGAATGGTGCGCAGGTGTATGATGCCGGTCTTTGAAACTGCCCCACTCCTGCTGATCGCGGCGGCGATGCTGGGATACCTTCTCGGCTCCGTCCCGTTCGGGATCGTCATCACGCGGGCGATGGGCCTTGGCGATCTGCGCCAGATTGGATCAGGCAACATCGGGGCCACCAACGTGCTGCGGACAGGCAACAAGCCTGCGGCACTGGCCACACTGATCCTGGACGCGGCCAAGGGCGGGATCGCGGTTCTGATCGCCCGTGCCCTGCTGGGCGAGGATGCGGCCCAGATCGCCGGCATCGCGGCCTTCTTCGGCCACCTGTTCCCGATATGGCTGGGCTTCAAAGGCGGCAAGGGCGTCGCAACCTTTCTTGGCACGCTGCTGGCACTGGCATGGCCCGTGGGGCTGCTGGCCTGCGCCACATGGCTGGTGCTGGCGCTGATCTTCCGCATCTCGTCGCTGTCGGCACTGGTCGCGGCCGCATCCTCGCCGGTCTGGGCGGTGGTTGCGGGACACGGCGATGCGGCGGTGTTCGCGGGTATCCTCGCGCTGCTGGTGCTGATCCGGCATGATGCCAACATCCGCCGTCTGCTGGCAGGAACAGAGCCGCGGATCGGCAAGAAATAAGCGGCGCCGGATATCCGACGCTGCCCCTGCCCTTCCGAAAGCGCCCCGCGGGGCGCTTTTTTGTCAGATCACAGCGCCATCCGGTCGTAGATGGGGGCAAGGTCGCCACCCCATTCACCCCGATACGCCGCGATCAGGTCATCGGCAGGCACGCGGCCCGTGGCGATGCTGTGCTCCAGCACGTCAAGGAAACCTTCCTCGCCCTGCCCTCTCGCCGCCAGACCGCTGCGCGACAGGCGCAACGCCTCGCGTGCCAGATCGTGCAGCTTCACGTTGCCCGCCTCGCCCTGCAATGCATGAACGGAGGCCGAGACCCGCAGCCCCTGGCGTGTTTCCGTGTCAAAATTTTTGACAAGATCCCACGCCGCGTCCAGCGCCCCGCCATCATACATCAGCCCTACCCAGAAGGCAGGCAAAGCGGACAGATGCGGCAGATCGCCCGCATCGGCACCCCGCATCTCGATGTATTTCTTTACCCGCGCCTCGGGGAACACCGTCGTCATGTGGTCTGCCCAATCGGACAGCGTTGGTTTTTCACCGGGCAACGCGGGAAGTTCGCCTTTCAGGAAATCGCGGAACGACTGCCCAAGCGCATCGATGTATCTGCCGTCGCGATAGACGAAATACATCGGCACATCGAGAACCCAGTCCACATACCGCTCGAACCCCATCCCGTCCTCGAACGCGAAGGGCAACATGCCGGTCCGGCTGTCGTCCAGACCCCGCCAGATTCGCGACCGCCAGCTTTTATGCCCGTTCAGCTTGCCGTCGAAGAAGGGAGAGGACGCGAACAGCGCCGTCGCCACCGGCTGCAATGCCAACGCGACACGCATCTTCTTCACCATGTCCGCCTCTGACCCGAAGTCGAGGTTCACCTGCACGGTGGAGGTGCGATACATCATCTGCGTGCCGTGCGTCCCTACGCGGCCCATATAATCTGTCATCAGGCGGTACCGGCCCTTGGGCATCACGGGCATATCCTCGTGACGCCATTCGGGGGCGGCCCCCACGCTCATGAAACGCGGACCGCCCAGTTCCGCGATCTCGGCCAGATGGTTGTCGATCTCGGCCTTCGTGTCGTGGATCGTGGGCACCGGCGCGCCGGACAACTCGAACTGCCCGCCGGGTTCAAGCGAGATGTTGGCCCCGTCGCGCGTCAGGCCGATCAGCTTTCCCGCCTCCTCGACCCGCGTCCAGCCAAAGCGGGTCAGACCCGCCATCAGGTCGTGGATCGCATCATAGCCCAAGGGGCGATGGTCAGGGGTAAAGCCGAACTTCTCGTGCTCGGTCCCGATGCGCCACTGGTCGGCGGGTTTGCACCCCGCCTCCATGTAAGCCGCAAGCTGTGTGAAATCTTCGATCGGGCCGCCGCCCTGCTGGGGAATGGACATCGTGGCCTCGGTCAACCTTGTGGAACAGCAGACCTGTCCCTTCGGAGGCCCCAAGTCAAGTGGTCCAGTCGCCCAACGTCGATTGCCACAGCGCAAGTGCCGCCACCGCCGCCGTATCCGCCCGCAGGATGCGCGGGCCAAGGCTGACGGGAACCACCTGTTCCATGCCCCGCAGGCGGGCCTGTTCGGCCTCGGCGAACCCACCCTCCGGCCCGATCAGGATGGCCCAGGGCCCCGCCCCCGCAGCCTGCAATCCGGCCCGCGCACCTGTCAGCGTCTCGTCGCACCACATGATGCGGCGATCGGCGGGCCAATCGGCCAGAAGGCGGTCCAGCGGCATCAGATCGGTCACTTCGGGCACATATGTGCCGCCGCACTGCTCCGCCGCTTCCACCGCGTGGGCTTGCAGGCGGTCTTGGCGGATGCGTTCGGAATTGGTGAAGCGGGTGTTGACAGGGATGACCCGCGCCGCCCCCATTTCCGCCGCCTTTTCGACGATGAAGTCCGTGCGCGCCTTCTTGATCGGTGCGAACATCAGCCACAGGTCGGGCGGCAATCTCAAGGGGGCTGTCAGCTCCGCACATTCCAGCATGCCGCCGCGCTTTGCAGCCCGCGTCACCGCCGACCGCCATTCCCCGTCACGCCCGTTGAACAGCGTCACGGGTGCGCCCACGGCCTGCCGCATCACCCCGAACAGGTAATGCGCCTGCGCCTCGGTCAGCGCCACCTCGGCCCCCGCGGCAAGGGGGGCGTCCACGAACAGTCGGATCTTGCTCATGTCCATCGGTGTAACGCCTTGGCCCGACGCATGCCATAGCCTAGAACCAACCCAAAGAAGGGGAACGCCATGACCAAGGGACAAGTCGCCGATGCCGTCACCGGCAACTGGGTCGATCACATGGCGCCCGAGGGCTGGCGGCCCTACCTGCGCCTGTCCCGCGCCGACCGTCCCATCGGGACGTGGCTGCTGCTGATCCCCTGCTGGTGGGGTGTGGCACTGGCCGCCGCCGCCACGGGCCCGCGCTGGTTCGACCTGTGGATCGTGATCGGCTGCACCATCGGCGCGTTCCTGATGCGCGGTGCGGGCTGCACGTGGAACGACATCACCGACCGCAAGATCGACGGATCGGTGGCGCGGACCCATTCGCGCCCCATCCCGTCCGGTCAGGTGACGGTGCGGCAGGCACTGTGGTGGATGACGGCGCAGGTCGTGATCTCCGCGCTGATCCTGTTCACGCTGGGCTGGTTGGCCATCGGCTTCGGCATCCTCGCGCTGCTGCCCGTGGCGGTCTACCCCTTTGCGAAACGCTTCACGTGGTGGCCGCAGGTGTTTCTGGGCATCGCGTTCAACTGGGGCGTCTGGGTGGCATGGGCGGCGCATGGCGCACCGATCACAGGGGGCACCTTCGCGCTGTTCGTATCGGGAATCGCGTGGACGCTGTTCTACGACACGATCTATGCCCATCAGGACAAGGAGGACGACGCCCTGATCGGCGTGAAATCCACCGCCCGCCTGTTCGGCAACTCCACCCCGCTGTGGCTGACGGGCTTCCTGATTCTAGCCGCCGGCTTGATGGCCGCAGCCTCGGTCGCGAGCCTTTCTGGCGCGGCGCTTGTGGTGGCGCTGGCCGGATGCGCAGCCTTCGCGGGTCACATGATCTGGCAGATGCAGCGGCTGGACATCGACCGGCCGGACATCTGCCTCACGCTTTTTCGATCAAATCGTGATGCAGGATTGCTGGCTGCGCTGTTTCTTGCCGGTGCGGCATTGGTGTAATTGATGCGGAATGGCGGGGGGCGTATCTCCCACGCCGATGCCGCCGTCGTATGAAGGAACCCCGATGCGCCTGTCCCGCAAGATCATCGCCCCCGCAATGTTTCTGGGCGCCGCCGCCATCGCGGGCGGCGGGGCGACCCTGGCGGCCAGCATCATCGAGGACAGGTCCGAGGCCGCCGTCTCTGCCCGCCTGACGGAAGAAGGGCTGGATTTCGCGAATGCCACGGCGAACGGGCTGAACGTGCACCTGACCGGCACCGCCCCGGACGAAGCCGCCCGTTTCCGCGCACTGAACCTTGCGGGCAGCGTCGTGAACCCGTCCCGCCTGCGTGACGAGATGAGCGTGACGCCCTCCCGCCCGATCGAGGCACCATCCTTCACGATGGAGATTCTGCGCAACGACGACGGCGTATCCCTGATCGGTCTGGTTCCCAAGACGTCGGCGGCGATGCTGGCGGACACCGCAGCACTGGTGCCGGGAGTGGAGGTGACGGACATGCTGGAAACGGCGGACCATCCCGCGCCCGACCAGTGGAACGCGGCCATGACCTACGGGATCGAGGCGCTGAAGCTGCTGCCGCGGTCCAAGATCTCCGTCTCTCCGGGGGCGGTGACGGTGACGGCCATTGCCGAAAGCACGGACCAGCAGCAGCGGCTGACATCGCAGCTGGCGCAGGCCGCACCTGCAGGGGTGACGGCCGACGTGCAGATTTCGGCCCCCCGCCCCGTCATCACCCCCTACGTGCTTCATCTGGTGAAGGACGAGGCGGGCGTGCGGTTCCAGGGCTGTTCCGCCCCAAATGCCGAACGGGCCGACGCCATCCTGACCGCCGCAAAGGCCATCGGCGCGGCGGAGGATGCGACCTGCGCCGTGGGCATCGGTGCCCCGTCAGCCGACTGGACGCGGGCGGTTCAGGCTGGAATCGCGGCCTTGGGCGCATTGCCGGCAGGCAGCCTGACCTTTTCTGACGCTGATGTGACTCTGACAGGCCTGCCGGGCATGGTGCAAGGCGACTTCGACCGCGCGGCCGGCACCCTTCATTCGTCGCTGCCAGACGGATTCTCGCTTGATACCGTGCTGCCGGCCTTACCCGAAGGCAATGAAGGCCCCGTGGAATTCACGGCCGAAGTTCTGCCGTCCGGCGAGACCACCGTCACGGGCCGCGTGCGCGACACGTTGGGACAGGAGGCGGTGTCCACCTTCGCACGTGCGCGGTTCGGCGCTTCCTCGGTCAGTGGGGAACCTGTGGTGGACAGGTCGATCCCCGCAGGCTGGACCACCCGCATCATGGCGGGGCTGGAGGCGCTGGATCAGCTGGAACATGGAACCCTGCGTGTCACCCCCGACGCCTTGACCGTAAGCGGCATCACCGGATCACAGGCCGCGCAAGGGCAGATCACCGACTTCCTTTCGGAAAAGCTGGGCCCCCGCGCCGGTTTCACGGTGGAGGCGGCGTATGACAAGTCTCTCGATCCCTATGCGGCGCTTCCTACCGCACAGGAATGCGTGGGCCGTATCCAGACGGTGATGGCGCGGCAGAAGATCAGCTTCTCCCCCGGTTCCGCAGAGATCGAGGGGTCGGCCCGCGCCACGCTGGACGGGTTGACGGAAATCCTGACCGAATGCGCCAACCTGTCCTTCGAAATCCAGGGTTATACCGACAGCCAGGGCAGCGATTCGGGAAACCAGGCGCTAAGCCAGGCAAGGGCCGAAGCCGTGATGGTCGCCCTTCAGGGCCGTCGCATCGACGCCGACCGCCTGACAGCGATCGGCTTCGGAGAGGCGTCGCCCATCGCCCCGAACTCCTCGGAAGAGGGGCGCGAAGCGAACCGGCGGATCGAATTCAGGCTGACGGACGTGGCCGAAGACCCCAATGCACCGGCCGCAGTGCAGCAAACCCCCGCCCGTCAGGCGATGCTGGCCGTGGCGCGCACCAATGCCTTCCTTCTGCCCGACGGCGAATGGATCGACAGCGTTCCCGCCGACATGGTCGACGGATCGGGCGACGGCGATGGCAACGGGGAAGAAGAGGTTGACGGCGAACCCTCTTTCGCGCCAACAGAGATGACGCAGCGGCCCGAGGGTCGACCGGACGATCTGTAAGAGGCACCTTTGGACCGCACCACGCTTGTCGCCACCACGACTGTCATCCTTTTCGTGGCATTTGCACTGGGCTGGTTCGCCCGCTGGCTCATGACCCGCCTGTCCCCTATCGAGAACGGACGCATCGACGAGGTGGACCGTCTGGCCCAGGCCCTGCACGATGCAGAGGAAATGCGTGATGCCGCCATCGTCTACGGAGAGGAGCGGGAGCGCGAGCTGATGAGCCAGCAGGCCCAGACCGATGCCGAACTGCGGGCCGTGATGGAAAGCCTTGGCGAATCCCGTGCCGAGGTGGAGGAGATGCAGGCCGAGATCGAACGCCTGCAACGGTAAGATTTTCCTCGACGGCGGGGACGTTCATCCCTACTCTTCCCGTCACCGTCGCACGCGACGGTTCTTCGGGGCCGGTGGTCCTGATGATCGCCACCCGTAGGGAAAACAGTGTATCTCGAGATTCTGATCGTCGCCGTCCTGATTGTTATCAACGGCGCATTGGCCATGTCCGAAATGGCCGTGGTCTCCTCCCGCCCCGCAAGGCTGCGCAATCTGGCAGAAGCGGGTAGCACAGGGGCCGAAACCGCGCTGCGGCTTGCAGGTGACCCCGGACGTTTTCTCTCCACGGTTCAGATCGGGATCACGCTGGTCGGCGTTCTGTCGGGTGCCTTTTCCGGCGCGACACTTGGTGGGCGCTTTGCCTCCTATCTCGCGGCGAATGGTGTGCCGGCTGCCGATACGCTGGGTGTCGGCCTTGTCGTTCTGGCCATCACCTATCTGTCGTTGATCGTGGGGGAGCTCGTTCCCAAGCAGATCGCCCTGAAAAATCCTGAATCCGTGGCGGCGACCATCGCCCCCGCGATGCTTCTGCTGTCCAAGGTCGCGGCACCGATCGTCTGGGTGCTGGACTATTCCGGGCGCGGCGTCCTGAAGCTTCTTCGCGTCCAGAGCGAGGAAAAGAACCGCGTCACCGAAGAAGAGGTCCGCACGATCCTTGCCGAAGCCCATGTGGATGGCGTGATCGAGACGGGCGAACAGCACATGCTGACCGGTGTCATGCGTCTGGCCGACCGTCAGGCAAGCCAGCTGATGACGCAGCGCCGCGATGTCGTGTCCATCGATCTGGAAGCGGGACCGGCAGAGGTTCTGGACGTCATTCGCGATTCCCGACGGGCCCGCCTGCCCGTGCGCCGTCGCGAGACGGACGAATATGTAGGCGTGCTCTATGTAACCGACGCCTTTGCCGCCCTGTCGCGGGGCGAGGCATTGGATGTCGGCGCTTTGATGCGGGACGTGCCTGTCATCCTCGACGCCGCAGACGCGCTGAACGTGATCGAGATCCTGCGCGCTTCGCCCAACCACATGGCGCTGGTCTATGACGAATATGGCAGCTTCGAGGGGATCATCACCACGGGTGACATCCTCGAGGCCATCACCGGCGCCTTCAAGGAGGATCTGGCTGAGGAGCCTGCGATCACCCAACGCGACGACGGGTCGTGGCTGGTGTCAGGTTGGATGCCGGTCGATGAATTCTGCGAGATGCTGCGCATCCCACAGGAACTTGCCGGCGATTATGAAACGGTGGCGGGTCTGGTGCTGAACCAGTTGCGCCGGATGCCCGGTCAGGGCGACAGCTTCACCCGCGACGGCTGGCGGTTCGAAGTGATCGATCTTGATGACCGCCGCATCGACAAGATCATGGTGGAGAAGATCGAGGCCGACGCATAAGGCCTCGGCCGACCGGAAGTCGTGTCCATCCGGTTCGAATCAAGCTTGGAATAAGAAGGGCGCGCCGATTGGCGCGCCCTTTGTCGTTCGGATCATGATCGTCAGGTGGCGGCCCGGCAGTTGCAGACCACCGCCCAGAAATCACCCTTCGATCGCGGCAGGTTTGCTGCCCGAAATCTCGATCCGGCGGGGCTTCAACGCCTCGGGCGTCTCGCGCACCAGATCGATGTGCAGCATGCCATGTTCATGGCTGGCCCCATTCACCCGCACATGATCGGCCAGCGCGAAGCGGCGGTCGAACGCACGGGTGGCGATACCACGATGAAGGAAGCGACGGTCGGCATCCTCTCCCGCACGGCGGGCGGAGATGTGAAGGGCGTTGTCCTTCACCTCGACGTTCAGTTCCTCGGGTGTGAAGCCTGCGACGGCGATCGAGATGCGGTAGGCATTATCGGCCGTCTTCTCGATATTGTAGGGGGGGTAGCTGGGCTGTGCTACGTCTGTGGTCAGGGCACGGTCCATCAGGTCGGCGATACGGTCGAAGCCTACGGTTGCACGGTAAAGCGGTGCGAAGTCATATCCACGCATGTTCATCCTCCGGGAGCGATGTTCGGATGCCCCCCTTTGCAGGCAGGGCGGTTTTCGTCGCGCCGACCCGTCATGGCACCGGCGCATCGGTGATGTGGGAAGGCTTCCCCCACCTGTCAAGGGTGTGGCAACCGCGTCGAAAACCTGCTTTTCAGGACGATGTCGTTCGCCCCCTTCGGGCAAGGACATGCTACGGAGAAGACATGGACCTGTTGCCGCGACTTTCATCCTTGGGCCTGCCCGACGCCGTTGCCGTCACCCTGCTGGTGACGATGTTCTTCGTCATCGGCTGGGTGGTGGAACATCCACCGAAGAACCGTCCTTCGATGTCCACGCTGATGGCCGATTACCGGCGTGAATGGATGCATCATTTCGTGACGCGCCAACAGAAGATCTTCGATGGCACGGTCATCACCAGTCTGCGACAGGCCACGTCGTTCTTCATCTCCGGCACCATGCTGGCACTTGGGGGCGGCATCGCGCTGGTGGGCAATCCCGAACGGCTGATGGTTCTGGCCGAGGATCTGACGATAACCCAGCAGGCCACGGTGATCGAGGTGAAGGTGATCCTCGTCCTGCTGTTCCTTGCCAACGCGTTCCTGAAGTTCGTGTGGTCCCACCGGCTGTTCGGCTATTGCGCCGTGCTGATGGGGTCCATGTCGAGCGCGGAAGATGCGACCGCCTATCTGCGCGCATCCCAAGCGGCGGAGATCAACGTGACCGCCGCCCGCAGCTACAATCGCGGATTGCGGTCCGTCTATTTCGCTCTGGCGGCCCTTGGATGGCTGCTGGGGCCGTGGTTCCTGCTGGGGACGACGCTGATTACCACGGCAACGCTTGTCCGGCGTGAATTCGCATCGGAATCGCGCGACATCGTCATGCGGCGCGACGCCTGAACCGACCCTCGCGCAGCCATGCCCCGATGGCCAGACCGGCTGCGACCAACAACCACAGCCAGCCCGGTAGCAAGGGCATCACGGCCACATCCTGTGCCACGAACGCATCGCGCGGCGTGATTCCTAACCATCCGCGACCGGAGGCCGTGCGCCCCTCGCCCACCTGACGGATGTCGAAACCCGCGTCTTCCTCCAACCGCACCGCCCCGCCGCCCAGCGGTTGCATCACGGGCATCATGCGATCGGCGGTGGCGATCGTCTCCTCGAATTCCTGCGGGGCGGCGGGACCCACGGCGAACACCTCCTCCAGATCGCCCTGACGCATGCGGTGAAGGCCCAGCTGCGGTGCGTCCCAGTCGACGGCGAACCGCCCCGGACCATCGCTTTGCATGGCAAGATCCACCATTGCCCCGTCCGGTCCCGTCACGGTGACGGGCGGCGGCGGGTCGTCGGCGATCGTGCGGCGGGTGATGGTCACGCGCTGGCCGTCGGCGGTGGCGGTCAGCGCCTCCTCCTCCAGCTCCGGCTCCTTCAGCATCCAATGGGCCAGGCGGCGGGTCAGCTCCAGCTGCGGACCGCCCCCTTCATATCCCCGCCCCCACAACCACAGCTGGTCGGAGCCGAGGACCGCAATTCGCCCTTCCCCCACCCGGTCCAACACCAGAAGCGGGCGACCATCGATGCCCTGCATCAGCGCCTCGCCGCCCACCTGCTTCATGTCGATCTCCCGCAGCCAGCGGCCCCAGTCTTCGGGATTCTCCAACCCCTCGGTCACCGGATGGCGACGGCCGAGTTCCGTCAGTTCCGGACGGTATCCCTGATCAAGGATGCGCCCCGTGGGCCGCACGGGCATGATTTCCCCCAAAGGGGAGCGGGCGAGGCTTTCGACGCCCGCGAATTCCGGTCCCGCCGCCACCAGCACGGTGCCGCCGTTCCGCACGTAATCGCGGACGTTTTCCAGATAAAGGCCGGGCAGGATGCCCCGCAGGCGATAGCGGTCGAAGATGATCAGGTCGAATTCGTTGATCTTTTCCATGAACAGCTCCCGCGTGGGAAAGGCGATCAGGGACAATTCGGTGACAGGGGTGCCGTCCTGTTTTTCCGGCGGGCGCAGGATGGTGAAATGCACCAGATCCACCGAAGGGTCGGATTTGAGCAGGTTACGCCAGACCCGCTCTCCCGCATAAGGCTCTCCCGAAACCAGAAGCACGCGCAGACGATCGCGCACTCCGTTGATCTGCACGATCTGGGCATTGTTACGGTCCGTGATTTCCCCTTCCGCACCCGCGACGCTGATCTGGAGGACATTCATGCCCCCATGCGGCAGGCGGAACGGCAGTTCCATGTCCTGCCCCACGGGCACATCCACGACCATCGGCGATTCCGCACCGAGGGAAAGCGTCAGCCGCGCCATTGCGCCTGCGGCGGTGGGCACGCGGCCCTGATCCTCCACTCTCAACGTCAGGCGCGCCTCCTCGCCGATGATGGCGAAGGCAGGGGCGTTCTTCACGATCAGTCGGCGGTCCCAGTCGGTGTCATGCCCCGTCTGCAACAGGTGCAGGGGCGCAGGCATGTCGGGACTGGCGGCCATGTCGTGCACCTGCCCGTCCGAGATCACGAACACCCCCGCAATCCTGTCGCGCGGCTCCTCGGTCATGGCCTGTGCCAGGGCCGTCATCGCCTGCGTGCCGCCATTGTCCGGGGCGTCAGCGACATGGATAACCCTCAATTCGGTATCGGGTATGGCGTCGATTTCCGCCCGAAGGCGGGCAAGGGCCGCCTCGGTCTGTGCAGGACGGTCGGACAGGTGCTGGCTGGCGCTGTCATCAACCACGGCCAGCACGATGTCGGACAGGGCGGTGCGATCCTCCCGCAGGACGGACGGGCCTGCAAGTGCCGCCAGCACGACGGTCAGCGACAAGCCGCGCAGCCACCAGCCCGGCAGCCCGCGCCATAATGCAAGCGCCGTGAAGATCGCGGCACATCCGGCGGCGGCCCCCAGCATCCACCATGGCAGCATGGGATCGAAGATCACCGAACCGTTCAATTTCCCAGCCTTTCAAGCAGCGCGGGCACATGCACCTGATCGCTTTTGTAGTTTCCGGTCAGCACGTACATGATCAGGTTCACCCCGAAGCGGCCTGCGATTTCGCGCTGACGTTCGCCGCCGAAACCGCGGCCCACCGGCAGCACGGCCATGCCATTGTCATCCACGGCCCAGGCGGACGCCCAGTCGTTCCCCCCTATCACCACGGGCGTTACCCCGTCGTTCAGCTGGCGGAAGGGCTGTCCTTCGCCCGCCGTGGCGTCGGCGGGTGCCGCTTCCACCCAGACAAGGCCGTTAAAACGACCGGGAAAATCCTGCAGCAGATAAAAGGTGCGCGTCAGGACATGATCGGGCGGCACGGGTTCCAGCGGCGGAATGTCGAGGCCTGCCGCGATGCGTTGTAGCGCCTGCCCCTCGGGCGTGGTGCCGCCCCCCGCCATGTCGGCATCACGCGTGTCGAACAGGATCATGCCGCCGGTGCGCAGGAAATCGTTGACCCGTGCGAAGGTCTGCGCCGAAGGGGCGGGCGCATCCGCCGTCACAGGCCAGTAAAGGAAGGGGAAGAACGCTAGCTCGTCCACTGCGGGATCCACGCCCGCAGGATCGCCCGGTTCCACCGTGGTCCGGGCAGCCAGCTGCATCGACACGCCCCGCAGACCCTGTTCCGACACCCGGTCGATCCGCGCGTCGCCCGTCTTCACATAGGCCAGCCGCAGCGTTTCCGTCGCGGCCAAAGCCGCCGCATCGTCCTGCGCCCGCGCCTCCGCCACAGGGATCAGCGCCAGCATGGCAAGCACGGCGACCCCGCGCCGCAACCGGCCCGACACGGTCAACGCCGCCAGCACGTCCACCATCAGCACCGCCAGCGCCAGCATCAGCAAAGGCGCGGCAAGCGAGCGTTCCGGCTCCATCTCCAGCCCCTCCACCACCATGCCATCAGGCCAGACCGCGGCGTCCAGCGTGGTGCTGTCCCGCATGACGTTCAGCGCCACGCGACGATTATCCGACGCATACAGGCCGGGCGGCAGATCGCGCGACAGGGGGGCTGTCATGGCCTCCCCCGCGATGCCACCGATGCGGCCCGCATCCGTCAGGATGCCGAAGGCGTCCATCACCCGTTGCGGCACCCAGACCTGCCCCGCCAGATCGACCGCCTGCGGCCTGTCCGAACCGCCCGACACGGCCAGCCGTTCCAGCATCTGGACGAACAGGCCGGACAGCGGCAGGTTCGACCATTCGGCGTTGGCCGTCACATGGAACAGCACGACCTGTCCCTGCCCCATCGCCTTGCGCGTGACCAGCGGCGTCCCATCCTCAAGCGAGGCGATGGTGCGGGCTGTCAGGTCGGGATCAGGCTGGGCCAGCACCTGTTCGGTAACAGCGGCATCCGCCGGCACCGGCAGCCCGTGGAACGGAGACTCTTCGGGGAACGGGGCCAATCGGCGCGGCTCCCCCCAGCTCATTGCGCCGCCGATGGCACGGCCGCCTTCACGCAGGCGGGTGGGCAGCAGCGGGTCCTCCGTCATGCGGGCGACCTGGCTTGCCGCCAGTCGAGGCCCGGCAAAACGCAGAAGCAGCCCGCCCTTTTCCGCCCAGTCGGTCAGCCCCTGCGTTTCCAGTGGGCCAAGCTGCGCCACGTCCGCCAGCACGATCACATCGGGATTGGCGAGCAGGATGTCGGACAGCGGACCCTCGATCAGGTCCGCCGTGGGGGAAAGTGCCTGCCGCAGATAGAATAGCGGTTCCAGCAACTGCGCGCCCTCGGCCCGCGCATCGGCCCCGATCAGCGCAACTTCGCGGCGGCGCAGGCTGTCATCGGCCAGCTGGACGGAGGCTGCGGAACGCCCCCCCTCGATCTGGAAGCGGGTGACGCGGTTGCGCAATTCGGCAGGCAACGACAGATCGACCTGCGCCTGCATGGCATCGGCGGGAAAGGACATCGTGGCGCGAGCCAGCTCCGCCTCCGCCCCCGAAGGGTCGGTGCCAATCGCCTGAACCACGGCATCGCTGTCCTGCAGGACGGGCAGACGGGTCGCGGAAAGGCGGATCACGCCCGCATCTGATTCCGGCGGGTGCAGGGCGATGGTGGCATTCGGAACCTCCACTGCGGTGACGGTGCCGTGATCTTCCAGCGCTGACAAAAGATCTGCGCGGGACGGATGGTCAATCCCGTCCGACAGCCAGAGCGTATCGAACGGACCTTCCGGCAAGGCTTCCGTCCAAGCCGCGTAATCCGGCCCCCACGGATGGGGCGTCATCCCCCGCACCAGAGGGGTCACGGCGTCTGCATCGGCAAACCGGACGGGCTGCGCGATTTCGGTCGCACGCAGGATGGCGGCAGGGCGGCCGTCGCGTGCCGCCTTTTCCACCGCCTGTTCGGCGCGGGACAGACGGGCCGGCCAGTCGCGGGCATCGGCCCAGGTCGCATCCATCACGATCAGCAGCGGGCCCGTCCCTGCCGTCCGGTCACGCGGATTCAGCACCGGACCGGCAAAGGCAAGAATGGCCGCCGCAACCGCCAGTATCCGCAGCGCCATCAGCCACCACGGTGTCCGGTCGGTCTGCGCGTCGCGATCGGTCAGGCCAAGCAGAAGCGCAACACCCGGAAACCGCCGCCGGATCGGTGCGGGCGGCACGGCCCGCAGCAGGACCCACAGGACGGGAAGCAGGGCCAGCGCCAGCAGAAGCAGCGGGGCGGTGAAGCCAAGGGGGCCGAGGATCCACATCATGCCTTCTCCATCGCGCGATACAGCCACAGCAGCGCCGACTGTGGCGGATCGCCCGTATGGTGCGTGTGAAACATCCAGCCCGAGGCGCGGGCAAGGTCCGCCAGCCGCGCCTTGCGTTCGGCCAGTCGCGCCAGATAGGCATCACGCAGGCCGCGTGCCTCCAGCGTCTCGAAGCGGGTGGTGCCGGTCATGGATTCGAAGACGGTGCGGCCGTCGAAGGGAAACGCCTCCTCCGCCGGGTCCAGGACCTGCAGCAGCACGCCACGCGCGTTGCGGGCGGCGGCACGGGCCAGCGCCTCCTCCACCCCGTCCAGTGGGCCAAGGAAATCGGAAATCAGCACCACCCGCCCGTGCATCGGTGTCATCGCCAGATCGGGGGCGGAATGTTCATCCGCGCTGTCGGCGGCCAGGGCGTCGGCCAGCCGCAGGATCTGCGCACGGCCGGGGCGTGGGGGTGTCCCCGACAGGCCCACACGTTCCCCGCCCCGCAGCAGCAGCACGCCCAGCGCCAGTGCCAGAAGTTGCGCGGTATGGTCCTTGGGGGCGCGGTCCTTCGCCCCGGAAAACGCCATCGACTGCCCGGAGTCCACCCAAAGCGTCACGCTTTGCGCCGCCTGCCATTCGCGTTCGCGCACGAAATGCGCATCGGTGCGGGCGGACCGCCGCCAATCGATCATGCGAGCGGCATCGCCTTGCGCGGCAGCGCGATACTGCCAGAATTCATCCCCCGTGCCTGCCCGCCTGCGGCCGTGTTCACCCAGCATGACGGTGTGCGCCAGATGGTCGGCACCCGCCAGCAATGGCGGCAGCGACTGGCCCAGCGCCTCGGCACGGGGGCGAAGGGCGCTCACGCCGCGCGGCCCGTTGTGTCGAGGCTTGCGACAGTGCGGGCGATCACGCCGGCCAGCGTCTCCCCCCGCGCACGGGCGGCGAAGGACAGGGCCATGCGGTGGATCAGCACGGGATGCGCCATCGCGGACACGTCCGCGACCGAGGGTGCCAGCCGCCCGTCCAGCAGTGCCCGCGCCCGCACCATCAGCATCAGTGCCTGCGCGGCGCGAGGGCCCGGCCCCCAGGCCAACGTGTCGGACAGCGCTGCCCCTTCCGGTTCCCCCGGACGGCAGGCGCGCACCAGATCGAGGATCGCCTCCACCACCGCGTCGCCCACGGGCATCCGGCGCAGGATGGTCTGGGCGGCGATCAGTTCGGCCGCCGTGAAGACCTGATGCACCTGATCGTCCAGCGCCCCCGTGGTGGCCAGCAGGATGTCGCGTTCGGTCGCGCGGTCGGGATAACTGACATCCACCTGCACGAGGAAGCGGTCCAGCTGCGCCTCGGGCAGGGGATAGGTCCCCTCCTGCTCGATCGGGTTCTGGGTGGCAAGGACGTGGAACGGGCGGCCAAGGGGGCGATGTTCGCCCGCGATCGTCACCTCGCGTTCCTGCATGGCTTGCAGCAGCGCGGATTGCGTGCGGGGGGAGGCGCGGTTGATCTCGTCCGCCAAAAGCAACTGGCAGAAGATCGGCCCTTCGATGAAGCGGAAGGCGCGGGTTCCATCGGCACCCGCATCCAGCACCTCGGAGCCGAGGATGTCGGCGGGCATCAGGTCGGGTGTGAACTGGATGCGGCTGCCGTCCAGCCCCATGACGGTTGCCAACGTGTCGACCAGCCGCGTCTTGCCCAGACCGGGCAGACCAACCAGCAGCGCGTGACCGCCGCACAGCATCGACCCCAGCACCAGATCCACCACATCGCCCTGCCCGATGAAACGGCGGTCGATGCTGGCCCTCGCCTCGGCCAGTTTCGCCCCGAGGGCCTCGATTTCCGTGATCAGGGTCTCGGTCATGACAATCCTCTTTGGGGCGGCTACAGTCCGCCCTATTCAATCGACTTTAGCCCGCAGGCTCAAATGGCAAAAACCAACACACCACAAAATGCCGTGAGGGGGCTGATCCGGAGCAAAGGTCCGGCCCCGGTTCATCTGTGGGATCCGCCCTTCTGCGGCAATATCGACATGCGCATCGACCGTGAAGGCATCTGGCACCATGACGGCCAGCCTATCATGCGGGATGCGATGGTGCGACTGTTCGCGAACGTCCTGAAGCGCGAAGGGGACGCCTATTTCCTTGTGACGCCAGTTGAAAAGGTCGGCATCACGGTGGAAGACGTGCCCTTCGTGTTCGTGGACATGCGCACGGGCAACGGCATTATCCTTGTCACGCGACTGGGGGACGAGGTTTCCCTTTCAACCCTGCGGATGGCCGGCGGCGTACCTTACGCCCCCGTGCGGGGCGGGATGGACGGACGGATCGACCGCAAGACGTTCTACCGCCTTGTTGATCTGGCAGAGGAGGAGGATGGCCTGTTCGGCATCCGCACCGCCGATGCCTTCGTTCCCCTTTGCCCCGTCACGGATATTGACTGACCCCGCCCGACCCCCTACGCCATCCTGAAAACGGAGTGTGCCATGATCCCCGCCCGCCATGCCCCCATCCTGTTCGCCTTTCTTCTGTCGGGGATGATGTCCTTCATCGTGTCGGGCGTCGCCATCACGCGGGCCGTGGGGATCGATGACACCCTTCCGCTGGCCTGGCTGGGCGGCTGGCTGCCTGCATGGTGCGTGGCCTTTCCCTGCGTCATGTTCCTGGCCCCATTCACCCGCCGCATCGTCGCGCGCCTGACCGTCTGACGCGGCACCCCGCACAAGATCCCATCCATAGGAGACAGCCGAATGCCCACTCCCCCACCGGAAACCCAGATCGTCACAACATGGAAGATCGCCTGCGATGGCGGTGTCGGCGGTCATCCGCGCGTCTGGCTGACGATCCCGCCCGAATCGGGCTTCGTCGAATGCGGATATTGCGACAAACGCTATGTCATCGATCGCGAACATGCCTCGGGCGACCACTGACGGGTGGAAGATCGGCCCGCTTCGTGCCATATCCGTGACGCGGATATGAACGGAGCGGACCCATGACTTTCGGCGCAAAATTCGGTGGGGGCCACCACCTGCACCTGATCGACGGATCGGCCTTCATCTTCCGCGCCTATCACGCGCTGCCGCCGCTGACGCGCAAATCCGACGGCCTGCCCATCGGGGCCGTCGCGGGCTTCTGCAACATGCTGTTCCGCTATGTGGAGGAGTCGAAGTCCGGCGATGCACCCACGCATGTGGCGGTGATCTTCGACCATTCCTCCAAGACCTTCCGGAACGAACTGTATCCTGCTTACAAGGCGCAGCGTCCCGACCTGCCCGAAGACCTGAAGCCGCAGTTCCCCCTGACGCGCGAGGCGACCCGCGCCTTCAACATCGCCTGCATCGAGACCGAAGGCTACGAGGCCGACGACATCATCGCCGCCCTGTCCTGCAAGGCGCGCGATGCGGGTGGGCGGGTCACGATCATCTCCTCCGACAAGGACCTGATGCAGCTGGTCGGCGACGGCGTGGAAATGCTGGACCCGATGAAGAACAAGCGCATCGGCCGCGAGGAGGTGTTCGAGAAGTTCGGCGTCTGGCCCGACCGCGTGGTGGACGTGCAGGCGCTGGCCGGCGACTCCGTGGACAACGTGCCGGGCGCGCCGGGCATCGGCATCAAGACCGCAGCCCTGCTGATCCAGGAATACGGTGATCTTGAAACGCTGCTGGCGCGCGCGGGGGAAATCAAGCAGCCCAAGCGCCGTCAGGTGCTGCAGGATTTCGCCGACCAGATCCGCGTGTCCAAGCAGCTGGTCGCGCTGGATTGCAACACGCCGCTGGATGTCACGCTGGAAAGTCTGGAGATACGGGAGCCGGATGACAGCCTGATGGATTTCCTGAACGTCATGGAATTCCGCACGCTGACCCGCCGCGTGGCCGAGAAGCGCGGCGTGACAGCCCCCCTGCCCGTCCCTACCCCGATGGTGGAGGCGGAGGAGACGGTCGCCCTGCCCTTCGACCATGCCGCCTATGAATGCGTGACCGAACCCGCCCAGCTGGCCGAATGGATCGCCCTGATCCGGGAGGTCGGGCATGTGGCCTTCGACACCGAAACCACGGGGCTGGACGAAATGCGGGCCGATCTGGTCGGCATATCCCTTTGCGTCATTGCCGGTCGTGCCTGCTATATTCCGCTGGCCCATCGCAAGGGCGTGGACGATCTGTTCGGCGGGGCGGAACTGGTGCCCGGCCAGATGCTGATCGCGGAGGTTCTGGCGCAGCTGAAGCCGGTGATGGAAGATCCCTCCATCCTCAAGATCGCGCATAACGCCAAGTATGACTGCAAGATGCTGGCGTTGATCGGGATCGACGTGGCCCCCGTCGATGACACGATGCTGATGTCCTATGTCCTGCATGCGGGCCTGCACAATCACGGCATGGACGCATTGAGCGAGCAGTATCTGCGCCATACCCCCATTCCCATCAAGGGGCTGATCGGGGTCGGGAAAAGCCAGATCACCTTCGACCGCGTGCCACTGGACAAGGCGGTCCCCTATGCCGCCGAGGATGCCGACGTCACCTTGCGCTTCTGGGAGCTGTTCAGGCCGCAACTGCACCAGAACCGCGTGACGACCGTATATCACACGCTGGAGCGTCCGCTGGTGCCCGTGCTGGCCGACATGGAGATGGCGGGCGTGCGGGTAGACCGCGAGGTCCTGTCGCGCATGTCCAACGCCTTCGCCCAAAAGATGGCCATGCTGGAGGAGGAGATCCACGCGCTGGCAGGCCGTCCCTTCAACGTCGGATCGCCCAAGCAGCTGGGAGAGATCCTGTTCGATGAACAAAGCCTGCAAGGCGGCGTGAAAGGCAAGAACGGCGCCTATGGCACGGGGGCCGACATTCTGGAGGATCTGGCATCCGAAGGTCACGACCTGCCTGCGCGGGTGCTGGACTGGCGGCAGATCTCCAAGCTGAAATCGACCTATACCGATGCGTTACAGGACCATATCCATCCGGATACAGGACGGGTGCACACCTCCTATTCCATCGCGGGCGCGAACACGGGGCGGCTGGCCTCGACCGATCCGAACCTGCAGAACATCCCCGTGCGAAGCGAAGAAGGCCGCCGCATCCGCGAGGCGTTCGTGGCAGGTCCGGGCAAGGTGCTGGTCTCCCTCGACTACAGCCAGATCGAGTTGCGGATATTGGCCCATATCGCCGACATTCCTGCCCTGAAGGATGCCTTCCGCGAAGGCCACGACATCCACGCGATGACGGCGTCCGAGATGTTCAACGTGCCGCTGGAAGGCATGGACCCGATGATCCGCCGTCAGGCCAAGGCCATCAACTTCGGAGTGATCTACGGCATCTCCGGCTTTGGTCTTGCCCGCAACCTGCGCATTCCGCGTGCCGACGCGCAGGGCTTCATCGACCGCTATTTCGAGCGGTTCCCCGGCATCCGCACCTACATGGACGACACGATCGCCTTCGCGAAGGCCAACAACCACGTCCAGACCCTGTTCGGCCGCCGCATCAACACGCCCGAGATCAATGCACGCGGCCCCGGTGCCGGTTTCGCCCGCCGCGCCGCGATCAACGCGCCTATTCAAGGGACGGCCGCCGACATCATCCGCCGCGCGATGATCCGCATGCCGAAAGCCATCGCGGACCTGCCGGCGACGATGCTGCTGCAGGTCCATGACGAACTGCTGTTCGAGGTGGAGGAAGGGGCCGCAGACACCCTCATCACCCGTGCGCGGGACGTGATGGAAGGGGCGGCCGATCCGGCGGTGAAACTGTCGGTGCCGCTGATCGTGGATGCAGGTCAGGGACCGAACTGGGCTGCGGCACATTAAGGCATCGCCTGCCGAAGACCCGAGGCGGCGAGCCGAGGAAATGCAGGTCGACGACGAGCATTCCACCCGCGACCGCGTTGACTCCGAGCGTCAGGCGTTGGCCCGTGTGCACCCGCCCGCCGTCTGATGAAGGCGGCGCGAAACACGAACTTGCATCAGGACTTCGTCAGCATGGGTCCCAGCGGGCGACCCGCGAGGATGTGCAGGTGGTAATGCGGCACCTCCTGCCCTCCGTGCGCACCGGAATTGGCGATGGTCCGGTATCCATAGGTGAACGTCGCGCAGATCGTCGCGGCAGTGCGGTAGAAATCCGCGATCTCCTCCGCCGGAGCATGGGCCGCGAAATCGGCGAAATCGACGTAGGCGCCCTTCGGGATCACCAGCACATGATGGGGTGCATGGGGGGCGATGTCGTGAAAAGCCAGCGTATGCGCAGTCTCGGCGACGGTCTTGTTCGGAATCTCCCCCCGAAGGATGCGGGCGAAGATGTTCTGGTCGTCATAAGCCATTTTCAATCCATGAACAGATAGTGGGTGGACGTGATCTCCAGCGCCTTGTCGACGGGAATGCCCATCAGGTCGGCCAGCGAGACCGCATTCTGTTCGGGCGTGTTCCGCTGGCGCAGGCGGCGGTGGCGGCTGAAGCCGGCGTCGCGGATGCGATCGCTTTCGAAACGGAAATCGTAGCGCACGGTAGGGATGATCCGTTCCAGCGTCTCCGCCGGGGTCTGATCGCCGGCAAGGCCCACGCGGCGGGCATGGCCTGTCAGGTAGGCGTCGTCATAATCGCATTCCAGTTCGATCAGGCGGACCACCGCCTTGTCGTTCATGAAGTCCTGCATGAGATCGAGACTGGACGGATCGAGGCACAGCATCATGCGGTCCGTCTTCCAGTAATCGAACAGCATCCGCACCAGCGCACGGCGGTGGCGGGCGCGCTTGGCAAGCGTCGTTTCTATCCCGCCCAAGGCTGGCAAGGGAGTCGTCGCCTCGCTGAAAAGGTAATGCACGCCCTTGATACCCAGCACCTGTTCGGTTCGGTCCACGAAACGTTTGGCGACATGCCACTTCTTGCAGCTGACAAGGGTCAGTTGCCGGTCGCGACCGATGCTCGATTCCGTTTCCCAGAAACGCGGGGCGAAACGCCGACCGATACGGCCACGCTGGCGCATGAAGGTCAGCAGGGTGCGACCTTCGTTCGAAATGGAGAACTCCCGCCCCTCCTTCGCCCAAAGCTGGCCAAGGCGTTCCTTGAGCTGCATCGCCTGCGGGCTGATCTTGCGCGCAAAAAGGTAGTCCTGCGACAACAGCAGGTCGTAATGGTCGTTGTAGAACGTCAGCGGCAATCCGTAGTCCGAAAACATCAGGAATGTCAGCGTCCGGGTGCAGATCTCGTGATCGGGCACCAGATGGCGCACCAGCGTCTGGAACATCGTCTCGTCCGGGATCCACGTGGTGGAGAAGAAGCGCAGCACGGCCGGGTTGCGGTCGCAGTAATCCAGCAACGCCTCGATCGTCTGACGGCGCAGGCACCACCACTGGCTGCCGATCTGGATTTCCAGCCCCTCTGGAACAGGACGGGTCAGGCCCAATCTTTCCTGCAGGTTCATGGAGGCGTAGAACAACCACTTGCGCGTTCGTTCGTTAAAATAGTGACGGTAGATCAGACGCTCCTGCTTGATGCCGGTCTTGATCCAGTCCGACTTGAAGAAATCGAACGATTCTATGTAATCCACATTCTCGCGGTCGAGGAACGTCTTGGCGTATTCCGCCGATTTGATGGGCATGCAGTCGCCCGAAAGCATGTAGAAGTGCGTGGCATCGGGGAATGCTCCTTCTGCCGCACGGGTCGCAAGAAGCGTGGCCTCCACCAGGGAATATTCACCCCAGCCGCATTTCACCCGCTTTTGCGTGAAGACGACGCCGGGGTTTTCCGCCAAGGCGTTGTGGATACGGTCGTAATCGTTGCCGCTGGCGCTGCGGTCGAAGTGAATGGCGATGTAATCGCCGGTGGCCGTCAGGCGCTGTGCCTGCGCGATGATCCCCGCCGGATCCTTGTGGCATAGAAGAATGAACGCAATCTTTGCCATGACCCGATACCTTGTTGGCTCTACGAAAACACTAAAACGCTTTGAGGGCGATTGAAAAGTCCCGCGTCCTCTGCTTTTGCTTGTACCGCAAGCACCTGAGCGGGAGAAGGTCATGGGATTTCCGGGAACGTGGATGACGGAAAGCGAAAGTGTCGTCTATCGCGTTGTGCCTAAATGCGCCTGTTCGACCATCGGACAGATCATGTTCTATTCCGATCACGGAACCTTCTTCGAAGGCGACATCCACGATTCCACAGGCGGCCTGCACAAATGGTCGCAACCGCAAAGCCAGCCCCTGATCGAGGCGAACGTGTCGGGCCACAAGAGCGTGACCTTCACCTGCGTCCGCAACCCCTATACCCGCATCCTTTCATCCTTCTTCGACAAGATCTGCGGCATCCAGCGCAACGGCAAACGGTATCGCGGCAACATGGTCCCCCTGCTGATCCAGAAATACGGGATTGAGGTGGGCGGCCCCGACGGCACCGAGGAATTCGACCAGATCAAGAGCTTCCGGCGTTTCCTGCTGTTTGCGCGCGACACCATCCGCTTTCGCAAGCCGATGGATCCGGACATCCACTGGTCTGCCATGTCGGGCCATATCTCCACCTTCATCGTGAATGGCGGGCGCTACGACCAGATCTTCTTTACCGAGAAGTTCAACGACGGGATGGACAAGGTGCTCGATGCGGTGGAGCCTGCGCACCGGATGGACCTGAAGGCCATTCCGCGATTCAACGAATCCGAAGGCCACGGTCCGAAGCGTGCCCATCCAGTAGAGGATTATTTCGACGACCTGTCGATGCATCTGATGTGGGAAATCTATAAAAAGGATTTCCAGCTGTTCAAGTACGACTTCGAAAATCCGGCGAACAAGCTGCCCAAGTCGGAAGTGGACATCAATGAGGTCCACCGCCGTCTGGGCGACTGATCGGCGCGACTGGCCGAAGACGCCTGAATTCTGCCGGGCAAAAGGGGCCCGACAGCATGAACGTTCAGATCACGCCGTGCTGGTGGAACAGGTTCTTCAGATCCTGTTCCGGACGTGCGCCGACATGACCGATGATTTCGGACGCGGCGATGCAGCCCATGCGACCGGCCTGTTCCAACGCCTGGCCATTGACGATGCCCCACAGGAAACCGGCCGCGAACAGATCGCCCGCCCCCGTCGCATCCTGGATCTCGGTCAGCAGGGCGGGGATGTGCCAACGTTCGCCGCCAGACATGACATGGGCGCCCTTTTCGCTGTCCGTGCAGGCGATGATCTCCACCTGCCCCGAAGCCGCCAACAAGGCTGCGTCCAGATCGGCAGTCTCGTACATTGACAGGATCTCCATACGGTTGGCGAACAGCAGGTCCACGTGATCCGCGATCAGCCGCCGGAACGCTTCGCGGTGACGCTCCACGCAGAACGGGTCCGACAGGGTCAGCGCGACGCGCCCGCCCGCAGCCTTGCAGGCCGTTATCGCTTTTTCGAATGCAGCGTGGCTGTCCGGGCCGTCGAAGCGATATCCTTCAAGATAGATCCAGTCCGACTCGGCCATCAGCGCCTCGTCGATATCGTTGGGACCAAGCGTTTCCGACACGCCCAGATAGGTATTCATCGACCGTTCGCCATCCGGCGTCACGCAGACGATGCAGCGTCCTGTTTCCTGAACGGTGTCGGCCGAAGCCATCGGGGTGTCGTATGCCGCCCCCTGCGCGCGCAGGTCGTGGGCGAAGATTTCCCCCAGCTGGTCGTCCCGCACCTTGCCGACATAGGCCGTGCGCCCGCCCAGATGTGCGATGCCTGCGATGGTATTGGCTGCGGAACCACCGGACACCTGCTGCGCCACGCCCACATGGGCGTAAAGATCCGTGGCGCGGTCCTTGTCGATCAGCTGCATCACACCCTTGTCGATGCCGTGGCTTTCCAGAAAAGCATCATCGGTGCGGGCCAGAACATCGACCATCGCGTTGCCGATGCCAGTGACCTGAAACTTTTTCATGCGGTCTTTTCCTCGTAAGCACAAAATTCATAGATGGGGCAGATCCCGCATTTCGGTTTGCGTGCCAGACAGATGTAGCGCCCGTGCAGGATCAACCAGTGGTGCGCATGTTTTGCAAAGCGCGCGGGGATCTGATCCTCCAGCACCCGCTCCACCGCCTCCACGTCGCGGCCGGGGGCCAGTCCCGTGCGGTTGCCCACGCGGAACACATGGGTATCGACCGCCATCGTTGGCTGGTGGAACCACATGTTCAGCACGACATTCGCCGTCTTGCGCCCCACCCCCGGCAGCAATTGCAGTGCCGCGCGCGAAGACGGAACCTCCCCCCCGAACTGCTCCACGAGGATGCGGCTCAGCTTCATGACGTTCCGGGCCTTCTGGCGGAACAGGCCGATGGTCCTGATCGCGTCCAGCAACCGTTCCTCGCCGAAGTCCAGCATCTGCTGCGGGCTCGTCACTTCGGCGAACATTGCGCGGGTGGCCCGATTGACGCCTGCATCCGTTGCCTGTGCAGAAAGCGCCACCGCCACCACAAGGGTATAGGCGTTGACGTGATCAAGCTCCCCCTTGGGTTCGGGCTCGATCTCGTGCAGGCGCGAGAAGATCGCGTCGATGGTCTGATACGGAAGCTGGGGTGCCATGCCCACGGTATGACAGCCCGCCGCAAAAGCCGCAAGATTCGGGTCGCAGGCAGATCGCACACCCCCTATTCTCGAGGCGAAGGAACAGGAGGTTCCATGCCAGACCCCTATCATTATGCCATCATCGCCCGCGCACTGGAGGCCATCGCCGAGGATCCGACCCTGTCGCTGGATGCGGTCGCGGGTCAGGCAGGACTGTCGCCTGCCCATTTCCAGAGGGTCTTTTCGGCATGGGCCGGCGTGTCGCCAAAACGCTTCGCGCAATATCTGATGATGGATCATGCGCGCGATCTTCTGGCCAGCCGTCGCACAGTGCTGGACACGAGCCTGTCTGCCGGCCTGTCAGGCAGCAGTCGCCTGCACGATCTTTTCCTGCGGTGGGAGGCAATGAGCCCCGGCGATTACGCCCGGGGCGGAGATCTGCGCATCGGCTGGACTGTCGCCCCCTCCCCCTTCGGCGAGGCGGTGGTGATGGCGACGGATCGCGGCATCTGCGGCATCGGCTTCTGCGACCCCGATGCCGGGGCCGCCTTCGAGGATCTGCGCCGCCGTTGGCCGAACGCGACCTTCGTGTCCGACGATGCCGTCCTGCCCTTGGCAGAGGCCGCCTTTGCCGGACGCGACACCCGACTGCATCTTCTGGGCGGTCCGTTCCAGATCAAGGTCTGGGAGGCGCTGCTCGCCGTCCCGTCGGGACATGTAACCACCTATTCGGACGTCGCCTGCAAGATCGGGCATCCGAAGGCGATGCGGGCCGTGGGAACGGCGATCGGGCGCAATCCTGTCAGTTGGCTGATCCCCTGCCACCGCGCCTTGCGCAAGACCGGGGCGCTGGGCGGGTATCACTGGGGTCTGACGCGCAAGCGCGCAATGCTGGCCCACGAAGCCGCTCGGCACGATGCCGCCGATGAGAGCGGGGAACTCTCGGAAACCCACGCGCGTTAGGCTAGCCATAGCCCACGCATTGGCGTGAACGCGAATTACGAGGCGTCGAAATGACATTCAAACTTCCCCTGATCCTTGGCTTGGCGGGCGTCGTCGCTCTTGCCGGTTGTAACGACCCCTATGGCACGGGCGTGGGCGCTGGCGGCGCTTCCAACCAGAAGACCAATATGGGTGCCGTGACGGGCGCGATCATCGGCGGCGCGCTTGGCGCACAGTCCGGAAATGACCGTGCAGCAAAGATCGCCGGTGGCGCACTGGTTGGCGGCCTTCTGGGCAGCGCGGTCGGTGCCACGCTTGACCAGCAGGCGGCACAGCTGCGGGCTTCGACCAGTTCCAACATCAACGTGACGAACACGGGCAACGAACTGGTGGTGAACATGCCCCAGGATCTGTTGTTCGCGACAGACAGTTCCTCGCTGCGTCCGGACCTGCAGTCCGACCTTCAGGCCGTGTCTCGCAACCTCGTGCAATATCCGAATTCCACGATCCAGATCGCGGGCCATACGGACAACACCGGCAGCGCGTCCTACAACCAAAACCTGTCGGAACGACGCGCATCCGCGGTTGCACAGGTCCTGATCCGCAATGGCGTTCCTGCCAATCGCGTATCCTCCTACGGTGTTGGCATGACGCAGCCTATCGCGTCCAACAACACGGCAGAAGGTCGGGCGCAGAACCGTCGCGTGGACATCGTCATCCGTCCGCTTCGCTGATCACGCGGGCAGGGAGGAAAAAGAAAAGGCCGGTCGCAAGACCGGCCTTTTTTCAGATGTCGTGGGCAGGTTCAGTGCAACTTCTGACGAACCTGCTCGATCGAGCTGTCGATGGAAGCGGACCGCGCATCCGGCGTCATCTGGCGGGCAAGAACCTCGCGTGCCGCTTCGATCGCAACCGCGATCGCACGTTCGCGAACTTCCTTCACGGCACCGGCTTCAGCCGCTGCGATCTGATCTTCGGCCGCCTTCAGGCGACGGGTGATCGTTTCCTGCAATACGACCTTGGCCTGATCGGCAGCAGCCGTTGCTTCCTGACGGGCCTTGCTGACGATGCGGTCGGACTGCTCCGCCACGTCTTTCTGCTTACGCTCGTAGGAGGCGAGCAGGGCCTTGGCTTCCTCGCGCAGCGCACGTGCCTCGGCCAGCTCGTCCCGGATGTCGGAGGAGCGTTTGTCCAGCATTCCCGTGATACGTGCCGGAACCTTGGCCCAGATCAAAATGCCCACGAAGATCACGAACGCGATCGCGACCGTGAAGTTCGTGTTGTAGAGCGAGAAGAAAGGCGCACCGGGGGCCGCCATCGCAGGCGTTGCCATCAGCACCAGCGGGATGGAAAGTTTCTTCATCGCGTTACCCTTTCACTCGACCGGCGACAGCAGCCTGAACCGAAGTGTCGGCCTGACCGCCAAGCGCTGCAACCAGTGCCATTGCGGTTTCGGTCGCAACCTCGGTCACGCTTTGCTGCATGCCGGCACGAACTTCGGTGATCCGCGTTTCGGATGCGGCCACACGCTGGGCGATTTCCGCATCGGCCTGAACCACGGCCCGTGCCAGATCCGCATCGATCGCGGCCTTGGCTTCGGCACCGATGGCCTGAGCTTCGGCACGTGCGCGGGCAAGAGCGGCGTTGTACGCAGCCTCCGCGTCCTTGGCCTTCTGCTTCAGTTCCTCGGCAGCCAGCAGATCATTGGTGATGGCGCCCCGGCGTTCGGCCAGAACGGCGCTGATGCGCGGCAGTGCCACACGTGTCAGCAGCAAGTAGATTGCCACCAGCGCAACCAGAAGCCAGAAGATCTGGTTCGGCCAGCTGGAAAAATCCAGTTGCGGCATGCCCGCGGTATGAGGGGCTTCGCCGGTAGCGGCTTCGGCCACGTCTTGAACTTGATGTTCCATGAATTCCCTCCGCGGCGTCAAGGATCAGGCCGAAGGGGCATTGAAGCCCCCCCGGCCGAAGGATCGTCGCGCCTTGGATCAGACTGCGAACATCAACAGAAGGGCGATCAGGAAGGCAAAGATGCCCAGAGCTTCGGCAAAAGCGATGCCGACGAACAGGTTTGCCATCTGGCCGGCAGCAGCCGACGGGTTGCGCAGGGCGCCCGACAGGAAGTTGCCTGCAATGTGACCGACGCCGATACCGGCTGCACCGCAACCGATAGCTGCCAGGCCTGCACCGATGTATTGGCCCATAAGCGCGAGTTCGTTCATATCCGTATCTCCTTGAGGATTTGGAAGATGGGTCGGGGACCCGTCAGTGATGGTTGTCTGCAACGGCGTCACGAAGATAGACGCAGGTCAGAATGGTGAAAACATAGGCCTGAACCACGGCAACCAGCGTTTCCAGACCGTAGATCACGGTCACGGCGCCGATGGCCACAGGCGACAGGACGGCCATGGTGGCAAAGCCCGCGAACACCTTGATGACGGCGTGGCCGGCCATCAGGTTGCCTGCAAGACGAATGGAATGGCTGACGGGACGCACGAAGTACGAGATCAGCTCGATGATCGCCAGAACCGGACGGACGGGCAGCGGCGCCGCCTCGACCCAGAACATCTTCAGAAAGCCCGGCCCCTTGCGCACAAAGCCGAGGATCGTGACGCCCACGAACACCATCAAGGCCAGCGTCGCCGTCACGGCCACATGGCTGGTCGTCGTGAACGACGCGGGAACAAGGCCCAGCAGGTTTGCGAACAGGATGAACAGGAACAGCGTCATGACATAGGGGAAGTACTTGACGCCTTCAGGGCCCGTCACTTCCTCCACCATGTTGTGGATCATGCCATAGGCAAGCTCGGCCACCGACTGGCTGCGCGTCGGCACCATGGCGCGGCGGCGTGTGCCAAAGACCATCAGCACTGCCACGCAAAGAACCGCCAGCGCCAGCCAGAGCGTCACGTTCGTGACGGTGTACCACTGGATCGGGCCGTCGCTGAACAGCGGCCGGATGACGAACTGATCCATCGGGTGGATTGCAAACCCGCCGCCTTCCGTTTCCGTCTCCACGCCCTAATCCTCTCGCTTCCGGGTGTCGCCACCCATCGTTTCCCTGGACTGCACAGATTGTGCCGTCCGCATCATGGTCCGCACGCCCCCGGCAAAGCCGAGCATCGTGAACAGGATCAGGAACAACGGCAAGGTTCCCAGCAGAACGTCCAGCCCGTAACCCAGACCGAACCCGATCAGCAAGCCCGCCACCAACTCGGTGATCATACGCCAGCCGATCTCCCCCGCAGAGAATGCTTCGCCCGCCTTTCCGGTCCGTTCGCGCACGGTTGCGCCCTTTGCCTTCGCAAGTCGCGATTCAAGATCGCGCATACGCTCCGGATCGGGGTCGTTCGCCATGAACACGTCCCTGTGACAGTTGAGGATGTTGCTATCCGCCCCCTTCAGTTAAGTCAAGGATGCGGATGTTTCGCATATGTAACTGATATTAAATTATAAATTATAGATTTTCCGCGACATGTCAGAATGTCGCACCGTGCAACGCCCCCTATCCCTCAACCGTATGGTTGAGGATGCGCCATTGACCGGCGATCCGGCAGGGCGCAGAACCGCATGATGTCCGATCCTCTCGACCTTGTTTTCGCGGCGCTGGCCGACCCCACCCGGCGCACGATCCTGTCGATGCTGCTGGAGGATGACATGGCCGTGACCGACGTCGCGGCCCCCTTTGCCATGTCGCTTGCGGGGATTTCCAAACATCTGCAGGTGCTGGCTGCCGCCGGCCTGATCACGCAGGAACAGCGCGGTCGCGTGCGCTGGTGCAAGCTGGAGCCGGACGCGCTGCGGACAGCTTCCATCTGGATGCAGGGATTCGGCCAGTTCGATCCGGTCGATTTCGACGCATTCGAGAGGTTTCTGAAGGCGGAGCTTGGATAGAACGCAAGTCTGGCCCCGCTGCGGCAGGCACATGAAGCTCTCCCCTCCGGAGGGGCCATGTGCTGAAGTGGCCGCACTTATGTCGTGTTCCGCTCCCATCGGGCCAGATGGCCGAGCGCTGCCACATCAGACAGCACCCCCCTCCCTCGTGCATTGCCGGGGTACTGGACGCATATGGTCGATATGCGGGCTGCCATGAACTCCTGTGCGTCTTGCCCCGCAAAACTGACCGGATGCCGCCGCCCTTGCGCCCTCAGAAATCGACGTGGACACCCGGCAGTCGCAGTTCCGCAACCAGATCGCGCACTTCCTGACGGGCGGCAATGTTGGACAGGTTGAGGCTTTCGACGCCGGTGTCCTTCAGATCCAGCAAGGTCAGCCCGCGTGGAAACAGTTCGCGGAAGATCACGCGCTCCGAAAAACCGGGGGATACACGGAAACCGATCCTTCTGGACAACTCCTCCAATGCCGCGCCCACCTTCTTCTTGTTGTGCATCTGCTGGGCACCCAGACGGTTGCGCAGCACGATCCAGTCGATGGGCTTCAGTCCGGCCTGCGCACGTGTCTGCCGTGCGTTCCACACCATCTCGGAATAGATCGACGGCCCCGTCACCTTGCCGGAGTCGGGGTCGATGCGCGCCAGAAGATCGAAATCGACGAAACTGTCGTTCAGCGGGGTGATCAGCGTGTCGGCCAGCGTATGAGCTATCTGCGCCAGACGGGTGTGCGATCCGGGGCAGTCGATCAGGATGAAGTCTGACACCGGCTCCAGCTCTGCAATGCCAAGGGCAAGGCGGCGGTCCAACGCGTTCTCGCCGGGGGGCAGCACGGCGTCGTCCACCTCGGGCAGCGGCAGGTAGAAGGGCGAAGGAAGCTCGATGCCGGCGCGCTTTTGAAAGGCGATGCGATTTTCGGTGTAGCGGCCAAAGCTGCGCTGACGGACGTCCAGATCCATCGCGCCCACACGATGCCCCATGCGGACCAGCGCCGTCGCCACGTGCATGCAGGTGGTGGATTTCCCCGACCCGCCCTTTTCATTACCGACAACGATGATATGCGCCAAGAAACCGTCCCCTGTTTCTGCACTATGGCGCTAGCGGCTGGCCGCCCGTCGCGCAAGGGGGGGCAAGAAAGGCACTGGGCCTGTGGCGCAAACACAAGGGTGCGGCAGCCGGAAACAGGCCTCTCGAAGGATGCGAAAAGGGGGACGTGGCCGGAAGCCTTTTCAGGCAGCGGTCATTGCGGGACAGGGGCGCCTGTGATCCTGGAAGGCGAAGACGCAAGATCTGCCCCCAGGACCACGAGCGCCCTCAGAGCAGGCGTCATGCCGAATGTCCGCAAAGCAAAAAAAAAGGGCGCGGTTTCCCGCGCCCTTTTCAATTTCAGAAGCCAAGACCGGCGTATTTGTTCTTGAACTTCGACACGCGGCCGCCGGTGTCCATCAGGCGGCTGGTGCCGCCGGTCCACGCGGGGTGCGCCAGCGGATCGATGTCCAGCGACATCTGGTCGCCGTCTTTGCCCCAGGTCGAACGCACCTGGAAGATCGACCCGTCCGTCATCTTGACGTTGATGAAGTGATAGTCGGGATGAATTTCGTTTTTCATCTGTCCGTTCCTTACGCTTCAGCGGTGTTCTTGGTTTTGTACGTGGTGTCCTCGGCGATACGTGCCGATTTGCCGCGACGTGCACGAAGGTAGTACAGTTTGGCGCGGCGCACACGGCCACGACGCACGACGTCGATCGTCTCGATGTTGGTCGAGTAAAGGGGGAACACGCGTTCCACGCCCTCGCCGAACGAGATCTTGCGAACGGTGAACGATGCAGCCATCGTGGAGCCGCCCTTGCGGGAGATCACGACGCCTTCATAGGCCTGCACGCGCGAACGCGTGCCTTCGGTCACTTTGTAGCCGACGCGAACAGTGTCGCCGGCCTTGAAATCCGGGATGGTCTTGCCGAGGGCGGCGATCTGCTCCGCCTCGATCTGCGCGATCAGGTTCATCGCAATTCCTTTCAAATCTCGTGGTTTTCCACGATGGTGATGCCGCCTCAGCGCTCTCAGTCTTCGCCCGGGTCCCTATCATGCGTCGCACAATAAGCCCGCCAGAGATCAGGCCTGCGTTCCTTTGTCAGCCTTTCGGCCATCGCCTTCCGCCAGCGGGAAATGTTCGCGTGATGTCCGGACAGAAGCACTTCCGGTATCTCGCGGTCCTGCCAGACCGAAGGTTTCGTATACTGCGGAAACTCCAAAAGTCCATCCGAGAAGGATTCCTCCTCGGTGGACGCGTGATTCCCGATGACGCGCGGTATAAGTCGAACAGTGGCATCGATCAAGGCCTGAGCCGCAATCTCCCCCCCCGTCATCACGAAGTCGCCAAGGCTGACCTCTTCGATTCCGTAATGGTCGATCACCCGCTGGTCCACGCCCTCGAAACGACCGCACAAAAGCGTCACCCCCGGCCCCTGCGACCAGCGATGCGCCATGGCCTGATCGAAGGGTTTGCCGCGGGGCGACAGATAGACGACGGGCCAGCCCGCAGGTTCCGCCGCGGCGTCCAGCGCCTTGGCCACGATGTCGGGCCGGATCACCAGCCCTGCGCCACCGCCCGCCGGCGTGTCATCCACGTTGCGGTGCCTGCCCTCGCCAAAGGTGCGAAGGTCTACGGTCTCCAGCGTCCAGAGGCCGAAGTCCAGCGCCTTGCCCGTCAGGGACAAGCCAAGGGTGCCGGGAAAGGCCTCGGGAAACAGGGTGATGATCTTGGCGCGCCAGGCTCCGGCCACCCGCACGTCCTGCATCAGGTCGCGGGGTTTGGCGGAGGCGCTGATCGACAGCCGTCCATAGGATTTCGGCGGAATGCTCATCAGGCGGCTCTAGCCGCCTTTCGCGGCCCGGTCTAGAGGCCGCCTGTGCGCTTTTCCTCGTCGGCTGCCATGGCCGCGCGCTGGAACAGGCCGGGAATCTCCTCCGCCGTGGCCATGCGAAGGGCCTTGACGACATCGGGCTGCCGCAAGACGCGGGCCCCCATCGACAGTACGGGCAGATGCTGGGCCGCGCTGTCCTTGGGCAGAAGCAGCATCAGGACGAGATCCACCTTGCGGTCGTCCACGGCATGAAAATCGATTGCGGGGTCCAGCCGCGCGAACAGCACCGCAGGCGCACCCAATGCGGGACAGGGACAATGCGGCAGGGCGATGCCATGGCCGATGCCGGTGGAGCCGAGTTCCTCGCGCTTGGTCAGCTTTGTCAGCACCTTGTCGGGGTCGAGGCCCCATATCTCGGCGGCGCGGGTGGCCAGAACCTTCAGAAGGGCGGATTTGTCGTCCACCTTGATATCCAGCAGAAGCCCTTCCGGGCGTATCAGGTCGGAGAGCGTCATGCGCATCCCATTGAATTGTTGAACGCCACCCCGGAATCCCGGGACGGCGGAAGGGTCATACGGCGCGTTTCAGCGCCTCGACCAGGTCCGTTTGTTCCCACGAAAAACCGCCATCGGCTTCGGGCGCGCGGCCGAAATGGCCATAGGCCGCCGTGCGGGCATAGATGGGACGGTTCAGTTGCAGATGTTCCCGGATGCCGCGCGGCGACAGATCCATGACGCGCGGGATCGCCCGTTCGATGGCGGCCGCATCCACGTCGCCCGTGCCATGCGTGTCGACATAGACCGACAGGGGCTTTGCCACGCCGATGGCATAGGAGATCTGGATGGTGCATCTTTGCGCCATGCCCGCCGACACGATGTTCTTGGCCAGATAGCGCGCGGCATAGGCGGCAGAGCGGTCGACCTTGGTCGGATCCTTGCCCGAAAACGCGCCACCGCCATGGGGGGCCGCCCCACCATAGGTGTCCACGATGATCTTGCGACCCGTCAGGCCCGCATCGCCGTCAGGCCCGCCGATCACGAAGGTGCCGGTGGGGTTCACCCACCATTCCGTGTTTTCGGTCAGCCAGCCTGCGGGCAACGTTTCGCGGATGTAGGGTTCCACGATGGCGCGGATGTCGGCGCTGGTCTGGGAAATATCGCGGTGCTGCGTCGACAGCACGATGGACGTGACCTCCACCGGCTTGCCATCTTCGTAACGCAGGGACAGCTGCGATTTCGCGTCCGGCCCCAGCGTGGGTTCGGCGCCCGATTTCCGCGCCTCCGCCAGACGGCGCAGGATCGCGTGGGCATAATGGACGGGTGCGGGCATAAGATCGGGGGTCTCGTCCACGGCGAAACCGAACATGATGCCCTGATCGCCCGCCCCGTCCTTGTCCACGCCCTGACTGATATGGGCGGACTGGGGATGCAGCAGGTTCAGCACCTTCAACGTGTTCCAATGGAACTTGTCCTGCTCGTATCCGATATCCTTGACGCAATCACGAACGATGCCGTCGATCTTGCCCAGATATTCGTGCAGGCGGGTCTTGTCGCTCAGACCCACCTCACCTCCGACGACGACCTGATCGGTCGTGGCAAAGGTTTCGCAGGCAACTCGTGCGTTCGGCTCCTCCGTCAGGAAGGCATCGAGGATCGCGTCCGAAATGCGGTCGCAGACCTTGTCCGGATGACCCTCCGACACGGATTCGGAGGTGAAGATGTAGTTCTTGCGCGACATGGGAATGTGCTCCGTTGGGGTATCCGCGTCACGCCAGGAAGCCGTTGTGACGGTTCGATCCCGCATCGCTACCCCTATGGGCCCTTGGGGTCAACCACGCCTTTTGCAAGGCAGGAATGCCGTCAGCGCCGCAAGCAGGGCCAAAACGGCAAGAACCGGCCACTCCCCCGCGCGGGAATACAGCGTGGGCGGCAACGGTGACGGCAAGGCGGCGTCCAGATATCCCGCCTCTCCCGACGGCAGCGCGGCCAGGACACGCCCCTTGCCGTCGATTATCGCGGAGACGCCTGTATTGGCCGCACGGACCATCGGCAGGCCCTGTTCGATCGCCCGCAGGCGCGCCTGCGCCAGATGCTGGTAAGGGCCGGTCAGCGTGCCGAACCACGCATCGTTGGTGATCTGCAAGATCCAGTCGGGGCGGGTCGGCGTCACAAGATCCTGCGGGAACACCGCCTCGTAGCAGATGAGCGGGAGTGCCTGACCCAGCGGGCCAAGATCCAGCACCTCCGGCCCCGGCCCTGCGGAATAACCATTGCCCATCTGCGCCGCGAAGGCAGAGATGCCGACCTTTGCCAGCGTGTCGCCGAAGGGCATGTATTCCCCGAACGGCACCAGATGGTGCTTGTCGTAGATGTGGCCGACCGTGGCGTCGGGCATGATCACGGCGAGGGAGTTGAACGCACGCTCCCCTTCCGTACGCTGAATGCCTACGGCCGCCGGAACGCCCGCAGCGAAGGCAATCTCCTCGGCCACGTAATTGTCCAGCAGATAGGGAACGGAGGTTTCGGGCCAGACGACCAGATCCTTCCGGCCCGGAGACGCGGTCAGATCGAGGCTACGCTGGAACAGCATCGCGGCGCGGTCCGGATCCCATTTCATGGCCTGTTCGGCATTGGGTTGCACAATGCGGACGATCCGTCCGGTCGCTGCAGGTTCAGGCCTGTCCAGCCGCCACCACCCTGCCCCGAAGGCCGCAGCCAGCGCGATGACTGAGACGATGCCGCCCTTCCAGTGCCACGCCACCGGCAGTGCAGCCAGCAGCAACGTCAGCAGCGTCAGGCCCGTCGGCCCGACCCACGCGGCCAGTTGCGCCGGTGCCGAACCGATCCAGACATGTCCCGGCAAGGCCCAAGGGAAGCCCGTCAGCACATGGCCCCGTGCGAATTCTGCAACTGTCAGAAGAACGGCGAAACCGATGGCCCTGCGGCCGTGCGGCAACCGTGCGGCAATTCCTGCCGCCAAGGCCCAGAACAATGCCATCCCGAAAGAGATCAGGATCACCGCGAAGGGGGCCATCCAGCCATAGGTCCAGGGGTCGACAAGAAACGGTTCGATGATCCAGTTCAACGCCAGCGCGAAGTGGCCTGCCCCGGCGAACAGCCCCGTCCAGGCCGCAGGCTTCCAGCCATCCGCACGAACCAGCAGAACGCACAGCGCGGCAAATCCCGCCAGCGTCAACCACCAGAAACCAAGGGGCGCCTGCCCCGCTGCCATCACGGCACCAAGGCCGAAGGCGGCGCCCATGGGGGGCCAGCCGGGGAAACGCCACATGGAAAGCCTCCGTCACGGATCGGCCCCGGTTGTGACCCCCGGGGATTGCAAGGTCAAGCAGGTAGAGAGGACACCGACCCATCCGGACGCAAGGCGTTAGCGGGGGGAGCGTAAGGCGTGATCCGACATTCTTGCAGTCCACCTTTCAGGAAGATTGCCTGCTGACGGGTCCGCAATGTCAGGTCAACGGTGCCGGAACGACGCCTCTTTGCGAAAGTGCCCGCTGGGCGTCATGAAACTTCGGCATTGCCGACTGCCAACCGGTCCGCCCGTCTTCATGCCGCTTCGGAATATGCTGTAAAATCGTAGAGCGTTGGGTGCCACCACGCGACGGCACCCGAAGGGATCAGGCGTGCTGCACCTGTGGCAATTGCACGCGAAGACGCTTTATGCGACGGGGGTCGCCGTCCAGCACCTCGAACCTGACGCCAGATTCGTGCTCCACGACCTCGCCCTTGGCCGGCACGCGACCGGCGCGGGCAAAGACCAGACCGCCGACCGTGCCGACATCCTCATCCTCGTCATCACGCCGCAGTTCCAGCCCGGTCGCCTTTTCGAACGCGGTCAAAGAGGCGCGGGACTGCACGATGTAATGGCCCTGCTTGTCCTGCACCCAGAGCGCACCGGCGACCTCGTCATGCTCGTCGTCGATCTCTCCGATGATGGTTTCGATCAGATCCTCGATCGTGACCAGACCGTCGACACCGCCATATTCGTCGATCACCAGCGCCAGATGGATGCGTTCGCGCTGCATGCGTTGCAGCAGCATGGCGGCAGTCATCGACGGCGGGGCAAACATGATCGGGCGCAGCAGGGTGCGCAGATCGAACGGCTCTGCCGAGGTGAAGTCATGGTTCAGCGCCAGATCCTTCAGCAGGATCATCCCCAGGGGATTGTCGAGACTTTCCTGATAGACCGGAAGGCGCGAATATCCTTCCTCACGGAACATGGAGACAAGGTCTTTCAGCCCGATGTCGACGGAAACCGCCTTGATCTCGGACTTGGGCACGGCCACATCGTCCACGCGAAGGCGGCGAAGGTTTGCAATGCCTGTGTGTTCCTCGCCTTCGTCCGCGTCGTCGCGGCCGTCGCCGGGGGTGAACGCGCCGAAAAGGCGTCCGAAGAAACCGCGCGTATCGCGGTCGTCGCGTTCAGGGGTCTGGTTGTCAGCGATATCCCGTCGCTGATCGTCTTCTGCGGTATCCTGCGCGCCTTGCGCCGCCGGAGAGCCGTCGATGCTACTTCCCATGGGTCCTTCTGTCGGATGCAACGCCCCCAAAGAGCGTCGCACACAATATGGGCCATTCCCCTCCCCCCTGACAAGGGAGCGTCCGCAACATCGACACCAAGTGACGCAAGGATTTCCGCGAAATCACGCGTAGGGGTCGGCGATGCCCATGGTTGCCAGAATTCGCGTCTCCGTCGCCTCCATCAGGTCACCATCCGCATCCTCCACATGGTCGTAACCCAGAAGGTGCAGGATGCCGTGGATGACCAGATGGGTGACGTGATCCTCGGGGCGCTTGTTCTGGTCCGCCGATTCGGCCATGCAGGTTTCCCATGCGATGGCGATGTCGCCCAGTTCGTCCGGATCATCCTCGTCCCCGCCGGACAGGTCGGGGATGCCGCCCGGCTCGCCCGCGGCCCGATCCTCGGACGGCCAGGACAGCACATTGGTGGCCTTGCCCTTCTGGCGGAACTGGGCGTTCAGTTCGGCGATCTCGGCATTGTCGCAACCCATGAGGGCCAGCGTCACACCATGAACGCCAAGCGCGGCAAAGGTGGCCTCCGCCGCGCGCGTGGCAAGCGCCGGAAGGCCGAAAGCCTCCCAGCGGTCATCTTCGATTACGGTATCAACCAGTGGTTCCATCGTCGGCTTCATAAGCCTCGATGATGCGGCCGACAAGCGGGTGGCGCACCACATCCTTCGACGTGAAGTAGTTGAAGGTGATTCCGCGCACCGATTTCAGGATGCGTTCGGCGTCCTGAAGGCCGGATGCCGTGCCGCGCGGAAGGTCGATCTGCGTGCGGTCGCCGGTGATGACCATGCGGCTGCCTTCACCCAGACGGGTCAGGAACATCTTCATCTGCATGGTCGTGGCATTCTGCGCCTCGTCCAGAACCACGAAGGCGTTGGACAGGGTGCGGCCACGCATGAAGGCAAGCGGCGCAATCTCGATCTTCTTGTCCTCCATCAGCTTGGCAAGCTGCTTCTGGGGCAGGAAATCGTTCAGCGCGTCATAGAGCGGCTGCATGTAGGGATCGATCTTTTCCTTCATGTCGCCGGGCAGGAAGCCCAGCCGCTCCCCCGCCTCCACCGCCGGACGGGACAGGATGATCCGTTCGACCGCGCCGGACAGCAGCATGGTCACGCCCACGGCCACCGCCAGATAGGTCTTGCCCGTACCTGCGGGCCCGATGCCGAAGGCCAGTTCATTGTCGAACAGGTTGGAGACGTAGGCCTTCTGCGCCTCGGTCCGCGGTTCCACCGGCTTCTTGCGGGTGCGCAGCTCGTACTTGCCGGGCTGGAACATCTCCATCTGATGCACGGTATCGCCGAAGACCTGTGCGCTCATTCTCACGGCCCCTTCTATGTCGCCGGGTGCGATGCCGCGACCGGATTCGAGGCGTGCGTACAGCCCTTCGAGAACTGCCGCCGCCTGGTCTCGTGCCGCTTTGTCCCCGATCACTGCCAGCAGGTTGCCCCTTCGCAGGATATGCACCCCGAGGTTCTGTTCGATTTGCGCCAGGTTGCGATCGAACTCTCCGCACAGGTCGATCAGAAGGCGGTTGTCAGCAAATTCCAGAAGCTTTTCAACGGTGTCTTCCGGGCGTTTCGGGGGGGTCAGCGCGCTGATGCCCAAGGAGATCTCCTTATTTCAGGCGGTTGCGATACACTGAATGTGGTGGCTGGGATGCCCGCTGGCAAGGGATTTGCGCAAGCGTCCCGAAGATCGTGATCGGCTGCCCGAAATCGGGCACACCGCAGACGTTATAGCCGAACGGCACCCAAGGAGTTCGTCACGCTTTCCGTCACCCGCACGCGCACCAGCTCCCCTACGCGGCCGTCGGGATCGTTGACGTGGACGGCATGCAGGTGGTCGGACTTGCCGACCATCTGGCCGGGCAGACGGCCCGCCTTTTCATACAGCACGCCAACTTCGCGCCCGACCATCGCGACCTGCGTCGCCTTCTGCTGGGCGGCGATCAGGGCCTGAAGCTCGTACAGGCGCGCGTCACCCACGGCGCCGTCCAGTTCCGGCTTTTCGGCGGCGGGGGTGCCGGGGCGGGCGGAATACTTGAAGCTGAACGCCGCGCCGTAATGAACCTCTCGGATAAGGTCCATCGTGGCCTGATGATCGGCATCGGTTTCACCCGGAAACGCGACGATGAAGTCGGACGATAGCAGGATGTCGGGCCGTGCCGCACGGATGCGTTCGATCAGGCGGATGTAATGCTCGGCCGTGTGCTTGCGGTTCATCGCCTTCAGGATACGGTCGGACCCCGACTGCACGGGCAGATGCAGATAGGGCATCAGCTTGTCCACCTCGCCATGGGCGGCGATCAGGTCGTCATCCATGTCGTTGGGGTGACTGGTGGTGTAGCGGATGCGTTCCAGCCCGTCGATTCGGGCCAGTTCGCGCACCAGCCGCGCCAGCGTCCAGTCGTCCCCGTGATAGGCGTTGACGTTCTGGCCCAGCAGCGTGATGTCGCGCACCCCGCGTTCGACCAGATCCCGCGCCTCTGTCAGCAAGCGCTGCGGGGCGCGGCTGACTTCGGACCCGCGGGTATAGGGCACGACGCAGAAGGCGCAAAACTTGTCGCACCCTTCCTGCACGGTCAGGAACGCGGTCGGGCCGCGCATCGCTTTGCGTTTCGGCAGGTGGTCGAACTTGTCCTCGGGCGGGAATTCCGTGTTCACGGACGGCACGGTGCCCGCCACCATTTCCGGCAACCGGTGATAGCTTTGGGGGCCGACGACCAGATCGACCAGCGGCATGCGGCGGATGATCTCCGCCCCTTCTGCCTGGGCGACGCAACCCGCGACGCCGATCTTGAGGTCGGGCTTGGCATTCTTCAGCGGGCGCAGGCGGCCAAGGTCGGAATACAGCTTTTCCGACGCTTTTTCGCGGATGTGACAGGTGTTCAGCAGCACCATGTCCGCATCCTCGGCCCGGTCGGTCACGACATAGCCCTGCGCGCCCATGGCCTCGGCCATACGCTCGCTGTCATAGACGTTCATCTGGCAGCCGTATGTCTTGATGAACAGTTTCTTGAGGTCGGCCATGATCGTTTTCCCCGGAATGGCGGTCCTTCTACACGAAAAAGGCGACCAAGGGCAATCGAACCTCTTGCCCTGCGCTTCAACCTGCCGTCATCTGGCAGCCAAGTTGACTGCGATGGATGGATGGATGCGCTACCGCAACCTGGACGAGGCGATCGGCGCAAGCGTGTTCAAGACGGGTCCCGTTGCGGTCATCATGGCCGAGGATGCGACCGAGATCGGCTCCACCCTCGCCCATGTGCGCAAGCTGGGATTTCCATGCGTGCTGCTGCTGACCCACGACGAGATCGAGGTTGCCCCGGTGGACGAAGCTCCGATCCATCGCATCACCTATGACGTGCACGCCGAAAACGCCCTGCCGGATGCGATGAACCGCCTGATCGCCGCGGCACCGGGCGTGTGGTTCCATTACTGCTTCAATGCCGAATACCTGTTCTATCCCTTCTGCGAGACGCGCGACGTGCGCGAACTGATCGCCTTTCACGTGGAGGAGCGGCGTCATGCCTTCCTGACCTACGTGGTGGATCTCTATGCCGCCGACCTCAGCGTCGATCCCGACGGCGTGTCGTTGGCGGATGCGCATCTGGACCGGGCAGGATATTATGCGCTTGGCCGGCCCGACATGGCGAATCACGGTCATGCGAAGGAACGGCAGCTGGACCTGTTCGGCGGGATCCGCTGGCGGTTCGAGGAACATGTCCCCCCCGACCGCCGCCGCATCGACCGCATCGGACTGTTCCTTGCAAAACCGGGACTGCAGATGCGGTCAGATTTCACGTTCAACGACGAAGAATACAATACATACGCCTGCCCGTGGCATCACAACGCGACGACCGCCGTCTGTTCGTTCCGGGCCGCCAAGGCGCTGCGCAGCAATCCCGGATCGCGGCGCGAGGTGACGAATTTCCGCTGGCACTATTCCGTGCCATTCGCGTGGGACTCGCATCAACTGATGAATCTCGGGCTGCTCGAACCCGGTCAATGGGTTTGAAACGGCGTCCGGGGCCATGTTCCGACGTCCGATCTTGCTTTGACTTCCGGTTTGTTGAACGGTCTGTTTGCCCGATGATTTTCGGGAACGGGGAGGGAAAACCGACATGACGACCAGATTGGCCCTTGTGGGCTTGGGCAAGATCGCCCGCGACCAGCATCTGCCCGCTATCGCAGACACCGCCGGCCTGCGCCTTACGGCCATTGCCAGCCGTCATGCCGGCCATCCCGACCTGCCCTCCTATGGCGAACTGCATGAACTGCTGGCAGCCGAGGAGGTGGAAGCCATCACGCTGTGCACCCCGCCGCAGGGCCGTCACGCTTTGGCAAGGGCCGCACTGGAGGCGGGCAAGCACGTGATGCTGGAAAAACCCCCCGGTGCCACAGTGGCCGAAGTGCAGGGACTGGCTGAAATCGCCCGCGACCGTGGCCTGACGCTGTTCACCACCTGGCACTCGCGCGAGGCGGCGGGGGTGGAAGCTGCGCGCGACTGGCTTGCCGCACGCCCTATCCGCGACATCCGCATCACGTGGAAGGAAGATGTGCGCAAATGGCATCCGGGTCAGGAATGGATCTGGCAGGCGGGGGGCCTTGGCGTGTTTGATCCGGGCATCAACGCGCTGTCGATCGCGACCCGCATCCTGCCGCGCCCCCTGATGGTCACGCAATCCGACCTGTTCTTCCCCGCCAACCGCGACGCCCCCATCGCAGCCCACATGCACATGGAGATGGATGGCATTCCGGCCACCGTCAATCTGGACTGGCGCCAGACCGGCCCCCAGACATGGGACATCGAGGTTGCGACCGATAACGGCACCCTGCGCCTGTCCGATGGCGGCAGCCGCCTGCATCTGAACGGAATCGAACAGATGGCCGAACCCGACCGCGAATACCGCCGCCTTTACGCGCGTTTTGCAGATCTGGTCGCCACGGGGCAATCGGACGTGGACCTGTCGCCCCTGCAACTGGTGGCCGATGCCTTCCTTCTGGGCAAGCGCCGCGTGGTGGAGGCGTTCCACGAATGACCGCCACACGCGAGCTTTTCGGCCCCGACATGGAACGAGTGATCCTGCGCCGCCCCTCGGGGCTGGAGGCGGGGATCATCACCCTTGGCGCCGCCCTGCAATCGCTGATCGTGCCCGACCGTGACGGGCATGGCGACGACGTGGTTCTGGGCCATGACGGGCCGGAAGGCTATGTCGCGCATCGGGCCTTTTACGGCGCGACGGTGGGGCGGTTCGCCAACCGCATCAAAGGGGGGCTCTTTCCCGGAGGGCAGGTGCCGACCAATGGCGGTCCGAACTCGCTTCATGGCGGGCCGGACGGGCTGGACCGTCGCCACTGGCAGATCGACACGCTGACGGATGACGCGGTGACGCTGTCCACCTTCAGCCCCGACGGCGATCAGGGTTTTCCGGGCAACCTGTCCGTCCGCGTCACCTATGCGCTGGAGGATGATGCCCTGACCATCCGCTGGCAGGCGGAAACGGACACGGAAACGCCCGTCAACCTGACCAACCACTCCTTCTTCAACCTTGGCGGCAACCTGCGCGACGCCGCCCGGATGCGGGACGTGATGGGCCATGTCCTTCAGGTGAATGCCGACCGCTTCCTTGCGGTGGATGACACCGCCATCCCGATCGGACCGGAACCTGTAGAGGACACGCCCTTCGATTTCCGTCAGCCGCGCCCCCTCGGCTCGGCCATCCGGCAGGGACATCCGCAGATCGTCCGCGGGCAAGGTTACGATCATTGCTTCTGCCCCGACACGCCGCTGGCGGCGATCCTGCACGATCCCGTCTCAGGGCGAAGGATGGAGCTGTGGACAGATCTTCCGGGGCTGCAGGTCTATTCCGGCAATTTCCTGAACGGCACGCGTCCCGGCAAGGGCGGGCTTGCGCCGCGCATGGGCGACGCGATCTGCCTGGAACCGCAATTCTGGCCCGACAGCCCGAACAGGCCTGATTTCCCATCCCCCTTCCTGCAGCCGGGAGAGGTGTTCGACCATCATATGCGGCTGCAGTTCAGCGCAGAATGACGCGGGGTTCGGGCAGGCCGCGCACGATCTGCCCGTCGATCATCGCACGGCGGCGAAATGTCTTGCCGCCCTGCGGCTCGGCCGCGCGGGCCTCGGCGTCCATGCCCTGAAGGGCAGAGGTGACGAACATCTCCTCCATTTCCATCCCGCCAAAGGCCGGGCAGGAGGTTTGGGAGGCAGGGAACATCTCCGCCCCTAGAAAAGTGCCGTCGGGGGCATGACAGGCCACGCGTCCTGCCCCCCATTGCGCGACCCAGAACCGCCCCTCGGCATCCAGTGTGGCCCCATCGGGCCACAGCCCGTCGGCCGCCAGATCGAGAAATACCTCGGGTGCCGCCACGGGCCAGCCGGTGTCCGGATTCAAAACCTGACGGAAGATCTTCTGCTGAACGGTATCAGCGAAATACGCGATATTGCGGTTCGCGTCGAAGCAGATGGCGTTGGGGATCGTCAGAGGGCCGTGAAGCTGCCGCAATTCGCCTTTATACCAGCGGTGGATCGCCCCGGCCCCCGGTTCGGCATTCCGTCCCATGGTGCCGATCCAGAAGCCGCCCCAAGGATCGGCCTTGCCATCATTGCTGCGCGTGTCGGAACGGTCGGCCTGCAGTTCCGCCACACGGTCCCGTTTCCCGTTGGACAGGTGCAGCACCCACAGGCCGGAGGCGGAAGCGACGAACAACCGATCCTCGTCCACCCAGCCGGCGGCGGACACCGGTTCGTCCCAGTCCCAATGCTGCCCTTCGCCATGCAGACGGTGGGCGAGAATGTCGAACCAGAAGAACTCCTCCCGCGCGGGATGCCAGAAGGCACCCTCCCCCAACTCGCACCGGGCGTGGTTGTGGATCATGCCACACCGCCTGCGGCATCATAGGCGGCCACGATGGTGTGGGCGGCCTGCACAGTCTGTTCGACAGTCTGGCCGGGGCGGTAGACAGCCGTGCCGATGCCGAAGCCGGATGCCCCCGCCTTGAACCAGTCGCCGAAATTGTCCGGTCCCGCACCGCCCACGGCATAGCAAGGTGTGGAGGGAGGCAGGACCGCACGGATGGCCCGCAACCCGTCCGGGCCGATCAGGTTCGCGGGAAAGAACTTCAGCCCGGTCGCGCCCGCACCAATGGCGGCAAAACAATCGCTGGGTGTGAACACACCGGGCCAGCTTTGCATTCCCGCCTGCGCGGTTGCGGCGATCACGGCCACGTCGGTATTGGGCGACACGACCAGTGCCGCGCCCAATCCCGCCAGCCGATCCACATCGGCCACTGTCAGAACGGTGCCCGCGCCGATGGTGGCATTCGGGAAACGCTCCAGCAATCGGGCGATGCTGTCGAACGGCTGGGGAGAGTTCAGCGGAACCTCCAGCACGTCGATGCCCGCGTCGATCAGGGCGGCGGCGTGGTCGCACACTTCGTCCGGGGTGACGCCACGCAGGATGGCGATGATGTTGCGGCTCATGCGTTGCCCTCCAGCAGGCGGTGTCCGGCGATCAGGCCGGCCAGAACAGCTTCGGTTCCCGAAAGGATATGGGCCGTCGGCAACGCACGACCATAAAGGGCCGCGACGCTCCCCGCGCCCACGATGGTCACGGGGCGATCCTGCCACCAGTCGCGCATCGCGGCAAGTTCCGCGCCGATCAGCAGGCCCGACAGACGTCCCCGCGCGGTGTCGGGCGACAGTCCCGCCAGCAGCGCCTCGGCCCGCAGTGGGAACAGACGGGCGGGCACGGTTTCGGGGGCGGCCAACGCATCGGCCATTGCGGTGTCGAAGGCAGCCATATCCATCCCCTGCCCCGCCATCGAATGTCGGAGCACGGATTGGCCCGACAGCAGCGCGAACATCTCGCCCGTCATCAGGCTGCGGAACGCTGTGACCTGTCCGCCCGACACCTGCGCCCATTTGGAATGGGTGCCCGGAAGGCAGATCGCGCCGTCGAAGGACGGGTCGCGGGCAAGGACGCCTGCAATCTGCGTCTCCTCCCCCCGCATCACGTCGGGGGGGGTGGCTTGCGACAAACCGGGCAGGATAGTCACGTCCAGACGCACCGTCTTTACCGCAGGCCGCACCACCGGCAGGCCCAGCGGGGCGCAAGGCACGGGGCGATAGGCCGCCTCGGTCCAGCCTTGCCGCGCACCCACCATGCCGCAGGCCACTATACGTGTCGGCCCACCTGCCGGATCACCTGCCAGCCAGCCACCGACCAGATCCAGCAACGCGCCTTCGAACTGATCGGGGGACAGGACGCCCATCCCCCGATCGGACGACGCTTCCTCCACCGGACGGTCGCCATCCATCCGCCAGACGCGCAGGTTGCTGGTGCCCCAGTCGGCCGCGATCCACATCAGTGGCTGTCCTTGCCGACCGCCGAACCGCGGCATCCGCGCAGGAAGTCGAAATCGGCGCCGGTATCGGCACCTTCCACATGGGTGTGGAACAGCTGCGCATATCCGCCCTGCGGTGCGGGAACGTTGGGCGTCCATGCGGCCAGACGGGCCTGCAACTCCTCGGCGCTGATGTCCAGATGCAGGCGGCGGGCGTCCACGTCCAGTTCGATCATGTCGCCGTTGCGGACGACGGCCAGCGGGCCGCCCACCGCCGCCTCGGGCGAGGTGTGCAGGACCACCGTGCCATAGGCCGTGCCCGACATCCGCGCGTCGGAAATCCGCACCATGTCGGTGATGCCCTTGCGCAGGACCTTGGGCGGCAGGCCCATGTTGCCCACCTCGGCCATGCCGGGATAACCGCGCGGGCCGCAGTTCTTCAGGACCATCACGCACGTCTCGTCGATGTCCAGATCCTCGTCGTTGATCTTGGCCTTGTAGTCGTCGATATCCTCGAACACGACGGCGCGGCCACGATGCTTCAGCAGATGCGCGCTGGCAGCCGACGGCTTCAGCACGGCCCCCTGCGGCGCGAGGTTGCCCTTCAGCACCGCGATGCCGCCATGCGAGGCGAGCGGCTGGTCCACCGGCAGGATCACGTCGCCGTTGTAGCCCGCGACATGTTCCACCTCGTCCCAGACGGTCATGCCGGACACGGTCAGCGCGTCCTTGTGCAGCAGGCCCGCATCGCCCAGACGGCGCAGCACGACCGGCAGGCCGCCGGCATAGAAGAACTCCTCCATCAGGTACTTGCCTGACGGCATCAGGTTCACGATCGTCGGCACGTCGCGGCCAAGGCGGTCCCAGTCGTCAAGACTGATGTCCAGACCGACACGGCCCGCCATCGCCAGCAGGTGGATGACGGCATTGGTCGATCCGCCGATGGCGCCGTTGGTGCGGATCGCGTTCTCGAACGCCTGACGGGTCATGATGTCGGAGGGTTTCAGGTCGTCCTTGACCATTTGCACGATCCGGCGACCCGACATCTGCGCCATCACGCGGCGGCGGCTGTCCACGGCGGGAATGGCCGCATTGCCCGAAAGCGCCATGCCAAGCGCCTCGGCCATGGAGGCCATGGTGCTGGCCGTGCCCATCGTGTTGCAAGTGCCGGAAGACCGCGACATCGACGCCTCGGCCTCCAGGAATTCGGCCTGCGTCATCTCTCCGGCTTTCACCATTTCGGAGAATTTCCACAGGTGGGTGCCGGAGCCGACACGTTCCCCGCGGAAATAGCCGTTCAGCATCGGCCCGCCCGTGACCACGATGGCCGGCAGATCGACGGAGGCTGCGCCCATGATCAGGCTGGGGGTGGTCTTGTCGCAGCCGACCAGCAGCACGCAGCCGTCGATCGGCTGACCGCGAATGGCCTCCTCCACCGCCATGGCCGCAAGGTTGCGATACATCATCGCGGTCGGGCGATAGGTGTTTTCTGAGGCGGAGAAGACGGGAACTTCCACCGGGAAGCCGCCCGCCTCCCAGATGCCGGCCTTCACCTTTTCGGCCAGCTCGCGCAGGTGGCCATTGCAGGGTGTCAGGTCGGACCATGTGTTCAGGATGCCGATGACGGGGCGTCCGTCGAACAGGTCGTGCGGATATCCCTGGTTCTTCATCCAGCCGCGATGATAGATCGTATCGCGCGAGGTGCCGCCATACCAATGCTGAGAGCGTAGTTGGCGGGGCCAGGGTTTGGGCGTGAAGCCGGTCATGGTCGTAAAACTCCTACAGCACCGCGATTGTCACGGGCCGGTTGGCATCCCCCGCACCGGCTGCCAGCGGATTGCGCAGCGGCAGGCCGAAATCGGGGGCCTCTATTTCAAAAACGTCGCCCGGTTCGGTGGTGATGCCTGCCGCGAAGGACAGCGTTGCCGTGCCGAACATGTGGACATGCAGATCGCCTGCCTGCCGGAACGGGGTGTATTTGAAGTGATGGTGTTCAAGATTGGCGATGGAATGGCTCATGTTCGCCTCTCCCGACAGGAAGGGGGCCTCGAATACGGGCTGACCGTTTCGGATGATGCGCGACGTGCCACGGATGTCGGGCGGAAGGTCGCCCACCAGCAGTTCCGGACCGAAAGACGCGGGGCGCAGCTTGGAATGGGCGAGGAACAGATAGTTGATGCGTTCGGTCACATGGTCCGAAAACTCGTTCGCAAGCGAGAAGCCCACACGGTGCGGGGTTCCATCGCCCGCGATGATGTAGAAGCCCGCGATCTCCGGCTCCTCCCCCCCGTCCAGCGCAAAGGAAGGTGAGGTGAGCGCATCACCCGGCGCAACAGCCTGAACGCCGGTGCCCTTGTAGAACCATTCGGGCTGCACGCCGACACCGCTGGCGGGCTTGCCGCCTTCCATCCCCATGCGGAACATCTTCATGCTGTCCGACATGCCTTCGGTCACGTGCATCGCGTCACGCGCGCTGGCCGATCCGGTATGGGTCAGGCCGGTGCCGGTCAGGAACATGCGGGCGGGTTCGGGATGACGCAGCGGCACGTCCAGCTTGCCCGTGGCAGCCAGTTCCGCCAGATCCACCGCCTCCCCACCTTCCGGGATGACGGAGGACAGGGAACGGCCATCGCGGATCGCCCGGGATGCAAGATCGAAGATCGTGACGTCGGGGATCAGGCGGGTTGTGGCGGCGCGGACGACCACGCCCCCTGCCTTCAGTTGGCTCAGATGCATGACTACCCCTGACGGTTCTTGTTGTAGACGTCGAAGATCACGGCGGCCAGCAGCACCAGACCCTTGATGACCTGCTGATAATCGATACCGATGCCGAGGATGGACATGCCGTTGTTCATCACGCCCATGATGAAGGCGCCGATCACGGCCCCGACGATCTTGCCCGCGCCGCCGGCCATCGCCGCACCGCCGATGAAGACGGCCGCAATGACGTCCAGTTCGAAGCCGACGCCGGCCTTCGGCGTCGCGGTGTTCAGGCGTGCTGCGAAGACAAGGCCCGCAAGCGCCGCGAGCATCCCCATGTTGGCGAAGGTCAGGAAGGTCAGGCGTTCAGTGTTGATGCCCGACAGCTTTGCCGCCTTTTCGTTGCCGCCGATGGCATAGATGCGCCGTCCCAGCGTCGTGGACTGCGTCAGGAACGTGTAGGCGCAGATCAGGACCGCCATGGTGATCAGCACGTTCGGCAACCCGCGATAGGTGGCCAGCAGGTAGGAGATGAAGACCAGCGCAAAGACGATCATCGCGTTCTTGACGGCGAAGACGACGAACGGCTCCTCCTCGATCCCGTATTTCATCTGCCGGTTGCGTGCCCGGACCGACAGGAAGACCAGCGTCGCCGCCGTCAGCATCCCCAGAACCATTGCGGTGACGTTGGGTTTGTCCACGCCGAACAGATCCGGCACGAACCCCGTGGACAGCGCCTGGAAGCTGCGCGGGAACGGCCCGACGGACGCGCCTTCCAGCAGCCACAGCGCCAGACCACGGAACACGAGCATTCCGGCAAGCGTCACGATGAAGGACGGGATTTTCCAATAGGCGATCCAATAGCCTTGCGCGGCACCGATGGCCGCCCCCGCGATCAGGCAGGCGGGAATGACGACGGCCACGGGCCATTCCCAATGCACCAGCATCACGGCGGCAAGTCCGCCCACGAAGCCCGCGACAGACCCCACCGACAGATCGATATGCCCCGACACGATGACCATCAGCATGCCAAGTGCCATGATGATGATGTAGCTGTTCTGAAGGAACAGGTTCGTGAGGTTCACGGGCCGCATCAGCACCCCGCCGGTGGCGAACTGGAAATACCCCATGATCACCACAAGCGCGACGAGGATCCCGTACTCGCGCAGGTTGTTGCGGAAATAGCTGCCCAGCCCGGGCGCTTCAGGCGACACGGCCATGGTCTTGCTCCTTACCTTTGACGATCATCGACATGATGCGTTCCTGCGTCGCGTCCCCGCGTGCAAGTTCGCCGACGAACGCCCCTTCGTTCATGACATGAATGCGGTCGCACAATCCCAGCAGCTCCGGCATCTCCGAGGAGATGACGACGACGCCTTTGCCCTGTGCGGCCAGTTCGTTGATGATGGAATAGATTTCGAATTTCGCGCCGATGTCGATGCCGCGTGTCGGCTCGTCCAGGATCAGCACCTCGGGATCGGTGAACAGCCACTTGGCAAGGACGACCTTCTGCTGGTTGCCGCCCGACAGGTTCATCACCTTCTGGGACACGCCCGGCGTGCGGATTGCCAGCGACTTGCGGTAATCCTCGGCCACGCGGCGTTCCGCCCCGCGATCGATCACGCCATTCGTCGACACCTTCCGCAACGCCGACACGGTCGTGTTGGGCGTGATGGAATCCTCCAGGATCAGGCCCAGGCCCTTGCGATCCTCGGTCACGTAGGCAAGGCCCGCATCCACGGCGCGGCGGACGGTGGAAGTGTCGGCCACTTTGCCGTCGATCTTCACGGTGCCCGCCGTCTTCCGGCCATAGCTTTGGCCGAACACGCTCATGGCGAGTTCGGTCCGGCCCGCGCCCATCAGGCCCGCGATCCCCACGATCTCTCCGGCACGGACATGGAAGGACACGTCCTTGACCACCATCCGCTCGGCATGTTCGGGGTGACGGACGGACCAGCCCTCCACCTCCATCAGAACCTCGCCGATATTGGGCGTGCGGTCGGGGAAGCGGCTGTTCATGTCGCGGCCGACCATCTCCCGGATGATCTGCTCCTCGCTGAACGGCGCGGACATGGTCGATACGGTATGCCCGTCCCGCAGGACGGTCACGCTGTCGGCCACGCGCTTGATCTCGTTCAGCTTGTGCGAGATGATGATGGAGGTGATGCCCTGCGCCTTGAATTCCAGCATCAGGTTCAGCAGCGTCTCGCTGTCGTTTTCCTGAAGGCTGGCAGTCGGTTCGTCGAGGATCAGCAGCTTCACGCGCTTGGACAGCGCCTTGGCGATTTCCACCAGTTGCTGCTTGCCCACGCCCAGCTTGCCCACCGCCACGTTCGGCGCCTCGCGCAGGCCGACCTTGGCCAGAACCTCGCTCGTTCGTTTGTAGGTTTCCTGCCAATCGATGCGGCCGCCCGTCGCCACCTCGTTGCCCAGGAACAGGTTTTCCGCGATCGACAGAAGCGGCACGAGCGCCAGCTCCTGATGGATGATGATGATGCCTTTGTCTTCGCTGTCCTGAATGCCACGGAAGGCCATGGGTGCACCCTCAAACAGGATGTCACCGTCATAGCTTCCAGCAGGATAGACCCCGCTCAGCACCTTCATCAGGGTGGACTTTCCTGCTCCGTTCTCGCCGCAGATCGCATGAATCTCGCCCTGCTTCACGGTCAGGTTCACGTCGTCAAGCGCCTTCACGCCGGGGAAGGTCTTGGTGATCCCCCGCATTTCCATGATGGCTGTCATAGCTTTCCTTCCCGCTGGAACGGCCCCGCCGGAACAGGCGGGGCCGCCTGGCTCACTTGATCTGGTCTTCGGTGTAGTAGCCGGAGCCGATCAGCGTCTCCTCGACGTTGGCGGCATCGACTTCCACCGGCTCCAGCAGGAAGGACGGGACCACCTTCGCGCCATTGTTGTAGGTTTCGGTATCGTTGATCTGCGGGTCGGACCCCGACAGAACGGCATCGACCATGCCGACCGTGACCTTGGCCAGTTCGCGTGTATCCTTGAAGATGGAGGAATACTGCTCGCCTGCGAGGATGGACTTCACGGACTGCACTTCGGCATCCTGGCCCGTGACGATCGGCATTTCCATGTCGCCCGAACCGTAACCCACGCCCTTGAGCGACGACAGGATTCCGATCGACAGCCCGTCATAGGGCGACAGGACGCCGTTCACTTCGCGGTCGGAGTAGGAGGAGGACAGGATGTTGTCCATCCGGCTTTGCGCAACGGCCGGATCCCAGCGCAGCGTGCCCACGGTCTCCATGCCCATCTGGCCCGAGCCGATGACAATGGAACCGTCGTCGATCATCGGCTGCAGCACCGACATCGCGCCGTTGTAGAAGAAGAAGGCGTTGTTGTCGTCCGGGCTGCCGCCGAACAGTTCAACGTTCCACGGCTTCGTATCGGGGAAGCGTTCCTTCAGGCCGTCGACGAGGCTGGTCGCCTGCAGCACACCCACCTGGAAGTTGTCGAATGTCGCATAGTAGCTGACGTTTTCCGAGCCGTTGATGAGGCGGTCGTAGGCGATGACCGGAATGTCCGCCGCAGCGGCGTTTTCCAGCACGTTCGTCAGCGTCGTGCCGTCGATGGACGCGATGACGAGGACGTTGGCGCCCTTCACGATCATGTTCTCGATCTGGGACAGCTGGTTGGGGATGTCGTCCTCGGCGTATTGCAGGTCGGTCTCATATCCCGCGTCCTGCAGCGCCTTGACCATGTTGTTGCCGTCATCGATCCAGCGCGCGGACGATTTGGTCGGCATGGCGATCCCGACCATGCCCTTTTCCTGTGCCCCGGCCTCAAGGGCCATCAGCGATACGCCCATGATGGCGACCGCCGCAAACAGCTTCCGTGTCATACGAATCCTCCCGAATATGCCCGAGCCCTCCCCGGCCCGGTTTGCCGTTCTAGCTTGATGCGATTGTTCATAACGTGCAAATGATTTGAAAGGCATTCTGCATACCTGAAAGGATATGTCGTGACACCGGCCACCAATCTGAAGCTGGGCCAGATGCGCCTGATCGCGGCCATAGCGGAACATGGGCAGCTGCAGGTCGCGGCGTCGGTGCTGAAGCTGTCGCAACCTGCCGCATCCCGCATGCTGGCGGAACTGGAACGGTCGGTCGGCACCCCTTTGTTCGACCGCCACCCCAAAGGGATGGACCTGACGGCGATGGGGCAGGTCTTTGCCCGCCATGCCCATGCGATGATCCTTGGCATGCAGGACCTGACGCGCGAGGTGGAGGCATTGGGTGAAGGGCGCGGCGGCACCGTGCGTGCAGGGGCCGTCACCGGTCCTGCGCTGGGTCTCATGGTTCCTGCCATCCGCAAGCTGAAGGCCATTGCACCGAATGTGCAGGTGGCCGTCGACGTGGCTCCTTCCTCCGCGCTTGTGCGGGGATTGATGGCGGGAGACTATGATCTGGTGATTGCCCGCCTGCCCGACGGCCTGAGGCGGAGCGAGTTCACCATCCAGCTTGCGGGCGTGGAGGAGGTGCGGTTTCTGGCCCGCGCGGATCATCCGCTGGCGGGCAGGCGCGCGCTGCCGCTGACGGCCCTTGCCGAATACGACTGGATCATCCAGGACCGGACCGCCCCCATACGCCATGTGGTGGAGGATGCTCTGGCCCGCCACAGTGTCCATCCGCCCGAAAACGTGATCGTGACAAGTTCGCTGTTGTTGATGATGGCGTTCCTGTCTGAATCGGACGCCATCGCCCCCATGTCCGCCGAGGTCGGCATGCTGATCGCCCAGCCCGGCATGACAGGTTTCAGTTCGCTGGATCTGGAGGAAACCCTTACCGTCCCGCCCTGCTACATCCTCGAGGCGCGCGGCCGCACCCGCTCCGCCACCGCCACGCGCCTGAAGCAATTGCTTCTGGCCGAACTGCCGCGCGAAAGCGGCGATGTTCGCTGAATATTGGGCTTGTTTCCCCCAACCTTGGTCAATATACGGGTCGGCGGAGCTGTGGCCGAGTGGTCGAAGGCACACCCCTGCTAAGGGTGCAGGCCCGGAAGGGTCTCGAGGGTTCGAATCCCTTCGGCTCCGCCAAATACCCTTGATCCCTACCGCGAATTCCGGCTCCGGAGCGGCGTCCTGACGCCCGATGTCATTACGTGCACCCCGTGGCGTCACATGCCCTGCCCGATTGTCGCAATCACTTTGGGATCTGCAGTTTTTGCGGTTGTATATCCTCCGCAAGGCCGATGTCAGACCAAAGTCGCCGCCACGTCAAGATTTCCGCGTGTCGCATTGGACAGACGTAGTGGGTCTTCTCAAACAGGATGCTGGCCTGCCCGGCATCCTGTTCGAGAAGGGAGACCTGAAGCGACACCTGCAACCCGAAGCCACCGTCCGAACGCGGGCCGATACCGACCTCGGCCGTGACAGAAGCGTCGGCCGGAATGCACAAGCTGTTGTCCTGCGAGGCTACGAACTTCATCGCTCCCAGGAAACATGCCGCATAGCCTGCGGCGAACAGCTGTTCGGGGTTGTTTCCATGGCCGCTGCCGCCCAAGGCCTTGGGGGTGGCCAGTTTCACGTCAAGCATTCCATCGGCGGTGTCTGCGCGTCCGTCGCGGCCTCCGGTCGCGGTGGCTTGGGTCGAATAGAGAACATTCACGGACATGGTCACTTCTTCATGCCGTTGACGACAGCGTCGCGGGCGATATGAAATACGCCTGTCAGAAGTATCAATAGGCGTGGTCCTGGTCCTCGAATACGACCAATCCGAAACTCAGCCTCCCCTCCACCATCAGCGCCGTGTTGTGTTTAAAGCAACGCACTGTTCCAGTATGCGGTCTGTTCGACCGACAGGCCGACTTTAATACTGGGCAAAAAAAACAAGAACCAACATGGAGGACAAGATGCGAAGATCGAACATCCTTGACGCAGGCCACCTTGCGCTGCACGGGATCGTGCTGGCCATCGTCATCATCGCCGAGGCGATCGGCGTCATACGAATGCCCATCGGCATTGCGGCCATCGTGCTGCTGCCAATGCTTTACGCCTTCGCGATGGGCATCGCGCTGAATCCCAACATCACGCGGGTCACAGGTCGCGTCCTGACCCCGAACGTCCAGAAATTCGCGGGTGGCATGATCACCATCGCGATCACGCCCTTCGTGGCGAAGTTCGGCACGACAGTCGGCCCGCAGATCGACGCCATCATCGAGGCAGGCCCCGCGCTGATCCTGCAGGAGATCGGGAACCTCGGCACCATCGTCGTGGCCTTTCCCGTGGCGGTCTATCTTCTGCGCATGGGACGCGAAACGGTGGGCGCCGTCTATTCCATCGACCGCGAACCCAACCTCGCGCTCGTCGCGGAAAAATATGGTCTGGACAGCCCCGAAGGGGCGGGCGTGATGGGCGTCTATGCCACCGGCACGCTGATCGGCACCTTCATCTTCGCCATCATTCCCGTGCTGGTCCACGCGACGGGCCTGTTCGACATCCGCGCATTGGCGATGTCCTGCGGGGTGGGGTCCGGTTCCATGCTGGCCGCCTGCACCGGCGCGCTTGTCACGGCAGAGCCGGACAACAAGGATCTCATCCTCGGTCTTGCAGGCGCGTCCAACGTGCTGACCTATGCGACGGGCCTTTACGTGGGCATGTTCGTGGCCCTTCCCTTGACCCAATGGCTGTTCCGCAAGGCACGGCCCGAACTTTACTGAGGGCCGGATCATGCAGAACACCGAACACCTGAAACTGGACGTCGAAACCACCGACGAACGCGGCATCCGCGTGGGAGAGACCGCGCTGCTGCTGTTGATCGCCTGCGTGATCGGGGGCATCGCCAATTACGTGTCCACCGGCACCGGCGCAACGGACGCCTTTCCGGGAATGGCGATCCTGTATGTCTGCTCCGTCATCGGATTGATGATGGCGCGATTCATGCCGTTCTATCTGCCTTCCGTGGCCTGGGTATCGCTGATCGCCATTCTTGTCACCATTCCGGGCGTTCCCGGATCGGAATGGGTCGTGGCGCAGACAAGCAGGATCAACTTCCTTTCGCTTGCCACCCCTGCCCTAGCCTATGGTGGCCTTGCCCTGTCGTCGAAGGAATTCGCGATCGCCCGCAAGTCGGGCTGGAAGATCGTGATCGTCGCGATCTGCGTGATGCTGGGCACGTATCTCGGCTCTGTCGTGATCGCGGACCTGTCGCTACGCCTGTTCTCCTGACCGGAGGGGGATGCGGCGGTGCCCGCATCCCTTCCCGCACCAAAAGGCGGGGCGGCATCGCACATGGCCGAAAATGGCCAGCCGGTCGCGATGCCCGATCGCGGACACTGACAAAACCGCAGTCGTTCCGGCAGTCTTTCGCCTTGTCGTCCGAATGCCCGTTTGGTCGGGCACGGCTTGACAGCCGGCGTGCCGGATCATCATCTTCAGGCGATGATGACCTTCGATCAGCGTGACATCCGCATCTATCTGGCCGTGCACCGCTTCGGCTCCATACGGGCGGCGGCGGTGCATCTGGGGCTCGCGCCCTCCGTCGTGTCCCGCCAGATCGCCGACATGGAGGGGCAGTTGGGCGTTCCCCTGTTTTCCCGCAGTGCGCGCGGGGTCGCGCTGACGGATGCAGGCAACCTCGTCCTCGAACATGCCCGCCGCGTGGTGGAGGAGTTCGGCTTTCTTCAGGAACAGCTGTCCGACCTGCGCGGCATCCAGCAGCGCAACGTCCGCATCCTGTGCGGTGAAGGGTTTCTGGCCGATTTTGTTCAGAACGGTCTGGCGGGTATCATCGGCACGACGCCCCATGTGCGATACGAACTGCTGATGGGATCCACCGATACCGTCGTCTCCTCGCTCGCCAACGGGGACAGCGACATCGGCATCGCCTACAATCCGCCGGCAACGGGAGTGGTGCGCAGCCTCGTCGCGGCCCGTCATCCGCTCTGCGTGGTTCTGCCGCCGCATCATCCGCTGACCCTGCGCGACACGCTGCGTCTGGCGGATTGCCTGTCTCATCCCCTTGCGCTTCTGCCCAAGGGACATGGCACGACCGACCTGCTGATGCGCGTGGCGTCCGACAGCGGGCTGGCACTGTCGCCCCGGTTGATCACCACCTCCATCGATGCGCTGCGGCGGTTCGTGACGGCTGGCCTCGGGCTGGCGTTCCTGCCCCGCGCCTCTGTGGCGATGGATCTTGCAGAAGGGTCGGCCGATGTGCGCGAGCTGTCAGATCTGGCGCTCGCGGGGGCCTCGGCGCATCTGATGGTGCGTGCGCGGCGCAGGCTTCCCGCATCGGTGGACGTGCTGGCACGGCATCTGGAATGCTCCATGGCCAGCTTCGCGCAGCGTTGCTGACGGCGCAACGCCCCGTCCCATAACGAGGCGCTAGCGCGGCAGGTTGCTGCGGTCGATCCTGCGACGACCAACAGGAAGGACAGCAAGATGTCGCAGGACATGACGGTCGGGGTCGTAGGCCTTGGCGCGATGGGGCTCGGGATGGCCACGTCGGCGGTGCGGGCAGGTTTCAGGACATGGGGCTTCGATCTGTCGCCGGCACGGCTGGATCTGGCGCGAAAGGCGGGGGTGGTGCCCGCCAGCATCCTCGAACACGTCTTCGCGGCCGACCGTATCGTCTTTTCACTGCCGGCCGCGCAGGATGTGGCGGCCGTCATCGGCACGATGGTTCCACACCTGAAGACCCGCGACCGCCTCGTGGTCATCGACACCTCCACCTCCGAACCCGACGTGACGCGGGCGCTGGCCGCGCGGCTGGCCGACATGGGCCACGGCTTTCTGGACGCCCCCGTGTCGGGCGGCCCCGCAGGTGCTGCGAAAGGCGCGCTGACCATGATGATCGGCGGCGCGAAGGCGGATCTGGCCGATGCGCAACCCGTCATCGACGCGCTGGCCACCAAGGCCATTCATGTGGGCGACAGCGGTGCGGGCAACGTGGCCAAGCTGGTGAACAACCTGCTGTGCGCCGCCCACATGGTCACCACCGCCGAAGGGCTGCGGTTGGCCGAGGCTGCGGGAATTTCCGCCGAAGCGGCGCTGAACGTGCTGAATGCCGCCTCCGGCAGGTCCATGCTGTCGGAGGTGCATTTCCCGACATGGGTGATGAACGAAGGTTTCGACAGCGGTTTCACCATGGCGCTGATGCAGAAGGACGTGCGGCTGGCACGCAAGCTGGCCCACGATACCGCCACCGACATGCCCCTGACCGAGAAGGCGGCCAGCCTGTGGGCGGATGCCCCCTATGGCCCGAACGAGGATTTTACCCGCATGGGCGATTTCCGGACAAAAGGACAAGACCAATGACCCTGACCATCGACGTGGCCGAACAAGCCGACCGCATCCTGTCGCTGTATCGCGAGGTTTTCCCCGCAGCCGAGATCGGCAGCCTGATCGACGGCGGGATCGTTCGCGGATCGGGGGCGGCCCTGGATCTGACCGACCCCGCCTCGGGGCAGGTCTTCGCCTCCTTCCCCGACGCCGGACACGCGCAGATCGACGCGGCGATGGACGCCGCCGAACGCGCCCAGCGCGAATGGATGGCGATGCCCGCCGCCGCGCGGGGCCGCATCATGTGGGCCATCGCCGCACAGATCCGCCAGCACGCCCCCCTGATCGCGGAGATCGAGAGCCGCTCCGCCGGCCGTCCCATCCGCGACATCCGGGGCGAGGCGCTGCGCGTGGCAGAGATGTTCGAATATTACGCGGGCTGGTGCGACAAGATCTACGGCAGCGTGATCCCCGTCCCCTCCTCCCACCTGAACTACACCCGGCAGGAGCCGATCGGCGTGGTGATGCAGATCACGCCCTGGAACGCGCCACTGTTCACGGGTGGCTGGCAGATCGCCCCCGCCATCTGCGCGGGCAACGGCGTCGTCATCAAGCCGTCGGAACTGACGCCGCTGTCGACCCTCATCCTTGGCCGCATGTGCGAGCTGGGGGGCGCACCGCGCGGATTGGTCAACGTGATCGCGGGCGGTGGGCTGACGGCGGGCCAGATGGGCGTGACCCATCGCAAGACGGGGCTGGTGGTGTTCGTGGGGTCCGCGCAGGCGGGATCGGCCATCGCGGCGGCAGCTGCGCGGAACACCGTGCCCTGCGTGCTGGAACTGGGCGGAAAATCGGCCAACATCGTGTTTGGCGATGCCGACCTGAGCCGTGCCATCATCGGCGCGCAGGCCGCAATCTTTGCGGGTGCGGGGCAAAGCTGCGTCGCGGGGTCGCGCGTGCTGGTCCATCGTTCCGTGCATGAACGCTTCGTCGCAGCCTATGCGGAAGCGGCCAACCGCATCGCCATCGGCCATCCCTTCGACGAGGCAACGCATGTTGGCCCGATCAACAACCGTCGGCAATGGGAAAAGATCGGCCAGATGGTCAAGGCGGGCGTGGCCGAAGGTGCGCAACTGGTCGCAGGCGGCATGCGTCCGGTTCCGCTGGAAGGCACCGGCGGGTTCTATTATGCGCCAACCATCCTTGACGGCGTCACAGCGGGGATGAGCGTCGCGCGAGAGGAGATCTTCGGGCCCGTCGTCTCCGTCCTGACGTTCGAGACTGAGGAGCAGGCCATCGCGCTTGCCAACGACAATCCCTACGGATTGGCGGGGGCGGTCTGGACGGCGGATGTCGGACGCGCGCACCGGATGGCGGCATCCGTCCGCGCGGGCACGTTCTGGGTGAATTCCTACAAGACGATCAACGTCTGTTCGCCCTTCGGCGGCTTCGGGCGATCGGGCTACGGACGATCTTCCGGGCAGGAAGCGCTGATGGCCTATACCCAGACGAAAAGTGTCTGGGTGGAAACCGCGGCGGAACCGCCGGTCAGCTTCGGCTACGCGCCCGGCTGAACGATCAGCGACACCGCAGGCGGAAGCGGCACGTCCTTTCCGCCTGCAGCCACGCATAGTGGAAAGGCATGGAGCCGCCGACGCAACCGCTTGAGCCAAGCAGGCAGGCCATAAGCCGGTGGCAAAGACCATGTGCCTCATCGCCCGGGCCGTTCTTGTCTACTGATGCAGGTCTGGGTTCCTTTCGGGAATGACATGCCGGTCCCTGCCATTAGGCACAGGTCCCGCCTCCCTCCTGAACTGCCCCTCCTTACAATTGGCCGGCACCATCTTTGGTAGCAGATCCGGCATGATTTGAAAATTCGGGTTGCACTGCGCAAACCACTTCTGTAGTCATTTTGTTATGTCATAACATAACGGCTTTTTTGATGACAGCTTCACTTGCGTCCGGACGCCTTTCGTCCATCACGGCCCTTCACGGCACGATCATGCAAAACGCGACACCTGCCCTTGCGGGGCATCCGATGCGTGACCGACCCCTTCCGCGCGATGTGCAGGTGGCTGCATCGGATGCGGCACCGCAGACCTGGCTGCGGAACGCATGATGCGCCGAAACCTCCACACCTCCCTGAAACGGCGCGGATCGGGGGATCCCATGACGCGCTACGACAGGCTGCCGCCCGAGTTGCGGGGCTGGCTGGCCACCGCCGCCCTGCCATGGAGCGCGACCTCCGCCCTGCGCGTATGGCGGCGGGCGATGGCCGATTGCACCTGCCCCCACCATGCCCTGACCTGCCTGTGCGCGGCAGAGGCCCGACTGCTTGCCAAGGATGCCCCCGACATATGGGGCCTCTCCTATCCCACGAACGGAAGACACCCATGATGAACTCCCGCCACCTGACCGCCGCCTCCGTACTGACCCTCGCGCTGGCTGCACCGGCCTTTGCCGACGATACCCGTGCCGTCTGGCGCGTCTTTATCGGCGATCATGCCGCACCGAAGGTCACGGCCTTCGACCTTGCCGCCCCCGACACGCGCTGGACGTTCGAAACCGCAGGTCAGGCAAAGCTGTATGCCGCCGCCGGTGGTGCCAGCGTCATCGCCGTGCAGTCCGACAACGACCAGGTGAATATCCTGAACAGCGGCGTGCGCCTCACCTCTCATGGGGATCATTCCGACATCGCCGTCACGGAACCCTCCGCCGTTTCGGGCGTGTTGACCGGGCCGCGTCCGTTCCACGTCGTCAGCCATGGCGGCATCACGACCATCAGCTACGACAAAGGTGGTTACGCCGAAATGTTGCCCGACACCGCATTGCAAAATGGCGACGTGGAGGTGACGCGCTTTCCGCAGGCGCGGGCCCATCACGGCTTCGTCGCCCCTTTCGGGGATGTGATCCTGTCCACCGTCACGTCGGACGTGCCGGTCGAAGGTGATGCCGCGCCTCCGCGCCTTGGGTTGCAGGCATTCGATGCCGCCGGACAACCGGCAAGCGATCTGGCCACCTGCACCGGCATTCACGGCGAGGCGTTTTCGGGGGCCTACCTGGCGGCAGGATGCAAGGAAGGCATCGCCATCGTGCGCGACGGGGCGGAAGGACCGGAATTCGGCCTGCTGCCTTATCCGACCGACCTGCCCCAAGCCACCACCGGCACTCTTCTGGGGGCCGATGCCATGCAGGTCTTCCTTGGCAATCACGGGCCGGACGGGCTGGTCGTCATCGATCCGGAGGATGAGCCGCACTTCCGCCATGTCGCCCTTCCCTTCCGTCGCGTGGACTTCGTCCTTGATCCCGCAAAACCGCAATTCGCCTATGTCCTGACCGAGGACGGCACCCTGCACCGGCTGGACATGCTGTCGGCCCGCATTGACAAAAGTGAAAAGGTGACCGGCCCTTATTCGATGGATGGCCACTGGAACGACGCACGCCCCCGGTTGGCGGTCGCGGGCGACGAGATTCTTGTTACCGATCCGGCCGAACAGGCCCTGCATCTTGTTTCCAGCGACACCTTGGCGGAAACCCGGCGCATCCCCGTTGAAGGCCAACCCTTCAACCTCGTCGTGGTCGGCGGCACGGGAATGGAACACTAGGAGACACGGAATCCGCCCCCAATCATGGGGCGGATCACCGACCACTTCCGCACGTCGGTTCGGGTGATGGGGTCCGACGGCGATCGGGGATGCGGCATCCGGCCCGACCAAGGTGACCGCAGAAGCCCGCCGACCCTGCAAAGGCCGCCGCACATCGGCCTTCGCAGGCCACAATCACCCACCCGGCGCGATCTGGCCCGCCACCTCCTCGGGCAACCTCGATGGGGCATGCCAGAAAAGTCCCGCTGTGTTTCCGTCAGAACGTCCCTGACCAACGCCGACCGAAGTCCTGAAACTTGGTCAGACCACGTTCCGTCAGGATCGCGTCCAGCGGCTGATCCGTAGGCTCCACCGGAACGGCGGGCAGTTCCTGCGCGGCGTAGGCGAAACCCACCGCCAGAACAGGACCGTTGGCACGCAGAAGTTCCAGCGTCCGGTCATAGAAGCCGCCACCGTATCCCAGCCGATATCCGCTGGCGTCGAAGGCGACCAGCGGCACGATGACCACCTCCGGCACCAGCCAGTCCCCCGCCACCGGAACCATCGCCCCGAACGTGCCACGTTCCATAGGGGCATCGGGCGTCCAGCGGCGGAATCGCAGGGGCTGGCCCGCAGCCTCGATCACCGGAACGCAGACGGGGCCGTCATGCACCGTCATGGCGGCGCGCGGGTCAATCTCCGACCGCATCGGCATGTAGCCCGCCAGCACCTTTCCCGCATGGGCGGCCAGCCATGCCGTCAGGTGATCCGCCGCCCCCTGGCCCTGCCCTGCGGCATGGGCCAGCGCGCGGGCCGCCAGCGCCTGTGCCCGCGCCTCGGCCTTCACAGCAGCACCACGGTGGCCAGCCCGAGGAACGAGAAGAACCCGACCACATCCGTCATCGTCGTGACGAACGTGCCCGATGCCAGCGCCGGATCCAGTTTCATCTTGTTCAGCACCAGCGGCACCAGAACGCCCGCAAGCGCGGCCACGGCAAGGTTGATGACCATGGCCGCCGCAATGACCCCCGCAAGGGCCAGCGATCCGCCGTAAAGGACGATGCCCATCCCCCCCATGACCAAGGCAAAGAACACGCCGTTGATGAGGCCCACCGCGAATTCCCGCCGCACGACCCGGGCGGCGTTGGCGCTTGTCAGATCGCGCGTGGCCAAGGCCCGCACGGCCACGGTCAGCGATTGCGTGCCTGCATTCCCCCCCATCGACGCGATGATCGGCATGAGGGCCGCCAGTGCGACGATGACCGAAATCGTCCCCTCGAACTGAGAGATCACCCAAGCGGAGATGTTGGCCGTCAGCAGGTTGACGAACAGCCAGGGGGTCCTTGCGCGCAACGTCTCCCTCACGCTGTCGGAGACGTTGCTTTCGTCGCCCACACCGGCAAGGCGCAGGATGTCCTCCTGGTGTTCCTCGTCCAGCACGTTCATGGCGTCGTCGATGGTGATGACGCCCACCAGCCGCCCGTCATCGTCCACCACGGGGGCGGAGATCAGGTGATACTGGTTGAATTGATAGGCAACGTCGGATTCCGGATCCTCGGGGTGGAAGGTGCGGTAGCTGTCTTCGGCCAGATCGCGCAGGGCTACGTCGCGCCGCGCCGACAGCATCCGCCCCAGCGTCACGTAGGCGACGGGCTTCATGCGCGGGTCGATCAGGATGACGTGATAGAACTGGTCGGGCAGGTAATCCGCACGGCGCAGGAAATCGATCGCCTCGCCCACGGTCCAATGCTCGGGGGCCACCACCGCCTCTCGCTGCATAAGGCGGCCTGCGGAATATTCGGGATAGGTCAGCGCCTTTTCCACCGCCGCACGGTCGGCCCGGTTCAGCGCGCTCAGGATGATTTCCTGCTGCGGCAGTTCCAGATCCTGCACGATGTCCACCACGTCGTCGGTGTCCAGTTCGCGCACGGCATCGGCCAGCACCGACGGGGACATCGTGTCGATGACCTCCTCACGGATGCTTTCGTGGATCTCGGACAGCACCTCGCCGTCCATGCCGGTCCATTGGCGCAGCAGGTCGTGCCGTTCGGCGGCGGTGATCTGTTCCAGAAGGTCGGCGATGTCGGCAGGGTGCAGCGGTTCCAGAAGGCTCGTCAGGCGGGTCGGGTCCTGCGCTTCCACGGCTTCCAGAATGTCCTGGGTCAGCCGTTCGTTCAGACCCTCGTCCTCGCGCTCTTCGAGTTCCGCCATGGTGCGCCTTTCCGAGAATGAGAAGTCCCGCCGCGATAACCTGCGTATCGCCGACGAGAAAGAGGGTTTAACATGACATCACGGTAAAACGAGAGGCACGATGGACATTCTTCTGGGTCAGGTTCTGCGGTTCGACGGCAACCCCTTCCACGGGGGCCAGGCGCATATCGACGGGGCGGTGGTGGTCGACGGGGCCCGCATCGTGGCCGTGGGCGCGGCGGATACGCTGCGTGCGGCGCATCCGCAGGCACGGGTGACGGATTACGGGCAGTCCCTGATCTCTGCGGGGTTCGTGGATGCGCATGTCCATTATGCGCAGACGGCCATCATCGCCAGCTGGGGCAAGCGGCTGATCGACTGGCTGGAAAGCTACACCTTCCCCGAGGAGATGCGCTTTGCCGACCCCGTCTATGCGCGCGAGGTGGCGGAACGCTATCTGGACCTGACGCTGGCCAATGGCACGACCACCGTCTGCACGTATGGCACGATCCATCCCGAAAGCGTGGATGCCTTTTTCGATGCGGCGCAGGCGCGCGATCTGCGGGTGTTCGCGGGCAAGACCTGCATGGACCGCAACGCGCCGGACATGCTGCGCGACACCGTGCAATCGGCCTATGACGATTCGAAGCGCCTGCTGCAGAAGTGGCACGGGACGGACCGGCTGTCCTATGTCATCACGCCGCGCTTCTCCCCCACCTCCACCCCCGAGCAGTTGGCGGCACTGGGTGCATTGTGGCGTGAATATCCCGACTGCCTGATGCAGACCCACCTGTCCGAGCAGACGGACGAGATCGAGTGGGTGCAAGCCCTGTTCCCCCAATCGCGCGATTATCTGGACACCTACGAGGCGCAGGGCCTGCTGCGCGAAGGCGCGGTCTTCGGCCACGCCATCCACCTGACCGAACGCGAACGCGCGCGCCTGCTGGAGACTGGCGCCTCGGTGGTGCATTGCCCGACATCGAACACGTTCATCGGATCGGGGCTGTTCGACATGGGCCTTGCGCGGACCAGCCTGCGGGTCGGTCTGGCGACGGATACGGGGGGCGGGTCCAGCTTTTCCATGCTGCGCACGATGGCCGCCGCATACGAGGTGGGCCAGTTGCGCCGCGACCCGCTGCACCCGTCGCAGCTGTGGTGGCTGGCAACCCAAGGATCCGCCCGTGCGCTGCGGGCCGAAAGCACGATCGGCAACATCGCACCGGGGATGGAGGCGGATCTGGTCGTCGTCGACCTCGCCTCCACACCTGCCATCGAACAGGCAACCCGCCGCGCAGACGATATCTGGTCGCAGGTGTTTCCCACAATCATGATGGGCGACGACCGCGCGATCCGCGCCGTCTGGGTGAACGGGAGCCTTCGGTAGGACAGCGGGGGGGTGCCAGTTGCCGAAAAAAGGGGAAGCATGCGCAAACGAAAGCAATAGCGTGCGCAAGGGCGTCAAGCGAAATCCGCGCGGCCCGTTGATTCAGGTGACCAGCTGGGCAACAGATGGGCGACGTCGGCGCGAGAATAGATCCTCGCGCTGCCGCCTGCGGAGCGTATGCTGTCTGCGTCAAGCCGCCTTTGAAGCTCGCTCCACCCCAGACGGGCCGCAACGCCCAGAGTGCGAAAACTGATGAATTGATCGTGGAATGCCACGCGGTCGGTCGCGCTCATCCGCAGCTGCGCGCCGCCTCTCGGCCCGCGCATCTGGTGGCACGACAAGCCATTTCGGCGAACAAAGGTCAGGAGTTCGCTCGGCCGCAACCCTTGTGAATAACCAAAGGCATCCAACGAAATCGCCTCAGCTTCCTGTCCAACATGGCCGAGGTTTACCAGAACCGACGCGAAGCCCGAGCGCTGCAGATACCTGCCCACCCGCGCCAACTGCCCTGAGCGAATGCTTTCGATAATCTCGGGCAAGGTCATTCGCAATCTGACCGACGCTTCGCCCAAACTACACCAATCATGCATGGCCACGTAGATCGGTTCGGCACCGAGCAACAAATCATCTATTAGGTCCTGCGCGGCCCAAGCGTTCCAGCGCAGGTCATCGGTGCGCTCGAACAGCCCGGCATCCCGCGCTTGTGCAAACTGTTGAGGCGTCAACGCCATGGCCCGCAGGAAGTCAGGTTCGATCAGGCCTTGTAGGAAAGCTGCTCGCGCCTCAGCGTGATCGATCAGCCTCCATCCTGACGCATAGCGCTCATCGGCCTCCGGCATCTGCATCATACGTGCCACTGATGGCAGCGACATGCGCCCGCGTCGCAGCACGGGCTCGCCCAGCACCTCGTCACCGGGCGCAAGAGGCCAGGTTTCGAAGATGTGCCGCTGAAGTATGTTCCGGAATGGCTGAAATTCCTCAGGGCATGGATCCACGGCAAGCAGGTCTTGAAGACCGCCGAAAATCTTTCGTGGTCCCTCTTCGGGCTCACCCATCAGATGTTGCAATTCGATTAACGCAGCGCGCAATGCCTCCTCGCCACCCGAGCAAAGCCGGAATCCGACGTCCGCCGGCCACCATTGCTGATCGTCGCGAAGCGCCCGCCACTTCGGCAGCTTGGTCGCAATCGCCGCTCGGCCAAACTCGAAGCAGAATTGCGAAGATGCAAAGAGATCGAATTGGTCAAGCCAATGGGCGGAGGCCGTATTGCCCGCAAGCCTATCCAGCAACCATACCTCGAACTGGGAAGGATCGCGCCGCTCAGGGCGTGCCTCGGGAGACAGATCAAGTTCCGGCAGTCGTTTTGCCACGTCATGTCGATCAAGCCTGTCCTGAACCGTCCACAACGTCATCAGCGGGCGATGATGCTCGGTGCATATCGTCACGAACGGCAGCAACCATATTCCACGCAGTCCCGGCAGAGCTTCCAGGCAGTCGGGGCACCCGCGCACCTCCCTACCGCCGAGGCTGTCACCGGGAAAGCGATGACCCGCTAACCATGCCTCTCTACCGATGGTCCTGGGGGTGCCATGACGAAGCGCGGCGACCGGGACACCGGAAAGCTCCGCCAATTGTGTAAGGACGGCGCCTTCACCAGCAAGCAAGCTGTGCATCCCGACACCCATGTCGCGCAAGAATTCGCGCAAGGGAACGTGGTTCACCTGCGCCAAGCGGGACGCCAAAGATGTCGCAGTTTCGCCGGATATGGGATGAACAGAAAGAGGAAGCCGGGCCATCCATCCCGCATAGCCATTCCTATGCCCGCCCGCCACCTCTCAGACACTTCTCGAGCTTCAGTTTACCTTGCACCGCAAGGATGGCCCACAGACAGCGCATGACGAGCGCTAATGGGACATTCCTGCCATTCGCATCCCAATGGCAACATCCCGTGATGAAGGCTGCTCGGGTCGGATAGCTGCCATTCGCTGCCAGCGCGAATTTAGCAGCAGGGCGGAAGGAGAAAACATTCAAAGTTGTCTGGCGACCTTGACGGTATTCTAGAGGATCTACAAAAACCCTCCAGGCAAGACTTCTACGACGTGGAACTTCTTTGGGACGCCGACTCGTCTAGCCAAGATGTTGCCCCGTCAATAAATGCAGCCAATCGCTCTGCGTCTTCACCAGAAAATACTGAAGCCTGAGCAACATCTTGAGCAACATGAAGCAGCGCTTTCAGGTCATATATGCCCATATCAGGCGTCTCTTTGATACGAAAACTCGCTCCATGAGAGCTTATGGTTTCCGTAAGTAGAGCATTTGCTGTCCCCAACAAGAAGCCAGCGTCCTTTTGCGCGGACTTCACGACCCAAACTTTACACTGATCTTCGCCGAAAAAATATGCGTATGCCCGAATGGAAGCCCATGTTTTCGGGTAGCGCAGGTATTCCCCAGAAGCCAAATCCTCTTCAAACAAAGGCTGAATTGCATTCCGAAATTCTTCCCAATCTTGTTTTGAGATTGGACTGTCCGTTCGAGCTTCTGATACGCCCATTTCGCCCAGTATCATACCATAGTCGTTGAAGGTTTCGACCCCGTATGCCACGTTGCGCTTAGCATTCAGCGCAGTGTTCAAAGCCCTAGCTGCATTGCCGGGTAGATAGGTCTTCAGGATATCCGCGATGAGTAGGTAGAGCACTTGCGATGGACCCAGCATTAAGAACCCATGCTTTGCCTTTATACGACTGACTGCTTCTCCAATCGAAAATAGTGCGTTCAGCAACTCTTGCGTCGGCCTCACTGCATTGGGTTCGATCATGCGGTATTGGATTTCCGTGAAAAGTTCCCCAATCACAGGTTGGCCTCTTGAGTCCTTCCTCAACACCCATTCACCCAAAAGAGCGTGTAGCTTAGCTTCGTCATTCAAGTTGTCAAAGATCGTCTGGATCGTGGAGAATGGAATAGCATCTTCTGGCAATCCGAAGGCCATGTATGTTTGAAACGCATTTAAATGGCCAATCCCTCTGCGCCTGACTACTCGATAATGTGGTTCACTCATCGAGCGCTCTTTACCGGTTATCTGGTTTGCTCGGCTCGGGAACAAGCATGCCAACAACGGTGTAACTGACTTATCAGAATGAGCGGCGACCAACTCCTCTAGAATTGTAATTTTTTCCCTCTTTGCATCATCATTACCAAATTGGAATTTACCTTCAGAAAATAAGAAGTCTCGGTTGGTTTTGATCCAGTCAAAAATCTTTGGTTCAAAGAGCCTGAGTCCTTCCATTGCAATTACATCCGCTGGATCAACTTCGTTCTCGAGCGCTGGCCATGTGAATTTCAGGGCATTGGTGTAGCGATTGATGTCCCTTGGCGTCTTCATCCACCGTCTAATCCCATTAGAAACAATTTCATACCAACGATCAGAGGCCTCAATCTCGCCTGCGATGAAACCAATATTTTTGTCGAGCAACGACAGGAGCGCCGATGAGGACGGCTGGGGAAGCGTTAGTTCTTGCTGAATTATTTTTTCTGCGAACGCAGGTTCAAGCGGGTCTAATGATCTCCCCTCTTCTAGTGAAGTCCAGACATGCTTTCTGTCGTAGGACAGCAGGTAAGTCACATACGGAAGCTTTCCAACACTTTTGACCATCTGCATCATCGAACGAATTTCATCCGACGACAAACGGTCAAGGTCGTCGATCACAACAACAATTCGACGTTTTTCTATCTTCAAACGTTCTACAAGCTGCGCATAAGTAGATTGCAAGGAGGGCGTGGATAGCCACCGATCAAGCGATGCGTCCAAGCTTCGCTTTCCCATATTTGTAGCAGCCCTTGAAATCAAGCCTGCGGTCGGATCAACAGTCAGGCCAACAGCCGCCACCAAACCTGCCAAACTGTCAGTATTTCCTTTAACAAATCGCCCTAGAGAAGTTCCAAATTTTTTTGCTTTGGTCTCGCCGTTCGGAAGGTGTTCGGCCAACACCTGAAAAAATGCTGAGATAAGATCAGTTCGTCCGGAAAAAAGCCAAGGTTCAAAGTCAACCACGGTCATTGATAAGCTCTGATCTTCGAGCTCTTGGTTGTGTTTGCGCAAGTATGCTTTGGTAAAATTTAAAGCCGTTGTTTTACCGCTTCCCCATGGTCCACATAGACCAATTACAAAACCGTCACACGAAGAAATACCCAGAATCGTTTGACTCAACCGTTTTGAAAATCCAGAAAATCCAAGCACGTCATCGCGCCATGGATTTTCTTTTGGCACGTCATTCGACAACGACGACATGATATTATTGTTTTTCAAGTTCCTGGTCCTTATCAATTGACGGTCAAGCAGATGCATATAATTAAGTCTGGGTTTCTAGCTCCGTTATAAAATCAGTGATTTAAGACACAGCCAATAGCGATCTTGAAAAAAATGGCTTTTCCGGCAGACCTTTAACCTACAGCACGCTCAACTTTGCGTCTGCGTCGAATGTCCGGTGTAGTTAGACTGCGCCGCAGCATTTGGCTACTCTGGCAATGACTGGTTTAGGCCGATCGCAAGCTGGTGCCGCATGGTTGGTAGCCATCCCGCGAACGTCGCCTTTGGGGCTTTCGCGACATAGCGGCCTAGATAGGGGCACCATCCCGAAGGGTAAAAGTGGCAGCCAAGATACCGCCGCCCCGACTGTTTCAGTTTGCCGGCGTTGCTGCTGATCCTGCGAGGATGCCACCATCGATCGTCAGTTCCGCCCCGGTCATATACAAGGCTTCATAGGAGGCGACGAGAACTGCCAGGGCGGCCACCTTTTCCGGTTTGCCAAATCTACGCATTGGAGTGTCCGCCGCCATCGCGGATGCCTGCGCTGCACGATCCGGCCAGTTGCCCAGCATCGGTTCCCAGATCGGCGTCATCACCGCCGCAGGATGGATAGAGTTGCAGTCGATGTTCAGACCCTGAGCTGCACAAGAAAGGGCCACGGTATTGGTATGGTTGCGGATGGGAGCCTTGGACGAGGCGTAGGCGGCAGCCATCGTGATGCAACAAGCCCCGACAGAGACGGGATGTTATGGCTCGTTTGAGTTTACCCAAAACGGACATCATCAAACATCAATATAGTGTCCTATTAGAGTTGCCGAATCGTTAATCGGACGCTTATACTATTTCAGACAGTCATATAGGACGGAACGGTAGTAAATGGGCGAGTTGATTGGTTACGCGCGTGTGTCATCAGTAGGACAGGATCTGACCATTCAGATCACAGCCCTTCGCAACGCTGGCGTCTTGGATGAACATCTTTATGCCGAGAAGCACTCGGGCACACGACGGGATGATCGGGAAGCGTTGAACGAGATGCTCGCCCGTGGAATCCGTAAAGGGGATACTGTCGTAACGACAAGGTTGGATCGTCTTGCGCGATCTAGCCGCGACCTACACAACATTGCTCACACTCTGAGCAGCAAAGGGGTCGGCCTCCGAGTGCTTGAACAAAATATCGATACGACAAGCCCCGAAGGCCGACTATTTTTTTCGATGCTGTCAGCATTTGCCGAATTCGAAACTGAAATTAGGAAGGCTCGTCAGAAAGAGGGCATCATGGCTGCGCTTTCGAAAGGCCCAGATAGTCCTTTCAGAGGACGCCCCGCGACAATCGACGCGGCTAAGGTGGCTTCGCTACATGCTGAGGGTCTAAGCCCTACAAAAATCGCTGAACGTCTCAAAATTGCAAGATCCTCCGTTTATAGAATGCTAGCCACCCCTGCATGAGGGCATATAGTCTTTGCATCTACTTCCAAGGTATTTGATCTTTCAGTGCAATTTTTGAAGCTATAAGAAAGTCTCGGTCTCCTTCATCTAGGATACGAGACTTAGCGGAAGCTCTCTCAACTTTTTCTTGGAGAGCGTCTCGGGCAGCAACAGATCCAAGATAATGTCCTTTCTTAAGGTCTGCTTCGATCTCACTTAAGAGATTATCCAGCCTTTCCCTGACATTATTCATTTTTTTGATCCTAAGTAGTTTCTAAATGAGAACTTGCTGCACGGAAACTCTTAGCGCGTTTTAAGCCTTCTTCTAAGCTTTGAACTGCCAAATCACGCATTTCCCGCAATGTTAAATCGTCGTGGCCGTTCGAGCGAATTCCTCGTTCCCAGCAGATATCAGTCGCCAATAAAACCATTTCTCCTAGACTATTCAACAGACTGGCAAGCCTGCGTCTCTCATCAAATACGTTCATTTGACTTATGCTTCTATCAAAATCTTGAATAAATCTTGGTGTATCTTCGCACCGTTCATAAAGAGCGAAAAGGAGAGCCTGCGCATCCAGCTCCCGCGCCAGACGCACATGACCATCGAAGAAGTCTTCTTCGAATGAATTTTCACGTCGATAACTATTATCCATTTTATCCCTTGATATTTATCCCGTTGATGCCCGGAGAATTATTTTCTTACTACGCACTCATTGAGTCACGGATAAATTTATTATGATTAAATATACCACACCGAAATCACTTCGATCAATGATTCTTATAAAATTATCACGATGATTGTTGAAATAATTCGACTAGATCAGCCATATCAGGCGTAATCCAGACTTTACTTATCATTAATTAACGTTATCGAAATATATAAATTATTAATTTATCAAATTAAATCTAACAATATTTATTAATTTCACTTCAGCTAATCAGATCAATATGTTTTTGGCATATAAAATCCATAGCCTTGATATGTTATTCCTTCCTGATCTATGCGGCTCTTTAAATTACTTTATTTTCTAACCCGCCAAAGTTAGAGACCCGATAGGTTTTTTCATCCGTCCCGTTCAGACTGTGTTCATCCGAGATGGACGTGATGACTTCCTACTTCGCCGGTAAGATGACTGACTCCTAGATCTTCTTACGCTTACGTGTAGAGCCTTTCAGTGGCGGTAAGGTGCGCTTGCATAAGAAGGTCTCGAGGCCAACATACTTCCTGCCAGTAAGACGGTCTGTCAGCAGGTAGACATACGCCACATGATCACCGATGTCTTCGAACGTGAACGGCTTTTCTTGATAGTTCCACATGATAATCCCCTTCGTGTTGTGTCGGGGTATGTATGGAGAGGGCTAGAAGCCCCTTCCGTTCATGAATTCGTCTGTCCGTTCCCTGATGATCGTTGCCCAATCTGGTTCGGGTATATCCCATCCATCTTCCCATGAGATTTCAGGCGGAAAGCCGATACGGTCTTTGGTTTCATAGTTGGTCTTCCGGTCGTGACAGTCTCCACAGAGAAGCGATAGGTTCGTTAGATCATCCGTTCCTCCGTAGGCGCATGGTATCCAGTGATCCACGTCCCTGCCCTGAACAATCCGGCCATGAAGGACTAGGCATCTGACACAACATCCTTCATCTCGATTACGGACGATCTTCCTGTTCTTGCGGAATAGACTGGTTTCCGTGCGTTTCGATAAAGACCAATTTGATTTTGGCTTTGACATGGACGACTCCGATACTGATATATTCGGACTAGGTAGAGAAGCGCAACGGGTGAGCTGTGAGTGGCGACGAAGGTGAAAAACAATACAAAGTCACCGCGAAATGGCGGCATTGGCTTCCATTTATACCCCAAGTCATTTCAATTGTTATCGTAGCGAGATATGCAATTGTGAGTCAGTCTCCACTGACAATGATCATCCTCGGCATTTTTGTTTCCATATTCAACTTTTACCAATATATCCGACCCAGGCGTAAGATCGAAAGCAATGCTCTAAGATATGAACTAGGAAGATTAGACGAACGCATCAATCATATCCACACCCTCAATAAATTTAGAGATCGTTCCCTACATTTGAGCTTTGATCTTCACGCTGTTCGCCATATGCGGCTATATTTCGACGTAAATCCCAAGCAGGCAAATGAAAAAATACTTGAAGACCTTGCCACTAGGGAAAGTGAAATACAGCACAAATTAAAAGACCATCAGGGATACATTCGTGAGCAAGAAAAGGTAATTTTCGATCACAAGAAACGGCGAGAAGGACTAGGTCATGTTGACAAATGCCGGAGCCATAGCTTGATGCATGCGATATCGATAAAGCCGAGGAAGCTATCTGCGGTCTTGTCGTAACGTGTGGCGAGGCGACGGCTGTTCTTGAGCTTATTGAAA
>Ga0265797_10000191_pt1 | contig 120601 bp, 113 predicted proteins | sample P2T30metagenome_FD_192433 | JGI IMG/M metagenome (GOLD analysis project Ga0265797, IMG submission 192433) | Plant litter microbial communities from East Loma Ridge, Irvine, California - P2 T30 | ecosystem: Environmental > Terrestrial > Plant litter > Unclassified | place: USA: California... | reverse complement strand
ACAGGCCGCGATACCGTCAATCGCAGTAAACTGATTGACATGAATTTTTGCCTGCAGTCCGTATTTTATACCGGCTTCCATAATACGTTCTGTTTCTTCTACCGAAAAATAGCCTGTTTCACAAAAAGCATCAATATAATGAGCCAGATTTTCCTCGGCAATTGCGGGAAGCATTTCGTTTATAATTAGGTCAATGTAGCCCTTATGATTTTCTTTATATTCAGCAGGGAAAGCATGTGCTCCCAAAAATGTAGCTTTTATAGCAATAGGATATTTATCACGCAGGCGTTTAATTACACGCAACATTTTAAGTTCGCCTTCAACGGTGAGCCCATACCCTGATTTTATTTCTACCGCGCCCGTGCCCAGTTGCATAACTTCTTCCAACCTTAGTCGTGATTGTTGGTAAAGTTCCTCTTCGGTAGTATCGTTTAACCTCTTTGCCGAGTTTAATATCCCTCCACCGCGATTGGCTATTTCTTCATAACTTAATCCGTTTATACGGTCTACAAATTCCTGTTCGCGGTTACCAGCATATACAATGTGGGTATGGCTGTCGCACCATGCAGGTAGTATTATTTTTCCTGTCGCATCGATGAGCTGAACGTTTTCCAGATCCGGGCAGGTATCCATCGGGCCAAAATCAGCAATTATATTGTCTTCAATTAGCAGCCATGCATTCTGTAATAGGGGCAGTTGTGCCATTTCGCTGCCTGAAACTTTGGTAATGCTGCTTTCGCGAATTTGAAGTAATTCTTTTATGTTGGTAATGAGTATAGACATATATTAAACTTTTTGTAAAAATAGCATCCATTTTAAAAAACTCCTATATTTATAGGATACAAATAGTGCACTTTAGTGAAAAGAATTGAATATAGAAAAGTACGCCGGGTAGTACCCAATTATTACGAATATACCGGAGAGTTTAAAACTGACCCTGTATCTATGCAGTTGTTTGTATTTAACAATGAAGGGTACGAAGAGTATAAGGATACCGGATTAGAAAGGGTGACTAAAGAGTGCAAAGATCAAACTCAGCAGGCTGATGTTAAGTGGCTTAATATGCATGGCCTGCACGATGTAGAGCTTGTAAAAAAAATAGGCGATTTTTTTAAGGTAGAGAATTTTATTATTAGCGATATTTTAAATACATCGCGACGAACGCGTATTGAAGAGTTAGACGATGTGCTGTTTTTTAGCGTAAAATCGGTACTGCCGGAAGAAGCTGAAGGAACTGTAAAAACAGAACAGGTAAGCTTTTTGTTAAAGGATAATATAATAGTTTCGTTTCAGGAAAAGAGAAGTGATTATTTTTCGCACATTCGTGAGCGTATTCGTACCGGGGGTGGCATTGTAAGGAAAAAGCAAAATGATTATTTGCTATATCTGATGCTTGATGCAATTATGGAGAACTTTTTTATTACTATAGAAAAGTTTGAAGGGCGTATTGAAGCAATTACCAATGAGTCTAAAACCAATAGTAAAACTGAGTTTACTACCGGTATTGAAAAGACAAAAGATAGCCTTATTTTCTTGAAACGATCGATCACACCATTACGGGATGCTTTATATAACCTAAAGAGCATGAAGGAAGATGAGGAGTTTGAAACCATCCATAAATCTACCCATGTATATTTCGCAAGGCTTCATCAAAAATGCCTCGAACTTTTAGATCAGGTAGAATATGACTTAACCTCGCTGGATAGTGCCTCTAACTTTCATTTTGCGGCGCAAAGCCAACGGATGAATCAGATAATGAAAACGCTTACCATCTTTTCGGTAATATTTATGCCACTAACATTTATCGTAGGTGTTTACGGAATGAACTTCGATAATATGCCCGAGTTACATACCGAGAACGGTTATTATGTAGTGCTTGGCGTTATGGCTGTTACCATATTATTTATGGTGTATTACTTTAAAAGAAAAGATTGGTTTTAATTACTTTAAAATCAACTGCATAAACTGTAAATCGAGCCAACGGTTAAATTTAAAGCCGCTTTCACGAAGTATTCCTGAATTGGTAAAACCGAATTTTTCGTGAAAGGCTATGCTTCCTGCATTATTGGCATCGATGCAGCCTATCATAGTATGATAACCTTGTTGTCTGGCAATCGCTATTAATTCGGTTAAAAGCAGGTTGCCTATACCTTTGCCGGTTTGACCTTCGGCTACATAAACGGAATGCTCTACCGTGTATTTAAAGCCTTCTTTAAAACGGAACGTGCCATAACTACCATACCCTAAAACTACACCATTTTGCTCAGCTACAATTACCGGCCAGTTGGCGGCTAATTTATCGAGCAGCCAGGTCTCCATCTCCTGATACGACCGCGCATCATAATCGTAAATAGCGGTTGTGTTTAGTATAGCATCATTTACAATTTGAAGTATTCCCGTTAGATGCTGAGGAGTTGCGCTTACAATATTAATTTCCATATTCAAAGATAATTATTTATTTCAAATGTGAATTCTCTAAGATCTTCGCATTGCTGGTTCGGTAGTAGGTTCAAAAAAAAAAGGCCATCATTTCTGACAGCCTTATTATTTGGTTTGTTTGAAATTTATTTTAAAGTACCTACCATATCTTCAGGTTTTACCCAAGCGTCAAAATCTTCCGGAGTTACATAACCTAAACGTACTGCTTCATCTTTAAGTGTAGTTCCGTTTTTATGTGCAGTCTGAGCAATTTCTGCAGCTTTGTAATAACCTATTTTAGTGTTAAGCGCCGTTACCAGCATTAACGAGTTGTTTACAAGCTCTGTAATACGGGTGTAATTCGGCTCAATACCCTGCGCGCAATGCTCGTCGAACGATACACAGGCATCTCCTAACAAACGTGCAGATTGTAAAAAGTTAGCCGCCATTAAAGGCTTAAATACGTTAAGTTCATAGTGACCTTGCATACCACCTACAGATATTGCAACATCGTTACCCATAACCTGAGCACAAACCATTGTAAGTGCCTCACACTGTGTAGGGTTAACTTTGCCCGGCATAATAGATGATCCCGGTTCGTTTTCCGGAATTATAATTTCGCCAATTCCGGAACGTGGACCCGAAGCGAGCATACGAACGTCATTCGCAATTTTGTTTAAAGATACAGCAAGTTGTTTTAAAGCACCATGCGTTTCTACAATGGCATCGTGGGCAGCAAGTGCTTCAAATTTATTAGGAGCTGTAACAAACGGGTGGCCTGTAAATCTAGCGATATATTCTGCCACCTTAACGTCGTAACCATCAGGTGCATTTAGTCCTGTACCAACAGCAGTTCCGCCAAGGGCAAGCTCTGATAAGTGAGCCAGTGTGTTTTTAACTGCTTTAATACCGTATGTAAGTTGCGCAGCATATCCTGATAACTCCTGACCTAAAGTTAAAGGAGTTGCATCCATAAGGTGGGTACGGCCTATTTTTACCACATTCATAAACTCCTGTGATTTTGCCTGAAGCGTATCACGAAGCTTCTCAACACCTGGAATGGTAACTTCTACCACAGCCTTATATGCGGCAATGTGCATGCCGGTAGGGTAGGTATCGTTAGATGATTGCGACTTATTAACATCATCATTAGCTTTAAGTACCGGTTCGCCTTCGCCAATTTTGCCGCCAGCCAAAACCTGAGCCCTGTTTGCAACTACCTCATTAACATTCATGTTACTTTGAGTACCGGATCCTGTTTGCCAGATAACCAACGGAAATTCTGAAGCTAATTTACCTTCTAAAATTTCTTCGCACACTTGTGCGATGGCGTCACGTTTTTCTGCACTAAGTACACCAAGGTCGTGATTGGCATAAGCCGCTGCTTTTTTTAGGTAGGCGAAGCCTTCAACAATTTCTGTAGGCATAGAGCCTGAAGGACCAATTCTAAAGTTGTTGCGTGAACGCTCTGTTTGCGCACCCCAATACTTATCTGCAGGTACCTGCACTTCACCCATGGTGTCTTTTTCAATCCTGTATTCCATTTTTTAAAATGTTTTATGGTTGTGTATGTAAAACTCAGTAGCCGCTAAGTATTTGGGCATATGCCAAATTACGAAGGCAGGCCAAAATTAAGCATAAATGGCAGGTTGCGAAAATGATTTTGTAAATAATTTATATGTTTTTTAGCTTGTGGTTGTTGGTAAAAAAAAATATTCGCCCTATATTTGGAGCATCAAAATTACAAATCATGGAATTCGGACAATATTTAGGATTTTTAGCATTTTTAACTGTTCTTTCAATTGGCTTTTGGTTAATGTTTTTCCTTGTGCCCTTTGTTTCATACTGGCTTGGTGGAGCAGTAATAGAACTTCTTAAAGAAAGAAGAGCCGCTAAAAAATTACAACAGTAATAGCTATTGTTTACAATATATAAGTCTCTTTTTAGGGACTTTTTTTATTGATATAAACAGCCCGATATAATTATCGGGCTGTTTTATTTTTAAAGGAGTTGTTGTTTACTATTTATGCAACAGGAAAATAAAGGCTTATAACCGTGCCTTCGTTTAGTGCACTACTGGCGGAAATATGGCCATTATGGTTTTGCATAATTTTTTTACACAAAGCAAGCCCAACTCCCGATCCTCTAAGATCTGGAGATGAATGTAACCTCGTAAAAATATTGAATATTGATTCGGCAAAATGTTGTTCAAAGCCAATACCGTTATCAGCTAAGTAAATAACGTGGTATAAAGTTGGATCGTCCTGCTTAAACTTTAGCGGTACACTGTTTGGCGTTATCTTAATTGCAGGCAGCCTGTTTGGCGACGAATATTTAATTGAGTTGGCTATTAAATTTGAAAACAGCTGTTTTATTAAAAATGGAATCCCGTTAATGGCGGGCAATTTATCGATGGTTATAGAGGCTGACTTTTCATTTATACCCTCAGCCATATCTAACTTTACCTCTTCAAGTAGGTGGTTAATATCTACTGGTATAAAAGCATCACTTGTATGTTTAAGGCGTGTGTACTTAAGGATATCTACCAGTAAAGTTTGCATCCTGTTTGCAGAAACATTCATCCTATTGATAGAATCCTGCACGCTAACAGACATCTCTTCATCTTTGCCTAAAATTCTGGACGCTATGAGCTGTATTTTACGTAGCGGTTCCTGTAAATCGTGGGTGCTGATCCAGTTTATATTTTCCAGTTCAGAATTTGTTTGCTGTAGAAGCTCACTTAATTTCCTGTACTTCTCCTCTTCCTGACTAATAATTAGGGTATTAATTTGGCGTTGCAGGTTGTAAGAATATGCCGCTGCCGCATCCAGTTCAGGTTGTAACCATGGCATACTTACACAATGTACAATTTCGTTCCATAATGCGAAAGAGTTTCGTGGCGAAAGCCCCTTTTCATCTTTTATAATTGATTTAGATGGATCGCCACCCCAATTAATCTCTGTTTTAGTTTCTGGCCTGTACCAAATTATACAGTTATTACTATCCATATCTAATGAATGGTAAACAATACCAGATGTTTTCTCGCACAGTGCAGAAGAGTCCGGGAGTTGTTCTAAAAGCTTATCGGTACTAAAAGCTGTGTTTCCGGTATAAGCCGCCATCCAGTTAGCTAATAATCGCACTTCGTTGTCAGTAGGAGTAACTCCGGAGCCATAAACAATGTCATTAAAAAGTATAGTAACACCGGCAGCATTACATAGAGAGAGTATATAAGAACTTTCGACAATATTTTGAATATCATCTTGCTTGGTGAGTGTAATACTATTTGCCTTTTCGAGAGATACATTAACTTTTCTGGACAAGTCATATTCTTCGCTCGCCTGCCTTACATCTATTTGCGACGTTATAAAATGTCCCTGTAATTGGGCAGCAAGACGAACTTCCGGCGATAAATTTTTAGGCGAATAATGATGGCAGGCTATAAGCCCCCACAATTTTTTTTGATGTATTAAAGATATGGTTAGCGTTGCTCCAACGCCTATATTATGTAAATACTGTACGTGAATAGGAGATGTGCTGCGAAGTATGGATAAACTCATGTCGAGATTTTTATCTTCGGCGTCATCTATTGTATAAATTGGTACCGGGGTATAATTGATGTCGGTAATTAACCTCAGTAAATTCTGCATATATAACTCGCGTGCCTGAGCCGGAATATCAGTATGAGGGTAATGTAACCCTAAAAAAGGTTCTAAATCATCACGCCTTGCTTCAGCAAAAACCTCACCATTATAGTCTTTATCAAAACGGTACACCATTACACGATCATACCCTGTAATATCTCGGGTACCGTTGGCAACAAGCTGGCAAAGTTCTTTCAGGCTATGCGTGTCGTGCATATAGCTTAAAAATTGTGATGTCTGGTTGTAAACCTCACTAGCAGGTTTACTTGAAGCGGTAATCGGCTCACCTTCTAAAATGTAAATATCTTCGATATTTTTGTGTACGGTACATAAAAAATCGACTCCCGCAAGCGTAACATTTAGTAGGGTAGAAGACTGCATAAGCTTATCGCTTATATAATCCTGAAGCTTTTGTACAGCTTCATCACCGAAAATAGATTGAAAGCCTACACCTAACAACTCTGAATGGAATAAACTTAGATATTCTGCAGTATTAGCACTGCAATATTCTATAACAAGTGAATCAGGTTTTAAACCCAGTAAAAAACCATGTGGTTGTATGCTGCCCGGTATGTGTATTGGCTCTTGCTCGCAGTTGGTAAGATTTACAATATCGCGATTTACAATATCTTTTATCTGCATAAAATTACTCCTGATCGTTTTGTTTAAAATGAGAGGCTATAGCATTAAATGCAAAATCAGCACCTTTTATAATTTCGTTTTGGCTACCAGTCTTCGCCTCATGCCCAGTCAGGTTTTCTAAAAAGCTTTTCCAGTGGCTTCCGGTCTGCCCACCGTATCCTGCAAAGTAGCTCGCACCACTTTCTGCGGTGTGGTTAAGCGCACCGGTGATATTTTTTAAAATAACCCGGCCCCCTAATGATGATCCTTCGATAACATACATAACTCCTAGTGCAAATGCAGGGGAGATAGTATTAACATCAATTTTTGAGGAAAGTGGCAAATAAAATGTTTTTTTAACCGCACCCAAGGTATTTAGGTCGGCTTCTATAAACTGTGCTTTAGGATGTACGTCTAATTCCGGTAGAACCGATTTAGCAACAGAGAAAATGTTTTCCTCTGCATCCTTTACCACATCATGCATTAAAGTTAAGTATAGCGCATATTCCTGGTTTGAAACATTAGGGTTCATTATAGAAACCGAAACAGGTAGTGCCTCAAGATTAGTATGCGACTGAGATGTCGCTGCGCGTAAGTTTTCCAGAAAACCTGGAATTTGAACATTAGTATCCATTAATTAGTTAAAAAGGGGCTATGTGTTATAGACAAAATTATCGTTAGTGGGTATAAAAGAACGCCAGTTAATAGATAATGCGTGCTCAATCGACTTTTTTAAATTTTCAAATACACCAGATTTTGGCATGTAGTACGTTGCACCAAGCAAGCGCGTTTTCTCAATAATGGTTTCATCATTCGAAGTAGAAAACATCACAATAGGCAGCTGCTGATGTTCTGCCAACGATCGTACTTTTTTAAGTATTTCTAAACCGTTCATTCCCGGCATGTTAATATCTAAAAATACAACATAAGGATTTGGCGGCGGATTGTCGAGCGCATGCAGTAGTTCAAATCCGTCAGATTGTGTAACTACATTATAATCCTGGTTAAATTCATTTACAATTTCTTTAAAAAATTCTAAATCATCATAATCATCATCGGTATAAAAAATGGTTAACCTGTCCTTCATCATCTTAGAATTTAAGTTAGTAATACAACTTAGAGTAACAAATATAAGAACTTTATACAATAGAGAAGTAAATTTGCTCAGAGAATTTTATGTTTTCATTAACCATTTACTTCTATTTATTTACAGAAACACACTATTTTATAACTTCTTTCGTAAAATATTGTAAGGCGAAAATTACATTAACGCTTACTTTTGCAAATATTATTATATTCATGAAGGCAATTGTGTTTCTAATTTCTCTGGCAGGATTTGCCTTTTCATCATTTTCTATTATAACTGATTTCCCGGACACTTTTCGAAGTGAGGATTTGATATATCTAACACTGCTTATTATAGTTTTAGCCAATAGTATAGTAGGCATCACTCTTAGTTTACCTGAAAGGTTACTCAAAAAGAAGTAGCAGGTAAAATGAATTAGGTATAAATCAAATTGCGCTCTTATACTAATCAGTTCAGATAAATGCTTTCGTTTAAAATGAATGGCGTTTGCAATCATTTTAAGGAAATTGAGTATCTTCACGGCGTTTTTTAAAAAACGTACTAAATACTTTTCGATGAAAAATTTCAACAAGCTTTACCCACATTTGCTGGCAGTACTGGGTTTTGTAGTGGTGTCTCTTATTTACTTTTACCCTGTTTTACAACACAAGCAAATATACCAGTCAGACATTGCCCAGTACACGGGTATGGCAAAAGAACAAAATGACTTTAGAAAGGAAACTGGCGAAGAGCCGTACTGGACTAACAGCGCATTTGGTGGTATGCCAACCTACCAGTTAGGAGCAAAGTATCCGCACAATTACATAAAGCAAATCGATTCATTTTTACGTTTTTTACCCCGCCCGGCCGATTATCTATTTCTTTATTTTTTAGGGTTTTACATATTAATGCGGGCACTTAAAATAGACCCTCTTAAGGCGTTTATAGGCGCGTTGGCATTTGGGCTCTCTACCTATTTAGTTATTATACTAGGAGTAGGACATAATGCTAAGGCTCATGCAATTGCCTATATGCCTATGGTTATTGCGGGCATTGTACTGGTCTACAATCGTAAATATATTACGGGAGGGTTACTCACAGCAATTGCCGTAGCATTAGAAATTAATGCGAACCACTTTCAGATGACGTATTATCTTTTGCTACTGGTTTTAGTATTAGGTATTTATTATACCATACAACTTATAAAAGCTAAAGATTACAAGCCTTTCCTTATAGCATCGGGTGTGCTGGCTGGTGCTGCATTACTTGCGGTGGGAACTAACGCTACAAGTTTATTGGCAACATCTGAATATACTAAAATAAGTAATCGTAGCAAAGGCGACCTTACTTTTAATGCTGATGGCTCTCAAAATTCCACAAGTTCATCAATGGAATATGAGTACATAACTGAGTATAGTTATGGCGTAGTTGAAAGTTTGAACCTTATTTTCCCAAGATTGTTTGGAGGAGGTAATCGCGAAGACGTAGGCAAAGATTCGGTTATGTACGATTTCGTCCTTAGCCAGGGCGCATCTGATGTCGAGGCGCAGGAATTCGCATCAAACGTCCCAACATACTGGGGAGACCAGCCCATTGTAGAAGCTCCGGCTTACATTGGCGCTATAGTATTTTTTCTTGCTGTACTATGCTTATTTAGCGATACAAGGAAGGTAAAGTACGCGTTTTTAGCCGGTGGATTACTTGCGCTGTTTTTATCGTGGGGTAAAAACTTTCCGGCGCTTACCAACTTTTTTATCGATTATATTCCGCTTTACGATAAGTTCAGGGCGGTATCATCCATACAGGTTATCTTGGAATTATGCTTGCCGGTACTTGCTATTATGGGCTTACAATCGTTTTTCGCAGCAACAAAAGAAGACCAATTTAAATATTTATGGAAGTCGGCTGCAGTAGTATTCGGCTTAACGTTATTACTATTTGTATTTAAAGGATCGTTTGAGTTTACAGGTGGCGCCGATGGAAGCATTATGCAAAGTTACGGACCCAAAATGGGAACGGTATTTATAGAGGCGCTTAAAGAACAGCGTGAAGCAATGTATTCAGCCGATTTATGGCGTTCCGCATTATTTATTACCCTAGCAGCCGGAGAATTGTTTATTGCAATGAAAAATAAAATTTCACAAACTACCGCTATTATAATTGTCGGGATATTATTAGTTACAGATCTTTTTGTGATTGACAGAAACTATGTTAACGCTAAAGATTTTGTTAGTGCCCGAAATGTGGAAATTCCGTTTGAACCAACACAGGCAGATGAATTTATATTAAAAGACACCACCACTTTCAGGGTTTATGAAATGCAGGGCAGGCTACAGGGAAGAACCAGTTACTTCCATAAATCTGTAGGGGGCTATAGCGCGGTAAGGCCCCGTAAAGCCGACCAGTTATTTACCTATCAGGTAGAGCCTAAAGTGCAGGATCTTTTAACGGGCTTAAATCATGAAACGATGACGCTTGGCAAGAGCAACGCTGCATTAAACATGCTTAATGTTAAGTATGTGCTATTACAGGCTAACGATGGTCAGGCTGTTCCGGTTACCAATCCATTTGCTAATGGTAATGCGTGGTTTGTAAGCAAAGTTAAGGTGGTTACCAATGCTGATGAAGAAATGAAAAGCCTAAATAAATTGGATAGTAAAAATGAAGCAGTTATTAATAAAGCCAGGTTTGCCGAGGCCGCTGCTGTGACTAATTATGCTGTGGACAGTATTGCAACAATTAAGCTAAACGAATACAGGCCTAACTATATTCGTTACACTTCTGATAATAGAAATGCCGGCCTGGCAGTATTCTCAGAAGTATATTACGGTAATGGATGGAATGCATTAATAGACGGTAAACCGGTGCCGCATTTTGAAGTCAATTACTTATTGCGTGCTCTTAAGGTTCCTGCCGGTAAACACTCAATTGAGTTTAAGTTTGAACCGCAGGTAGTTAAGACTGGTAGCACAATTGCACTTGTTAGCTTTATCACTCTTCTGATTGTTTTCGGTGCCGGTATTTATTTAGAAAACCGCCCTAAAAATAAAGGAGGCTTGAAAACTAATCCGACCAATGAGTAATAGTGAATGTCGGGTAGCTCCCCTTGGGGGTGGGGGGCTTAAAGTTCTTATCATAACATATTACTGGCCGCCTGCGGGTGGGCCGGGTGTGCAGCGCTGGCTTAAGTTTGTTAAATACTTGCCCGGATATGATATAGAGCCTGTGGTTTATATCCCGGAAAACCCAACGTATCCTCTAATTGATAACGGATTACTCAACGAGGTTAGCCCTAATACCACGATTATAAAGCACAAGATAATTGAACCGTATGCCTGGGCATCGGCATTCTCGAAGGGGAGTACCAAAAAAATAAGTTCGGGAATTATCCCAAACAAGAAAAAGCAATCTGCTCTACAAAGTTTAATGCTATGGGTCAGGGGTAATGTTTTTATTCCGGATGCCAGAGTATTGTGGGTAAAGCCATCAGTATCTTATCTTAAAAATTATATTAAAGAGCACAACATTAATGTGGTAGTTACCACTGGGCCGCCGCACAGCCTTCACTTAATAGGATTGGGTCTTAAAGAAAAGCTTGGCGTTAAATGGCTGGCCGATTTTCGGGATCCGTGGACAACTATTGGTTACCATAAAGAATTGAAGTTGTCTGCTTCATCAGCAAAAAAACATAAAGATTTAGAAAAAAAAGTGCTTAATAATGCTGATGCCATATTAGTCACTAGCCCAACTACTAAAACAGAATTTGAAGCGCTTACTAAAAAGCCCATTGCTGTTATTACTAACGGTTATGATATCGAGAAGGTTATCAAACAGCCGCTCGATGAACAATTTACAATTGCACATATAGGTTCGTTTTTAAGCGAACGCAATCCACAAATTTTATGGCAGGCTTTAGCTGAATTAATTAATGAAAATACCTATTTTAAGAAACATTTCCAGTTGAAATTGATAGGGGCTGTTAGTCAGGAAGTGATAGATTCTATAACCGCAAATGGTTTTACTGCTTATGTAAATAATTTTGGCTATGTAAACCATGAAGAAGCTTTAGTGCAACAGCGAAAGTCCCAGGTATTGCTATTGGTTGAAATTGACAGAGAGGAAACGAAATGTATTATTCCCGGTAAATTGTTTGAATATATGGTGTCTGAAAGGCCTATTGTAGCAATAGGACCGGAGGGTGCTGATTTTTCTGCTATAATCAAGGAAACCAATACCGGCGTATTTGTAACCTATGCCGAAAAGGATAAACTAAAACAAACTATTTTAGGCTATTTTAATCAATACCAACAAGATACTTTGAAATCGCATGCTGTAGGTTTACAGCAATATTCACGTAAAAACCTCACGGGTAAACTGGCTGATTTACTCAAAAAGCTTTAAAAAAAGCTTCTGTTTTATTAACAATCAGTACTGTTAACTGTTACCGCAAGCCCACCTTCAGATGTTTCTTTGTATTTGTTATTCATGTCCTGAGCCGTCTTCCACATTGTATTTACCACTTTGTCAAGGGGAACTTTTACGTTCAGGGGATCAGTCTCTAACGCCAATTCGGCAGCGTTAATTGCCTTAATGGCGCCCATAGTATTGCGTTCAATGCATGGTATTTGTACCAAGCCACCAATAGGATCGCAGGTCATACCCAAGTGGTGTTCCATAGCTATTTCAGCCGCAATAAGGCACTGTTCCGGACTTCCACCCATAAGTTCGCAAAGCGCAGCCGCAGCCATTGCAGATGACACGCCGATTTCGGCCTGGCAACCGCCCATTGCCGCAGATATTGTAGCACCCTTTTTAAAGATACTGCCAATTTCGCCGGCAACCATCAAGAATTGTTTTATCTCTTTTTCACCAGCTTGATGATTTTCAATCACTAAATAATACATTAACACAGCAGGTATAACGCCAGCGCTGCCATTAGTAGGTGCAGTAACCACGCGGCCTAAAGCAGCATTAACTTCGTTAACGGCAAGTGCAAAACAGCTTACCCATTTAAGTATCTGCCTAAATTTAACCTCGGTATTACGTATAACTTCAAGCCACTCCTGCGGAGAATTATACGGCATTTCGCCTATAAGATTTTTATGCATATCGAACGCTCGGCGGCGTACATTAAGTCCGCCCGGGAGTATACCGCTGGTGTGGCAACCGGTATACATACACTCTAGCATTGTATTCCACACACGCATTAGCTCGTGGTCTATCTGTGCCTCGGTACGTATCGATTTTTCGTTTTCGTAAACTATTTCAGAAATGCTTTTGTGTTCTGTTTTTGTATAATGCAGAAGTTCATCTGCAAGATCAATAGGGAAGGGGAATGCTCCTTTAATAATTTCTTTTTGCTGAGCGACAACTCGCTCTTCTTTAACTACAAAGCCGCCACCAATTGAATAAAATGTAGAAGTATACTCGCCATCATTAGTATAGGCTGTAAAGGTGAATCCGTTAGCGTGGAAAGGAAGAAATTCGCGGTTAAAAATAATATCAGTATAAATAGTAAAGTCAATTACTTTTTTGCCGTCTAAATTTAACTTCTCGGTTAAATTAATATCATCTATAATGCCCGAAATACTATCAATAGGCACATATTCAGGATCAGCACCACTTAGGCCCAGCATCACCGCAAGATCTGTGGCATGGCCTTTTCCTGTAAGTGATAAAGAGCCGTATAAGTCAACACGCACACGAGTAACAGCATTAAAAATCCCTTCGGTATGAAGTTCTTTTAAAAAGCGTTCGGCACCACGCCATGGGCCTAGGGTGTGCGAGCTCGACGGGCCGACGCCTATCTTAAGCATATCAAATACAGAAATACATTCGGTCATAACAAGAGGGCAATTTGTTGCAAAGATACTTTTTTAAATGCCCGCAAAGGTAAATAAATTGATTATACTATAACGATATCGTATAAAAATTGTTGATTTGGTAAAATGGACTATAATTATAGTAATTTAATCTTCTTCTTCATGTTTGTCTGTGGTAGTTCTCACCATCTTCCATTTTCCATTCTTACCTATATATTCGTAATCTTCTATCGTTTCTTGTTCCCGGTTTTGGCTTGTTTTTTTTACAGGTATTGCAGTTAAGTTATTTAATTTATAGGTGCTTTCAGAAGATCTTCCGTAAGCACTTCCCTCTAACGAACAATCAATTCTATGTGTTTTCTTATTGTATATCGGCCTATTCCACATAAAGGTTTCTTCGGCAGTATCGTAAAGTTTAACCAGTTTTAAACTTGCCTGGTCATTAAGAAAAATCAATGTCCATTCATTTCCATTCACGTTAGTAAATACCCAACATAGCAGATCTTCATCGCCGTCGTGGTCAAAATCAGTTATTTTGAACTCTGATATTATCTTACTTTCATTTATTCTCCTAACTACCCAATCGGTATATTTTATATTTTCCTGAAATTCCCACTTCTCATTTTCATCTCTTGAAAGTGTTGCAAGGGTATCATTTACCAACGTTACAGAATATTTTAAATCTTTTTTTCCTTTAAGTTTGAACTGAGCAGTAAGCTTTTCCCTGCTCCAGTCTATTTCTGATAATGTCGAATCTTGATAAAATTGTAGTGTGAATTCTAAATATTTTTTATGGTCATATTTAGTTACCTGTGCTTTTAAATAAAGCGGAAATATAATGATTAACAGTGTGATGTACTTCATGATTTAATTGATGGTTGGAATCTCAAATATAAACAATTACCTCACATGCAGGCATAAAAAAACCTCCCGTAAGGGAGGTTCTTAAAATATTTTCAGCTATTAGTTAATAATAACTTTTTTAGTAGTCGACTGGTTGTTAGCATTTAACTTTAGTAAGTAAAAGCCTTGAGGGATATTATTTAATGTGTAAGTTGAACCTGTTGCAGCCGGTTTTTTAATTTGCTGAATAATTTGACCGTTAATGTTTATAAGAACGATCTCATCTAAAGCCTGCTCGCTTTGTATGTTAATCCTGTTATCGTTAGATGGGTTTGGGAATACCGCAACCTGCGATAATGTTTCAAACTGCTCTGTTGCAAGAGCCGCTCCCCAGATAGTCTGAATATATTCAGGATGATCTATATAAGGGTTTCTATTACGCTGACGTACATAAATTGCATTATTACGGTCTATTTCACGCTGACTTACAGGATCCTGATTGTGCCAGGTTACTAATATCTTCAAAAATGTATCCGATAGCGCTTTGTTTTCAGAACCATCAAACATCACTTTTGATTGTAAGCCAGCACTTGCACCATTATAAAAATCGGCAAGTTGTGTTTCATAACGCGTTACAAAGTACAATATCATTCTTGCTACATCGCCTTTAAACTCGTCTATAGGTTCAAAAACAGTACTTGAATAACCAGCTGAATACCCAGAATTTAAATTAGCTCCTAATTTCGAGCCATTTGTAAATGTTTGATTAGCTGTGTTTACTTTACCAAATGGTAAATTATCACGTTTACCATTTACATATTTATCTGTTGGGACAATAAAGTGAGCGTCAGCGTACATTGGCAAATCTGAACCGAAATACGACTGTGGTACAATATGTTCCCTGTTATATTTTTGGCCCTCTGCAGTGCCGCCACTACCATCATCCTGAGCCCCGCCGCCATACGTATATTCATAAGCGTCGGCTCCTGCAGGATTTTCTGAGTAAATGTCTAATAATGTATTGTTCTTCTCGTAGTACTTATCAGCGTCTGATTGTCTGTATGTAACATATAATCCGGCATATCCTTGATCTGTATGGCCTTTTATAATATTATACAACTGTGTTTTCAAGGTATAACCAGTGCCTGTAGCGGTATTATAATACCCGGCAGGTATTTGTGCAAATAAGGTACTTACAAATAGTACCAACGATAATGTGTAGAATTTTTTCATCCGTAAATATTAATAGGACAGCAAATGTAGCAAATAATCAATATGCTTTTAAAATTTAACATACGCATGGCGTAATGTTATTTTTTGCGTTCTAATAGTGCCATGTAAAATCCATCAAAACCAGATTCTGATGCCAGTACCTTGTTTTCTTTCACGAATGTAAACTCTTTACCAATCTCGGTATTCGAAAGGAAATTTTTAACCTGATCCTGATTTTCTGACGGTAATACAGAGCATGTTGCGTACACTAATTTACCCCCTGGCTTAACAATTTTAGAATAACTCTCTAAAACCTCAGCCTGTACTTTACGAATGTTATCTATAAACTCCGGCTGTAGCTTCCATTTACTATCCGGGTTACGCTTAAGTACACCAAGGCCACTACAAGGAGCATCAATTAAAACACGGTCGGCTTTTTCATGAAGCTTTTTAATAACTTTTGTGCTATCTATAATTTTATATTCAATATTAAAGGCACTGTCACGCTTAGCACGAATTTTAAGTTGCTTAAGTTTGCTCTCGTACAAATCCATAGCAATTAACTGTCCTTTGTTTTCCATAAGCGCGGCCATGTGCAGCGTTTTACCACCCGCACCGGCACAGGTATCTACCACGCGCATACCCGGCTCAACTTCTAAAAAGCGTGCCACCATTTGCGATGATGCATCCTGCACTTCAAAAAAGCCTTCTTTAAAAGCATCGGTTAAAAATACATTTGCGCGTTCTTTTAATACCAATGCATCAGGATATTCATCCATTACAAGCGTATCAATATTAAGGTCCATTAATATTGCCCTTAATTTTTCGCGTGTCGTTTTTAAAGTATTAACACGAAGAATAACTTTAGCCTGCTCATTTTGTGCGGCGAGCTCTTTTTCCCACTTAGCCTCACCAAGTTCTTTAACACCAAGTTCATCCATCCAATCCGGAATAGATTCACGGTATTTACGTATTTTGCTTAGCTCATCAAATTTACCCTTAATGCGACGTATTGGGGTGTCTTCAAAATATTTCCAGTCAGGTAAAGTAATACCACGTAGTACTGCCCAAACAGCAAATACTCGCCAAATGTTATCGCGTGTGTACGGATCTTTAACCTCAGCAATCTCGCTGTAAAGGCGTTTCCAGCGCACTATTTCATATATTGTTTCGGCAACAAACTTACGGTCGGAACTGCCCCAGCGCTTGTCTTTTTTAAGCGCACGTGCAACTACCTTATCTGCATATTCGCCGTCATTAAAAATATAACCAAGCGAGTCTATAACCGTAAAGCATAAATTTCTGTGTAATCTCATCATAAAAAATTGAGCTGCAAAGGTATTATTTTTTAACCGATGTTTTTAATGAAAATTTAGCTGTTGCGATAGTTAATATATATTTAGTTCAAGATAAATTAATAAATTCCCGTTATTTCAATTTTAGTTATAACCCATTTATTATTTACTTGTTTTATTTTGATATTAAATGCATTCCCAGCTTTAGGGTCATAAATAAACTCAACGTTTAGAATACCGTTTATTTTGTATTCATCAAATTTAATAGGTGACAATCTCACTATACCTGCGGTAGATGATAATATATTCTCATAATTATTAAACTCACTAACAAGTTTATAAACAAAGCGTTTATTGTTAAATCTATTGATGTTCCTTATAAATGGCGAGGATTGTAGTCTTTGTTTTGCCTCTACGACAATTAGAAAGGTAGAGTCCGTATTTTTTATACTATCAAATTTTTTGATATGGTCGGGTTTGTAGTTTTGATAATCAATTGTTTCATCAATAGGAAATTTACTATTGGCGTCATGAATTTGGCTTGGCAACATAGGCGGAAGCATGGTTCTTTTATCGATAAATATAGAATCTACAATTTGTGGAAATACCTCACAGAAAACATCCGATTCAAAAACGTCGATTGTTTTTTCTTTATCTGTACACCTTGCAAAAGCGAGGCTAATAACAAGTAGAACGATTGAACATATAAATTTCATAATGTTATCTTACTCTCTTAAAATCCAAATCCTGAAAATCAAAACTGAAATCGATGGTGGGGGAGATACCTTTCATTTTAATACTTTGGGCTTTCCCAGTTTCGTCGAGATTGAAGGTTGAAAACGCATCGGCATTCATATCCTGATAGTCCCATTTAATAGCAAAAGTAGTAGCATTATAAAATTGCATAGGGCCATTTAGCTTAGGCGATTTATACGATTTAAACCAAAGCTGCTTGTCCTTCATAAACACCTCAACCTTTCCAAACCATGGGTCTTCGTATACGCCAATATAATTATCCGTTTTAATTTTTTGGATCGAATTAGTCTTAACCGTTTCCCAAACTTTATCAGCTACCTTATTACCATTTGCCTCATACGAATTTAGGTAGCCTACATATTTGTTTATCCAGTTGAAATCTTTCAATCCCATATAGCTATCTAGTATGGTCAGGGTAAGTGCAGACGTAAATCCTGAACCACCATTTTCGGTATTGGTCAGTATCACCACGCCGAGATCAAGATCCGGAATCATTGTAGTTTCTGATATCATTCCCGGAAGCCCGCCTGTATGCGAAACTTTCATGTTACCATTAACGTCGCTTAAAAACCAACCTAATCCGTAACCGGAGAAATGGCTTTTGTAGCGGTCGTCATTTTCTGTATCCAACACTGTATGTGTCTTCCACATCTTATCATGGCTCTCTGCACTAAATAGATGTTTTTTATTCAACAGGCTGCCATATTTACCTTTTTTAAGATGTACTAACAGCCATTTAGTTAAATCATCTACATTAGCATAAATTCCGCCGGCGGCACCATTAATCATATCTTTAAAATTTTCAACCTGATTTAGCCTGCCATTTTTAGTATTGTGAGGCTTGGCTACATTGCTTTTGTTTTTGATTGCTGCAAACGAAGCATAGCAGTCATTCATTTGTAGCGGAATAAAAATTCGTTGCTGTACAAAATCTTCCCAGGTTTGCCCGCTTACCCTTTTGATAACTTCGCCTGCAACCAGGTATAATAAATTATCATAATCAAATTTGGTTCGGAATGCCGACTCGGGTTTAAAATACTGAAACGACGAAAGTATATCATTCATCTTAAAGTCTGACCCGTCAGGAAAAATCATCAGGTCGCCTACACCCAGCCCAAGGCCACTGCGGTGAGTAAGCAAATCTTCAATTGTAAAGTTTTGTGTCACATAGTCGTTGTACATCGTGAATTCCGGAATGTGCGTTTTCACTTTGTCTGTCCATGAAAGTTCTCCTTCATCTACCAAAATTGCAAGTGCCGCTGTAGTAAACGCTTTACTGTTAGAGGCTATAGCAAATTGTGTATGCTCGTTTACTTTGGCACCTGAAGTTATAGACGAAATTCCATAACCCATGTTATGTACCACTTTGCCATCTTTAACTATAGCAATAGCAGCGCCTGCAACATTAAATTTTTTAAGGGCATCATTAGCAAGATTGTCAATTTCGGCAGATGTTAATTGGGCAAAAGCACTGTGGCAAAGCAGAAGGAAAAATAGTATTTTCAATTTCATGTTGGTTGGTATATTGCTTATTGGTAATTGTTATGCAGATATTGTTACAAGTCTACAAACAAAATAGTCCACTTAACAATAAGTGGACTATAATCATATAAACATATCGCAATAACTATTTTGTATAGATGGAAAATAAGGTGTATCCTGATGTGAGAATGATAAGTGTGCCAACCAGCAGGAATAGCACTCGCTTATTAATTCGAGATGCTATATATGCTCCAAACGGTGCCGCTAGCGCACCCCCGGCAATAAGGCCCAGTATAATTTGCCAGTGTTTTACGCCAAGAATAAATACAAATATAACGGTAGCAAAATACGTAACAAAAAACTCGGCAGTGTTAACTGTTCCAATAGCTTCGCGTGGGTCTTTACCCTGGCTTAACAAATTTGAGGTTACTATAGGGCCCCAGCCACCACCGCCTATAGTATCTAAAAATCCACCAAAAAGTGCAAGTAAAGGCGCGCCTTTTACAACTTTATCTTTAGCAACCTTATTAGCGAATCCTTTATAAATAATATAACTTCCTAAAAGGATAAGGTAGGCTGCTATGTAGGGCTTCATTAAATTACCATCAAAGTAGCCGCTTATTAAATAAGCCCCGATAACTGCCCCTAAAGTTCCTGTAATTACGATTTTAAAAAATAAAGCTTTATCAATATTTTTAAATTTTATATGTGATAAGCCCGAAATGCCTGTGGTAAAAATTTCGGAGGTATGTACACTTGCTGAGGCCAGCCCGGGTGGTATTCCAAAATTAATAAGCAGGGTAGTACAACTTACGCCATAAGCCATGCCTAAAGCACCGTCTACCATTTGCGCTATGAAGCCTACGCCCATAAAAATGAAAAACGTTCTGTCAAAAAGTAAAGTACCTGCATACAGTTCACCCACTAACAAATACGCAAAGTAGCCTAAAATAATTATCTTCAGGGCAAGCATTGTTATAGCTATTTGCCTGAAAGTTACTGTATCTGTAGCTCTTTCTAATTGCAGTAATATTCTTGTCATTCAGTAATTTTATAATAGTATACTATTTCTATAGAGTAATAGGTTGCAAATATAGTAAACTAATCCACTTGTAGGTCAAGGCTATAACGTTATATCATTTTTTAATGAAAAATTATAGTTTGTAAGTACAGCATTACAGTTAGTTCCCGTAAATTAGTCTATAAATAAACACGACTTAATTTATGGAAGATACAAAAGATGGTTTCGGACAAATATTTACAGAAGAAAACCAGATACCGAAACAATATCAAATTGAAGAAATACATCAAAAAGAATATTTGCTTAACGGCGAAATAGTGCCATGGGATGGGCCTGTAATAGATGTATTGTCGCCGGTATTCATAAAAACCGCCGATGGCCTTGAGCGAAAACGTGTTGGTACTATACCACACACCACACCTAAAGAAGCTATGGAAGCGTTAGATGCTGCCGTGGCTGCTTATAACAATGGGCAGGGCGAATGGCCTACTATGACGGTTGAAAACCGTATTAATTGCATGCAGAAGTTTGTTGGCCTAATGATACAGCAGCGCGAACTGGTTATCAAACTATTGATGTGGGAAATTGGTAAAACCAATGCCGACTCTACAAAAGAGTTCGACCGTACCGTTGATTACATTAATGATACTATTGATGCTTTAAAAGATATTGACCGCGAATCGTCGCGCTTTCAAAGTGCCGAAGGTACATTAGCACAAATTAGGCGTGCGCCTCTTGGCGTTGTGCTTAGTATGGGTCCATTTAACTATCCGCTGAACGAAATATTTACTACACTTATTCCGGCGCTTATTATGGGTAATACCATTTTGTTTAAAATGCCTAAGCACGGTGTGTTAGCACATTACCCGTTGCTGAATGCTTTTAAAGAGGCTTTCCCGGCGGGTACAGTAAACACACTTTACGGAAAAGGATCTGAAATTATTACCCCGTTAATGGAGAGTGGTAAGGTGAACGTACTTGCGTTTATTGGGTCGAGTAAAGTAGCTAACGGACTTAAAAAACTACACCCTAAAGTAAACAGGCTTAGAGCTATTTTAAGCCTTGATGCTAAAAATGCGGCAATCGTAACTAAAAATGCAGATCTTGATGTTGCCGTAAACGAATGTTTATTAGGGGCATTATCATTTAATGGGCAGCGATGCACGGCGCTTAAGCTACTATTTGTGCAAAAAGATATAGCTGAAGAGTTTGTGCAAAAACTAAGCACGGCGGTATCGGCCATGAAAGCAGGTTTGCCTTGGGATAAAGATGTAAAGATTACTCCGTTACCTGAAGCTGATAAACCTGCCTATCTTAAAGAATGTATTGATGATGCTATTGCTAATGGTGCCAAGGTGGTAAATGAGCATGGTGGTTTTACAAAGGAATCGTTAGTGTTCCCTGCAGTGGTCTATCCGGTAAACGATAAAATGAAACTGTATCATGAAGAGCAATTCGGCCCTATTATACCTATAGTACCATTTGAAACTATTGATGAGCCTATAGAATACCAGATAAATGCGTCGCACGGTATGCAGGTAAGTATTTTTAGTAATGATGCCCAAGAAGTTGCAAGCCTTATCGACCCATTTGTAAATCTTGTAAGCCGTGTAAACATTAACTGCCAGGCACAACGTGGCCCGGACGTTTTCCCATTCACAGGCCGTAAAGATAGTGCCGAAGGTACATTATCAGTATTTGATGCGCTGCGTTCGTTCTCAATTCGATCGTTAGTTGCAACTAAACTTACTGATGCCAATAAGGAGTTATTCAATACTATTGTCCGCGATCATGACTCTAACTTTTTAAGTACTGACTATATTTTCTAATACTTAGTTCTTTATACAGAAACAGCCACCAATTGGTGGCTGTTTTGTTTTAATTATTTTGGGTTGAAGTATTTTAAATAAACTATTTCTTTAAATGAGTATCAAAATAATCGGCAATCTTTTGATTTAAATGGACACGATCTTTACCGCGCACGTTATGTTCGTGTGTAGGGTACAGGAAGTAATCAACCTGTTTACCTGCGGTAATACACGCATTAATAAACTCCATACTGTGCTGTTGTACAACAACATTATCCTGAGCACCGTGTATAACTAATAGTCGGCCCTGCAATTTAGGCGCTTTTTTAATTACATTAGTTTTATCATAACCTTCTGGGTTTTCCTGCGGCATATCCATATAACGTTCGCCATACATCACCTCATAATATTTCCAGTCGCAAACAGGGCCACCGGCAACACCTACTTTAAAAGTATCGGCATGATCTAATAGCAACGATGTTGTCATGAAACCACCAAAGCTCCAGCCATAGACACCAATTTTATCAGCATCAACAAACGGTTTACTTTTCAAATAGTCGACACCCTTCATTTGGTCAGCCATTTCATTAACACCAAGATTACGGTGTACAACGTGTTCGAAGTCACGGCCACGTGCATCGCTGCCACGGTTATCTATAGTAAATACTACATAACCCTGCTGTGCCATATAATAATCGAAAAGGCTTGCACCACCCAACCATTTATTTGTAACCAGCTGTGCGTGAGGACCACCATAAACATATACCATTACCGGATATTTTTTAGTAGCATCAAAATTTGCAGGATAAATAAGCCTTCCGTTAAGCGGTGTCTTACCATCGGCAGATGTTACTGTAACCAATTCCATTTTTGGTAAAACCGTTTTACCTGTGTATGGGTTTTCCGCTTTAAAAAAAGTAGTAGCTTTATTAGTTTTAAGATTGGTAACACTTACCTCGTTAGCAGTAATAGTATTGCTAAAGCTATCAAATGCGTAAGCACCATTAGCACTTACTATAGCGTTATGCGTACCCGATGTTTTAGTAAGCTGCGTTGTTTTACCAGATTTTAGTTCAACTTTATACAGTTGCCTGTCTAATCCGTTATTGGCAGTACCTATGTAAAATATATTTTTAGCATCGGTATCAAAGTTTAAAAGCTCTGTTGCCACAACTTGTTTGTAACCTAATTTTTTTACCAATTTACCATCAGTAGTATATAAGAATAATTGTTCGAAACCATCTTTTTCGGTTCGGTATAGAAACTGGTTGTTGTTGCCGGGTACAAAAGTAAGTCCGTGTAAAGGTTCAACATATGTATTAGCCTTTTCTTCAAATAGTGTCTTAATTAAGTTACCGGTAGCAGCATCATACTTATTAAGTTTAAGATGGTTTTGCTCACGGTTAAGTACACCTACATAAACCTGCTTACCGTCGGGCGACCAGGTAACGGTGGTTAAAAACTGCTCTTTAGGGCCTTCTGTTTTAAGGGTAAGGTTTCTAGCAGAAGCTATATCATAAATTACAAGTGAAACTTCTTCACTTTTCATACCCGCCATAGGGTATTTAATATCTTTTACTGCAGCTATACGCTCACCCCATTGTATTAGCGGAAAATCGGTCACCATCGTTTCATCTTTATGGTAGTACAACAGTTTATTGCTGTTAGGGCTCCACCACATACCTTTATCAATACCAAATTCCTGACGGTGTACGTAATCGCTGCCGTTTACAATACCTTTATTAGCATCGTTAGTAACCTGAATGTCTTTACCATCTTTAGTAATAACAATATTGTTTTCTTTAAGCCATGCAGCCGAAGTTCCGTTTGGCGAAAGCACTTGGTTTAAACCATCTTTACCTATAGCTACGCCGCTGGTTATGTTTTTTTTATCGGTATCAAAAAGTACTATGTAGTTGCCATTTGTGCCTGCTACCTCAAGTAATACATTAGTTTTATCTTTCCAGGTATAACTGTATGGAAACATCCTAAGGCTAAAAGTATCACTATTATATTTTGCTTTAAGTGCAGTGGCAAGCTCTTCCTTAGTTACCAAAACAGTTTCTGCCCAATTGCCCGATTCGCTGCGAGCCATAAGTTTGCTATAAGTGGCATCAAGATAGGTTACCGTTTGCGTGCCGGGCCTCCATAGGGGAGACGTAACACTTTGCGGAGCAAAATTTTGGTATTGGCCAAAGGTAGCCTCCTGTATAGTTAGGTTTTTTTGTGCAGCAGCTGTAATTCCCGTGAATACGAACAGCCATAAAAGTTTTTTCATTGCGTGATTGTTTAAAAAGCGAATTTAATTAATCTGGGGCTTGCGCCAAAGTTATCGCTGTTAATAATAGTAGGCATAAAAAAACCGTCCCTTATCAGAACGGTTTAGTTGTTATATAGAAGCCATTTTCTGTTTTTTTAAAACTCCTACTTCAACCATACAGGCTTTCATTATTTGGTAAGTACGCTCGATATCATTATCGAGGCCGATAGAAAAACGTATAAGTCCGTCTGTCAATCCCATTGCTTTTTGTTCTTCTAAAGGTATTTCGCTCGATGTTGATGTTCCCGGGGCGCTAAACAATGTTTTGTAAAAGCCTAAGCTGACGGCCAGGTAACCCAAATTGCGTTGCTGCATCAGTTCCATCAGTTCGTTTGCTTTATCCAGTGTGCCAACATCGAGCGTCATCATTCCGCCAAAGCCATATTCAAGGTTAATCATGCTTTTGTAAAGTGTATGACTTGGATGGCTAGGCAGGCCGGGATATACAGTTTTGAGTCCGTCTTTTTCAAAACGGTGTGCTAAGTAAAGCGCGTTGTGGCTGTGTTGTTTTATACGAATGTGAAGCGTGCGCAGGTTTTTCATAATGCTGGCCGCACGCAGGCTATCCATGGTAGGGCCAAGCAGCATTGCTGCGCCGTTGTTCACATTACGAAGGGCATCAATAAAAGCTTGGGTACCGCAAGCAACACCGCCCACAGTATCGCTACTGCCATTTATAAATTTAGTAAGACTATGAATTACAACATCGGCACCCAATTTTGCAGGAGATACAGATAGTGGCGAAAAACTATTGTCTACCACAAGCTGAATGTTGTGCTTTTTTGCAATTGCAGATAGTGCCGCAATATCTGTAACCTCTAATAACGGGTTGCTTACAGCTTCACAAAATAACACTTTAGTATTGGGTGTAATGGCGGCTTCAACAGCTTCTACTTTGGTACTATCTACAAATGTGGTAGAAATACCAATTTTTGGTAAAAAGTTTTTCATAAAGGCATATGTTCCGCCGTAAATGGTACGGCTCGAAATGATATGATCGCCCATTTGACACATTTGCAATAGGGTAGAAGTGATAGCGCCCATGCCCGATGCTGCAACATTGGCAGTTTCGGTACCTTCCATTGCGGCAAGTGCCTGACCTAAGTATAAGTTACTTGGTGATGAGTGCCGCGAGTATAAATAACAGCCCTCGGCATTACCTTCGAAGGTATCGAACATTGTTTTAGCTGAAAGAAAAGTATAGGTAGACGAATCGGATATTGATGGATTTACACCGCCAAATTCGCCAAAATATTGTAAGTCCTGTATATTATCGGCGGGATTAAAATTTTCCATAAATGTGTTGGTTAGAGTTGCTCAAATTGAAACATTAATAAATTTATAATCAACCACAACTTTGTTAATTAGATTTTAAATCTATTATAATTCATATCTATAGAATTTTATTTTACATTTAGCAAATAAAGTATTCATTTACAGAAAATCTTACAGATGACTTTAGACGCAACCGACAAAAGGTTACTACAACTATTACAGGAAGACAGTACAAAAACAACCAAAGAGCTATCGACCAAGTTAAACTTGTCGGTCACTGCCGTGTACGAACGGGTTAAAAAACTTGAGCGTGCGGGCATAATCAATAAATATGTTGCTTTGGTAGATCGTAATAAAGTAGACAAGGGCTTTGTAGTGTTTTGCCATCTTAAATTAATACAGCATACTAAAGAATACCTAACGAAATTTGAACAGCAGGTGGTAAAGCTTGATGAGGTATTAGAGTGTTTTCACGTAAGTGGTGATTATGATTATATACTCAAAATATTTGTCGCGAATATGGAAGCGTATCGGGAGTTCATGGTTACAAAGCTTACAACTTTACAGCACATTGGCAGTACGCACAGCACCTTTATGATAAGTGAAGTTAAAAATACGAATGTGATTATACTATAGGCAAGCGTTTATATTCTGTATCTTTGATATAATTATTAAGATATAAACTTATGACTAAGAAATATTTACTAGCGTTACTGTTTGCTATACCAATTTTTGCTCAAAAAGCGCCACAAATTAAAGTAGCCCAAGGGACACTTGAAGGGTCTGTACTTGCTTCGGGAATTCAGAGTTTTAAAGGTATTCCATTTGCTCAACCACCTGTTGGTAATTTACGTTGGAGAGCACCACAGGAACCCAAAAGCTGGACGGGTATTCTTGAGGCGAAGACCTTTGGGCCAAACGCTATGCAAAAACCAGTGTTTGGAGATATGGGCTTTAGGGCACCAAAAATGAGTGAAGATTGCTTGTACTTAAATGTATGGACACCTGCTAAAAAGCCTACCGAAAAATTGCCGGTGTTAGTTTACTTTTATGGTGGTGGTTTTGTAGCCGGAGACGGGTCTGAAAATCGTTACGATGGTGAGAGTCTTGCAAAAAAAGGAATTGTCACGGTAACGCTAAACTACAGGCTTGGTATATTCGGGTTCTTTTCACATCCAGAACTCACCAAGGAGTCGCCAAATCATGCATCCGGCAATTACGGACTGTTAGATCAGCATGCTGCCTTGCTTTGGGTTAAGAAAAATATTGCAGCCTTTGGTGGCGACCCAAACAAAATTACTATTGCAGGTGAATCGGCCGGATCTATTTCTGTTTCGGCGCAAATGGCATCGCCACTATCTAAAGATTTAATAGCAGGTGCTATTGGCCAGAGCGGTGCTATGATAAACCCTACGCTCGATGCCGTGCCTATGGCAGAAAATGAAAAAACGGGAGTAAATTTTTCTCAAAAAATAAAAGCAACTACACTAGCAGAACTTCGCGCCGTTAAGGCCGAGATGCTACTGGATGAAGCTTCGAAACCCGGAGCCTATAATGTAAAAGCTGTGGTTGACGGTTATTTTCTGCCAAAATTACCGTCAGAGATATTTGCGACGGGGCAACAGGCAAAAGTGCCTTTACTAGCTGGCTGGACATCGGCAGAAATGTCATATCATGCTTTTATGCAAGGCCAGTATCCAAACCCCGAAAATTATGCTAAGCGGGTAAATGATACTTATGGCGACAAAGCCGTTGAGGTTTTAAAACTGTACCCTGGCGCTACAGAGCAGCAAGTACTTGAGTCGGCTACCGCCTTGGCAAGCGATAATTTTATAGTTTATAGCACCTGGAAATGGGCAGAGCTGCACTGTAAAATTGCAAAGCAACCTACTTATGTTTATACATTTAGCAAAGCAAGACCGCCGATGAAAGCCGAAATGGGCAATGCAAAAGCAGGACTTGCAGGAGGTATTGTGCAAGGCAATGGCAGCAAGGAGAAGGAAAATAAGATGCCCGAAGCTTTAAAAGGTGCTGCACATGCATCAGATATTGAATATGTATTAGGTAATCTTAAAACCAATACTGTTTACGGATGGACAGAGGATGATTACAAAGTATCTGCACAAACTGAGGATTATTTTGCAAACTTTATTAAAACCGGTAACCCCAACGGGAAAGGTTTGCCTACGTGGCGTGCTAATAATGCATCAAGTAATATGGTTATCATGGATATTGATGTGATAAGCAAACAAGCTATGGAAAAACACCACAAGCGCTATCAGTTTTTGGAAGCCTATTATAAAGCTAAAAAATAAAAAGCTAAGTTATTTGCTTCTTTGTTCAGCATTTATAGGGTAAGCTGCGAAAACCAATACGTATATAAGAGGCTAAACAAAAAAACTTCCGTAAATTTGCACCATAAAATTCAATATCAACAAAAACATATATTATGAGTTCATTTGACGTTGTCGTTATAGGTTCTGGTCCAGGTGGTTATGTTGCTGCTATTCGTGCTTCACAGCTGGGCTTTAATACCGCAATAATAGAGAAATATCCAACCCTTGGTGGTACGTGCCTTAATGTAGGCTGTATCCCGTCTAAAGCGTTGCTTGATTCATCTCACCACTACCAAGAGGCTACAACACATTTTAAAGAACACGGTATAGATATTGCCGGCGAAATTAAAGTGAACTTCGAACAAATGATAGCCCGTAAGCAAGGTGTGGTAGACCAGAATGTAAGTGGGATAAAATACCTTATGGACAAAAATAAAATTACTGTTCTGGAAGGTGTAGGCTCATTTGAAGATGCAACCCACATTAAAGTTACAAAAAACGACGGTTCTGCCGAAACTATTGAGGCTAAATACACCATTATAGCTACAGGATCTAAACCATCATCGTTACCCTTCATCAAAATAGATAAAGAAAAAATAATTACGTCTACAGAGGCGCTTAAGCTTAAAGAAGTACCTAAACACCTTATTGTTATTGGTGGTGGTGTTATTGGTTTAGAGCTTGGGCAGGTATACCTTCGCCTTGGCGCACAGGTATCTGTAGTAGAATATTTAGATCGTATTATACCAGGTATGGATGCAGGCTTATCTAAAGAGCTTACTAAAGTACTTAAAAAACAAGGTATGAAGTTTTATACTTCGCACAAAGTAAAATCGGTTGAGCGTAATGGTGCAGATGTACAGGTACAAGCAGAGAATGCTAAAGGCGAAACAATTACGCTTGATGGTGATTACGCGTTAGTATCTGTAGGGCGCAGGCCTTTTACAGAAGGTCTTAATGCTGACAAAGCCCGAGTAAAAATATCTGAAAGAGGCATGGTTGAAGTTAATGAGCATTTACAAACCAGCGTTTCTAACATTTACGCGATTGGCGATGTTGTGCGTGGCGCAATGCTTGCTCACAAAGCAGAAGAAGAAGGTGTATTTGTTGCCGAAACTATCGCGGGCCAAAAACCGCATATTGATTATAACCTTATACCAGGCGTGGTTTACACTTGGCCGGAGGTTGCAGCCGTTGGTAAAACAGAGGAGCAGCTTAAAGAAGCACGTGTAGAATATAAATCGGGTAGTTTCCCATTCAAAGCATTAGGCCGTAGCCGTGCGAGTATGGATACCGATGGTTTTGTAAAAATATTAGCTGATGCCAAAACAGATGAGGTTCTAGGCGTACACATGATCGGTGCACGTACTGCCGACCTTATTGCTGAGGCTGTAGTTGCAATGGAGTTTAAGGCTTCTGCCGAGGATATTGCCAGGATGTCTCACGCTCACCCTACTTATGCAGAGGGTATCAAGGAAGCTGCGCTTGCTGCTACCGAAAATAGGGCGATACATATTTAATAGTATAATGACTTATATAACAAAACCCATTCTGATAAGGAATGGGTTTTGTTATTAAAATATATTTCGATTAATACTTATACTTTCGTGTATAGTAAGAATGTCAATTTGTTCTGAAGAAATTATTTTATAAATTATTTTGTATTGCTTCTCGTCGATCTGGCGGATAGCTCCGTCTGTAATACCATCTATTACAATGCCGGTTTGTGGTGACACTTTAAGATTACCAACCTTAATTCTTATAGACTTGATAATTGATCTACTCTCCTTAACGGAATGTGTTGCCGAAATATAATTAGCAATATTCTTTAAATCTTCAAAGGCGGATTTAGTCCAGTTTATTCGAACCATTTTTCGATATCCTCATCTAACTCCTTTTCAGTCATGATCTCACCATCTTTAGATTGTAAAGCACCACGCTCAATTTTTGCAATCATTTTTAGCTTTTGAACCAGCTCGTCGATTGAAAATTGTTCGGGTAAATCGTCAAGTGTTTCTATGAGTTTAGTTTTAGTAATCATGGTTGTGTAGTTTATTCGAAGATACTTATTTTTTGAATATGTTACAATAGTAATATTCTTTAGTATTTTTGGGCTTTCAAATTAATTAAATTGAGAACGTCTTTTACCCATACACTACAAAATCCGGCATTGTTTAAGCAGCAGTTACTTCAATGGGCGCAACAATTTCGTGAAGTTGTTTTTTTAGATAGCAATAACTACGCCCAGCGCTACACAAGTTATGAAGCTGTTCTTGCAATTGACGCACTAACATCTGTACAAACAGACCATCATAATGCTTTTGACGAGCTAAACACCTATCAGCAGACTACTAGAGACTGGTTGTTTGGTTATTTAGCATATGATTTAAAAAATGATACTGAACAATTACAATCCGGCAATTTTGATGGACTTGATTTTCCTGATTTGTTTTTCTTTCAGCCTAAAAAAATATTTTTAATTAATGGCGACCGACTCGAAGTACAATATTTATATATGTGCGACGATGATTGGCAGGATGATTATAACGAGATTTCTAATATACAGTTTGAGAAATCCCAAATCTCAAATCTGACATCTGAAATCGCTATTCAGCAACGCATATCTAAAGAAAGCTATTTAGAAAAAACAGGGAAGATGCTCGAGCATATTTATCGTGGAGATATTTATGAAGCTAACTTTTGTATGGAATTTTATGCAGAAGATGCAGTAATTGATCCGCTTGAAATGTACAAGAAACTCAATTCGATATCCGAACCGCCGTTTGCAGTGTATTTTAAAAACTATAAAAATTATTTACTTTGTGCTTCGCCCGAACGTTATTTGAAAAAGGAGGGAGATAAAATTATTACGCAGCCCATTAAGGGTACTACAAAACGAAGTAATGATATTGCTGAAGACGAAACCTTAAAACAGGAACTGTTAGCCAATGAAAAAGAGCGGGCCGAAAACATTATGATTGTGGACCTGGTTCGTAATGACCTTTCGCATACAGCTGCCAAAAATTCGGTTGAGGTTGTAGTGTTGTGCGGTTCTTACAGCTTTAAGCAGGTGCACCATTTAATCTCTACCGTAACATCGCAGGTTGAAGAAGGTTTTAGCCCTGTTGATGTTATAAAGACAACCTTCCCGATGGGTAGCATGACTGGCGCGCCAAAAATATCTGCCATGAACATTATTGAAGACCTTGAAGTAACCAAACGCGGTATATACAGCGGAGCTGTTGGTTATTTTACTCCCGACGGAGACTTTGACTTTAATGTTGTAATTCGTAGTATACTCTATAATGAGGCGAAAAGCTACATTTCATTCTCAGTAGGGAGTGCTATTACGGCACAAGCTATTCCGGAAAAAGAATATGATGAATGTTTACTTAAAGCCAGAGCAATGCGATCGGTACTGGAAGGGTAGTGGTACTTTATTCAGAAAATAGTATCTTTGACTATGCTTTCAAAACTAAAGAAACATCTATCACACAGCCTACCATTCTTACAAGAAAAGACGCTTTTAATAGCCGTTAGTGGGGGTATAGACAGTATGGTTTTGCTGCATCTTTTTCAGTATTTAGGTTATAATATAGCGATAGCTCACTGTAACTTTAGTTTAAGGGGCGACGAAAGCTATGGTGACGAAAAATTTGTTCGAGATTATGCTCTACAACATAATATTAAACTGCATGTAACTACTTTTGATACAAAACGTTTTGCCGCAGATGGTAAAGTTTCTATTCAAATAGCAGCAAGACAACTTAGATATGCCTGGTTTAGTGAATTACTTGAAACTGATCGGTTAGATTACCTGCTTACAGCGCATCATTTAGATGATTCTGTAGAAACATTTTTAATTAACTTTACACGAGGCACAGGCCTTGAAGGCCTTGTAGGAATTCCGGAAAACAATGATAAAATTGTCCGTCCGTTATTACCATTTACGCGTGTTGAAATTGAAGCTTACGCAGCCGAAAACAATATTTTATGGCGGGAAGACAGCAGCAATGCTTCTACTAAATATCTGCGCAATAAAATCCGCCATGACGTAGTACCTGTTCTTAAATCGTTAAATCCGTCATTTGCCAATTCGTTTACGCAAACTATTACAAGTTTAAAACAGGCACAATCGATGGTAGAAGATGCCGCTGTAATCATTTACCGGCAGGTGGTGACAGATCTTGATAACCAAAAGCGAATCGACATTTTACAGCTTAAACGCCTGCCTAATTATAAGGCCTATTTATACCAATGGCTTAATCCGTTAGGATTTACAGCATGGGATGATGTTTACAATCTGGTAGATGCTATGGCGGGAAAGTACTTAACCTCTGCTAACTATCGCATTTTGAAAGACAGGGAGGTGCTCATCATAGAGCCAATTCAATCGGTAGATCTAGCGGTATATGAAATCGCTGAAACTACTGAGCAAATTGCCGTCCCGATAGCCTTGAATCTACAAGTTGTGGACTCAAATAACGCAATTGCAAAAAAGGGTTCGATTTTTGTTGATAAGGAGTTGATAAAATTTCCGCTATTAATACGAAAATGGCAAGAAGGTGAGTATTTTTACCCCGCCGGAATGAATGGACTTAAAAAAAAGGTTTCCAAATATTTTAAGGACGAAAAGATGTCGTTATCAGATAAGGAAAACACCTGGATTTTATGCTCAGAGAATGACATTATATGGATCATAGGAAAACGGGCTGATGAACGTTTTAAAGTGACCGACGCGACAACACAAATTTTAAAAATTGAAGTTTTATAAAATGAAACAACTTACAAGTATATTTTTTTTTCTGTTTGCCTTTTTAAATCTTAGTGCACAGGTGCAACAACCTGTAAAATGGACAACTAAAGTTGAAAAAAAATCTGACACAGAATTTGTATTGATTTTTGATGCTATAATTGAGCCCGAGTGGCACATGTATTCCCAATTTAGTGACGAAAATGGCGCAATACCTATGTCGATTGTTTTTAATAATGAAAAAGGTAATTATGAGGCGGTAGGTAAGGCAGAAGAAAGCAAGACCGAAAAAGTTTACAATGAAACTTTTGAGGTTACTGAAACATTATGGAGTAACAACGCGCAACTTAAACAAACCATTAAGGTTACCACCCCAGCTACAGAGCTGGCTCAGGTTACTTTAGATTATCAGGTTTGTAAGCAGGTTTGCATACAGGGCAATAACCTGTTTGAGTTTGATTTAAAAAACCTGACGTCAAAAGAGGTTAAAGCTTTTACTGAAGCTAAAAAAGCTGTAGCACCAGTTAAAGCTGAAAAAAAAAAGTCTGATGACACCGAAAAAGGCTTAATATCTATCTTTTTTATTGCGTTTCTATCAGGATTCGCGGCATTATTAACACCCTGTGTTTTCCCTATGATACCTATGACGGTGAGCTTTTTTACAAAACAAAGTAAAAACAGGGCGGCCGGGATACGTAATGCAATTGTCTACGGCGTTTCTATTATCATTATATATGTTGTTTTAGGATCGTTAGTAACCGGGATTTTTGGTGCGGACGCGCTAAATGCATTGTCTACAAATGTTGTATTCAATATTGTATTTTTCATTTTACTAATCGTATTTGCCTTTTCATTTCTAGGTGCTTTCGAAATTATGTTGCCTAATTCATGGGCTAATAAAGTAGATAGACAGGCAGATAGGGGCGGAGTAGTAGGTATACTATTTATGGCATTGGCACTTGCCATTGTTTCTTTCTCGTGTACGGGGCCTATTGTTGGTACTTTACTTGTTCAGGCGGCCTCTAAAGGTGGTATTGCCCCTGTAGTTGGTATGTTCGGATTTTCCTTGGCACTTGCATTACCGTTTATGTTTTTTGCAATGTTCCCTGGATGGTTAAACGGGTTGCCAAAATCAGGTGGATGGCTTAATACGGTAAAGGTGTTTTTAGGTTTCCTTGAGTTGGCTTTAGCATTTAAATTCCTCTCGAATGCCGATTTAGTATTGCAACTTCATTACCTGGAAAGGGAAACTTTCCTTGCGATCTGGATTTCTATTTTTGGTACACTGGCTTTATATTTATTCGGAAAAATTACTTTACCGCACGATAGCCCATCGTCATCAATATCCGTAGGGCGGTTATCGTTGGGAATGTTAGTACTGGCGTTTACGGTATATTTAATTCCAGGGTTATGGGGCGCTCCACTTAAGCTTATAAGCGGTTTTCCACCGTCGTTAACGTATAGCGAAAGCCCTTATGGAATAGGTAATCCTAAAAGTAGCGGTAGTGCGGCGGCTGCAAATTTACCTGTAGGCGCACATGATGGGCCTCACGGTATTGTAGCGTTTGAAGACTATGCTACAGGCATGGCTTATGCAAAAAAGTCTGGTAAACCAGTACTGCTTGACTTTACCGGATATGCCTGTGTAAATTGTAGGAAAATGGAGGATAATGTTTGGTCTAAAGGTCAGATACTATCTAAACTAAATAAAGATGTTGTTTTGATATCGCTTTATGTCGATTACAAACTAGAGTTACCGGAGAATGAGCAATATACATCTGCCACAACTGGTAAGCGTATTAAAACAGTTGGTAACAAATGGAGTGATTTCCAGATAACTAAATATAAAGTTAACTCGCAGCCTTATTATGTTTTGATAGACCATGACGAGCAAGATTTAAATGATCCGATAGGCTACACGCCAGATGCAGACGAATATTTAAACTGGCTTAAAGACGGAATATCGAAATTTAAGTAAGATTTTTAAACATAATAAAAAGGGTTGAAAGCTTTAGACTTCCAACCCTTTTTTATGTTGTGAACTTTTTACTTGCAATCTATCTTTTGAAGTACTTCGACCGATGTTGCACTAGCATCTTTATACTTATAAACATCATCATTATCTTTTACCATTTCACCGTACTTAATTGATACCGTATTGCCTTTTAATGTAAAGTGCAATTCTTCTTTATTAGTTACTCCTTCACCTTTTGCTATGGCAATTGCTCTTGCTTCGGTGCCCTTAATAAGTCCGGTAAATGTACTTTGTTTCCTATCTTTCTCCTGTGGTTTCCAGTCGAGCTTTCCGTAAACACTATCACCTTTACGTTCTACTTCAAACATGATACTGTCTCTAATAACGTTGCCTTGCGCATCAGCAGTACTTTCCTGAACCTTTAAGAAGCACTGCTTATCCGGAATAGTGTTTAGTTCAGGAGCTGGTTGTTCTACGATCGTCTCCTCAACTGTAATATCCTTTTTACAGCTAAGTATTGCGATAGCCGCTAACAATAAAATAATTTTATTCCTCATAACGTTTTTTGGTTAACATACTAATGTACATTAATGCGCATAAAAAAAGAACCCCGTTAAGAGTTCTTTAGTATATTATATTTTTATCGAAGATTAATCTTCGTCTTCATCCTCATCTTCTTCATCGGCAATATCCCTTATTTTGTCAGGGTCGCCATCTTCATCTTCATCATCCGGGTCAAGGTCGTCTTCTTTTGCAATAACATCATCATCATCGTCGTTATCGTCGATTTCCAATTCTTTTAATGCATCAAGATCATCTGCCGGCTCATCAATTTCATCGTCGTCAAAATTCTCAATCCTATCGGCTAACTTAGTACTTACTTTAACTAAATAAATAGTATCCTCGGTCTTTACTTCAACTGCCTCGATAGTTTCGTTCTTAGCATTCTTAAAACGGATAATATGCGAATCGTCGTACCCATCAGGGAACCTTTCGACCAATAAAGTCAAAATTTCGTTAGTTAGTTTGGCGTAATCAACAATAACTCTTTTCATAAATCACCTATAAATCTAATATGTACGCAAATATAAGAGGTGCAACAATAGTTGCATCAGATTCTATTATAAATTTTGGAGTATTAATATCAAGTTTTCCCCAAGTTATCTTTTCGTTTGGCACTGCACCGGAATACGAACCATAGCTTGTAGTGGAATCTGATATCTGGCAGAAATAACTCCAGAAAGGAACATCATGCATCTCCATATCCTGGTACAACATTGGCACCACACATATAGGGAAATCACCAGCGATACCACCACCAATCTGGAAGAAGCCTACACCGTTGCTGCTGTTTTTGCTATACCAGTCTGCAAGATAAGCCATATATTCTATACCTGATTTTACCGTAGATGCTTTTAACTCGCCTTTAATAACATAAGAGGCAAAAATGTTACCCATAGTACTATCTTCCCATCCCGGAACAACTATTGGAAGGTTGGCTTCTGCTGCGGCATACATCCAGCTATCTTTAAGATCTATCTCATAGTACTCTTCAAGAACACCAGAAAGCAGCATTTTGTACATAAATTCATGAGGAAAATAACGCTCACCATTATCATCTGCATCTTTCCATATTTTGTAGATATGTTTTTGCAGGCGACGGAAAGCCTCGTGCTCAGGTATACATGTATCTGTAACGCGGTTAAGTCCTTTCTCTAATAAATCCCACTCTTGCTGAGGCGTAAGGTCGCGGTAGTTTGGAACTCTTTCATAGTGCGAGTGAGCAACAAGGTTCATGATATCCTCTTCAAGGTTAGCCCCTGTGCATGATATAATTTGTACTTTATCTTTACGAATCATCTCCGCAAAAATTTTACCCAGCTCTGCCGTACTCATGGCACCTGCAAGGGTAACCATCATTTTGGCGCCGTCTTCCAGCTGTTTTTCATAAGCTTTAGCGGCATCTACAAGTGCAGCTGCATTAAAGTGCAGGTAGTACTTTTCGACAAACTGGCTAATAGGTCCTTTATTCATTTTATATTCTGTTTGTTGTTTTTAAATTTATTTAGCAATGCCTGCGGTGTCGTAACCCAAAATTTTAAGTACGTCCTCTGCTTTTTGCTGTTCAGAAAATAGCTCTGTAGCTAAAAATCCATTCTCGTCTTTATCTATCAATATATGCTTAGGCTGCGGAATTAGGCAGTGGTGTAACCCACCATAACCACCTATGGTTTCCTGATAAGCACCCGTGTTGAAAAAGCCAATGTACAAAGGCTTATCACGGTTATACTTAGGCAGGTATATAGCATTTAAATTTTGTTCTGAATTGTAGTAATCATCGCTATCGCATGTTAACCCACCTAAAAGTACACGTTCGTACTGATCATTCCATCGGTTAATAGCCAGCATAATAAAACGCTTATTAATAGCCCAGGTATCGGGTAGGGTAGTGATGAAAGATGAATCAATCATATTCCATTTTTCCCTATCATTTTGCTGCTTTTGGTACAAAACCTGGTAAATAGCACCACCGCTTTCGCCTACGGTAAATGAACCAAATTCGGTAAAAATGTTAGGAACCGCTACCTCAGCTTCTTCACATGCGATTTTAATCTGGTTTATGATTTCGTCAATCATATACTGATAATCGTATTCAAAATGAAGCGAATTTTTAATAGGGAAACCACCACCAATATTTAAGCTATCTAACGAAGGGCATTCTTTTTTAAGGTTAACATAAACCTTTAAACATTTAGAAAGTTCATTCCAATAATATGATGTATCTCTAATACCGGTATTAATAAAAAAGTGAAGCATTTTTAGCTCAACATTCTTATTTTCATGAATTTGCTTACGGTAAAAAGGTAATATATTTTTATATCCAATACCTAAACGAGAGGTATAAAATTCAAACTTAGGTTCTTCTTCAGCAGCAATACGTATACCTATTTTAAATTTGCCGTTTATTTGTTCCTGTAGCAAATCAAGCTCCTCATAATTATCAATTATAGGAATAGTTTGCTTGTGGCCATTATTAATAAGCCTCGCAATATTTGTAACATACTGGTCTCTTTTAAAACCATTACATATTACATACGTGTTTTTATTTATTTTACCCGACTCAAGCAGATTTTCAACGATATTAACGTCGAACGCTGCTGATGTCTCAATATGGATATTATTTTTAAAAGCCTCATTCATAATGTATTCGAAGTGAGAACTTTTTGTACAGTAGCAATAAAAATACTTACCGTCGTACTTATTTTTTTCCATAGCATTCCTAAACCATTCTTTTGCTTTACGAATATTAAAGGAAATTTGAGGCAGGTAGGTAAACTTTAGTGGTGTACCATACTGCTCTACCAGTTTCATAAGGTCTATATTATGAAAAAGCAGCTGGTTATCTTTATTAAGCGTAAATTCTTCCTGAGGAAAATAAAACGTTTGGTTAATCAGGTCGGAATATTTTGTGTTCATCTGTGAAAATTAGTGAAAAAAGTTTAAAATAAAATGTGAAACTAAATAATTGCCTAATTTTCAAACCCTTAAATTCGCGTATCTAATTTGTAACTCTTCATTAAAGTTGTCTACATTGTTATACAAGCCTTTAGCAGAATAAGTAATCCTAATTGCTAACAGCCCTAAATTTACAACGGCAAAAGCCCTGTAATTGCTGGTAGCATTAAAGAAGTATAAAATGTTTTGTTTAAAATTCATCCCGGCAAATGTAAAAAATAATAATGCGTATTTAAAAACAATTGTCTTAAAAAATTGTTACTTCTGGTAGTCTTCAAAAGCATTGTAAATTAGTGAGTTGTCGACTTTTTTATCAATAACAGCGTGCCCAATTCGTTCGAGTAGGACAAATTGAACCCTGCCAGACTCGTTTTTTTTATCGTGTACTAATAAACTTATGATTGCATTTACATCTCCCTCTGTAAAACTAACCTTAGGAAATAGCTCGCATATTACAGATTTAAGTTCGTGATATTCTTCAACTGGCAATAAGTTAAGTTGGGTTGAGATATGTGCTTCAATTATCATACCAATCGCGATAGCCTCGCCATGTAATAAAGTTTTTTTTGTATCATCTTCTAAAAAAAGCGACTCAATAGCATGCCCTAGTGTATGGCCAAAGTTTAAAATTTTCCGCAAACCTTTTTCATTGGGGTCCTGCATTACAACGTCATTTTTTATCTGAATAGATTGATAAATTAAACTATCTAAGTCATCGGTACTTAAAGCATTTAAGGTTAGAAATTCTTTCCAATATAACTCATTTTCAATCAGTCCGTGTTTAAGCATCTCTGCCAGGCCAGAGCGCATTTGTTCCGCAGGTAGTGTTTCTAAAAATTGGGTATCGACTAAAACCGCTATAGGATTATTTATAACACCAATCTGATTTTTAAGGCTACCCAAATCAACACCGGTTTTGCCACCAACAGAAGCGTCGACCATTGCTAGTAGGGACGTGGGCACATTTATAAAGTCCATCCCACGTTTAAAAGTACTGGCTGCAAATCCTCCAAGGTCTGTAACTACGCCGCCGCCTACGTTTATAATCAGGCTCTTGCGGTCAGCACCTAGGTCAGTAAGCGCGTGCCAAACCTGTACGCAGGTATCAATAGTTTTATTACTTTCTCCAGGTTCAATTTCAATAATTTCAAAAGGCAATTCGGTAGCCAGTTGTGCTAAAAAATTAGGGAGGCAATGCTGCGACGTATTTTCATCGGTTAAAATAAGTACAGTGCTGTAACTACCTGGTTGCAATAATTGTTGCAGGTAGGTATAACAATGGTCATTAAAATATATAGTGTAGCCAGTACTTTGTATGTGCTGCATTGCGTTTGTATTAAAGAAAAGGCAAAATAAAGTATTTTAAGGCATTAATTATTAAACAGTATTTATATTTGTATAAATTTTTTTAAAGCAATGGAAAAAATCTTCGATAATACGGCCTCGGCCTTTGCACTAAAGAGTGATACCGAACTGGATAGGGCGTATTTTTTATTTAAAATGATAGCTTCTCAGCCATTGGTACGTATAGGTACCGCGGTAACAAATTTTGCGCTTAAGGCACATTTACCGGTGGAGGGGCTTATTCGCGCTACAGTGTTCGACCATTTTTGCGGAGGTATAAGTGAGGAGGATTGCCTGCCTGTAGTAGATAAAATGTATACTAAAGGGGTATCATCGGTATTGGATTACTCGGTGGAGGCTAAAGAAGAAGAAAGTGAATTTGATAAGGCGCTTGAAAAAACACTTAAGACAATAACTTTTGCAAAAGAGAAAAACGCGATACCGTTTGCAGTTTTTAAACCTACAGGTTTTGGCCGATTTGAGCTTTACCAGAAGTTAGGCGAAGGCCAAACATTAAGTATTGAAGAGGCTGCCGAATGGAATCGTGTTATTGATCGTTTTGAAACGGTTTGTAAAGTGGCCCACGCTAATGATGTTGCATTACTTATTGATGCAGAAGAAAGCTGGATGCAGGATGCGGCTGACGATGTTGTTGCCGATATGATGGTTAAATATAACAAAGAGAAGCCTATTGTTTTTAACACCCTTCAAATGTACCGATGGGACAGGCTGGACTACCTAAAAAAGCTACATGCCCAGGCGCAGGAAAAAGGTTTTTACATAGGTATGAAGATTGTGCGAGGCGCTTATATGGAGAAAGAAAATAAACGTGCGGCAGAGCATGGTTATAAATCGCCAATATGCGTTTCTAAACAGGCTACTGATGATAATTATAATGCAGCGATTGATTATATGGCTGATCATATTGATACCATGGCGATTTTTGCAGGTACCCATAATGAAGAGAGTTCATATAAGCTAATTAAAATAATGCAGGAAAGAAACTTTGATAAAAGCGATCGTCGTTTTTGGTTTGGGCAACTGTATGGTATGAGCGATAATATTAGTTTTAATCTTTCTGCCAACAGTTATAATGTTGCAAAGTACTTACCTTTCGGCCCGGTGCGCGATGTTATGCCGTATTTAATACGTAGGGCTGAAGAAAACACCTCTGTTGCAGGGCAGACAAGCCGTGAACTTAACTTACTTTCAACGGAGAGGAAAAGAAGAAAACTGGAAGACTAAAATTTAAATGATATAAGAAAATGGAATTATTGGTAATGCCCGTAATTCCATTTTTTTGCTTACAATTGTCAGAAATTTAAATTGAAACCCATAGGTAAAAGACTACTAACGAAATATTTAACACCTGTTAAATTGTGTTAAGGCATAGGTTTTGGTATCTTAGCATAATGAAGATACTAAAGCACACCTTTTTATTAGTAGCCGGATTGGCCGCTTTTACAGGATTTAGCACGCTTACAAAGCATCCAAAAACGGAAACCGAACCGATAGTTACTGAAGCAGTAGCGCCGCCTCAATTAGATAAACGCAGTGAAGTTATAGAATTTGCGAGACGATTTATGGGTACGGCTTATAAATATGCATCATCTAATCCTAAAAAAGGGTTTGACTGTTCTGGTTTTGTGAATTATGTCTACAATCATTTTGGTATAAGTTTGCCACGAAGTTCATCAGGTTTTAAAAATCTTGGCAAGTCATTAAAGCCATCGGACTTTAAGGTAGGGGACGTACTAGTATTTTATGGCTATCGCGACAGTAAATCTATTGGTCACGTAGGTATTGTTTGCGAAGCTAATGGAATGAAGTCAAAGTTTATACACGCTTCATCTGGTAAGGAAATGGCGGTTACCGTAAGCGATTTAGGCAGTGCCATGTACACCCGCAGGTTTTATAAGTGCATTAGCCCGCTAAGTTTATAATACTTACATATATAAAAAGGGGAAATCAATATGATTTCCCCTTTTTAGTTTGTCAACTAATTGCTTATGATTTATAAAGCAAGTTAGCAAGTTTGTTATCGCGTTCGTATATATCATCAAAAAACGCAACATTACCATTTTCATCTGCCCAAGCAGTAAAGTAAGTAAGGTATACCGGAATTTTAGTTTTTAGTGCATAGTTACTTTCTTTACCCGCGTTCATGGCCTCGTCAACTTTAGACTCGCTCCAATTGCCATCTTTTTTAGTAATTGCGAGAGCAAGTTCTCTGGCTTTTTCTACACGCACACAACCATGGCTGTAAGCTCTGTCATCTTTATTAAACAAACCTTTAGCAGGAGTGTCATGCAGGTAAATGTTATTAGAGTTTGGGAACATAAATTTCACCTTACCTAGTGAGTTTTGTCCGCCTGGTTTTTGGCGTACCATATTACCATTCCATTCCATATTATGTTTGGCAAGATAATTAGGGTTTTTAGCAATTCCCGGTTTAATCTCTTTTTCAAGGATGCTTTTTGGTACATTCCAGTAAGGGCTAAAAACAAGATAGCTCATCTGTCCGCTAAATACAACAGTTTTGTTAAGCTCTTTACCAACAACTACATTAGATATAAGAAACGGCTTGCCATCTCGCACATAACGTAACCTGTATGATGGTATATTTACCGCTATATATTCCTGCTGTGTATCAATATCCGGAGTAATCCATCGGCAACGCTCCATATTTACGGTAATCGTTTTAATACGTTCTGCTACAGGAACGTTAAGCTCTTTAACAATAGCAGGGCCAACTTTACCATCAAACGTACGGAAGTGTCTTTTTTCGTATTCAGTAACCGCATCTTTTAGATCGCCATCAAACTGTGTGCTTTTTGAATCGCTTTTAAGGAAACCTTCAGCAAATAGACGGCTTCTTAGCTGACCAATGGCAGCGGCAGAATCACCTTCTTTCAAAGATTTTACGCCTTCCGGAAGTGTAATCGTTCCCCAACCGCCTTTTTTCTGGATATCACGGTATTTTTGCAGGCCTTTCCTTAAATTATAATACTCGCTAAAAAGTTCCGATGATTTTTGGGTTAACTTTTCAGGATCTTCCCTTAAAGTTTCAAGATAGGCTACGTAATCTGTTTTTTCACGTGGCAAGTACCAGCCTGTTTGTTTGCTGGCATTTGCATCAAGGCCACCAAGTACTTTGTTAGCATAATAAATATACATCGAACTGATTAGAAGTTCAGCGTCAACTGTAGGTCGATCTTCATCTTCGAAAAGTTCGTTAAATTCTTTTTTGTAAGGGATATCATTTTTTACGCCTTCTTTTTGCAATTGGTTTACTTGGTTATAAATTACACCGGCAAATTCAATCGGACCTTTTTTATCATGCCATATATACTTGTAGTTGTATTTTTTATATAGCTTTCTGATTTCCGGCTCATACTCTTTAAACTGAGTATATTTTGTAAAAAATGGGGCAATTTTAGTGCTGTCGAGCGCAATTATATCGTCTGGTTTCGTTTCAACACCCGATAGGTCGGTGTTCTCTTTGTCCTTTTTGCAAGATGCTGTCAAAAACAGAAACCCTAACATAAGAACAATCAATACATTCAATTTTTTCATAACTGTTTATTTTATTTGTCTAAAATAACAAAATAAACGTGCTTTATGAATTATGCGTATTTGCCTACAGGATATTTAACTAACAATTATGAAGTACTTTATTTTTATACTAATTTTTTAACAATATAACTTGCGTGATAAGTCGTTGTTGGTATTATTTTGCTAACTTTCTTCTTTATAGTCCCCGGTAACCTGGTTTTCCTGAACGGCAGCCGCACCAACGTAAATTAACTTACCGTCTCTCTTCAGTTTATAACCTTTTTGAGATTCAAGAGACCAGTGACTATTTTTATAACGTCCGTCTTTACTCTGTTTTTTTAATAATTGCGATTCGATATTATTTGGCAAAAAGAGCTCAGCACGATCGCCATCTTCTTCAAAAATAATAAAGGCACTGGTAACATCGCTTTCGCCTTCAATCTTATCAATGGTATTTAGGCGGAAGCCTTCCTCAACAGGGCGAATACACTCTTCGGTTATTTTGCTCCAGCGGTAACCGGCCGAAGTTACACAGCCGTTTTTATCTTTATCTGTGCCCAGCACCACTTTTTTATCGGACACCGTATTAGCATTCTGTGACTGCGCATCGCGTTTTTTCATTATAAAATCGCAAGACACCAGGCACAGCGCAGAGAGCAGTATAAGTACGGGCTTTTTCATTCTCTAAATAAGTTTAGCAGGATACTAATTTACAAATTATTTTATGGTATTGGCATACAGAAGCGTCTGTATAGTTTCGTAAGTAACAACACCTTTATCATCTACAAAATAGCGAATAAGTGCCTCACCCCATGCGGTGCCATTACTAAAGTCTGCTATAATCCAACGGTGGTTTAAAATTTTTATTTTATTAATTAAAAATTTCTGTCCGTTAATAGGTTCATTTTGCGTTAACGGGTTTCCATCCGGATTTTCGTTAAGCGTGTTAATGCCATCTTTTATCTTTGCGGCGAGGGCAGGGGTATCGGTAAAACCTTTGTCTACAAAATAGTCTATGGCATTGTCGTTATCTTCTAATCCAAAATATTTTTCATCTTCCAGTTTCTCTCCCGAAGTTTTTAAACTGTCCTGCGCTTTTTTAAGTTTGGTTTGCATCGAACTAATACGGGCTTCATTGTGCCTTAACTGGCCGGTATAATACATGTAAATAAAAAAGTTTATTACAAACGAAAATATAAAAAGGTATAGGTAAAGGTTCTTTTTCATTTTATGATTTTTATAAAGTAATGGTAAGATTATCGTAAGCTAAAAATACATTTTTAGGTAGTCTGGGTTCTACTTCAGCATGAAAACCTAACATGTGGCTAATATGGGTTAAGTAGGCTTTTTTAGGTTTTACCCTGTCAATAAAATTAAGTGCCTCTTCAAGATTAAAATGCGAATTATGGGGCTCCTCACGCAGTGCACTAACTACAAGCACATCAAGTCCGAATAATTTATCAATTTCAGATTCGGCAACAAATTTCACATCGGTTAAATATGCAAAATTGTCAATCCGGTAACCAAAAATATCAAGGCTGCCGTGCTGCACACTTATAGGTATTGCTATTTTATTACCTATAGCAAATGACTGGTCAACAATTACCTTATTAACAGTAACCGATGGTGCTCCAGGATATTTGTCTTCATCCTCAAAAATATAATCAAATCTTTTTCTCAGGCTGTTAAGCACGCGCTTGTGTGCATAGATGGGTATGTTGCCTTGCTTAAAGAAAAATGGCCTTATATCATCAAGACCGGCGGTATGGTCGGCATGCTCGTGGGTATATAAAATACCGTCAACTTTCGGGCATCTGCAAGTAAGCATTTGTTGCCTGAAATCCGGTCCGCAATCTATTACAAAAGAGTACTTTTCCCAGGATAACCATACCGATACCCGCAGGCGTTTATCGCGCGCGTCAGTACTGTGGCTAACCGGGTGATTGCTGCCAATTACAGGTATTCCCTGTGAGGTTCCAGTTCCTAAAAACCAAACGTTCAAGATTATTTATTTTTACACAAAAATAGCATTAATGTTTTATAAAATGCAGTGTTTCCTTAACTTTGCAACATATCTTGCATTGCTATGAAATTAACTGACACAGACATAACCCTTAAGGGCGACAAAATTATTGCACACGTACCATCTATTAAAGATAAAGCGTTGCGCATAAACCTTAACGAAAACATTTACGGCACGTTTGCCGAGATTGGTGCTGGTCAGGAAACGGTTAGGCATTTCTTTCGTTCCGGCGGATCATCGGGTACGATTGCTAAAGCGATGTCGGCCTATGATAAAGATTTTAGTGATGCTATTTATGGCTGCGAAGAAGATGGAAGGTATGTAACCGAAAGCAGGTTAAAAAAAATGCTTAGCCATGAGGTTAGGATTATGGAAGAGCGCCTTAACCGTGAAAAACACCCGAGCAAAGTGTTTTTTAGTTATGCCAATACTGTTGCTACCATCGATTTTGCAAAGCAGTTTAAGGGCCATGGCTGGGTAGGAATCCGTTATCAGGTAGAGCCCGATGAAGATTATAACGAAATTACATTACACATACGATTTAAAGAAAATGATGCCAAGCTGCAACAAGAAACCCTGGGTATACTGGGTGTTAACCTTATTTACGGCGCATTTTACAAGTATAATGATGCTAAGAAACTATTACGCTACCTGTATGATCATTTAGATAAAGACCAGCTTGAAATTGATACCATAAACTTTTCAGGTCCGCGCTTTGCGGATGTAGATAACAGGTTAATGAGTTTGCAACTGGTTAAGAATGGCATGACCGATGCTGTGATGTTCGACCCGCAGGGGCATAATGTTTTACCGGCGGCGATACTTTATAAAAAAAATATACTTGCCCTTAGAGGTAGTTTTAGGCCGGTTACTAAAGTAAATATTGATATGTACGAGAAATCGTATAAGATGTTTCTTGAAGAAAATAAGGTGGATAAAGATAAAACACTTGTAGTTTTTGAAATTACATTAAGTAACCTGCGCTCTGAAGGTGAGATTGATGAACGCGACTTTATGGATAGGGCAGAGCTGCTATGTTCGTTAGGTCAGAATGTAATGATATCTAACTTTCAGGAGTATTATAAGGTTGTAGAATACTTTAGTAGCTATACTAAAGCGCGTATGGGGCTTGCTATGGGGGTGAGCAACCTTGTCGATATTTTCGACGAAAAATACTATCGCCATCTAAGTGGTGGTATTCTTGAAGCCTTTGGTAAATTGTTTTACCGTGACCTTAAGGTGTATTTGTACCCGATGAAGGATGAGAACGGCGTAGTAATAGACTCTGAAAACCTTAAGGTGCATCCACGGATGAAGGAGCTGTACAAATTTTTTAAATTTAACGGTAAGGTAATCGATATTAATGATGTTGATACAAATAACCTGGATATATTTTCGCGCGAAGTGCTTAAAATGATTAGCAAAGGCAAATCTGGCTGGGAACAAATGCTTCCACCGGGTATTGCCGAAGTTATTAAGCAGAACCATTTGTTTGGCTACGATCCAAAAAAAATATTAGCTGAGACGACTAACAAATAACCCTGAAATAATTAATATTTGCCTTGCTCTGGCTTAAATACTTTAAAGCTTACCTTAATTTACGTTTTTGTTATGATGACCGTGTAAAGAGAATTAGAATTTATTTGTAAATTTGTTCCTTACAAAACAAAAAGCAATATAATGGAAAACGGAATTTACGCTAAATTCAATACAACCAAAGGGGCAATCGTGGTAAAATTTACGTACGATAAAACTCCGGGTACTGTGGGTAACTTTGTAGGCCTTGCCGAAGGTAACCTTGAAAATAACGAAAAACCACAAGGGCAACCTTTTTATAACGGACTTAAATTTCACCGTGTTATCCCTGATTTTATGATACAAGGTGGCTGTCCAATAGGCAGGGGTACCGGTGGTCCTGGTTACCAGTTTGATGATGAGTTTCATCCTGACCTTAGGCATGATACGCCGGGTGTGTTGTCTATGGCAAATTCAGGTCCGGGTAGTAACGGTTCGCAATTTTTCATTACACACGTAGCTACTCCATGGTTAGATAACAAACATACTGTTTTTGGAAATGTTGTTGAAGGCCAGGATGTTGTTGATGCTATTCAGCAGGATGATGTTATTGACTCGCTTGAAATTATCCGTGAAGGTGATGAAGCAAAAAGCTGGAATGCTATTGAGGCATTTCGCACCTTTGAAGGATCGCGTGAAAAACGTATCGCCGCTGCAAAACAAGAAGCTGAAGCTGGTATGGAAAAACTAGCTGCAGGTTTTGATAAAACTGAAAGTGGCTTACGTTATAAAATTATTCAAAAAGGTGATGGTAAAAAAGCTGAGAAAGGCAAAAAAGTATCAGTTCACTATAAAGGATCGTTAGAAAACGGACAAGTATTCGATTCATCATACACCCGTAAAAAACCGATTGATTTTGCTTTAGGTCAGGGTCAGGTTATTGAAGGATGGGATGAAGGTATTGCTTTACTACAAGTTGGCGATAAAGCACGTTTTGTAATTCCGTCACACTTAGGTTACGGTTCTAGTGGTGCAGGCGGCGTTATACCACCAAATGCTACGTTAATTTTTGATGTAGAACTTGTTGACGTGAAATAATATTTATTTTCATTATTACAATATTAAGAAGGCCACCTAATTGGTGGCCTTCTTTTACAATATACTGTGATTAAACACAGAGTGGTTATCTAAAAGAATTATTCTTTTAAAAGTTTAATTGTCTTCCCAACACCATTTTCATTTTCAAAACGGATTAAGTAATATCCGGTAGATAGATTAGTAACATTAATGCTATTCTCGCCACTTACAACTTTTCCTTTTGATATAATATTACCCGTAAGCCCAATGATAGTATAGTTTCCTGCCTCTTTGGTAGCTAATGTAACTACACCGGTTGCTGGGTTAGGATAAATTGATAGCGTTTGGGTACTATTATCAACATCATCAACACTTAACGATTCTCTTGCGGCGGTGCTTTCTACCTGATTTAATTGCCATTGCTGATTATCGCCACCGCTGTAAGACCACACCTGCATTAGCGCGCCATTTGCCGTAGACACATCGGTTACATCTAGCGATTTATCGCTATATACATTGTTTATTCTGTAATAGCCGTTCCCTAAGCTGGTTACTGTCCACTTACTGGTGTTGTCATTAGTAAAGCTTTTCTGTTGTACTTTAATCCCTTCTGCCGTATTAGCACTAGCAAGTGCTAAATACATACCTGTAGATTTTACCCTGATGTAATATTGACCGTTACCGGCACTTTCAAACCTCCAACGTTGGTTGTTGCCTCCGCCATTAGCTAGTTCCCACTGCTGAATGTTTGCACCACTTGCTGTAGACCCATCTGCTACATCAAGCCCTTTACCGCTCAATTTAGAAATTATGTTATAGTAACCGGGGAAACTTGTAGGCGTAGTCGAACCAGTCGTCCACCTAAAACTTACAGCCGATGAACCGGGAACATTATAGCTGAATGCGTTTGAACCGGAAACTACTTTGATAGTGTTGTTGCCACCTGAATTATAAATAACCAGTACAGTCGAGCCATCTGTATTTCTAAAAGCTGCCGATGTTATTGCTCCGTTGCTGCTGCTTGATCCAATTCGAACTGCGCCATCTTTTACAAATTTAGATATTTGTCCTATCATATAGTAGGGACTGTTGCGCGTATAACTTGAGCTGTTATTCACAGTTATAGCACCAAGGCAATTTGTACACCCGCCGGGAGTTCGTGGGGTATAATTAGAGTAGTTTGCCACGTTCCATTCCATAACTACCTTAGCCCAGTTGTTTACACCTCCTAATGTTATGTTTTGCATGTGCCAGCCGAAGTCGCCTGCAAAATTACCCGGCCCGCCGACCCACTGTTCAGTAAAATAAATATTTTTGCCTGTAGCATTTCTTACGGTACTCATTGCAGATATATTACCATCATACAAATGGAATGCGGCACCATCTACATAACTACTGTTATTTAATACATCAATAGGGTAAGCCGTGTTATTACAATTATGATCGAAAGCAATAATTTTGATACCGCCATATCCTGCTGCCGCCATTTGTGGGCCTAAGTGATTATTAATAAAATCTTTCTGCTGACCCGAATTCATAAGCATGCTTGGCTCGTTGTTTGGGTTTTCGGGTTCATTTTGAGGAGTAATTGCCCAAATTCTGATTCCTTGTGCCTGCATTGCCTGAAAGTATTTTATAAAATATCTTGCGTAAGCGCCGTAATAATTGGTTTGCAAACTTCCGCCTATCCAGTTATTATTGGTTTTCATCCAGCGGGGTGCAGTCCACGGGGTAGCAAGTATTTTAATGTTAGGGTTAATGGCCAGCACCTTTTTCAGAATCGGAATTAAGTACGTTTGATCCGGTCCTGATAAACTAAAGTTGTTCATGTTGGTATCTCCCGAAGTTTCGTTGTAGCTATAGCTGTAACTACTTAAATCTGAGGCAGCGATACTAACCCTTACGACAGATGAACTAAGTCCGGTAGATGGGTTAAAGAGCTCCTGTAACAAATTGTTTTGCTGTGTTGCATTAAGCGAATTGATTGCTTCGGCACTACCTTCGGTTAATGTCCAGCCAAACCCATCAATAGTTTGATAAGTAGTAGATGGTGTGAGAGTAATTGTAGATGCATTAGTGCCTGAGTTAGCACCAAAGCTTACAGTTGATTGCTGTTGTAGTAACCTGCTTTGATCGCCGGATGTTATCCAGGGGGTTACCGTTTGCGAATAGGACGTGCATACAGCAAACATAAAAATTGATAAATTAAATAGGAGCGCCCGAAAGCCAAGTAATGGTAGTTGGTTTTTCATAATTAAAAATTTTAAATTAAATTATTTATCGAAAACTTAAAATTAGCCAATTATATTACGAAATCGTTTTTTCTTAACCCGATCAAAAACCCATCAAGCGTAGTAGTATTATAATTAAGCCCTGATTTTGCAACGGTTTTCAAACTAGGTTTAAGAATTATATTTTCTATATTTGATTAAAAAATTTTAATGCGTTACCTTATAGCTATATTATTGCTCACTTTATCGGTAAGTGCCCAACAAAACGTTATGCATTGCGGATACGATTTTACATCATATGTAGTACTTGACGTACATGAGGCAGGGAAAAAAGAAAATATAAAAGATTTAAAGATTACTATTGTAGATAGCCTGGGCCGTGATGTAGTAAACATTAATAATGTATTCAGCTGGAAAAACACAAACGAACCGTTACGATTTAGCTTTAACTACCAGATAGGCGACGATAACAAGCGCCTTACAGAAGGTGTAGTTGCAACCAGGGAGCGATGGTTTTTTCCGTTTGCTAAAGACAATTATTTACTATCGGTATCTAACACATTTCCGGCAGATAATTTTCATTTTAAAATTGAAGATACAGATGGCAAAGCTAATGGAGGTAAGTTTAAAACAATGACCCTTCCTCTTTACAGTTATAATTTGTATGTATTATGCTCTAATGAAAGCCAACAGGCAGCAATTAAGTTTGGACGTAAAATGAACAAACCGGTTGACGTGGTTTTGGAGAAAGAGTAATCAGTGTTCAATCGCAGTATCCGGTGATCAGTCTCTCCACTTAAACTTTAAACCTAACACCTGAAACAAAATGTTATCTTGGGAAGAATTTGAAAAAACCGAAATGCGTGTAGGAACCATTATTGATGTTAATGACTTCCCTGAGGCGCGTAAACCTGCCTATCAGTTGACGATTGACTTTGGTAACGAGATAGGTATTCGTAAGTCATCTGCGCAAATTACTCAACGCTATACTAAAGATGTTTTAATAAACAGGCAGATCGTTGCAGTCGTAAATTTTCCTAAAAAGCAAATAGGCAAATTTATGAGCGAATGCCTGGTACTTGGTGCTGTAGGGATGGAAGGTGATGTAGTACTGCTCGCCCCAGATTTTAAAGTTGAAAATGGGCTGAGGATAGGGTAAACAAAAAAAGGCATCCGTAAGGACGCCTCAATAATTTTCGGGAATACCATTACTCAATCCAAAGTGCCGATACCTCATTTTTTAGGTGGGCAAGGGCAATACTGCTTGGGCTTTGTTTGTCAAACAAATCTGTAAGCATTACTTCACGTAATTTGTTGGCACTATCTACACGTTCGCTCATATTTGTTTTCCGAATTGTTTGTATAGTAGCATTTTTAGCGGTTGTAATAATATTCCAGCATTCAGCACTTACATATATTTGTTGAGTAAGGTTGTGCTCGTATTCCTGCTCAACCTGCGCTATTATATATTCTTCGTAGTCATGTTTATTGCTCGATTGCGGGGTAATACGTATAAGCAATTTAGATGGGTCTATACGTTCTAAAAACAAGGCCAGCCTTTCGTACGCCTGTAGTCGCAAAGGCATAGCATTTTTTTGGGCATCTTTATGTATAAGGTAGCGTCGGCGGCCTTCTTCATTTTCTGTATGCATTTTAAAAAAATAATATGCTACAACGCCTACAATTAGCGCAGGAAGTACGGAAATTATAAGTTCCAAAAATTTGTCGAAATCCATTAGTGTTTAAGTTAAATAGTTATGTTAATGGTAGTAACGCTTATAGTGTGCGGTAATTTGTGAAAAGCGAAAATAACGAAATAACTTTTTTCGGCGGCATTTGAACAGAAATTTTTTTGGCAAAATTTCAAGCTAAAAATCGCTATTTTTGCAGTTAAAGTTGTATAATGGATATTCATAAATATATAGGTCAGTTAAACGAAGCCCAACAGGCTCCTACACTTAAAAAGGACGGTCCCATGATTATTATTGCCGGTGCGGGATCTGGCAAAACACGAGTGCTTACCATTCGAATTGCATACCTCATGAGCCTTGGTGTAGATGCCTTTAATATTTTGGCATTGACCTTTACTAATAAGGCGGCTAAGGAAATGAAAAAACGTATATCGGACATTGTAGGCAGTTCCGAAGCTAAGAACCTGTGGATGGGAACATTTCACTCTGTCTTTGCCAAAATATTACGTGTAGAAGGGCATAAGTTAGGCTTTCCTTCAAACTTCAGTATTTACGATAGCCAGGATAGTGTGCGCCTTATAAGCTCAATTATTAAAGAGATGCAACTTGATAGAGATGTGTACAAGCCTAAGCAAATTTTAAGCAGAATATCGTCTTATAAAAATAGCCTTATAACCGTTAAAGCATACTTTAATAATCCGGAGTTGCAGGAGGCAGATGCTATGAGTAAAAAACCGCGCCTGGGTGAAATTTATCAGCAATATGTAGAGCGTTGCTTTAAAGCCGGCGCGATGGATTTTGATGATTTACTATTGCGCACTAACGAGTTATTAAATACGCATCCGGATGTTCTCGCTAAGTATCAGGACAGGTTTAGGTATATAATGGTAGATGAGTACCAGGATACCAATCACTCGCAGTATTTAATTGTACGTGCATTATCGGATAAATTCCAAAATATTTGTGTGGTTGGCGATGATGCTCAGAGTATCTACGCGTTTCGTGGTGCGAACATTAACAACATTTTAAATTTTCAAAAAGATTATGATGGCGTAGAGATGTTTCGTTTGGAACAAAACTACCGTTCCACAAAAAATATTGTAGAAGCAGCTAATGCTATTATCGACAAAAATAAAGTAAAGCTTGATAAAGTAGTTTGGACCGCCAACGATGATGGTCCGCCTATTAAAGTACACCGCAGCCTTACTGATGGTGAAGAAGGTAGGTTTGTAGCCAGTACTATTTTTGAGCAGAAAATGCAGCACCAGCTAAAAAACGGCAGCTTCGCAATTTTGTACCGCACCAATGCACAGTCGCGTGCTATGGAAGACGCGTTGCGCAAGCGCGATATTCCGTACCGTATTTATGGGGGGTTATCTTTTTATCAGCGTAAAGAGATTAAAGATGTATTGGGTTACTTAAGGTTAGTGATCAATCCAAAGGATGAGGAAGCGCTTATGCGTATCATAAATTACCCGACAAGAGGAATTGGCGACAGTACATTAGAAAAATTAACAGTTGCAGCTAACCATTACGGGCGATCGGTTTTTGAGGTAATGGAAGCCATTGACCGTATCGACCTAAAATTGACCAGCGGTACCAAAAATAAGTTGAACGATTTTGTTACCATGATAAAAAGTTTTCAGGTAATAAATGAAACGCAGGACGCTTTTTACCTGGCAGAACATATTACCAAAAAAACAGGCTTAATACAAGAACTTAAAAAAGATGCCACGCCCGAGGGTATTGCTCGTATCGAAAATATTGAGGAGTTGCTAAATGGTATTCGTGACTTTATTGAAGGCCAGATTGAAGTTGATGGGGCGAGGGGAGCATTATCTGAATTTTTAGAAGACGTTGCCCTGGCATCAGACCTTGATAAAGACACAGGTGACGACGATCGCGTGGCACTAATGACCATTCACCTGGCGAAAGGATTAGAGTTTCCGCATGTGTTTGTTGTGGGAATGGAAGAAGACCTTTTCCCGAGTGCAATGAGCCTTAATACGCGCAGTGAGCTGGAAGAGGAGCGGAGGCTGTTTTACGTTGCCCTAACCCGTGCTGAGCATCAGGCTTACCTTACTTATGCGCAATCGCGTTACCGTTGGGGTAAACTGGTGGACGCCGAGCCAAGCCGTTTTATTGAAGAAATAACTGAGAAATATTTAGAATACTTAACGCCAACCGAAACCAACTATCGTTACAAACCAATGATAGATACCGATGTTTTTGGCGATGTAGATAAATCCAAGTTCAGGCAGGTAAAACCCAGTAATGGTGTTCCGCCTAAGTGGATTACCGATAACGACCCCAAGCCGGAAAGCAGCGTGCGCCGATTAAAACCGGTATCGCGCCCGGCACCGTCGGGGAGTTCATCAATGCCGGATAGCACGTTAGCAAGCGGGCAGGTAGTAATGCACGAGCGCTTTGGGCGAGGTCAAGTGATCAGCCTTGAAGGTGTGGGTGCTGACCGAAAAGCTGAAATTCAATTTGAAGTTGGTGGTGTTAAAAAACTATTGTTGAGGTTTGCTAAGCTGGATATAATCGGCTAAATTTATTTAAGGTTAAAGTTTGTATGTTAGTCATTGCGAGGCACGAAGCAATCTAAATTCAGATTGCCGCACTCCGTTGCACTGCACTCGCAATGACCGTGCGGTTTTATTACAAAAAATGAGGAATCTCTGTTGAGGTTTCTCTTTCTCTTACAGAAGACGGTTATTGCGAAGCACGCAGCAATATTAGGTTTTTATTTCTGGTAGTGAAGAATTTTTATTCGAGATTCTTCGACTTCGTTGCACTTCGCTCAGAATGACAAAATGATATTGGCAATTAAATTAAAAATCAAACAATCCCATTTGGGTATCGGCGATGTGAAATCCGGGTTTTAGTTTACCAGTGCGTAGCAAGTTCACATAATTATGCGCCTGCCGGGTAGGTTCTGGTATGCGATGTTTTTGTACGCACTGTTTCATAATAGTAAGGCTATCCTTAACAGACACTTTATGGCCGGGTGAGATATAAACCTGTTCTACATTGTTTTTAGTACGTAAGGCATAGCCCAGTAACTCATCATTTTTAGTAATAGGGCTGATGCTGAATTTCTCCGTACTCAAATCTGGGAATTTACCAAACAACATGTTCTTGGCACAGCCTATAGAGGGACAATCGGCCAATAATCCAAAGTGTGATGCTATACCCATGCGCCGCGGATGCGTTATACCTTGCCCATCGAGTATCATAACGTCCGGTTTCGCGGGTATTTGGTTCCATGCCTGCAGTAATGCCGGAACCTCGCGAAAACCTAAAAATCCTGGTATGTACGGAAATGTAGTCTTAGACTTTACCAGCGAATACGACTGCACAATCATTTGCGGATAGCTAAGTATTACAATACCCGCATAAATAATATCTGTATCTTTATTGTGTGATATATCGCCACCGGCAATGGTGGTAATACCGTTTATCTGTGTTTGTAAACTAAGGCTGTGCCGCATCTCGTTTTGTAGCGAGGCTGCCTCTGTTAAAGAAAAATGGTTGTAGGTTAGCATAAGTGTGTCTATCAAAATCAAATTTATAAAAATAAGTTGCTAACGTTAACCCCCTGATTCGCTAATGTTTCGCTAAAATATAGGAAGCTAATAACAATTATGAATTTTTAAAGGGATTAATCTAAGTAAATCTATATTTTTGCCTTTTATTATAAGCCATATGCAAGCCGAAGAAGAAGGGGAAAGAAAAGAGCTGTACAGTTACCAGCAGGAAGACATTAATACTATATTTGAAAAGTTTGAGGGTAAAGCCGATAACTATCATTTGTTGTACCAGTTACCTACAGGTGGTGGTAAAACAGTAATTTTTTCTGAAATTGCCCGCCGTTTTATAGAAAAGTATAATCGTAAAGTACTTGTACTTACGCACAGGATAGAGTTAAGCAAGCAAACTTCGCAAATGCTTAAAAGCTTCGGTGTAAAAAATACTGTAATTGACAGTAACGTTAAGGAACTGCCACCGGAAAACGATTTTTCCTGCTACGTTGCAATGGTGGAAACACTAAACAACCGTCTTAAGGATAAAAAATTCCATATGGATTATGTGGGCCTCGTTATTGTAGATGAGGCGCATTACAACAGTTTCCGTAAATTATTCACCTATTTTAAAAACTCGTTGTTTCTTGGCGTAACTGCTACACCTTTAAGTTCTAACATAGAATTGCCTATGTATGAAACTTATGATGAGCTTATGGTAGGCGAACCTATCAAATCGCTTATAGATAAAGGTTTCCTGGCAAAAGCTGTAATGTATGGTTATGATGTAGAGCTAACCTCGCTTAAACTGGGTATCAATGGTGATTATACTGTAGCCTCATCCGACGAATTGTATTCGCGGTCTATGATGCAGGATTTACTTTTGCAAACCTATTTAACGCGATCCAGAGGTAAGAAAACACTTATTTTTAACAACGGTATCAATACATCTCTGTACGTTTATGACACCTTTAAGGCCGCCGGAATGCCTATCAAGCATCTTGATAACCGCACTCCGGAAGTTGAGAGGCGTAAGATATTAACCTGGTTCAAAAAAACACCCGATGCTATACTAACATCGGTGTCTATTTTAACTACCGGGTTTGATGAGCCTACTGTTGAGACAATTATACTTAATCGGGCTACACGATCGCTAACACTATATTTCCAAATGATAGGCCGTGGTTCGCGCAAGCTGCCGGGTAAGGATATTTTTAATGTAATCGATCTTGGTAATAATGCACAGCGCTTTGGCCTGTGGAGTGACCCAATGGACTGGCAGTACATTTTTAAAAACCCTGAACAGTTTTTGGATAACATTCGTACTGATGCGGAAATTGAAAGTTTTCATAGTTATGTGATGCCTGATGATGTTCGTGCGAAATTTGCCAAGTCTAAACTGGTCGATTTTGATATTGACGAAGAATTTAGACTATCGGCAGAACGCAGAGAGAAACCTAAGGCAGTTATTGATAAATCGATACATCAGCATGCCGAAATGTGTATTGTTAATACCGAAAGTATATCTGAAGCACGAAAACTTGCAAAAGAGCTCGAACCGGATATTGAATACCGTGTAAAGCAATATGCTAAACTGTTATCTAAAACAACAAAAAATTATCGTGAATGGCTTGTAGAAGATTATAAAAACAGGCTTAACATAATGATAGGCAAGCTGTTTATTAAATACCAGATATTTGATGATGAGGACGAAGAGGATGTAGCGCCGCAAGTCGACTCAAAAGAGTTGTAGCTGGTTGCTATCGCCGATATCTTTCTTGTTATTTTTAGGAGGCTTAGCCTCGCCAAATATTGTACGCCCGCCATATTTATAAGAGTCTTCCCGTTCTTTTTGAACAAGTGCTTTAAAATTTGTGTTGGGCGTAAAATCTTTCTCGGCATTACGTGATATTTCCGACAGTTTTTGAATCGCGTGCATTTTATCGCTATTGCCTATTTTTGCCCTTTGTATAGCACTTTGCAATGTCGTAATCGTTTCATCAAATACTTTTATTGGTACCGGGAACGGATGTCCGTCTTTTCCACCATGTGCGAACGAGAATCGTGCCGGGTCATCAAAGCGGGTAGGAGTGCCGTAAATTATTTCGCTTACCAATGCTAACGATTGTACTGTTCGTGGCCCCATTCCTTTAAGCATTAATAAGCCTTCAAAATCTTCAGGTTTATTTTCATGCGCTACCCATAACATAGCTCCCAAGCGTTTCATATTAACATCTTTCATCCTTACGTCATGATGATTAGGCATAATTAGGTGATTCATTTCTTTAATTATCTTATCAGGATGATCATTAATAATTAGTAACGATTTTTCTCGTGTTGATGAGGCAGCGGCTGCAGTAAGGTTTAATATCTGGCCTTGGTTTTCGCCGTATATAAATGTGTGCGGCTCGTTTATAAACGATTGTAAATTTTCGCTATGCCAGTGGTAACGGCGTGCAGTACTGGTATGGTTATTCATACCCTGCTGTATTACGCACCAGTCGCCCTGAGTATTTACGATAAAATTGTGCTGATAAAGCTGGAAACCATCTTGTATAGCTGTATTATCTACCTTAGCCGTAAGTCGGCTCAGTCCAGCTAATTCAAGCCCGTTAAGGCCGGTACTGTTGCCCACGGTAATGAGTTCTTCGGGGGTTTTCATCGAGTTTTTACCTTTACCACCACAAATGTAAATACCTAGTTCTTTAGCATGAGGGTTAACCGACTTTTTTAATGCACCTAATACTGATGTCGTAATGCCCGACGAATGCCAATCCATACCCATTACAGCACCAAAACTCTGAAACCAAAACGGATTGGCAAGTTTACTGATAACCTCAGCGGTAGAAAATTCCATAGCGATGGTTTCTACAATAGCGAGCCCCAGCTTTGCCATACGTTCAGACAGCCAAAGCGGTACATGCCCCCCATGCAACGGTAAATCAGCAGATCCCGATCGTTTCATAATGCAAAGATAAAAGTTTTGTTTTGAAGTGACAGAGTTTAAGTTGCCACGGTTGCAAAGTATCTATAAAGAAAAAGGAAGCATTTCTGCTTCCTCATAATTAATCTTTTTTATCCCGCCTGTCCTTAAACTGTTCAAGCATTTTTCGGTTAAAATCGTCTTCAACTTTTTTAAGCTTTATCAGTTTAACCGATCCTACAATAGGTTTTAGGTCGGCTACCAACTTTTTGCGAAGGTTAAATAACTCTTCGTCAGCATCCTGAAAGCGATCCAGATAGGTTTGCGCTTCCTTCTCGCTCATTTTATCAAGGCCGCCATTGCCCAGTTGCTTTACCAGTGGCCTTAACTTATCATGGCGTATTTGGTATTGCTTTTGTTCATAGGCATTATATACAGGCCAAAATTTCGCCGACTCATCACTACTAAGGTTTAGCTGTGTAGTAATAAATGATATTTTAAGGGCCTTTATCTGGTCTCTTTTTTCTTGGTTACCTTGTGCAAAGGCGGTAAAGGTTACCAATAGTAAAAGAGGTAATAATTGTTTTATTTTCATAGTATTAATATGTTGTGTAAATATTTTGGTCATCAAGATAATCTTCAATAGCATCGTCATTTATTACAATTTGCAGTTCCAGCTCTTTAATATCTTCGTCATCAAGGTGCTGTATTAAATCGTAAGAACTTAAATTAGTTTGGTATACCAAATAATTCTCAATCGCAGCCTGATCGGGTTGCTTGGTCGCCGTACCCGTAGCAGTTGTAAAAAATATACCAAGAGTTAGCATTATAATAAAAGCTGCAGCAGCAGATAACCAAACAGGTTTTCTTTTATATAGCGGCACCACTCTAACTTCAGGCCTTGGCAATTGCTGCATCATCCTTTCGGTAAAGTCTTCAAAATATCCATCGGGGGTGGTAAACCCCGGGTCTATTTTTTCTCCTTCATTTAACTTAAAATCTTTCATAGCATTAAGACTTAATTATTTGCAAATGGTTTAATGGGTATTTATATAATCTTCTATTTTTTTAACAGCATGATGGTAGGATGCTTTTAGCGCACCAACTGATGTGCCTAAAACTTCAGATATGTCTTCGTACTTTAAATCTTCAAAATAATGCATCTTAAAAACTAATTGTTGCTTTTCAGGCAATGTAGCCACCGCTTCCTGAAGTTTTATTTGCAATGCATCGCCTTCAAAATACTCATCAGCCTGTAAATTTTGTATCGCCTTTTGCTGAACGTCCTCATTAGTAATCCCGCTTTTTCGAGCCCTTTGGCTAATAAATGTAAGCGCCTCGTTAGTAGCAATGCGGTACATCCACGAAAACAGTTTGCTCTCGCCTTTAAACCCGCTAATATTTCTAAAGACCTTAATAAATGTATTTTGAAGTACATCATCAGTATCATCATGGTCAATCACAATTGAACGTATATGACTGTACAATTGCCTGCTGTATTGCGTTACGAGCTGCTTAAAGGCAGCATCGCGGGTTTTTGCATTAAGCAGTTGTTGTATAAAAGCCTTTTCGTCGTCCAATTTGTAGTTGTTTTAAATAAGACTAAAGTTACAGCAAAAGGTTTAATTAGTATTTAAACTTTTTATATTGTTAGCATTTTAAACTTTTTACTTACTACAGGATATCGTATTTTTGACTTTTATAAAAATTATGGTTAAGACAGTTATATTTGATATGGATGGTGTTATTGTAGATACAGAACCTGTACACTATTATGCCTATCACAAGCACTTTGAGCACCTTAATATTGAGGTGACCGACGAAATGTACGGAACGTTTACAGGGTTTTCTACTAAAAACACCTATCAAAAGCTTAAAGAGTTATTTGATATTCCGCACGAGGTAGACGCCCTTATAAATTCTAAAAGGGAAATTTTTAATAATGCCTTTGACGAAAAAGCCGACCTTGAATTGCTTCCCGGGGTTAGAGACCTAATTGTTGATCTTTATGAAAACGGCATACAATTAGTTTTGGCTTCATCTGCGTCGCGTGTTACTATTGCAAGGGTTTTTAACCGATTCAAACTAAACGAATATTTTAGCCATATTACAAGTGGTGAAGAGTTTCCGCAATCTAAACCGCACCCGGCGATTTTTTTAAAGGCTGCCGAGCTTGCAAAAACTCCGGTTAATGAATGCATCGTTATAGAGGATAGCGTTAATGGCATTAAAGCGGCTAAAGCAGCCGGTATTTTTTGCGTGGGCTACACGAGTGAGAACTCTATTTTGCAGGAAATATCTATAGCAGATATGATTATAAGCAACTTTAGTGAACTGAATGCAGCTATTATAAGGAGCCTGGTATAGTTTACAGTCGCAGTTTTGAAACCAATTTTTATAAACAAAGCTGCAAAAAACTTAAATTGAAACAAATTAAATGAAGAAGTCAGTAATTTTTGACATGGATGGAGTTGTAGTAAATACTGAGCCTGTTCATTATAAATCAAACCAGGTATTTTATAAATCGTTAGGTATTACGGTAGCAGACGATGTTTATGCGTCTTTTACCGGAAACTCTGATAAGAATATCATCCAGAAGTTAAAAGATATTTACAACCTTGATGTAGATAACGATGTGCTGCTTGATAAGTGCCGCGATTATTTTTGCGATGCCTTTAACAACGAGGAAACTCTAGATTTAATGCCAGGGGTAAGAGACCTTATTATAGATTTATATAATAACGGAATGATACTATTGTTAGCGTCATCATCATCAAAAGTGCAGATTGAAATGGTGTTTAAGCGTTTCGAACTTCATAAGTATTTTACGCATATAATTAGCGGTGAAGACTTTGAATACTCAAAACCTAACCCTGCTATTTTTTTAGATGCTGTAGAAAAGTCAGGATTTACTGCGGATGAATGTATAATAATTGAAGATAGTACAAACGGGATAAAAGCAGCAAACGCAGCCGGAGTTTACTGCATTGGCTATAAAAATGATGAGCACTCGTTACAGGATACATCGTTAGCGAACGAAGTGATAAGTGATTTTAAGCAATTGAGCTACGAGCGTATTCGGGATATTAAATAACTTGGTAATGAAAAAAGCTGTCATTTTTGATATGGATGGGGTAATCGTAAATACAGAGCCTATTGCTAATAAAGCAAATGGCGAACTATTTAAGTCGCTTAATATTACCGTTCCGGATGATGTTTATGCGTCATTTATTGGTAGTTCTGACAAGAATAATATGCAAAAACTTATTGACTTATATAAGTTGGAATATACCCGTGAATATTTGCTTGATGAAAAATATAAGTATTATTATGAGGTATTTGATAAAGCTGATGATCTTGAATTGATGCCCGGGGTAAAAAACTTAATTGCTGATTTGCATAGCAAAGACATGAAGTTACTACTTGCATCATCGGCAGCGAAGCGCAAGATAGATAGGGTATTCTCGCGCTTTGACTTGTACCCTTATTTTGACGAGATTATAAGCGGCGAAGATTTTGAATTTTCTAAACCCCATCCTGCCATATTTTTAGAAGCTGTATCAAAATCCGGGTTTACCGCCAATGAATGTGTGATTATAGAAGACAGTTACAACGGTATTAAAGCCGCTAAGGCTGCCGGTGTGTATTGCATTGCCTACGAAAGTGGTCACGGTTTAAAACAAGATACATCTGAAGCAGATACTTTTATAACTGACTTTAGACAATTGAGTTATGAGAAGATAAGAAAGGCCCCCCAGCCCCCAATGGGGGAGTAGTGGAGTTCCCCCTTGGGGGGTTATTGGGCCAGTCCTTCTTTATACACTTTTAGCGCACGTTCTCGCGCTTCTTTATGGTCTACTATAGGCTTGTAATCCATATCCTGAAACTCAGGCACCCATCTGCGGATATACTTAAAATCTTTATCGAATTTTTTAACCTGTTCTGTGGGGTTAAATACCCTAAAGTATGGGGCGGCATCTACACCGCTGCCTGCGGCCCACTGCCAGTTGCCTACATTGCTGGATTGTTCGTAATCAAAAAGTTTTTGTGCAAAATAGGCTTCCCCTTTACGCCAATTCAATAACAAATGCTTGCATAAAAAACTGGCAACTACTAACCTAACGCGGTTATGCATATAGCCTGTAGTATTAAGTTGCCTCATCCCGGCATCTACCATAGGGTAACCTGTTCTGCCTTCGCACCAGGCTTTAAAATCTTTTTCGTTATCGCGCCATTTTATGTTATCGTATTTAGGCCGAAATGCTTTGGTAACCGTTTGCGGATAATGCCATAATATCTGCATAAAAAATTCCCTCCAAATAAGTTCGTTTAAAAAAACTCCATTACTGCTATCTAAAGCTTTTTCAACTAGTTTGCGTATGCTAACCGCGCCAAAACGCAGATAGGGGCTAAGGAGTGATGTGCCGTCTATCGCCGGGAAATTTCGTGTGTCCTCATAATTATCTATAACATCGCCGGATACGTTATAGGGTGCAGGTTTAATACCCGACTCGACAAATCCGATGTCTTTTAAATCTAAATATGGATAGGAGTGCGTCGCAATTATATCAGTAGTTAGTTCTTTATCTTTCCTTATTATTTTTTCAGCCTTAAGCAGTTCTTTCCAGCGTTTGCTATATGGTGTATAAACCACATATGGTGTACCATCACCTTTTACAACTTCTTCCTTCTCGAATATTACCTGATCCTTAAAAGTTTTGAAATCAAGGCCATTAGCTTTAAGCAATTCGCTTATTACTTTATCACGCGTTTTGGCATAGGGCTCGTAATCATGGTTGGTGTAAACCGCGGTAATGGTGTTATCTGCAATTAATTTTTCCAACACTTTTTCAGGTGTATCATTAAAAACCGCAAGCGACCTGTCAAGCTTTTTCAACTCAGAATTGATACCATTAAGAAGTGTTGATATGAAAGTAACCCTATGATCATCTTTAGGTAACTCCTCTAAAATATTTTTATCAAATATAAATATAGGCAACACTATTTCGCCGGTAGCGATTGCCGCCTGCAGGCCCGTATTATCATCCAACCTTAAATCCCGCCTAAACCAAAATACAACCATTCCTTATACAGCTTTATATTCTCCAAACAACTCAACTAACTTTTTTTGGCGGTAGGCAAATATCTCGTCTAATTTTGGCTTAACCAAAAACGGATGCACCAGCCTGCCCAATATACCCATTGGTACTTTGTAATGTACAATATCCTCCATCTCTACACCACCGGGTATTTCTTTTAAAAAATGTTTATGATGCCAAAAGGCGTATGGGCCAAAACGCTGTTCATCTACAAAAAAATGCCTGTCGAGCACATGGCTAATTTCGGTAACCCACTGCAATTTTATGCCAAACAGCGGCGTTATGGTGTAAACAATTATCTGCCCCGCAAACATTTTACGGTCGTCGCCGGATAAGGTATTGAAGCCCATCGAATCTGGAGTAATAACGGATAGATTTTTTGGGTCACCCATAAAATCCCAGGCTTGATCCAGGGATATAGGTAGTTTCTGAAATTTATGTACAGTATATATCATTTGTAAGAAAATAGATGTGAAGTTAGTGAATGACAATGATAGTCAATTAGTACCTTGTATGAATTTCGGTTTTTTTTAACAAGCGTAAAAGGTTTAATCACTAATTTCGCAACTGCAAACATCAAAACAAATAATGTAATGAAAAAAATATTTTTTACCGCTGCCTTGGTATTAGGGTTAATGCTTAACGGTTCGGCTCAAATACAAACGCCGCAGGCCAGCCCTAAAGCTGTAATCGAACAAACTGTAGGACTTACAACTGTTAAAATTGATTATTCCCGCCCGAGCGCAAGAGGCAGGTCGGTTTATGGAGAGTTGGTTCCTTTCGGTAGGTTATGGAGAACGGGTGCTAATGCCAATACGATTATTACATTTAGCGATGATGTTATTATAGGTGGTAAGCCCGTAAAGGCAGGTCACTATGCATTATATTCTCAACCAAAGGCTGATAGCTGGGACGTAATTATATATGACGACACCAACAATTGGGGACTTCCTGAAAAATGGGATGAGAAAAAAGAGGTGGTAAGAACTACGGTTAAACCCGAATTTTTAAGCCGTAATGTAGAGTCGCTTACTATTGGTGTAAATGCGCTGGAAAATGATTATGGTTATCTTGAAATTGCCTGGGAAAAAACAATGGTTGCAGTTAAAATAGAAGTGCCTACTAAAGCTACTGCGCTTAAAAGTATTGAAGAAGCGATGTCTGGCCCAACAGCAGGTTCATACTTTGCTGCAGCACAGTACTACTACCAGTCTAACGCTGATTTAAACAAAGCTCTTACCTGGATTAATGCCGGGATTGCTAAAACACCTAAAGGCGAAGATGCTCCGTTTTACATGCTTAGGCAAAAATCGCTTATACAAGCTAAACTTGGCGACAAAAAAGGTGCGGTTGAAACTGCAAAGCTATCATTAGCAGGAGCTGAAAAAGCTAAGAATGCTGATTATGTTAAAATGAATAAAGACTCTATAAACGAGTGGAGTAAATAATATTTTCTACATTGTACAAAAGCTGCCCTAATAGGGCAGCTTTTTTTATATGCTGTAATCACTAACTTAAATGACCTCCTTATCAGGTAAGTTATTAGTGGCAAGTTGAATTATTGTGGAGAAAACAATTGTAAGTACAGCACCAATAATATTCAGCCAAAGAAAACTTACAGCATCAATAGCAAAAATATAAAATACACCCAGCTGGCTCACTAAGGCTCCCCAAAAAATGGCTTGTGCTTTTATACGTTTTATATAAAAGGCTACTAAAAATATACCTAATACTGTTCCGTAAAATATCGAACCGATAATGTTTACTAACTGTATTAAGTTTTCGAACATAGTACCAATACACGCGAAAAGTATTGCAATAATTCCCCAAAACAGCGTAAACATCTTGGTTGCATTTACAAAATGCTTTTCTGACTTCTCTCCTTTAACATGGCGTTTGTATAAATCGATAGCCGTAGTAGATGCCAGCGCGTTAAGCCCGGAAGCCGAAGATGACATTGCTGCAGATATAATTACAGCTAACAGTAGCCCAATCATTCCGCGGGGTAAAAAGTTTAAGATAAAGTAAAGAAATACGTAATCTTTATCATTAGTCTCCGCATTTTTATCCGCTTGCGTAATAAGTTCTTTAGCCTGTTCACGTAAGTCTTTTTCACGGTTATTAAGCGCAATCACGCGGTTGTGCAGCTCTTTGTTATCGTAGTCCTGATTAAGCTGGTTTACATATAACATGCTGATTTCCTTTTTGTCTTCGGCTAAAACATTTAACTGTTTTTCGAGTCCGTCGTATTCAACTTTGTATCTAGAACCGTTAATAATTTGAGTATTGTTAGGATTAAAATGCAGCGGCGCAGTATGAAACTGAAAAAACACAAATACCATAACACCTATAAGCAATATGAAAAACTGCATAGGTACTTTTAAAAGACCATTCATTATTAAGCCCATCTGGCTTTCACGAATTGATTTACCTGATAGATAACGTTGCACCTGGCTTTGGTCGGTACCAAAGTAGGATAGTGCCAGAAAAAATCCACCAGCAAGTCCGCTCCAAATTGTGTAACGTTTTTCAGGATCAAGTGAAAACTCTAACACGTTAAGCTTGTCGTTTGCACCTGCAATATGCAGGGCGTTACTAAAACTTAGTTCTTCAGGTAAGTAGCTCAATATAATAAAGAATGTAGCGATCATACCGCCCATTATAATAAACATCTGCTGCTTATGGGTAACATTTACCGCCCGTGTGCCACCTGTAACGGTATAAATTATTACCATGACGCCTATAACAAGGTTCATAATATTTAAATTCCAGCCCAGTAAAGATGATAATATTATAGCAGGTGCATATATAGTCAAACCCGTACCTAAACCGCGCTGAATTAAAAAGAGTATGGACGCAAGGGAGCGCGTTTTAACATCGAAACGCTGCTCCAAAAATTCGTAAGCAGTGTAAACTTTGAGCCTGTGATAAATTGGGATAAACGTAATACAGATAACAACCATAGCCAGCGGCAGGCCAAAATAAAATTGAACAAAGCCCATACCATCATGATAGGCTTGCCCGGGAGTAGAAAGAAACGTAATGGCACTGGCTTGGGTAGCCATAACCGAAAGCCCCACGGTGTACCACGGAGTTTCATGACTGCCCAAAATGTACTCCTCTACATTTTTACTTCCGCGCGTTTTAAGCGACCCATAAGCCACAATAAAAAGCAGCGTGCATGATAGTATTATCCAGTCCAGTAACTGCATGCTAAGAGTATATTTGCATTAAAAAATAAAACAGAACAATGTACACTATGTTTAGCAGTAGTACGAGTGAATAGTTTTTTTTCCAGGTTTTGTTATTCTTCATCTATAGTATTCTGTCTTAATAAGACTATTAAAAACTTAATTTGTTACAGCAGGACACATCCTCAGTTTATTTGTTTTTTTAGATCTGACGATAATCAAATAAACTACTGACCAATTGCTATCATATTAGCCATTAGCCTATAAGCGCCCGAAACACCTTCAGGCAGTTCTCTAAAAAAGCTAAGTCCGGTGTAAATATAATGTCCTTTACCATATTTTGCTACAAGCAATGCGCCCTTTAAAGGCTCTTCACCTTTATCATGCGACGAAAAAACCGGTACAAATTCAGGCGCCCACTCATCCGGATAATTAAGTCCCTGTTCCTGAACCCAGCCCTTAAAATCGTTGGACGTTATCTTATTAGGATAATTTAATATGCGATTGGTTGCGTCCAGAAATGTAATTTTAGCATTTTCGTCCGTCACCCTTTTAGATGATATATGTAACGGATAGGGTGCTATATTTTTTACAGTAAGTTTGCCCATGGTGTTGTATTGCACTATCATAGTACCGCCGTTATTTACATAATCGAGTAAAATTTGCTGTTTAAACGCCAAATCTTCTAACACATTGTACGCACGGATACCCATTATTACAGCATCAAAATTTTTCAGTTTCTCTGAATCAATATCTTTTGTATTTAGCAAAGTAACATCATATCCCATTTGCTTAAGGCTTTCCGGGAGATTATCTCCGGCACCCATTACATAGGCTACATTCCTACCTTTTATTTTTAAATCAACTTTAGCAAATTTGGCTGTTGATGGCAACAAAACTTGTTGTGCAGCAATGTGCGGATAAGCAATAATGGTTTGCTCACGATCAAAGTCTTCGCCATCAATAGTAGCAATGCTCTTACCGATTGCCTCGGTAGGTGTTGATGGCGGACTTACCTGAAAATTTACCACTGTCTCACTACCTTTGATCGCTAACTTAAACGGAACACTTGCAGGCGAAACATTCCAGCCTTGCGGCAGCTCGAACCTAAGATTGCCTTTTGCATTATCTTTCCCTGATTTTATTTTGATACTTACTGTTTGCGTATCGCCATTAGTAAACAATTGTACTTTATTTAATATCCGGGTAGTAACAGCGGGAATAATATCCAACGGCTGATAAACTTCGCCCTGTACCGGGTCATTATATTTATAAGTAATCATGCGTTCAAAGGGAATTTGAATACCATTAATTACAACATTAAAATTGATAGCAACTTCCCTAATTATATCCGCTTTACCAATTTTATGCAGGTCGTTTACCTTGTACATGCCTGATGTACCTTTTTCATTTAGCCAATAAGGAGAAGTGTATGGCTCATTTTTAGGCAGCTGCACGTCAATTGTATTTCCTTGGACTGCATTATTTTTTAACGATAAGTTTTGCGTTTGTGTTGTATTTTGAGGTAGTGCAGAAAGCGACTGCAATGCCATTGGCACATCACTACGGTTGATCGCTTCCCAACGTACTTTTAGGGTACCACCGGGTGTGATAGATTGTTGTTCAGCAACAGCTTCTAAATATAGCCCACTGCATTCTGCAATAATATCCTTTATTTCGCTGCCTTTAATTTTCTTCCAGTAATCATCGTCTATTTTTTCAATTTGTGTGTAAACCTTCACCAGGTCAGGTACCGACGCCGATGGATTTTTAAAATCGAAACTTTTAATGATAACGGCGAGTGCATTGCCAATAGCTTTACCACCTTTTACCCGGTTCCATGTAGTATCGATTCCTTCAAATAAATTTTGCTTATTGCTTAACTTGTCACCATTTACAAGTTCAAGATATTCCATATCATCACCACGCTCGCCCGTCGACCCAAAACCTTGAGACTTGTGCCTGCTGCGACTAAGGGCTGCGATTTCCTGATTCGATTTCCCCAGCAGCGGATAGTACTTACCGGTTTCCAGATTTACATAATTTGATTTATCAACCTTTTCGAATTTGTCTTTTCCTCCAAAAAACCACCATGATACATTAAATAATACACGTTTAGGCTGCCAAGTTTTAATAAAAGCAAGTTGGGCGGGTTCATATTTTGCATCGTTTGATAAAGAATAGGCTTCTTGCGTTAGCATGGCCGACGTGGTGTGATGACCATGCGTACTGCCGGGCGAACGGTGGTCGAACCGTGTAATAATTACATCGGGCCTAAAATTGCGTATTACCCAAACCATGTCTTCCAGCACTTCTTTTTTATCCCATATTTGTAAGGTTTCATCAGGCATTTTCGAAAATCCAAAATCATTGGCGCGGCTAAAAAATTGTTCGCCGCCATCAATTTTTCGGGCTTCAATAAGTTCCTGTGTACGGATAACCCCAAGCAGTTCCCTTAATTCCAAACCTATAAGATTTTGGCCACCATCACCACGAGTTAGCGACAAATAGCCGGTACGTGCCATAGTATTGTTAGCAAGAAATGAAATTAATCGGTTATTTTCATCATCAGGATGGGCAGCGATGTATAATGCCGACCCTAAAAAATTTAGTTTTTCCAGCTTATGGTAAATCTCTGCCGATGTTGGCTTTTCAGGCTGTGCATGGCAAAGCGTGTAGCAAAAAAGTAAAAAATATAAAATTTTGTTCTGCATTTGTAGCGAATGGTTTTTAGGCCGTTAATCGTAAAATTCTTTATCCTCCTGCCTTATAGGCACAATGCTTACACCTTTTTGAAGCAGTAAACTGTTAGGGTAGGTTATAAGTTCTCCGGCGCGGTTGCGGAGTATGGTATGAAATGCTTTAATATCTTCAATTTGTGCTTCAATCGGGAAATCTTTATCATGAACCCTAATCACGTCACCTATGCGAAATGGGAAGGTAAAAAACATGATTACACCTGAAGTAATATTACTGAGGATAGACCATTGTGCAAAAAAAGCAACACCTATTATTGTAAGGGTTGTACCTAAAAAGGTAAATATATCTCCCGATTTTATCCCCCAAACAGCAATAATCGCTATGCAAAAGATGCCAAACATTACAAAATCGATGTACTTTGTTATCAGGTTAGTGCGATGCTCTGAAAGGTGCGAAGATTTTGCGTACCGCTTTGTAAATTTTTTGATGATAATATTAAGCAGGACAAACACCAATAGTACAACACCGGTTCTAAGTAGCTCATGAGAGTATTCAAAGTTATCCATCTTAATTATAATTTAGGCCAATTACTTAAATATTGATAGACCTTGTCTACTGGTAGGCCAACCACATTAGCATACGACCCTTGTATTTTCGCAATAGCAACAAGACCTATCCACTCTTGTATACCGTACGACCCGGCTTTGTCATAAGGCTTGTAATTATCCAGGTAATATTTAATTTCTTCGTTAGATAGGGGGTTAAAGGTTACCTGTGTAGTCTCATTAAATACATGTGTCTTATTTAAACTTTTTATACAAACCGATGTTATCACTTCATGAGTTTTGCCCGATAGCGATTGCAGCATTTTAAAAGCGTCATCGTAATTTTTGGGTTTACCAAGTGCCCTGTTTTTATGCCACACAATGGTATCACTTGTTATTACAATTTCGTTATCTGCCATATCATCAAGCGCGTCGGCTTTTAGTATTGCCAGAAAGTTTGTTATCTCTGCACCCTGCAAATTATCAGGGTATATTTCTTCAACATCTTTAAGGCGGACTTCAAAATCTACATCAAGATCGCGTAAAAACTGCTGCCTGCGGGGTGACCCTGAGGCCAGTACCAGTTTATAATTTTTTAGTTTATCCCTTAACATTGTATTGAATATTAAAAGTTATGACTGCTATAGATAATGCGGTAAAAAACAATATTAATTTAAGTACTTTTTCCAGATGATCAAAATCTTTTTCGGTAGCGGCATTCCATATTCTTAAAAGAAAATAAATTAGTGGCGCTACGATAAATAGCAGGGTATAGCCCGCAGCATAAAGTAAATCTTTAAAGTATTCGTTCCCGTAAAAAAATAGCAACCCTAAAGGCAATAGTGAAAATACAAGTACAATTTTTAATGTTCGTGCTCTTCCTAATAGTATAGGCAGCGTATCGATACCGGCGTTATAATCAGCGTCAGTTCGCGCCAAATCATTTACTAATGTGTAGATTAGGCTTATGGCGAAAGTAAAGTAGGTGTAATCAAGCAGCAACCCAAATAAGGTTGCCAATAGTGGCTGGTTATAGGGGCTAAGCATTGGGTAAATATTAAATAACCCAACAGCAACAATAGGTAACGTCATTAAAAGGGCAACAACAATGTTACTTATCAATACCGTCTGTTTTAAACTGGTTGCGTAAATGTACATGGTGGCAGCTGCTACTACAAATACCGATACATACATGGGCTTACCGGTAAAATTAGCAATGTAATAACCTAAGCCAACACCAATAATTGTGAGTGCGATATAAATATTATAGCCTTTAGATTCGCTAACTTCAGTATTAGCTTCTTTGCCGCAGCCAAAAACATTGTTCATAAAAAAGCCACCTGCAGCTATAAAAACACAAGCCAATACAAATAGTGCATATTGCCAATGATTTAGTGCGGGAGTAAACCCTGCCTGACGGTCTAAAAACCCATATTTAAAAATAAACAGGCTTAGGGCAAGTAATAATAAATTAGTTAAACCGGTTAATTTTAATAATTTCATTAGTATATCTTTTATCTAAATCTCACGTTTAAAATCTTTTAATCATATCTTGCATTAAAGTGCTCCATCCATTTACCCTGCACCTTCATAACCTGCTCAATAACATCGCGCACGCTACCAGTGCCACCATTTTTATGAGATATATATTTACTTATCTCTTTAATCTCCGGTGCAGCGTCCTGCGGACAGGTAGGTAAGCCCACTAATTGCATAACATGATAGTCAGGAATATCATCGCCCATATACAACACCTGTTCCGGTTTTATATTGTAAATGTCAATAAATTCATCAAAAGTTTCAACCTTGTTAGGTACGCCCAGATAGATATCCGTAATGCCCAGGTTACGCAGGCGAATGCGCACACCCTCGTTAAGCCCACCTGAAATAATACAGACAGTGTAACCATTTTCAACAGCTGCTTTCATAGCATAACCGTCGCGAATGTTCATGTTTCGCAACATTTCGCCGTTAGGTGCAATATGTATTGTTCCATCAGTTAATACACCATCCACATCAAAAATAAAGGTGGTAATATCATTCATTATTTCTTTATAGCTTTTACTCATTTGCTTGTTGTATCGATTGTGTTAAAAGTGTGTAAACCTCTTTCTTATTCTCGTCCTGTAAAAAATTGAGGTGTCTTTGCAATGTGTTAACATCATTACGTACCGCCGGCCCGGTTTGTGCGTTTAACGGAGGCAATGTTTTTATCTTATCTGCCGTTTCGTTAATCAGCGGTTTAAGTATATCAAATGGAATGTTATTTTCATCGCAAATCTGGCTGCCAAGTGTATACATGTGGTTAGCAAAGTTACTCACAAAAACGGCGGCTACGTGCAACGATTGCCTTTGCTTTGAATTAATACTATATACGCTGCGCGAAAGCGAAAATGCTAAGGTTTCGATCGTTGTGAAATCTTCCTCAAGCTCTGTTTCCAAACAAAAAGGTATAATTGTAAAATCAACTTCCTTATTTTTTGAAAAAGTTTGCAACGGGTAAAATACTCCGCGGCGGTTCTTATCATCCAACTGGCCTATTCCCACACTCCCAGAGGTATGCACTACCAATTTGTTAAAAAACGGTAATTGCGAAGATATATCTCCAATAGCATCATCTGATACCGAAATTATATAAACATCGGCATCCACTAGATTGGTAAGACTATCTGTTATTTTTTCAGAAGGAAGTAGGTGAGCCAGTTGCTTCGGTCTGCGGGCATACACCTGAACCAAATTAACAGCAGGGGCAGCTGTAAACGCCTTTATAAGGTGTTGTGCCACATTGCCCGAACCTATTACCACTACCTGTATCATGGTGCTAAATTATAAAAATAAAACCGTGTATAAAAATTGACCCTCCTGCTAGTGCTATAAACAAAAAGGATGGCTTTTAAACCATCCTTTTGTTTGATGGGCTATTTAACCCATGAATTATCGTTATTATTAATATCAGGCACAAAACGTCCCGGGTCGATATCAATGGCTTTAAGCTTTTTATCGGTTTTAAGCAGGTAGTCCCACTCGTTGCCACGCTGCCAAACTTCAACCGGAAGGGTTTTTGTTTCGCTGCTGTTATCATCAAACGTAACTTTAAACACCACCGGTGCAGGCATATCACCTTTGTTAGTAAAAGTAATTATTGCAGTACCTTTATTTTCTACCACTTTGCTAATACCTAAGTCAATATTAGCATTGCTATTAAACCAGCCTTTCCAAAACCAGTTAAGGTTTTCACCTGATCCGTTATCCATCGCGTTAAAAAAGTCGGTTGGTTGCGGGTGTTTGTAAGCCCATGCTTTTATGTAAGCTTTAAAAGCATTATCAAAACGCTCATGACCAAGTACATATTCCCGTAGCATAATCAACCCGGTTGCAGGTTTGTAGTAGGCTGTGTAACCCAAGTTCATAGGCCTTGCTACATCTGCATAGGTTGCAATACTTTCCCTGAATTTAGATTTTAACCACGGTACCCTGTTACGGCTCTTCGCAATATCACTTGGGTACTCGTTATTATTAAACGCAGAGGCACTGTAGTAATTTATAAATGTATTGAATCCTTCGTCCATCCAAGGGTAGCGGCGCTCATTAGATCCTACAATCATAGGAAACCAGTTATGGCCAAATTCATGGTCGGTTACATCCCAAAGATCGGCTCCCGCACTGCTGCCTGAACAAAAAGAAACTCCAGGATATTCCATACCGCCAGCGTTAGAAGCCACGTTTACCGCATTAGGGTAAGGGTATTCAAACCACATTTTAGAATAATGTTCAATAGATGCCTTTGTGTACTCCGTAGATCGTGTCCAGGCATCTTCACCATCGCTTTCAGCCGTGTAGACCGATTGTGCCATGGCTTTCTTGCCACTCGGAAGGTTTATTTTTGCAGCATCCCAAATTAATCCCTTACCAGTAGCAAAAGCCACGTCTCGGGTATTCTTCATTTTAAAATGCCAGGTCACTTTTCCGTTTTTTACCGGTCTTGTTGCAGAAGCATTACCGGCTTCGGCAGGTGTAATAAGGTAAACGGTTTTATCACTTTTTGAAGCTTGCTCCCAACGTTTAAGCTGAGCCGATGTTAATACTTGTTTAGCATTAACCAATTCACCAGATCCTACAACAATATGCTCATAGGGCACGGTAATTTTATAATCAAAGTCGCCATATTCTACATAAAACTCTCCTGCACCCAAATATGGGTCGGTGTTCCAGCCAACAATATCGTCATAAACCGCAACACGCGGATACCATTGTGCGATAGAGTAGGTAGTACCTTTAGCAGATTCTAACTGCCCCATGCGATCCATGCCTGACGCAGGTATTTTAAACTCGAAGTTCATACTAATAGTCGCTTTACCGCCTTTTGATTTTAAAGGTTCGGTAAAAAACACCTGCATACGCGTGTCATTAATCAAGTATTTAGATAATGCATCGCCTTTAGTTTTCGCGCTAAGGTTGCGTATTGTTATGCCGCCATCAGTATCGCCGGAATAGCGGTTACCTTCAATAGGAGTAGTAAGCGTTCCGCGGGAATCTTCAGTAAAACGGTTTTGCTCTAGATACATCCATATGTAATTAAGGTCCTGCGGACTGTTATTTACATAGGTCATGGTAGCTTACCTTTTAGCATGTTGGTTTTATCATCCAACTCTGCTTCTATCGCATAATTAGCACTGTTCTGAAAGTATTGCGGACCGGGAACCCCTGATGCTGCCCTGTACACATTACCCCTTCGGTATGCTACTTCATCAAACTTACCCTGATTGTTGGGTAGTACTTCTTGGGCAATAGCACTTAAGCTTACTAAGCCGGTTAATAGTAATATCGATTTTATTTTCATATTATAAATTTGAAAGGCATTGAATGGTTTTCATAAATTTATCAGCTTGGGCATCATTAAATGTAAAAACAGAAAGGTTTTTTTTAATCGCCCCGTTTTCAGTATCAGTGTACTCTATAGTTACTTTTTTAATTTTCTTTAATTTTAAAAGTTCCAGATCTTTTACGTTACCCAAGTTCTCTCCTAAAAAACAGGCGAATCTTCCATTGCAATTTAGATCTGTTGGGTTTACTAAAGTAGTTTTTGTTCCATCTCCAAACTCAACAATCATTGGTGCGTTTTTATTTACACATAAAACCGCTTTACTTAAGTTTGTGAAATTTAAAATTACAGCTTCTGTACCTTTTATAAGGGCAATATCAATTCCTGTTACACCATTATCAGTAGAAATTTTTATATTTTCTTTCGCAGATGTCATTACTTTGCCTCCTGTGTAGGTTTTAGTTTCAAGTAGTTGAGAGCAATCATTATACGTCCAGGTGCCGTTTTGATGTAACAGTACCTTTACTCCACTTTTGGTAGTAGCCTCTGTCTGGGAATATACTGTAAATGCTGTTAGGAAAAATCCGGCAGCAAATAAAATTTTTTTCATTGGTTGGTTTTAAATGTATAAAAACCACAAATATAAATTTAGTTTGATTAAATGTACAAAATCGTTAGCTTTTTTTAAATGGAGAAAATAATGACCAATTGTTTTCATCATAATTTAAGGCGTGTGTTTATGCGTATTATCTAATTTTACCATTTATAATGCAACTAAAACTGAAGTTTTAAGTACTTTTGCAGCAACTTTTAAAGAACCTTTTCCGTACAAACATGGATAAAATAATTTCATTCTTTTCCTCAACCCGTTTAATGGCCGTTCTGTTTATAGTATTTGCAGTAGCCATGGGTATAGGCACATTTATTGAAGATGCATATAACACAGAAACTGCCCGCGTTTACATATATAACGCAAAGTGGTTTGAGGCTATAATGCTGTTATTTGTAGTTAACTTTTTTGGTAATTTTAAACGCTACCAGCTTCATAAAAAAGAGAAATGGGCAACGCTTTTGCTACACGTTTCGTTTATACTTATAATAATAGGCGCTTTCGTTACCCGATATATTAGTTTTGAGGGTATGATGCCTATTCGTGAAGGTGCCACCGAAGCACGATTTTACTCTGATAAAGCATATCTAAGCGTTTGGGTAGATGGCGAATATCAAGGTGATACCCGCCGCCGTACTTTCGAGAAGCCATTGCTTTTTACATCTGCTGAAATTCCGTTTTTCGCAAGCAACTATTTTTTGATGAAAGAAGAGTTTAATAAAACTCCTTTCGAAATTGAATACAAAGACTTTAAGCTTGGCGCTAAGGAAACTATAAAGGAAGATCCTAACGGGGTGCAATACCTTAAACTGGTAGAGCAGGGTGCAGGTGTACGCCACGACCATTATCTTAAAGAAGGCGAAGTACAAAACATTAATAACATACTTTTTGCTTTTAATAAGCCTACAGATGGCGCGGTTAACATTAATAAAAACGGAGAGGATTACACCGTTAAAACGCCGTTTGATGGTACATTTATGCGTATGGCCGACCGTATGCAGGGCGGTGTAATTAAAGATAGTGCGCAACCTTTAATGTTTCGTTCTCTATACAACCTTTCGGGAGCTATGTTTGTAATTCCTGATCATGCTATTAAAGGGAGTGTAGCTTACGAGGGAAGCAAAGATTTTAAAACGAAAGATGATGCAGCGCTTACTGTAGTTGTAAAATCTGAAGGGCAGGAAAAAGAAGTTACGTTACTTGGTGGTACAAAAAAAGTAGGGGTACCGGTATCATTCAAACTTGGTAAATTAGAATATACGATGATGTATGGTAGTAAAACGTACGACCTTCCTTTTTCTATAAAATTAAATGACTTTATAGCCGATAAGTATCCGGGTACTGAGGCAAGTTATTCGTCTTTCGAAAGTAAAATTACGCTTGATGATAAAGAGCAAAACAAAAAGTTTGATGCCCGTATATACATGAATAATGTTTTAGATTACAGGGGTTATCGTTTCTTCCAGTCAGGCTTCGACCCGGATGAGTTGGGAACAAATCTTTCTGTTAGCCACGATTTTTGGGGCACCTGGATATCTTACGCGGGTTACTTTTTACTATACATAGGTTTAATGGCAATATTATTTGATAAAAACACACGCTTTAACGACCTTAAAGTTAAGCTTGATAAAGTAAAAGCTAAAAAGGCTGCACTAACAACTGTACTGCTGCTATTTGTTAGCCTTAGTGGATATTCTCAAACTCATGACCACGACCATGACCATGATCATGATCACACCGGTAATAATCATGAAACTGAACAAGAGGAGCATACGCATGAGCATACTATGATGCGCACAAAGCCTACGGATAAACAATTGGATTCCATCTTTAATAAATATAAAGTTAGCGCAGAGCATGCTGCAAAATTTGGGACTGTAATTATTCAGGATTTTGGCGGAAGGATGAAACCTGCCAATACTTTTGCATCAGAATTGCTTCGTAAAGTAAGTAAAAGTGATACTTATAAAGGTATGAATGCCGATCAGGCTTTTTTATCCATGGCTTTAATGGACAGGCTTTGGTATGATGTGCCTATTATTTATCTTGATAGGGGTAACGACAGTATCAGAAAAATTGCAGGTATAGATAAAACAGTTCAGTATGCGGCAATGTCTGATTTTTTTGATGACATGGGTAACTACAAATTAGGTAAATACCTAACAGAAGCCAACCAGGCACGTGAGCAAAATAAGTTTCAGAAAGATTTTGTTGCTTTAGATAAACGCATTAATTTGCTTAACTGGGCAATATCAGGTCAGATTTTAAAAGTGCTGCCGGTACCGGGAGACAAATCGAACAAATGGATGTCGTACCCGGAAGTTGCCGAAGGCCGCGTTAAGGGGCTGGATACACTTAAAAATATAATTCCATTCTATTTTCAGGTATTAGGCGAGGCAACTATAAGCCACGACTATAAAATGGCCAACAGTGTTTTAGAGCGTCTTAAAGAAGTTCAGAAAAAATACGGCGCTGCCGTAATGCCTTCAGATGATAAAATTAAGGCTGAAATACTATACAATAAATACGACATCTTTAAAAAACTCTACTCGTATTACGCACTGGCAGGAGTATTCATGTTCTTGTTTGCAATTATTAAAGTATTTAATGCGCGAAAGGGCATCCGCGTAAGCGTTAAGGTTTTTCATGGGGTAATCTGGTTTTTATTTGGGCTGCACACGCTTGGGCTTATTGTACGTTGGTATGTATCTGGCCATGCACCATGGAGTAACGCCTATGAATCGATTATATATGTTGCCTGGGCAACGATGTTCTTTGGACTAGCTTTCGGCCGAAAATCAGAACTTACGGTGGCATCTACCGCATTTGTGGCCGCTATTGTGCTTTGGGTGGCACATGGCAACTGGACCGATCCTGATATAGCTAACTTACAGCCGGTGCTAAACTCGTACTGGTTAATGATTCACGTTGCGGTAATCGTGGCTAGTTATGGACCATTTACTTTAGGTATGATACTGGGCGTTGTAGCATTATTTTTAATGGTATTTACTAATAAAAACAATAAGTATAAAATTGACCTAACTGTTAAAGAGCTTACTTACATCAATGAGATGGCTTTAACTGTAGGTTTAGTAATGCTAAGTATTGGTAACTTTTTAGGAGGCCAATGGGCTAACGAAAGCTGGGGTCGTTACTGGGGTTGGGATCCTAAGGAAACCTGGGCATTGATTAGTATAATGGTATATGCATTTGTAATACACATGCGATTTGTACCATCATTAAGAGGTACCTGGATATACAACTTCTTTAGTATACTCGCTTATTTCTCTATTTTAATGACATATTTTGGTGTGAATTTCTATCTAACAGGTCTTCATAGTTATGCTAGTGGAGAGCGCCGTACACCTAATCAGTTTTACTATATGGCACTTGCAGCATGTATATTAGCAGGCTTTGCATATATCAAATACAGGAAACATCTAAAAAAGTAAATTTTTCGTACATTTATATAAAAACATATCACATGAAAAATGTAGCAATGCTTGCTTTAGGGGTAGCTTTATTATTCAGCTGCCAAAATCAGGCGCAGACGGCTAAACCTGTTAATGCAGCTAAAACAAAACCAATGGCAAAAGAAACAATATATCAGTTTAAGGTAGAAGACTTATCGGGCAATCAGTTTGATTTTGCCTCACTTAAAGGCAAAAAAGTTATTGTGGTAAATACCGCATCTAAATGTGGTTTAACTCCGCAATATAAAGATCTTGAAGCTCTTTACAAAGAGTACAAAGATACCGGCTTGGTTATAGTTGGTTTCCCTGCGAACAACTTTGCAGGTCAGGAGCCGGGTACTAGTGAAGAAATCGCATCTTTTTGCCAGCAAAATTACGGTGTTAGTTTCCCCATGATGGATAAGGTATCGGTTAAAGGAAGCGATATGGCACCTATATATAAATTTCTGACTGAAAAAAGCAAAAATGGATTACAGGACAGCGATGTTGAATGGAATTTCCAAAAATACCTGATTAACGAAAAAGGCGAACTTGTAAAAGTAGTTAGTCCAAAAACGTTACCTACAGATCCTGAAATTGTAAACTGGATTAAAGCTAAAGCATAAATCAGTCTAAACACTTGTATACCAAACCTACTGGGGCTGCATAGCTTTAGTAGGTTTGTTTTTTATGTGAAAATGCTATTGGCTTATAGAGCTATGAAACTTTTGAAAGTATATTAACTAAGCTTTATAACAGGAAATATAGGGCAACTTTGTAACTTTGTGTTTCTATAATTCACAAAATGATCTATCCAAAAATACCCTTAGCTCAAAGCATTATACAAATATGCCTCACTAAAGGAATTACCAATATAGTTATCTCTCCCGGATCGCGTAATGCACCCCTTACCATTGGCTTCGCCAATAATCCCGAATTTAACTGCTATAGCATTGCCGATGAACGTTGTGCTGCCTTTTTCGCTACAGGGATGGCACAGCAATTACAACAGCCTGTTGCTATTGTTTGCACATCAGGTTCAGCATTACTAAATTATTATCCAGCTATCGCCGAAGCATTTTACAGCCAGATTCCGCTTATTATCATTTCTGCCGACAGGCCACATGATAAAATTGATATAGGCGATGGGCAAACCATCCGCCAGGAAAATGTATATGCAAACCATATATTGTATAGCGCTAATTTATTGGAGGAAGCTTCAGACGAGAATGATGCTAAAATAAATGAGGCTATTGCTATTGCAAAAATTCAGAAAGGACCGATACATATTAACGCCCCGTTTGAAGAGCCTTTGTATGAAACGATGACAGAGCCATCAGTAAATGTACAAGTACAGTATTATAATACAGAAGACAGGCCGTTTACAGATGATTTAAGTGAATATACAGCTAAGTGGAATGTCGCTAAAAAGAAACTGATAATGGTAGGGGTAAACTATCCTAACGCAATAGATGCCGAGATTATTAATATGCTGGCAGAAGATCCGTCGGTAGTGGTAATGACAGAGACTACGTCTAACCTGCATCACGATAGTTTTTTAAATAATATAGATACTATCATTACCCCGTTTACACAAGAAGATTTTGAAGACTGGCGTCCGGATATATTGGTAACTTTTGGCGGTATGGTAGTTTCTAAAAGGGTAAAAGCATTTTTACGTAATTACAAAGCGCAGGAGCATTGGCATATAGATACATTAAGGGCTTATGATACTTTTGCCGCTCTTACTAAACATTTTGTGGTAGACCCTAATACTTTTTTAAAAGAGTTTTTACCGAAAACAAAACAGGTAGAAAGCAACTACAGCCAAATGGCGCAAGAGCTCAAAGAGTTTAGGAAAATTAAGCACGATGAGTATTTAGAAACCATACCATTCTCTGATTTTAAAGCATTCGAAATTATATTACCTGCATTGCCTAAGGGTTCGCAATTGCAGATAAGTAATAGTTCGGCTATACGTTATGCGCAGTTGTTTGACATTAAACCAGAAATGGAAGTGTTTTGCAACCGTGGTACCAGTGGTATAGACGGCTGTACATCTACAGCAATTGGCGCTGCAGTAGGCAGTGGTAAAGAAACAGTGTTAATTACCGGCGATGTTAGCTTTTTATACGATAGCAACGCATTATGGAACAATTACATTCCAAAAGATTTTAAGATTATAGTTATAAATAATGGAGGTGGAGGGATTTTCAGGATATTGCCCGGACATGCAGAAACACCTGTGTTTAATACCTATTTTGAAACAAGCCATCAATTAACGGCAGAGCATCTGGCTAAAATGTACGGGTTGAGCTATCATACCGCAAGTAATGAGACTGAGCTGCGAATGCAGCTAGATGCCATTGAGCAGGAAAAAACTAAACCACAGTTACTGGAGGTATTTACCCCAATGCTGGAAAACGATAAAATATTGCTACGATATTTTAAGGAGTTGGTTTAAATAAATAGGGCGCTAAGAATTTCTCAGCGCCGTTTTTTAATTATTTTATTTTATTCTCATCAAAATAAAGCAAACGTATCGATTCGAAATAATCATTACCAAAAGCTATAGCGCGAATTTCATCAAGGTCAAATTCAAAATCATAATCAACTTCAATCTTTCCGTCAGAATACACAAAGTCAATTACAAACAAGTTTTTCTCTACACGGTTTACTTGACCGAAAAACACGGCATTATCATCATCCATCTGGAAAGAGAATAATCCAAATTTTTCTTCGCTCCATTTTAATAAGCCAACGGTATCGGCAAACTCAAAACCTTCGGGCATTTCGATAGCAACACCTTTAAGTTTGGTAACACGCTCAATACGTTTTTCGTCTTTACCGCTGCTGCGTTTGGCTACATATTTTTTATTGTACAGGCTGTAACCATCAATAACAAAGTCAACCGGGATGTGTTTTACAAGCAACCAGTCGTTATTTTCGGCTACAATAATTCCTGTTTGTTGGTCTTCCCAACCATCAATTTCAAAAAATTCAACGTTAATTTTCATATAAAGTAGTATGTGGGTTCAAAAGTAATTTTTATTCGGCTTTGTAACTAATATTTTACTGTTTCAATTCTTCGTACCTTTGCAGCTTCAATACTGCAAGAATGATCGAATTAGGAAAATACAATACCCTTAAAATAGCAAGGGATACACAGGTGGGGCTTTATTTAACCGATGGCAAAGACGATGTTTTGCTGCCTAATAAATACGTGCCGCGTGAATTTGAGATAGATGACGAACTTACTGTTTTTGTGTATCTTGACCAGGAAGAACGACCTGTGGCAACAACTTTAGAGCCCTACATTTATTTAAATGAGTTTGCGCTGCTTAGGGTAAACTATATTAACAAGTTTGGTGCTTTTATGAATTGGGGCCTTGAGAAAGATTTATTCGTTCCTTTTAGGGAACAAGCGCGCCCAATGGAAGCTACTAAACGTTACCTTATACATATGTTTCTGGATGAAAAATCGAACCGTTTGGTTGGGTCGAGTAAGCTAAACCAATTTTTAAGCAACGAAGAGCTGACTGTGGAAGTAGGCGAGGAGGTCGACCTTATAGTATCGCACATTACAGAGCTGGGCATTAACGTTATTATAAATGAGAAGCACAAGGGGCTATTGTATAAAAATGAGGTGTACGATGATTTACGTACGGGCGACCGAATAACTGGGTTTATTAAAACTATTCGTCCTGATAATAAAATTGACGTTACCATACAAAAAACCGGTTTTGATGGTATCGAACCAAATGCTGAAAAGATATTAGACGAGCTAAGGGCAAGCCGTGGTTTTTTACGCCTTAATGATGACAGCCACCCTGAGGATATTAAAACGGTGCTGAAAATGAGCAAGAAAACGTTTAAAAAAGCTATTGGTACTTTGTACAGGCAAAAGCTAATTGAAATTAAGGAAGACGGAATATATTTAGTGAAAGAGTAAAAGTAATGCGAAAATTTGGCTACCTTATTTACATTATAATTAAAGTTGCCGATATTTGTAGTCCTTAAAACCAATTGATATGATGAACAAAAATACTGTATTGGGCTGGGCTACCTTTATAATGATACTAATGGGCCTTTTACTTATAAGCTTAGGTGCCTTTAAGTATAACGAGGTGGCAGGCTATGGCTTTGCAGCCGTAGGCATTGGCTTTTTTGCTATTGCATGGGTATTTAATGCGCTAAAAGGGAGGGTTTAATTCCAATATTAATAAACTAAGAAAAAAAATAAACATATATGTCAGTAGACGATAAGAAAGTAATATTCTCGATGTCGAAACTGGGTAAAACCTACCCAGGCGCAAACAAACCGGTACTTAAAGATATTTATCTAAGCTTTTTTTACGGAGCTAAAATTGGTATTTTGGGTCTTAACGGATCGGGTAAATCATCATTATTAAAAATTATAGCAGGCCAGGATAAAAACTACCAGGGCGATGTAGTTTTCGCGCCGGGCTATACAGTTGGTTACCTTGAGCAGGAACCGCAACTTGACGAAACTAAAACCGTTATTGAAGTTGTTAAAGAAGGTGTTGCTGAAACAGTCGCCCTGCTTGACGAATTCAACAAAATAAACGATAGTTTTGGCGATCCTGAAGTATACGAGAACGCTGAGAAAATGGAGAAACTGATGGACCGTCAGGCAATTCTTCAGGATCAGATTGATGCTTCGGGTGCGTGGGAGCTGGATACAAAGTTGGAGATTGCAATGGATGCCTTGCGTACTGCTGAACCTGATACCCCTATTAGTGTACTATCTGGAGGTGAGAGAAGACGTGTAGCTTTATGCCGCCTGCTTTTACAACAGCCGGATGTATTGTTATTAGATGAGCCTACCAACCACTTGGATGCGGAAAGTGTTTTATGGTTAGAACAGCACTTACAACATTATGCAGGTACTGTTATTGCCGTAACACACGACCGTTACTTTTTAGATAACGTTGCTGGTTGGATTCTGGAGTTAGACAGGGGAGAAGGTATTCCTTGGAAAGGGAATTACTCGTCTTGGCTAGACCAGAAAGCAAAACGTATGGAGATGGAAGAGAAAACTGCATCTAAACGCCGTAAAACATTAGAGCGTGAGCTTGACTGGGTAAGGCAGGGTGCCAAGGGCCGACAAACCAAACAAAAAGCGCGTTTGCAAAACTATGACAAGTTGCTTAACGAAGACCAGAAGGAACTTGATGAAAAACTAGAGATATATATACCTAACGGACCACGTTTAGGTACTAATGTGATTGAAGCTAAGGGAGTTGCTAAGGCTTTTGGCGATAAATTACTGTACGATAATTTAAATTTCACTTTGCCGCAAGCTGGTATTGTTGGTATTATAGGCCCCAATGGTGCAGGTAAAACCACAATATTTAAAATGATAATGAATGAGCAAACCCCTGATGGTGGCGAGTTTACTGTGGGTGACACAGTTAAAATTGCTTATGTAGACCAGAGCCACTCTAACATTAATCCGGAAAAATCGATTTGGGAAAATTTCTGCGATGGCCAGGAGCTTATTATGATGGGCGGAAGGCAGGTTAATTCCCGTGCTTATTTAAGCCGATTTAACTTTGGCGGAAGCGATCAGAATAAAAAGGTAAGTACACTTTCAGGTGGTGAGCGTAACAGGCTGCACCTTGCTATGACACTTAAAGAAGAAGGTAATGTATTGTTATTGGATGAGCCTACCAACGACCTTGATATTAACACACTACGCGCACTAGAGGAAGGCCTTGATAACTTCGCTGGCTGCGCGGTTGTAATATCTCACGACAGATGGTTTTTAGATAGAGTTTGCACGCACATACTTGCTTTTGAAAGTAACTCTGAAGTTTACTTTTTTGAAGGCAGCTTCTCTGAGTACGAAGAGAACCGTAAAAAACGTCTTGGAGGAGATATAACTCCTAAACGTATTAAATACAAAAAACTGATACGTAACTAATATCACGGTTTTAGATAAAAAAGCCTTGCTGAAGAGCAGGGCTTTTTTATTGCCTGCCGTATAAAAAAAATGCTTCACGATTACCGTGAAGCATTTTTTACAATAGTATTGTTTTATTTAGAATTTGTAACGTATACCTAAAGCGATATCCGGTCCAAAATTGTCTCCTCTGTAGTCATCACTAAAATAAATCTCAGGTCTAAAATCTAATGAAAGTTGTAGTGGAATGTCAAAGTTATACTCGATACCAAGATCACCAGCTACAAATAAAAATGTTCCATCATCTTCAAAACGGTCATTTCCAGGTCCTGGGCCATCATAATCGTAGCTCCAAGATCCGATACCACCACCTAAACCGGCATACCAGTTAAAGCCACCTTCAATATTCCATACCCATTGGTATAAAGCAGCAAGCTTGAATGCATCATAATTGTTAGAGTTTCTAAAACCTAAGTCTAGCTCTAACCTGTTGCTGTTAGATAATGTTCTTTGGTAAGAAATCTCTCCACCAAAACCGTCATTATCACCAAGTCGTAAACCTAATGCATTTCTGTCCTGTGCCTGCGCGCTAAATGCTAACCCTACTAGCAAAAAGGCAGATAAAAGTAGTTTTTTCATAATGTTTTAATTAGATTGTTTTATACCCTAGCAAAAATAACATCTACATTTTTGTAGGAATATCATTATGTTAAAGTTTTAACAGTTATCATTATGTTAAAATATTTAAGACTTTATCAAGCTGTTTCTAATTGATTGGTTAACAATATGATGCCTATTGATACACGAACATTTGCATGAACTTACAGCTAGTTATTTGTTGCTGAAAATTAATGTAGCCACAAGTTGCTGCGCTAAGTTAGTTTCGGTCTCGAAATATTCTTCCTCTACAACTCTTACTTCATCTTCATATCGATAAAGCTTCCAACGCTTTTTGTTATATTCTAAGGCAGTAAGGTTTTCTATCCAGTCGCCCGAATTTAAATAGGTAACGCTGCCTTTTTTATTTACTACCTTGGTAATATTAGGTTCATGTATATGTCCGCAGGCAACAAAATCGTAACCGTTTTCTATTGCTAAATCTGCAGCAGTAGTTTCAAAGTCAGATATAAATTTCACCGCCTTTTTTACACTTGCCTTTATTTTTTTTGATAGTGAGTAAGGTTCTTTACCCATCTTTAACAAAAGATAGTTGATGAATCGATTCAATAATATAAGGTAGTCATAGCCCCATCCACCTAATTTTGCTATCCATTTAGCATGCTGTACAGAACTATCAAAAACGTCACCATGAAAAAACCATGCTTTTTTACCGTCTAATTCTAATACAACTTTATCGGCAATACAAAAGTTGCCCATTGTGGTATCGCTAAACTTTCGAAGCATTTCGTCGTGATTTCCCGTTAGGTAATACACCTTGGTACCCTTAGAGGCGAAATCAAGCAATTTTTTTACAACCTTTAAGTGTGATTTAGGGAAGTATGATTTTCTAAATTGCCAAATATCGATAATGTCTCCATTAAGAATAAGCGTTTTAGGCTTAATAGATGACAGGTAATTCATCAACTCCTTAGCGTGGCAACCATATGTACCTAAATGCACATCAGAAATTACAACAAGGTCTACAATCCTTTTTTTCATAAGAAATGTTTTTTACAAATTACACCTATATATATGTATACACTTTTAAGCCAAGGTTAATAAAAAACTCTTTTCAGGTTAGCCACTATTAAATAATTGCTGTGTTACAATTATTTTTATACTATTTAATAAGGCTGTATATTTGTTAAAAACACTATAATGGCAGCAAATACATACGGCAGGTTACTGAGGCTTACAACTTTTGGCGAATCTCACGGCGCAGGAATAGGTGGTGTTCTCGATGGATGCCCACCGGGTATAGAGCTAAATTTAGAGGCTATACAATATGAACTTAGCCGCAGGCGCCCTGGACAGTCGGCCATTGTAACACAACGCAAGGAGCCCGATGAAGTTCAGTTTTTTTCCGGATTGTTCGAGGGAAAAACTACCGGTACGCCCATAGGTTTTTTGGTGGTAAATACAAATCAAAAATCAGACGATTACTCCCATATAAAAGATGTTTACCGTCCGTCTCATGCTGATTATACGTATGACGTTAAGTATGGTGTGCGCGATTACAGGGGCGGGGGCAGGAGCTCTGCACGCGAAACTATAAGCCGTGTGGTTGGCGGGGCGATTGCGAAACAGATGATGCCAAATATTAAAATAAATGCATTTACATCGTCTGTAGGTGATATTTTTATAGATAAGCCCTACCAGGATCTAGACTTTGATTTGATAGAAAGTAACGCTGTTCGTTGCCCGGATGCTGCTTCTGCTGTGAGAATGGAAGAGTATATAAAGCAAATTCGGAAAGAAGGTGATACGGTAGGGGGTACCGTTACCTGCGTAATTCAGAATGTACCGGCCGGCCTAGGTGAACCGGTATTTGATAAACTTCATGCTGAGCTTGGAAAGGCAATGCTATCTATAAATGCTGTAAAGGGATTTGAATATGGTAGCGGATTTTGCGGAGCTAAAATGAAAGGAAGTGAACATAATGATTTATTTAATGCTGACGGTAGCACAAAATCTAATTCATCAGGAGGCATACAGGGCGGCATTAGTAACGGTATGGACATTTACTTTAGAGTTGCTTTTAAGCCCGTAGCCACCATAATGCAAAAACAAATAAGTATAGATAATAAAGGTAATGAGGTAGAGATGCAGGGCAAGGGCAGGCACGACCCTTGCGTAGTGCCTCGTGCAGTGCCAATTGTAGAGGCAATGGCGGCACTTGTTATAGCAGATTTTATGTTGTTAACAGGTGTAACAAACGTTAGTGTAATTAAATAGTATAACATTTATAGTAAGTAATGTTATTTTATTATTGAATAGAATAGTGCTATAACACCAGAATTGATTTATTCTCAATAATATATACGCAATAGGCAGTAAAAGCTTAATTTTTTTTTACAATTTTTTAATATTAAATGTTGTCATCTCAAATAAATTTATAAATTTGGAGAAATTAAAACTATCATCATGAAAAAACAATTACTTACCGGAGCTTTTTTACTGGCTTCATTTTTAACTGCGAATGCGCAGCTTTTACAATTAGACGATTTCACCTCTTATACAGTAGGTAATCTAGGTACTTCAATTGCAGGTGACGTAGCAGGTCAAAATGGCTGGTTTACTTATACGGTTGCTAATGGAGGTAATGAAGCTTTCCAAATTGTAAATTCTGGCGGAGCTAATGGTAATGCTTTACAAATTGTTGGTGCTTCTGTACCTGCGGGAACTACAAACGCAACAAATAATGCTAGATATGCTTGGAAAGGTACTTTCGGCGATGCATGGACTTCAAGAACTGAAGGAAATGATTATTTAAATTTTATTACAGATTTTAAAGCTGTTAGCCCAACTGGAAGTACTTCTGTTACTTCGATGATTGTTTACGATCCTACGGGAACTCCTATAGGCGGATTACAATATCGATCTGAAACAGGTTATCTTAGAGGATTAATATATGTAAATACTGGTACTGCAGCCACTACAGGTTTATACTACGTTCCGCTAGGTGAAGAGAATGAAGATGCAACCGAGGTTGAAGATTTAGTAATTACAGACGCTCAATGGTACAAATTAGGTCTTAGTATTGACACCACTACGGGAACTCTTCTTTATTTAGTTGATGGACAGGTAGCAAATGGTAGTTTATCAGAAAGTGTTATTGGTTTGACTCCGGATGAGTTAGATTTTCAAGTAAGTGCAGGTACTGCAAATACGGCATCTACTACAGCTACATTTGATAACATTAGAGTGAAAGCTGATGCTACAGATGCTGATATTTTATCTACTCCAGCCGTTATTGCTGCTTCTAAATTCTCTGTATTCCCTAACCCATCTAACGGTGTTGTAACTGTAGCTAACGCAAACGCATTAATTAATGCTATTTCTGTTACAGATATCAACGGTCGTACAGTTAAAAATGTAAAAGTAGGTGGTGTTGCTTCAACAGAGGTTAATATTTCAGATCTTGCATCAGGTGTTTACATGATGTCTATATCTTCTGATAAAGGTACTTCAACTCAAAAGATCGTTAAAAACTAATTATCTTTTTGATTGCATACAATTAAGGCTGCCAATGGCAGCCTTTTTTATTATGACACTGAAATTATTATAAAATAAAAAAGCCTCCTAATTTAGGAGGCTTTTGTTTTTATCTTTAAAACTTAAACTTGTGCTGTAATCTCTGCTATTTTTACAATCACTTCCATTGCTTTTTGCATACTTTCGGCCGGTACATATTCGTATTTACCGTGAAAGTTATGACCACCGGCAAAAATGTTAGGGCAAGGTAAACCCATGTAAGATAATTGGCAACCATCGGTACCACCACGAATAGGTTTTATAAGTGGTTTAATGCCTAACTCGACCATCGCTTTTTCTGCGATATCTATAATATGAAATACAGGTACTACCTTTTCTTTCATGTTATAATATTGGTCCGTTATTTCCGCTATGACAATGTCTTCGCCAAATTGTTTTTGATATTTTCGGTTTATCTTATCGGTTATTTTTTTAACAAGCTTTTTACGCTTTTTAAAGCGGGTAGCATCATGGTCGCGTATAATTAGTTGTACTACGGTTTCTTCAATACTTCCTGTTATTCCGGTAACATGAAAAAAGCCTTCATAACCCGATGTCATTTCCGGCACTTCTTCTTTAGGAAGTTTAGCTATAAACTTATTGGCTAATAGCATTGAGTTTATCATTTTGCCTTTAGCGTAGCCGGGGTGTACGCTTTTACCTTTAAATATAATTTTTGCACCAGCAGCATTAAAATTTTCGTATTCAAGCTCGCCTATCTGGCTGCCATCCATTGTATACGCCCAATCAGCACCAAATTTTTCAACATCAAATTTATGCGCGCCACGACCAATTTCCTCGTCGGGTGTAAATCCAATGCGTATTTTTCCGTGTTTGATATCAGGGTTTTGAATCAGATATTCCATTGCCGAAACTATCTCAGTTATTCCTGCCTTATCGTCCGCGCCAAGCAGTGTAGTACCATCGGTTGTAATAAGCGTCTGACCTTTATATTGTAAAAGATCTTTGAAATAGTTTGGAGATAGAATAATGTTTTGTTCAGCATTTAAAGTGATGTCACCGCCATCATAATTTGTAATTATCTGCGGTTTAACATTAGCTCCTTTAAAATCAGGTGATGTATCAAAATGCGATACGAATCCTATTACAGGTACATCGTGACTAACGTTAGATGGCAAAGTTGCCATAATATAGGCATTATCATCAATTGTAACATCGTTAAGGCCTATAGCTTTTAGTTCTTCAACAAGTTTATTTGCAAGATCCCATTGCTTAGCAGTACTGGGAGTAGTATCAGAATTTGGGTCAGATTCTGTATCAATAGTTACATAGCTGATAAAACGATCTATTATATGCTGCATCTTTTTAATTTTAATGAAGCACAAATTTACGACTATTTTATATTTTCAGGAACAATATGGTGTATCAATCTACTGAATTAAAGGGTAGCTGCATAGTAAAAGTAGCGCCTTGCCCAGTAATTGATGTTGCGCTGATAGAGCCATTGTGTTGCTCAACAATTCTTTTACAAATACTTAACCCTACTCCGGTGCCATTAAACTCGCTTTTTGTATGCAGACGTTGAAACAATTTAAATATCTGGTCGCTATATTGCTCGTCGAAACCTATACCGTTATCTTTAAAAACTATTTCAACAAATTTATTATCATCCCTAAAAACTTCACGATGAGTTATGTTTATGATAGGCTGGGCATTATTGTATTTAAGGGAATTGCTAATAAGATTAGAAAACAACTGATGCATTTGCAAAGGAATAGCATTAATTACAGGAAGACTATCCCTTTTAATAATGGCGTCCTTTTCTGTTATTACCAATTCAAAATCAGATATAACATTGTCAACAACTTTACTTAAATCTACGTTTGTAAATTGATTATCAGCGTTTAAACTACTATATATCAAAACATCCTGTATAAGTTGCGACATCCTATCGGCGGATGCATGTATTTTCGACATATAGTTTTGTACAGCAACAGGGTCATCCCGGCGCTGTGATATCATACTCAAAAATGTCTGTATTTTTCGCAGCGGTTCCTGTAAATCATGACTTGCAACATAGTTAAATGATTCCAGCTCTTTATTGTTCTTCTCGAGTTCATCGTTTTTCTGACCCAATAAAGCATTTGCTAAATTTAATTTAGCAGTACGATCTTCGACTTCTGCTTCCAGCTTGGCATTGAAGGCATTTAATTCTTTTTCTGCCTTTTTACGTGAAGAAACGTCGTTGAAAATAACGGCTACCTTATTATCTTTTTCTTGGGTAAGCGGAAATGCGGATACCTCATACCAACCATCAATTAAAATCGCCTCTTGCTCAAAATACATCGGCTTCCCTGATTTAGCAATACTCCCATATAAGTCAAACCAATGTTGCTCGTGCAGCGGGTTCATATCTTTAATACGTTTGCCTTTTGCATTGCTGAGACCGGTTTGTTTTTCGAATGCTGGATTATAATCAACAAATATATAATCGTACGGATGATCGTTCTCATCAAAAATTACCTCGATTATGCAAAATCCCTGATCTATAGAGTTAAATAATGACAGGTATTTTTCTTCAGCCTTTTTCGCAATAATATCGCTCAGGCTATCTTCTGCTATTTTACGTTCGGTAATATTTTCCCAAACTCTAATAAGATTTTCATCAACTTTTGAATCTGATACACTATACCACTGCGGGATATCGTTGATGTCCTTATTCAATCGCTCCCAACTGACAGTTTTTCCAGTTTCCATTACAGTAATCATTTCCTGCAGTTGTTGTTGCTGATTGTGCATTACCTGAGTAAAAAGCTTACCTGTGCAATCAACTCCATTGAAAAATATAAGGCTGGCGTTACTAATTAAACTTAACCTAAAATCGATAACCTTACCTTCATGATTTCTCACTGCCGTAAAAATAATCATGCGATTATTAGGTGCGTTAAATGCAGCTTGCATAAGCTGCAGATCAACACTATTTAATTTAGGTAGGTGTCCTGTAACAGTATTCATTGTAGTTGTATATAGTAAAGTTTGGATTAGAAACCCTAATTTCAAAAATAACTAAATATTTTGGAAACAGTTGTTAAATAAAATCCAATACTATCAACCTGTTTTTGTAGTAATTAGTTATTTAAAATGTTTAGATATCATAGCGATGATTTTTTCCCAATGGTATCTCATAGCAATCTGTTGTTTTTCGTCTAACAACTTTTCCTGGTGGAAGCTAATAGTTGTTCCGGTTTTAGAGGATACAAACTTCATTTGAATAGTAGAAATGTTAGGCCATTCGCGTTGTGTATAGGTAACCCGCACATGCGACAGTTCCTTAAAAACGCGTACACAAAAATCGGTTCCGTTTCGTTTGGTGTATTTTTCTCCTCGTTTCCAAGTAATTGGGCCGGTATATCCTATCCACAGTTTAATGCCTTCGTAAGACAGCATGTAATTCCACAAGTCCTGTAATGTTACCGGAATTGTTTTACGGATGCTAACCTGGTAAGCTGGTTTTATTAATCCGCTGTCTGTATTTTCCATTCCCGGATCTATTATTTGCATAGCTTAATTATCATCTTATTATTCTCTGATTATTCAGCCTCGTTAGCTTGCAATCCATCGGGCGGCGGCGGTGGCGCATTGTGAAAAAAATCTTTAAAAGCATTCTCAGTTTCAGCAAATTCCCAACCTGCCATACCCTGCTTCCACACGTAATGCAAAGCAGTAAATTTACCAGCATTAACAAGATCTTTAAGTTGCTGTAAGTTATAAGGGCCAGCTTGCTGACCATTTAACGCAATGTGCCAATTAGTAGTTGGAGCAGGAGGAGGCGTATTGGTAATATTACCAATCATGCCACCCATTTGATTGCCAAATGCTCCGCCTACAGCCATTCCTGTAGCGATACCAAGTGGGCTAAAGCCTCCTCCGTCGCCAAGGTTAACGTTACTCATTTCACCTAAATTACTCGCAGTAGTTTTAAGGATATCTGCTTGCAGGTTTACCTGATGCACAGTAAAGTTTTCAGCTTCAACACCCATTTCTACATCTTTGCGTTGAATACGCGCCATGTCGCTTAAATTTGTAATTTCTATATCGGTCTTAGCATCAATAAATTTAACTTGCTGATCTGCTGTCGCTCTCTTTAATTGTTGATATGAATTGCTATTTTTATCGAGCTCTATCGTAGCTATGTCAAGGCGTTTAAGTTCAATGCCAAAGTCAGTTTCTATCTCCGCTTTTAATTTCGCAGTTACGTAATCATTTATATCATCAATTTTACGCTCGAGTTGCATTACAGGTATTCCCGTATCGGCAGGTAAGTTTAACACAATCGACTTTATTTTACGTGTTAAAAAATCTTTTAACTGATTCTCTAAATCGCTTAACTCAAAATTTATAAGTCTGTAAAGCTTTATAAAGTTTGCAATGTCTGATACGCCAAATGTAAAGGAGCCGCGTACAGCGCATGCAACACCCAAATCCGGGAAACGGGTATCAAAAACATCAAAATACGGTATACCGAATTTTAGCTGTATATTTTTTTGAAGATTAAAAAAGTACACTTCGGCCATAAAGGGCGATTCGCCGCCGTAAGCTAATCCCACAATATCTGTAAGAATTGGTAGGTTAGCTGTTTTTATAGTTTGGTCTAAAGGTCCCTCAATAATATCTAGTGCCTCGCCACTCTCTTTAGTATAAAAAAAGACCGCCGCTTCATTGGGTTTAACACGAAGCCTGCTGCCATACCTAATTGCATTTTCTTTATTTGTACTATTAGCCTCATTACCGTTGGGTGACCATTTGTGCACCAAATAATCCTCCGCATCACAGCGGATAACATCCATAAAACCGCCCTCGCCACCACCAAATAAGTTCATAATATTCATTGTCTATCTTTTACGGTTTCGTTTTGTTTTTTTAGCCAGTCTTGCCGCTGCCTTAGCTTTATTATATGCAGTTTCAGCAGCAGAAATTTTTTCCATCAATTCGTCTCGTTTTGTAAAGTCTGCTTTTAAAGCTTTACTCAATGCAACAGAAAATTCTTTTTTAGCAATCAGGTCATCAACTTGTTTCTCGATAATTATATCAGCCTGATCCCTTTTATCAAACTTACTGTCGTAGTCAGGTTGTGCATCTATAACTTTAAGGGCATCATCGTAATCCCCGGCATTGGCAAGACTATCAATTTCAGCGAACAATATGGCTTGTTTAAATTTTTCTTTAGCTTCGCCATCCTTCATTTTATCTAATGCCTGATTAGCCTTACTCACATTGCCGTTCTTTAGTTCCGTAGATACTTCATTTTCAATAGCCATAGCTTCCGCCTTTGCAATAGCATCTTTTTTAGATTGTAAATCACTAAATAATATAAGTCCATACATTACTATAGCTGTTATAGCAAATGTTGCAATAGCCGAAATGGCATCAGATTTATATCTCTTACTTATTATTGTATCTCTTTCTTTAATTAAGTCATTTACATACTTATTTATTTTTTCATCTTCACCATATTTTGTTTGCAAACTGCGTACCTGCATGTCTGTTACTGCAATAACTTTTTGGTTAACTTTTTCATACCTATCAAATAGAGCCTCTCTTTTTATAAGCTTTTTATATATTATATATAATCCACTGGAAAAAATTATTAGTAATACTGACTTAATTGTCGATGCAGTTCCTGGTTGAGGCACAGCCTTAAGGGCAAAAACACTTTCTTCCAACCTACGTACGGCATCGCTTACACTTTCAGTTTCTGCAATTTCAGAACTTATAACATAATCACATGACGAACATACTTTACTAAGCCCACTCATTATTTCGCCGCAGCTCGGACATTTATTTACGATGCTTTTATTCGACCTGTTAATTTCGAATAATTTACCTTCCAGAATCATTTCCAATTCATCGGTATCAAATCCATTGCTTTGGGCTTTTTTTAATAACACTTGTTTCTCTTTATCAGTAAGATAACCATCAACAAGGGCGTAGTTTACCAACTTCTCTAGTTCGTGATTCATTAAGAATTTTTTATTAATCAATACATTTCAAATTTACACATTGCTGTTAAATAACCAAATTAATAATGTATTGCTGTTCAAATATTTGAATAATATTTATTTAGATGGTCAAAATCTGTACCTTATTCCTAATAAGTATGTTTATTACCAGTCAATAAATATATCGCAAACGTTTATTTATACGGCAGATAATTCTATTTTTGCATTAACAACACACTACACATGTACAAATTATTACTGAGACCGTTATTATTTAAATTCGATCCTGAAAAGGTGCACCATGCTACATTTTCTTCAATCAGATTTTTTAATAGTATTCCAGGCATGCCGGCATTATTTAAATCTGCCTACGACTTAACAGATCCGCGCCTGGAGCGTGAAGTGTTCGGATTAAAATTTAAAAACCCTGTAGGCCTGGCAGCCGGTTTAGATAAAGATGCTAAATTGTACAAAGAGCTGTCAAACCTTGGCTTTGGCTTTATCGAGATTGGAACGCTGACACCTCAACCACAAGACGGTAACCCTAAAAAAAGATTGTTCCGATTAAAAAAGGATGGTGCTATTATAAACCGTATGGGCTTTAACAATGGTGGAGTGGCTGCAGCGGTAGAACGGCTAAAGAAGAATCCCATAGGTAAAGGTCATGTACTTATTGGAGGTAACATAGGTAAAAATAAAGTTACGCCTAATGAAGAGGCTGTGAATGATTACGAAATTTGTTTCGACGCGCTTTACGATTATGTAGATTATTTTGTAGTTAACGTAAGCTCACCCAATACACCAAACTTACGCGAATTACAGGATAAAGAGCCTCTTACCAAATTGCTACAAACGCTGCAGGATAAAAATGCAGCAAAGCCGAAGCAGAAACCAATACTACTTAAAATAGCGCCTGATTTGACTAATGATCAGCTGCTTGATATCATAGATATTATAAAAACCACTGGAATAGCGGGTGTCATTGCAACGAACACAACTATATCACGCGAAGGTTTGTTATCTGAAGATAAAAATGAAATGGGCGGCCTTAGTGGTAAACCTCTTGCTAAACGATCTACGGAAGTGATACGTTTTCTTTCAGAGAAAAGTAATAAAGCGTTCCCTATTATTGGAGTAGGCGGTATACATAGTGCCGATGATGCTATGGAGAAACTGGAGGCAGGAGCCAGCCTTATTCAATTATACACTGGTTTTATATATGAAGGCCCCGGACTAATAAAAGAAATTAACGAACGTTTGTTAGAAAACTAATTGGCTTAGGCCCTAAGAACCTCAGTATCTAAGAACCTCAGACTATGGATAAAATTAAAATTATCGAATGTCCGCGTGACGCTATGCAAGGTATAAAAGCATTTATACCTACAGAGCGTAAAATTAGCTATATACAATCGTTACTACGTGTAGGTTTTGATACTATTGATGTAGGCAGTTTCGTGTCGCCTAAGGCTATCCCGCAAATGCAGGACAGTGCCGCGGTACTTGCAGGTTTAGATTTAAGCAATACCAATAGTAAGCTACTGGCTATTATTGCAAATACACAAGGTGCCGAAGCTGCTGTAAAATTTAATGAAATTGATTATTTAGGGTATCCATTTTCTATTTCAGAAAATTTCCAGATGCGTAATACCCATAAAACTATTGCGCAGTCGATAGTTACGTTACAGGAAATTTTAGATATAGCTCACGCCGCCAACAAACAGGTTGTAGCCTATTTGTCTATGGGCTTTGGTAACCCGTATGGTGACCCCTGGAATGTAGATATAGTAGGGCAGTGGACGGAGAAGCTTGCCAGAATGGGTGTAAAAATACTTTCGTTATCTGATACTGTTGGGTCTTCGACACCACAGGTTATCGATTACCTGTTCTCAAACTTAATTAAACAATTTCCTGATATTCAGTTTGGTGCACACTTGCATACTACGCCAAATAAATGGTTCGAAAAAATAGATGCTGCCTACAAAGCAGGATGTAAACGTTTCGACGGTGCTATACAGGGTTTTGGCGGATGCCCTATGGCTACAGACGAACTTACCGGCAACATGCCCACCGAAAAAATGATGTCGTACTTCGCGGCAAACAAACAAAACTCCGGTTTAAACTCACTAAGTTTTGAGAGTGCTTATAATGAGGCTACAAAGCTTTTTAGAGCATATCATTAAGGATTAAAGTTAATATGTAATAATTTTTGTGTTAGATTAAAATATAGTATATTTGCATGCAATTTAACTACAAATTGCAACATGAAAGCACACACAGATAAAATCATCGGCGAAGGCCTTACCTACGATGATGTTCTACTGGTTCCCCACTACTCTGAAGTTTTACCCCGCGAGGTAAGTATACAATCTAAATTTTCACGAAACATTACCCTTAACGTTCCTGTTGTATCTGCCGCTATGGATACCGTTACAGAAAGCGCTATGGCAATCGCAATGGCACGCGAAGGCGGAATTGGTGTTCTACATAAAAATATGAGCATAGAGCGCCAAGCAACAGAGGTGCGTAAAGTTAAAAGGGCAGAGAGCGGAATGATTATCGACCCTGTTACTTTACAACTTAATGCGACCGTAGGCGATGCTAAAAACGTTATGCGCGAATACAGCATCGGTGGTATTCCTGTTGTTGATGAAAATGGCATACTTAAAGGTATCGTCACTAACCGTGACCTTAGGTTCGAAAAAAATGCCGCACGATCGATACTTGAGGTAATGACTACCGAAAACCTTGTTACGGCTGGTGAGGGCACAACCCTTGAAGTTGCCGAAGGTATCCTGCAAAAAAATAAAATTGAAAAATTACCTGTTGTTGATGCTAACAATAAACTTGTTGGCCTTATTACATTTAGGGATATTACAAAAGTTAATCAAAAACCCATAGCTAATAAAGATAAATTTGGCAGATTGCGCGTAGCTGCTGCATTAGGTGTAACTGCCGATGTGGTTGAAAGGGCAGAAGCTTTAGTAAATGCCGGAGTAGATGCTGTAATTATAGATACTGCCCACGGTCATACGGCGGGTGTTGTAAAAGTTTTAAAAGAGGTTAAAGCGAAATTCCCCGACCTTGATGTTGTTGTTGGTAACATTGCAACGCCTGAGGCGGCGCTTTACCTTGCACAAAATGGTGCTGATGCTGTAAAAGTTGGAATTGGTCCCGGCTCTATTTGTACTACACGTGTGGTAGCAGGTGTTGGTTTTCCGCAATTTAGCGCAGTATTAGAGGTTGCTGCTGCATTAGAAGGTACTGGTGTACCAGTTATTGCTGATGGTGGTATTCGTTACACGGGTGATATACCTAAAGCGCTTGCAGCAGGCGCCGATTGTGTAATGTTAGGATCGTTACTTGCCGGTACTATGGAATCGCCGGGTGAAACGATAATATTTGAAGGCCGTAAGTTTAAATCGTACCGTGGTATGGGATCTGTCGAGGCTATGCAAGAGGGTAGTAAAGACCGTTACTTTCAGGATGTGGAAGACGACGTTAAAAAATTGGTTCCGGAAGGTATTGTTGGTCGTGTTCCTTATAAAGGCGAATTGTTCGAAAGTATGCTACAATTTGTTGGCGGCTTAAGAGCAGGTATGGGTTATTGCGGTGCCAAAGATATTAAGACACTACAAAAAACTTCGCGCTTTGTACGATTAACGTCGAGCGGTATTGCTGAAAGCCACCCTCATAATGTTACTATTACTAAAGAAGCTCCTAATTATTCACGATAATTATCTGCTATATATATATAAATAAAAAGCCTCTACTGATAGAGGCTTTTTATTTATATATTTTTAATGTAGGTTGCCCTATGCTTATGGATCACAGGATCGAAATTTTTCCATAAGTTATGGATAGCATGATTTTCGGCAAGTTCAGGTGTACGAATACAAGTTTGAATATTATTCTTTTTGAATACTTTGTAGTATTGTTCAAAAATTAGCGCCGTAACACCTTTGTTTTGATATTCAGGATCTACACCAATAAGATAAAAAACCACATCCTTACTGTGCTTTCTTGCCCTTAACAAGTGGTAAAAACCAAATGGGAATAAAGATCCTTTAGCTTTTAAGAGTGCCTCTGCAAACGACGGCATTACTATACTGAAACCAACTAGGTTATTATCTTTATCTTCAACAAAAATTATGTATTCAGGATTTATAAGTCCAATATATTTCTTTTTGAAGTACGCCTTTTGTTCTTCAGATACCGCTACAAACGATGACAATTTTCCATAGGCGCTGTTAAACAAGTCAAACATTTTATCTACATAAGGCATCACATCTTTAGAAGATGTAAACGATAATGTTTTTAGCCCGTAGCGTTTTCTAACCAATATACTAGCCTTAATAAATTGTTCCGTCTTCACATTACTAAACGGAAACAAGCTTTCGATATATTCCTTTTCTTTTACAAAGCCAAGTTTCTCTAAATGCTCAACATAGTAAGGGTGGTTATACCAGGTAATGGCAGTACCTATTTTATCAAATCCTTCAGTAAGCAATCCTACCTTGTCAAGGTTGCTGAAGCCCATAGGTCCTTCGGCATGTTCTAAGTTGCTTTCGCGGCCATACTCATACACTTTTTCCAGTAACGCTTTAGTAACTTCGATATCATCGATAACATCGAACCAGCCAAAACGTACTTTGCTTTTTTGCTGCTCGTTTATTTCCTGCCAGTTTTTAATGGCTGCAATTTTACCAACAATTTTGTTATCGCTGTATGCAAGGTAAAATTTAGCCTCCGCCGTTTTAAATACCGGATTTTTAGTCCGGTCAAAACTCTCCATCTCATCACTTATTAATGGTGGAATCCAATGGGGGTTGTCTTTATATAATGTAAAAGAAAATTTGATAAAATCTTTTAAATCCTTTTTTGTAATAACTTCTTTAATCGTAATCATCTGCTATTCAGTTGGGGTACTGTTCTTGTCTTTTATATCGTTAATCAGCTCTTCCCGTTCTTTTTTTCTCTTTTCTTTTTCCTTTTTTTGTTTGCTCTTATCTTCTTTTAGCAAATCTTCTCTGTCGCCCTGGCCAGGTAATAAAATATCCCTGTAATCGGCATCAAAACGCCAGGAAAACCCTAATCCGCCGTATAATACCGAAGGTGTGTCTTTAAAATTTGTACTAACAGACGCATCTAACTGCATATTGGTGCCAAGTAAATAAGCCGCACCGGTGCGAACTATACCATCAGCATAATAGTCGCTTTTATAAGCCTGAAATTCTACGAACCCAGACCACTTTGCATTAAAGCCTCTTGTCAATGTAGTTATCCAGCCATAACTTGGATACTCTGTTCCAATTTTATCGTAGATAAAGTTGTTTATCCATACCCATTTGCCAAAGTGGTTGTGGGTTATGGCCATTGCCTTAGGGCTTAGCTTATCTTCAGCAAAAGTGTAGGGATTGTCTTTACCTATAATATTTGCTCCTGCATATACAGCAACCGCCGGTATAAGGCTCCTCCATCTAAACTTGTGATTTGCTTTCCAGCTGTACAAATTAAGTTTAGGCTTATAATTTTTATCAGGATCGTATACCAAATATTTGGCACCTACGGTAAACCTGCTAAAATCGTTACGGCTGTTGCTATATATCGCATCATTAAATTGGTCAACGCGGTATTGCATATCAACAATCAGCTCCAGTTGCTCCATAAAAACACCGTAACGCACAGCAAGATCTATAGCCGCTCCGGTAGATTCTGTATTTAAAATACTGTGCTTATCATGAACGGCATTAATACCACTTTCAATCTGAAATACGGTTTCACCTACCGCAAATGCCGACATAGATTGCCCTGGGCGGTTGGTATTAATTTCATCGGTATATTGTGCGCTGGCAAAACCGGTAAAAAGCAATAGCGCGGGCGCGAATAATTTTATATTCCGAATCATGTTTGGCTCGTTTATTGGTTTTAGTTAGACTAAGTTTCCCAAAAGTAATATTTTTATTATTATTTTAAGAAGCAGAATTTATTTTTAAAAAGCAGATTGCTTATTTTTGACAAAATTTTATGATAATGGAGACAGCGTCATTCACCGGGTTAATAAGAGCCCTGATTATATTAGTACTACTTTATTATGGAGTACGTTTTTTAATGCGATTGCTTGCTCCTGTTATTGTACAACAGGTTGTGAAAAAAGCTGGGGAAAATATTTTTCAGCAGCAACAGCAGCAGTACAATACCCAAAGGCAGGATACTGTAAAAGATGGTAAACCTACCGAAAAGAAAAAAGTAGGTGAATATATAGACTACGAAGAAATTGAATAAAATAAAAAATCCCTTCTTGTAACAGAAGGGATTTTTATATGGTATATATTAAACTTAAAGGCTTAATATAAAACTATCTTTATTTAAACCATCAACAATATACTGCCAGTTAATGTGCACCACATCGCTAAGCACTTTTTTAAGCATGTTAAAATCGTTTGGTTTTTTAATGTAAACATTCGCACCTGCTACAAAAGTATCCTCAATATCCTGCTCTGATGATGATGTAGAATATATAGCTACGGATATCTTTTTAAGCCTGTCGTTCTGTCTGATTTCCTTAAGACATTCCATACCCGATTTTCTTGGCATATTTAAATCCAGAAAAACAATATCCGGAAGGGCGTTACCAGGTTCGTTAAGGTAATGCATTAGTTGTTCGCCATCACTAAAAGTACTGATGTCGTATTTAATTTTTACTTCTTCAAAGGCCTCCTTAAAAAACAGTCTGTCGTCTTCATCGTCATCGGCAAGCATTATGTGTAGTGGGGTAGGACGCATTTATTTAAATTTGTATCTGAATATATTTATTTAATATCTATATATCTTTTTTGCCTCATTATTTTTTGAAACGCAGTAGGGGTTACTCCGGTAATATTTTTAAACTGTTGTGACAGATAAGCAACGCTGCTATAATTCATCATGAACGAAATTTCTGTCAACGACAAATTCTCTGTTAACAAGAGTTGCTTTACTCTTTCAATTTTATGCAAGATAATAAAATTTTCGATGGATATAAATGTAACCTCCGAAAAAACCTGCGATAATGTACGATAACTCTCCCCTAATTTTTCTGAAAGGTAGGATGAAACTTTTAACGATTGCAACCCCTTGTCAGAATATAACATTTCAATTATTGCATTCTTAATTTTCTGTACCAGTATGTTCTTCTGGTTGTCAACAATCTCAATACCAAATACTTTAAGAGATTCTATGAAAGCCCTATAAGTTTCCATAGGAATGTTCTCTTTAAACTTTACATAACCCGGCTCTGTAACCTTACAGTTAATGTTGTATTTATCAAGCTGTTGCTGCAGCAAAACTTTACACATCGTGTCAATGTTATACTTTATGTAAAGTTCCATTAGGCGGAGAAATTATATAGTTGATAAGCATCTTATTTAGGGGAGTAAATGTACAAAAATTCCTTAACAAATAATTACAGTTTTTTAGATTGTAACATAATGCTTCAAATTAGAACATCTAATGTATTAATGTATTGTGAAATAGATTTTTAAGGCATAAATACACCATGTAAAATTTTATAAATGTTTATTAAATCAGGATGAAATGGAGATAACAAAAAGTACATTTATTATTAAATTATTTACTGCTATGTCTATTTACAACAACCCGCCCGACGGAGGATCTCTCTATGCTGAAACTAACATGCAGCAACTATTCCCAGAACCTCTAAACACGGTAACATCCTGCTTTTTTTTAGCAATCGCTATCTATTGGACTATTAAATTAAGGGGCAAGGGCCGTGAGCACACATTCCTTTCAGTTGCTTTAATCCTGCTTTACATTGGTGGCATAGGCGGAACCATATATCACGGGCTAAGGCAATGGCGTGTTTTTATAATGATGGATTGGCTACCAATCATGCTGCTGTGCGTTAGTGCAGGGGTATACTTTTTAGCTAAATTAACGCGATGGTATTATGCTTTGTTATTAGTTATAGCTTATATAGCTTTTCAGTTTTTTGCCAGAAAATACTTTATTCAGGGCGGTAGTATGCAGCTATTTATTAATATAAATTATGCAGTGCTTGCGGGTATAGTGTTGCTACCTGTTGTTGCTTACCTAATTACAACAAAGTTCGCTAACGGAAAATGGGTGGGGTTTGCATTGCTGGCATTTATCTTTGCCCTTACTTTTAGGATAGCAGATAAATGGGGCTGGATGCACAGCGGGACGCACTTTTTATGGCACGCCTTTGGTGCAATAGCTGCCTTTTGTATGTTTAAATACATCTACCTTATAAATCATCGCGACCCTGATTTGGTCTCAAATTAAATATAAAAAGCCCGTTTAAAACAGGCTTTTAATATTTTTAGACATTTCAGTTTATTTTTTAGTCGCTGTAGTCTTTCTAAAGTGGGTATCTAATTTTTTTTGAATATTTATAAAAGCATCCGATTGTGGGAAATCTTTATTGTCATATCCTACCGGGAAACCTTCTAAAATATATTTGCTATTAACGACTGAAGTAAGTTTTTTAAATTGATTAGTCACATTTCCGGAAGCTGTCGAATTAATATCAAAATACACTGTCTCCGCTTTTTTACTAAAGTCAACTTCTGCGAGATTAACCGATTTAATATCAGTACCCACGTTCGACTTCCAGTACATCTTTCCGTTTTTAACATCAAACACAGTCTGCCATTCACCGGGAAAAACGCTGTTTAGTACCTGCCACGAGTAATCCAGCGGATTTGCTATTTTAGGGTCGAAAGTTTTTACCTGATACGCAGCTTTAGTATAACGGGTATCCCAATTTTTTTCATTTGGGTTAAAATTATATTTTTCGGTACCTCCCATAAAATCATATTTGTTAATTGCAGCAAGCTCTTTTTTATATTCGCCGTTGCAAACTACCGGTAAAGGCATATCTGCCCCCATAGTTACGCTATATTTGCCGTTAAGCAACTCTATAGCTGCAGAGTTTCCTTGTTTATCGGTCACAAAAAAATGACTGCCGGTAGCTTGGGGCCACCAGTCGATAACCGGAATATTATCTAAATTATCGGCAACCTCTTTAACTGTAGCATAATTATCTAATTGGTACTGTATCCATTGCGCCCAAAACATATTAGGGCGTGAAGCATCGGTTACAGATGTTGTTGTTTCAAGATACAGCTCTACCATAAACAAACCTTTTTCGTTAAGGCCATAGCATGGTAAATCGTACCCTAAAAGATTAAAAGTAAGAGAGCCGTATTTGGATGTCCAGTTTTTAGTTTTGCCAATTACGCTGCCTGGCGAGGCCATATAATCCCAGCTTAGACTTTGTTTTGCAAGGCCCCGCTTGTTAACTACTACCATGCCCGGCATGGTTTTCCAGTTCTCATTAAATCCAATTAAATGGTAGCCATCTCCTTTTAGCATAAATGCAGAACATGCGCTTAAATGGATAATATTTGTTAGTAGTAAAAATGCGGTAATAAAAAGTTTTGTCTTGTAGTTTTTCATTAGGTGATAAGTATAGTTTTTACAGAACAAGATCCTGAAATAATTTTAAAGCCGTAGCATCAAGGTCGTCGCTAAAACCCGGATGCGGCCTTGAAGTTTGTATAACCGAACTGCGAATCGCGGTGAGCCACCTAAAACGTTCGGCAGCTTCAAACTCAGCAATCCGCCCTCCATTTTTAGAACCGGCTGCTATACGCTCAAACGACTCAAGGTTTGCATTTAGCTGATGGGTGTCAAGATCCGGATATAAATTATGTAATTTGGTTTGGTCAATAGTATATAACACTTTAACGTAGCGCTTGCGTTTGCAAAAAACCACAATGCCTGCATTAACAAATTCTTCGCGTTCTACCCTGGGCACTACGCGAATTACAGCATATTCATATAAGTGCTTTTCTTGCATCCTGGGCTTGATTTAAAAATATTGCCGAATTAGCCAATCGGCTTATAAAAAACTGCACGTATATTTCCCTTATTTGATCGGGATTTTCATCAAATCCCTCAAAGTGAAGCCAGTCATCAGGCAAAAGGTTAACAATAGCGCGTATTTTATCTTCGGTTAGTATTGCTTTGTATTCTACATCAACTTCCTCGAGCATAGATGCCTGTGGTAAAAGTACATGATCTTTTATCAATGTAAACGCAACCTTGGCATGTCCCTCAGGATCGATAAAAGCATGATGAAAGTATAAAGCTGCACCGTGATCTATAAGCCAAAGTTCTTTATGCCAAATCAGCATATTGGTATTCCTAAACGTACGGTCTACATTTGTTATAAAAGCATCAAGCCACACTATTTGAGATGCTAATTTAGCATCGGCAGTTGTAACTACGGGGTCATAATTTATAGCGCCCGATAAATAATGCAAAGCCAAATTTAGTCCATGACTGTTTTGCAGCAAGTCTTGAATTTCTTCGTCGGCCTCAGTACGGCCAAAAGCTTCATCTAAATTCGCAAATACCAGTTCGGGTACCGGCAGGCCAAGCGCCCGGGCGATTTCACCGCCCAAAAGCTCGGCAATAAGGGCTTTAGTACCATGACCTGCGCCTTTAAATTTAAGTACATAATTAAAATTATCATCAGCCTCAGCGAGGGCCGGGAGGGAACCGCCTTCGCGAAGAGGGGTAATATAGCGAGTAACATTTACGGTTCGCAGTTGTATTGGTTTATCGTCTGTCATTAGCGGTTTATTGGTAATTGTAAGTAAAAATAGCAATAATAATTTACAACCGTTAGGCAACGTAAATCTTGTAAGTTAAAATTATTGTGTGTTGTGCGAAAGGATAAAAGTTATAGTTTTCTAAAAAGGTTAGTTCTATAATTTATATGCTTTTAAATTTGAGTATAAAACATTTAGACATGGATAATTTTTTACAAGACAAATTACAAAAGGTGGAAGAATTTATTGCTGCTACAGGCGATGTAAATCTTAATGATGCCAATTTTGAAATAGACTTATTTGCCGTTTATAAGGAGAAGAAGCCATATCTGGATAAAGATAAGTACAGTAAAAATATTGAGGTCGAAGAAATTACGGCTGATAGTATACCTACCGAATCAAAGCATAACAAGGGAGAAAAACTTGAATTTGTTTTGATACAGGTGCCTATTATAGATGTTACAGATTATTTTAACGAAGCTTTTGCCGACCTTTTTGATATTACAAAAAGTCTTTTTATTAAAAAGGATGTACTTGTATATAAACAATTTGCCGAAACCAGTATCACTAATAATGCTGCTGCAATCGCTCAGATAAATGATGAGTCGACTAAGTTATTCGCCGAATTTGAGGCGAAACTGGAAAAATTTAATGCAGATGTAGAAGAATATAACGTTAAGCTTGCAAATATAATTGCACTATTAACCGATCAGCAGCGCATCCTTAGGGAATTCAAATCAAATTCTGAAGATTTAATAAATCCGTTTTAATTTATCGGGCTGGTGCTACTATAATCGCCTTGATTGTTTTCGATGGCATTGTTGTAAATATTGTCGATATCGCTGTTCGTCCAGTGCAATGCAATAAAGTTATAAAGTTCAAGTCGCTTCTCTAGGGTTGCGGCTGTTTTGCTTTGCAACAAAGTCTCTACATGCAAAAAGTTTTCGAGAGTAGGAGCCAGGCTGTGTACCTCTAAAAATTTTTCACAAAAATATAGAACCTCATTACCTTCAGCCTTATTGATGTTTATCTGGTCATAAAAATCTTTATAATTCGACCCTGCATTATCGTCTTGGTTCCAATTGTAATCGTATTTTAAGTCGGTCTTTGAAAAAGTTGCCATAGGTGTTGGTTTTATTATATTTCAAAATTAATAGACATTGCCTTTTTGCTTATTAAATTTCGATTATTGAAAAAATTGTGACGACGAACAAGCATTATCTGCAGTTAAAGCTATTAGGCTACAATAATGTTAGTAAAATAAAAAGGGCTGCTATACGCAACCCTAAATGTATGTCGACTGTTGTAAGTCGTTATGATTCGTCTTTAGTAGTTTTAATAAGCCCAATGCCCGATACAAAAAAGATAAGCCCAATAACCGCATAAATTACAGTTACTTTAATATTCTGTTCTGCTGTTTGTGTATTTGCAAAAACGTAGGCAGCGTAAATCAGCCCAATGATTCCCAAGACAGTGAGGATGGCGCCAAAAATTCGTTTCAAGTTCATAATAAAAGTGTTAGATGATTATATTACAAATTTGCGGTTTATTTGGCTATAGTAATAAAGGTTTGTAAAAACATTAACGTGAACTGTATATAATATAATAAAAGTTTTGACAATGCCTACTAATATAATGCTAGTGGGATGACATATAAATGTTTTCTGACAAATGTTTGCTAAATAAAAGTTATAGAGTCACAAAGTTCTGGTATGTAAATAATTAATTGCAGAAATTTGATCAAGAATTATTTTACGTATAACCCTAATTATTATACACTATGAAACTAATATACTTTTTTATCGCACTTATAGGCCTGACTTTTGGAGGATACATGATTCTGAATAATTATAGCTTTGATCATACTAGCTTTAGTAATTACCTTATTAATGCAATACTCATGCTGCTTGTATGCAGCCTTGCTGCTACCGGCTTAGTTGCCATGTTACTTTCGAGAAGAAAGCATTATAATAAAGATATGATGACTATTCGCCAATACTACGATTATAAAAGTGTTCGTTAAATTTTAGCTACGCTCTAAAAACTTCCTGCTCATTGCAGGATGTTTTGTTTACATCGATGATAATAAAAAATGCCCCGCACTAAGCGGGGCATTTTTATTATACAGTATCGGCCATTCAGTTACTAACAAGATCTGTCTGGTTCCTGAAAACCAAATGCCCGTCAAAACTATCTATTAATATAATACTATCAGTAGTAACCTTGCCCGAAAGTATTTGTTTAGACAGCTCATTCATTACTTCTTTTTGGATAACACGTTTTACAGGGCGCGCACCAAAATCAGCATCATAACCTTTTGCAGCCAGGTAAGCAATGGCATCTGGTGTGGCATCCAGCGTAATGTTTTGCTGGGCCAATAACTTCGTTACCGATTTTACCTGTAACCCTACAATCTCTTTAATATTATCGGCGCTAAGCGGCGTGAACATAACTATATCATCAATACGATTTATAAACTCCGGACGTACAGTTTGTTTTAATAGTCCTAAAACTTCAACCTTAGCTGCCTCAGTAGCCGCCTCGATATCGCCTTTCAGGTTTTCAAATTTCTCCTGAATAATAGCACTACCCATATTGCTTGTCATGATAATGATTGTATTCTTAAAATCTGCAACACGACCTTTATTGTCTGTTAGGCGGCCTTCATCCAATACCTGTAATAATATATTAAATGTATCAGGGTGAGCTTTTTCAATTTCATCAAGCAATACTACACTGTAGGGTTTTCTCCTAACAGCCTCTGTAAGCTGACCACCTTCATCGTAACCTACATATCCCGGAGGCGCACCAACCAAACGGCTAACACTGTGGCGTTCCTGGTATTCGCTCATATCTATACGGGTCATTGCATTCTCATCATCAAATAAGTAGGAGGCAAGTGCCTTAGCCAACTCCGTTTTACCAACCCCGGTTGTACCTAAAAACAGGAACGACCCAATCGGTTTTTTCTGATCCTGTAATCCTGCCCGGCTTCTTCTTACCGCATCGCTAACTGCCTCAATAGCTTCTTCCTGACCAACAACACGTTTGTGCAGTTCATCTTCCAGCTTAAGCAATTTTTCACGCTCGCCCTGTAGCATTTTAGTAACAGGTATACCGGTCCATTTAGCTACAACTTCAGCTATATCCTCACGTGTAACTTCCTCTTTTATAAGATTTTTGCCGTTCTGGTTTTCATGAAGCTGGTGTTGCATTTCGTCCAGCTTTTCCTGAGCCTGTTTTATTTTACCGTAACGTAACTCTGCAACCTTACCGTAGTCGCCATCGCGCTCCGCACGTTCAGCATCAATTTTATAATTTTCTATCTCAGTTTTTATCGCCTGAATTCCGTCTACCACATCTTTTTCGCTTTTCCAGCGGGCGTAAATTTCATTACGTTCTTCTTTCTGGTTAGCGAGTTCAAGCCCTAACGATTTAAGTTTGCTTTCATCGTTTTCACGCTTAATGGCTTCAATTTCAATTTCAAGCTGCATTATCCTGCGATCCAATACATCAAGCTCTTCCGGTTTAGAGTTTATCTCCATCCTGATTTTAGAGGCAGCCTCATCCATAAGATCAATAGCCTTATCCGGTAAAAAGCGATTAGTAATGTAACGTTGCGATAATTCAACAGCTGCTATAATAGCCTCATCTTTAATACGCACCTGGTGGTGAGTCTCATATTTTTCTTTAATACCACGAAGTATCGATATAGCACTTTCGGTATCCGGCTCATCAACCATCACGCGTTGAAAACGTCTTTCGAGTGCTTTATCTTTCTCGAAATATTTTTGGTACTCATCTAAGGTCGTGGCACCTATGGCGCGCAACTCTCCACGGGCAAGTGCAGGCTTTAATATATTTGCAGCATCCATAGCGCCCTCGCCACCGCCTGCACCTACAAGTGTATGAATTTCGTCTATAAATAGTACAATATCGCCTTCGGCAGAGGTAACTTCTTTAACAACCGATTTTAAACGTTCTTCAAATTCTCCCTTATATTTTGCTCCGGCAATAAGCGCACCCATATCCAGCGAATACACTACTTTATTTTTAAGGTTTTCGGGTACATCACCCTGAATAATACGGTGTGCCAAACCTTCGGCAATGGCGGTTTTACCTACACCGGGTTCACCCACGAGCATCGGGTTGTTTTTAGTCCTGCGGCTCAAAATTTGCAAAACGCGGCGAATCTCTTCATCCCGCCCAATAACCGGATCTAACTTACCATCGTTAGCAAGCTGGTTAAGGTTTTTAGCATATTTATTAAGCGAGTTGTAAGTTTCTTCGGCACTTGCAGATGTTACTCTTTCACCTTTACGTAACTCGTCTATAGCCGATTGTAAACCTTTCTCGGTAACGCATTGGTCTTTTAATATCTGAGCAACTTTACTACGAGAGGAAAAAATCGCTAACAATAAATGTTCGATCGAAACAAATTCATCGTTCATTTTACGAGCAATGTTAGAAGCCTCGGCTAATGCGGTACCCGCATCTCTGCCTATCCCCATTTCTACACCCGATACTTTAGGGAAGCTTTGAAGGGTGCTATCTAATACCTGACCAAAAAGCGGCAAGTTTACATTTAGTTTTTTTAGCAGAAAAGGAGTAACATTCTGGTCTACCTCAAGGATAGCTTTTACAATGTGCTCGTTCTCTATTTGCTGATGACCATAACTTTGAGCAATTTGCTGCGCTCTCTGTATGGCTTCCTGAGATTTTATAGTATAATTGGCAAAGTTCATATCTAAAATTGTTTAAATTTGATAGGTAATATTCAATTAATATTCCAATAAATTAATAACGACAAAATGTCTTTTAATCGATCTTATATGAGTTAAAATGAGACAAAAAGTCATTAAATATATAATAATATGAGCGTATTTGGTAAATTATTCGGTAGTTTTGATGACAAAAGTACAAATTCAAAAGGTCTGAAATGGAACCTATTAACGGATATAAAACAGTTGGATGCTATCGCAGAAGACTCGGCATCAACCCCTGTACTTATCTTTAAACATAGTACACGTTGTTCTGTTAGCCGTATGGCTTTGAGAACTTTCGAGAACGAATATAACATTGAAGAGGATAAAGCCGAACCTTATTTTTTAGACTTGCTAGAGCATAGGGATATCTCTAACGCAATAGCATCCCGCTTTGGTGTTACGCACCAGTCGCCACAATTAATTTTAATTAAAGGAGGACAGGCCGTTTATCATTCCTCGCATAGTGATATCGATGCAAATACGGTAAAAGGAAAATTATAAATAAATATCTTTGATAACAAAAAAGGGCTATACATTATGTATAGCCCTTTTTTGTTGTAGCGGTTTATGTTTATCGAAGTTCAGCAAAGGTATCACCCTGATTCATATCACCTGTTTCAAAGCCCTTTTTAAACCAGTACATACGCTGTTGCGATGTACCGTGTGTAAAAGAGTCCGGTACGACGCTACCCTGCATACGTTTTTGTATGGCATCGTCTCCAACAGCATTGGCTGCACTAAGTGCTTCTTCAATATCGCCCTCTTCTAATATCTTATTCATATCCTGATCGTAATGCGCCCATACACCTGCGTAAAAATCGGCCTGAAGCTCTAAAGCTACTGATAATTTGTTAGCTCCTGCTTCGTCAGTCTGTTGTTGCAACTGCCTCATTTTACCAGATGTGCCTAATAGTGTCTGTACATGATGGCCTATTTCATGTGCTATAACATATGCTATAGCAAAGTCGCCACCTTTAGCGCCAAAACGCGACTGTAGTTCATCAAAAAATGCTAAATCCATATAAACTTTTTGGTCTTCCGGACAGTAAAATGGCCCTGCGGCAGAAGTTGCATTACCGCAGCCGGTTTGCACACCATCGCGAAATAATACGAGGTTGGGCTTATCGTAAGTTTTACCCATCTCCTGAAATATCTTATCCCAAACATCTTCGGTATCTACTAAAACTGCATTCACAAACTGACCCATTTCTTTGTCGTGTGCCGTCAGTTCGACTGGTTCGCCTTGCTGAGAACCGCCTTGCAGTTGGTTATTAATGTCGTTTAGCACGGAAGCATCGCCACCCATAAACATATTAACAACTAGTATAATAAGACCTATTATACCACCACCTGCCGCCACCTGTCCGCCAGATACACCACGACGGTCTTCAAAATTATCGCTTTGTCTTCTGCCTCCCCATTTCATATTTGTAAGTTTTAAGGTATGAAGGTAGTAAATATTAATAGTGCATAAAGCGGTATTATAACCATTTTAGCATTTGCATAAAAAAAAGCAGCCCCTTAATAATAGAGGCTGCTATAAATATATATTTGTTTAACATTAAAATCCTATTCTGTAACCTATGTAAGCATCTGCCTGATTGGTATCTGTAACAGCAGCTGATAATACTGAACCTGAGCCAATAAAAAATCCTCTAACACGCACACCGATACCTGCGGTGAATCCTGCAATTTCGTTATGAGAGAGTGGGAGGTAGGCTTCAAAAGTCTTCATTGAATAGCGTGGAGTAACTGTAAAAATATTTTGTTGCGCTATTTGTGTATTATTTTCGTCATCCTGCAATTTTTGTTGCAGATAGCCTGTTACATACCAGTTGTTATGTACCTTAACATCGGCATACATTGCCAAAATCGAAGGTAGTTTTACTTTAAAATCATTACGTGTTTTTTGTAAAGTAGCATATCCGCTTTGTAACAATATTTGCTCTACATCATCAATGGTTTCAACATCTTCGAACTGGTTAAGGTTAAGTCGCTCATTTCCGGTAATGTCAAGAGTGTAGTTGTTAGAAACGTTATTGTCATCTTTAAACGTCATGCTTCCCAAATTCTTAACCGATAACCCGGCATTTATCATGTAGCCATCTTCCTTTTGATTATCAAGCCATTGGTAATTTACCCCAATATCTGTTGAAAAACCATTAAGACCACCAGCAAAGAATTTTGTAAAGTTTGAACTGTCTGTAAAATTGTCCCCTAATGACCCTGAATATGCAAAATTCAGATTGGCTTGCGCATCAGTTAGATATAGCTGAGCACCTTCGTTACGGATACTTCCCTGAAAGTTACTGGCACTCATATTGGCAAACGACCCCGGGAACAACAGGTTAAAGGTAATCCCGGCTGAAAATTTATTAGTGTCATCGTTATATAATTCACGTGCGGCAGATAATCCCATCTCTCCCCAGGTAGTGGCAGAAGCCCGTTGATTCTCGCTACTTGATATCAACGAAACGCCTAATAGCGGACTGATATTATTATCTGTAAGAGCATTACCTAAATCGGTATCTACATTTACCATATTTGCCTTTACCTTAGCAGAGGATGTAATGGCAAATCCCCACTTTTCATACCTAAATCCGAAGCCTGGACCCACAATATCAGCATCTAACCGGAGGTTAACCGATTCGCTGCCTCTAAAAAGCAGATCTTCAAAATTTTCATCACTGCTAACCAAATCTCCAAAAGTAATTTTGTTATTAGAGATATTTGCGCTTACGTTAAGCACGTTAATCTCATACTTGTTCGCAAGGTTTACAAGCTCTGCGGGGTTAAGGCTGGCATTTAACAACCCGGTGCGACGAGATGTATTTATTCCGGAAAAATGTTCCTGTGCAAACATTCCTGTTGCCATAAAAGTAAACAGGCAAATTATAGGCAGTTTCATAAAGGTCAGATTGATGTTGGTGCATTAAAAGTAATAAATTTGATTCAATTAAGAAATAATAATTAAAACTAATAATGAATTAACAATAATTGAAACTGACGCCAATTTTTTTGTGATTTAGATACTATTCCAAACGGAGTCGTCAGGTACGGGAGCTACAATAGTAAGTTCATCCTTAGTTACTGGGTGCACAAAAACAAGTTTACGAGCGTGCAGGCTAATGCCACCATCAGGATTACTCCTGTCTGCACCATATTTTAGGTCGCCCTTAATAGGAGAGCCAATAGCTGATAATTGTGCCCGTATCTGGTGATGCCTTCCGGTATGCAGGTCTACTTCCAGTACCGTATAATTATCAAGCTGTTTAATAATTTTATAGTCAAGGCTCGCTAGCTTACTTTCAGGAACTTCTTTTAAATGTGCTTTACTCATGTTACGCTTTTCGTCACGCTTAAGGTAATGCACCAAACTGCCGCTATCTTGTTCAGGCCTTTTTTTAACTACAGCCCAATAGGTTTTTTTAGTTTCACGAACTTTGAAAAGCTCGTTAAGGCGGGTAAGTGCTTTAGTAGTACGTGCAAAAATAACTACGCCGGTGGTTGGCCTGTCCAGCCTGTGTACCACACCTAAAAAAACTTTACCCGGCTTGTTGTATTTATCTTTAATATACTCTTTAACAACATCGCTTAAAGGTTTATCGCCGGTTTTATCGCCCTGCGCAATATCTCCTACGCGTTTGTTAACCACAATTATGTGGTTATCTTCAAAAAGTACATTTAGGTTATTTTTATCTGAAACTATTTTCAAAATAGATTTTGGATTTTTAGATTAGTGGATTTTTCGAGTGTTAGATGATTGGATATTAGAAAGTTCGATTGGATAACGTTGACCTAAATTTTGAAGTCATTTTAATAATGGATTCTAATTTAAAATTAAGCACTTCAAGTACATCAGGTTTCAAAAACCCTAAATCAAAAGAAATAAGTAACTGAGTTTCTATTTCGTAAGCAGATCCAATTGCAATTTCTAAAAACCGTGCAAGGTCTTTATTAGAACTCCTTGAACAACCTTCGGCAATGTTAGATGGTATAGAAACAGAAGCTCTTCGTAATTGGTTTGTTATCCCAAATTTCTCAGAATCAGGAAATAAGGCGGTAACACTATAAATGTTGGAACAAAACTGCCTGCTAAGTTTCCAAATTTCCAGATCTTTAAAACGGTGCATATTAACTTATTAGTTTTATTATACTACTAATGTTTTTCATATTTATTAGATCATTTTTGATATTGTTAAGCTCTAACAATCCAACCCATCTAACAGCCTAACAATCCAATCTAATACTGCTCTTTATCATTAGGGAAATCACCCGATTTTACATCGGCAGCATACTGTCCTATTGCAGTAGTCATGCCTTCAAATAAATTCATGTAGCGACGTAAAAAACGTGGACTGAATTCGTTATTCATTCCAAGCATGTCGTGTATTACAAGTACTTGGCCATCTACACCGCCGCCTGCACCAATACCTATTATTGGTATGGTTACACTTTCGGCAACACGGCGAGCTAGTTCTGCAGGTATTTTCTCTACAACAATTGCGAAGCAACCAAGCCTTTCGAGCAATTGTGCGTCTTCTAAAAGTTTTTCTGCCTCTGCATCTTCTTTAGCCCTAACAGTATAGCTGCCAAATTTATAAATACTTTGCGGCGTTAAGCCTAAATGCCCCATAACAGGAATGCCGGCGTTTAGTATCTTTTTAATCGAGTCTTTAATTTCACTACCGCCTTCCAGCTTAAGGGCATGGCCGCCACTTTCCTTCATTATACGGATCGCCGAACGAAGCGCCTCTTTAGGATCGCTTTGATAGGTGCCAAAAGGTAAATCAACTACAACCAATGCACGGTTCACACCTCTCACTACAGATGATGCATGGTACACCATTTGATCTAGCGTTATGGGTAAAGTAGTTTCGTGCCCGGCCATAACATTTGATGCTGAATCGCCTACAAGAATAACATCTACTCCCGCGGTGTCAACTATTTTTGCCATGGTAAAATCATATGCCGTAAGCATCGATATTTTTTCGCCATGGGCTTTCATTTCAATCAGTGATTTTGTTGTAATTCTTTTGTAATCTTTTTTTGCGACTGACATGGCCTTAAATTTAAGTGGTAAATGTACTAAATTGATGTAACAGTAGGGTAGAAGTTGCTTTTTTATTAGCATTTTATGTAGCAGTCGTCTTACTGCAAATTCATACCTTTATAAAAATTATACAATGAAAAAGCTATTGGTACTTGCTATATTATTTACCGCTCAGGGCATTTTTGCTCAGGAAGCGGATATTAAAAAATCAATCCGCACTTTTTTTGACGGATTGCACGCCCGTGACACTGTAATGATGAAATCAGTCGCTTACAAACACCTTATATTAGAATCGATAACAGAATTTAGAGGGCAGGGAAAGTTTGATTTTGAAATGGCTGAAAACTATTACAGTCAGGTATCTAAAATTTCGCCCGAGATAAAAATTGAAGAACGTATACTAAGCTATAAAATTCAGGTTGATGGTACCCTTGCACATGTATGGACACCTTACGAATTTTATGCCAATGGTAAACTGAGCCATACCGGCGTAAACTCCTTTCAGCTTTTTAAAGACGAAGGTATCTGGAAAATTATTTATTTGGTAGACACCCGTAGAACAGCGAGTAAGTAGTTCCTCACCATTATTTTACACTCCCTTAATCGCCTCAAATGTTTGTGAGGCTATATCCTCAGCATCCGTAAGCATATTATTACCTATAGACGATGTAAGTTTAAAACCTAATCCTGCAGCAATAGCCTGTCCTACAAAGGGTATCCATTTAGAAATTCCTTTACCGGCAAAGCTCAAGCCTGCCTTTTTAAGCAGTAGTAAAATAGCTTCTTTACCAACATATTTTGAGGTAAACTGTACTGCTTTCGCAATAATAAGTTTCGATTTATTATCAGTAATCAACGACGAGCTGTAATGTATCTGCTCTTTTTTGAGTCCGTATATCTCCTGAATATCGGTCGACATTTTATACAGCAGGCCAAGGTCTACTGAGATGTCCAAGCCTGGGATAGGGTTGAGCCCATTGGCAGCAGAAAGCGCTGCATAACGCGACACCAATCGTGTAGATAGATCCCGTTTTTCTTTAAGCAGGTTCAGGCTTATAACATTAACATCGGCAATAAAACGTTCTCGCTTAATACTATTTAAGCTATTAGAAATATCGTCTAATAGTTTGTTCAGGTCATATTTTGTAGGATAGTCGGCAGACGTTAAATAAATACCTTTTATATTGTATCCATCCAGGCTTTTTTTAAGGTCTGCATAAATAGATGCATAAGTTTCCTCTTCAGTAATGCCTCGTTTAAGGGCGCGGTCGATTGAAAAGTCAAATTTTGTACGAACCGGAAATACAGGGATCTTAAGTTTCGATATTTCGGTAATCAGGTACAGGTCGTCTTCAAAAAAACGGTCGGCAGTAACCAATATTACGCAATCGAAATTTTTAATGCCCATAGTTTCAATGTAGGAATCCATAGGGAAGTTAACGGTAGAACTACCCGGTAAATCATAAAACAGCAAGCCCTTATGTTCTATAGGCTCGCTTATTGCCATGGTAGTTTCAATTTCACCCACCGCCGAAACCTGTTCGCCTACAATCGCATTTATAAGCGAAGATTTGCCTGTGCCACTTCGGCCAATAATACCACACTTAACCTTAGCATTTTTAAAATTTTCCAAATCTGCCTTACATTTTTCTAAAACCTGCGTTATATTCCTGTCCTGTATACTCATTTAAATAGTACTTATTTACTACCAAATATAGCAAAGTTTAGGTTAAGGGTATCTTAAAGGTTTATGCTAATTTTTATTAGCTACTTACCAGTAATTTTCGCAGGATACAATAACCTAAACGCATTAAAAACCGCCTGATGTGTAACTGTAGCATGGTCTTCTTGCGGCAGGTAGTCAAAGTGCACAGTTACGTTCTTGCTGTTGGTTGCTTTAATTTTATTATATAATAGTTGAGCATCATCTTCCATCAGTCGTTTAATTGCTCCGGGAGCAGGACCTTCCTTACCAACGCCAATATAAACTTGAGTTTTTTGTTTAAAGTTCTGCTCTAACATGGCTGAATTCAATTTTAAAAGCGAACCATTATCCCACCATACCGATGGGCTTATGATGATGTAGTTATCAAAAAGGGTAGGTTTTTTTAATAGTATCTCTGATGCAAGCAAACCTCCTAATGACTGACCTATAATAGTTTTTGACGTACCTGCTTTATAATTCTTTTTGATATAAGGCTGTAACTCCGACTCCAAGAATTTAATGAACTTATCGGAACCACCAGAGGTAGGCATTATAGTTCTGTCGCCTGCAACCGATGTTGGATAGGAAAAATCACGTTTCCTATCGATATTTGCTATACCAACAACAATTGATTTTGGTACCCTGTTAATCCACGGGAAATTATTAAACTGCACCAAACCAGCAACATGTATAAAATCTTCATCAGCCGATCCATCCAATAAATAAATTACCGGATATTTTATAGTATCCGTTGCACTGTAACCTTCCGGAAGGTACATATTAAGTATCCGCTTCTCTGATAAAATTTTAGAGTCTATTTCGTCTATAACACCTAACACAAAAGGCTTTTTGCTCTGTCCTGATACTAGTGAACTTATCGAAATTAAAAGCAATGTGATTAATTGTTTCATTAATGTTTTTTTGACGTAGTATATATATGCAAAATTAAACCGAATTAATTATCTTTTTATAGTACGACCTTTATCTTTATCCATCCATGATTGATTTATGGAATAACTTTGTAGATCATCAGTAGGATAAGGGGTTCCAGTTCTGTTAAATATTTCAATATGATTAATCAAGCCATTAACAATATAAATCATTACTTCCGCATCAACTTCCTGCGATTCATTTTTAACTATAATTCCCGTAAATAATTCATCTGTTTTTGTAGTTACAGGTAGAGATTTATTTTCAAAATAAACATATAGACCGATGCCAGTATGTAAACGTTCTTTTTCGGTTAAGTGTTTAACCTGTTTTATTAATTCACTTTGTGTATCATTATCTTCTTCAAAAGCTAAATCTAAAATATCAAGTAAGTATCGGGATTGAATCATGTTAATTTTTTTCCAAATATAAAAACTGTGCTAGTAATATTAACAACAAAAAAGCCGCGCTTTACAGCGCGGCTTAGGTATATAATCTAAAAGTGATTTAAAGAACTGCATCGGTTGTTACGGGTTCGAAATATAAAATAACCTGATTTCGAATTATATCTTCAAAAGATTCACGCTCACGTATAACATGGCCTTTACCTTCGTACCATAGCACTTCGGCAGGGCGCACGCGCGAGTTGTAGTTACTGGTCATAGAGTAGCAGTAAGCCCCGGCGTTACGGAAACAAAGCAGGTCGCCCTCTTTAATTTCGGCAATGCGGCGGTTGCTCGCAAAGGTGTCAGTTTCGCATATGTATCCTACAATGCTATAAAAGCGCTCCTTGCCTTTAGGATTGGTAATATTTTCTATGTGGTGGTACGAGCCGTAAAGCATAGGGCGCATCAGGTGGTTAAAACCACTATCGATACCTGCAAATACTGTAGATGTTGTTTGCTTTACCACGTTAACTTTAGCAAGAAAAAATCCGGCTTCGCTCACTAAAAATTTACCGGGTTCAAAAGTTAGGGTTAGGTCGCGACCATACTCTGTACAGAATGCGTTAAAGCGTTTTGTTAATTTTTTCCCCAGCTCCTCAATATCCGTCTGGATATCATCTTTTTTGTAAGGTACTTTAAACCCACTTCCAAAATCGATAAAATCTAATTCTTTAAAGTGCGCGGCGGCATCGAATAAAATCTCGGCAGCGTATAAAAACACTTCGATATCCAGAATGTCAGATCCTGTATGCATGTGGATCCCGTTAATGTGCATACCAGTATTCTCTACAATACGCAAGAGGTGTGGCATTTGATGTATCGAAATACCAAATTTACTATCAATATGACCAACCGATATATTACTGTTACCACCTGCCATAACGTGTGGGTTTACGCGAATGCATACCGGTGTTTGCGGGTGCTTGGCACCAAATTGCTCCAGTATAGAAAGGTTATCGATATTGATTTGTACTCCAAGTGCGGCTACCTCTTCAATTTCTTCCATCGAAACACCGTTTGGAGTGTAAATAATCATATCAGGCGAAAAACCGGCCAGTAGCCCAAGTTTAACTTCCTGAATAGAAACCGTATCAAGGCCACTACCCATTTGTTTTAGCAACTTAAGAACAGATACATTACTTAAGGCCTTCATGGCATAATTTATACGTAACTTATGTACTTTACTAAAGGCCTTTTCCAGCCTTTGGTATTGTGATTGTATTTTTGCTGCATCATAAACATACAGTGGGCTTCCAAATTCTTCGGCTAATTGTACCAGCTGTTTCGCTTCCATGTCTCCTCGTCCTTATATTAAATTGATTACAAAAATACATATCAATTTTAAGGCTAACAAGCAAATTAAAACCGCTTAACAAAAAATAACAAAATGTTATAAATATAACATCAATCTAAAGTATAGTAGCTATTAATAACAATAAAATTAAAATATCAGATAACCCAAAAAGAGATTGGTCTTCTAACTATCACATGACGTCTGAATTATTTTGTAAAGATGTAAATATTTCCGTCAACATAGGCTTTAGATATCGTTAGTGTATCGTTATCTATAGAGATACAACCATAATTAATTCCACCTACATTTAGGCTTTCGTCACAAATACTTTCAACTGTGTTAATACTATATTTATGGTTGCCTGATTCTAACGGATTCCAATCATCATCACTAGTGCTAATAACTTTAACACGGTTTTGAGATTCATCAAATTGCCATGATACACTACCATTTTTTATCGTGTGCGTTTCTGAAACCATAGGTGCAGTTATCGAAACCAATTTCCATTTGCCATTTAAAGTACTAGCCGATTCAGCATTTTTAGAATCGTCATCACTACAATTAGTAAGGCATAAAGATGATGACATTAGAAACAGAAGAGTAATTTTTTTCATAATAATTGTTTTATTGGTTATAAGTGGTATTTAATCACTGCTCATTATTTTTAATGCGCCTTGTTTTAATTGTGTGTAACAGCAGCAATATAATAACCGTAGGTATCATTAATATAGCCTGAGTAATTTTTTTCATGGTATATCGTATTTGTTGGTATAGGTTAGATGTTAAACTGTTAAAAAGGTTGCGTTATTGTTAAGATAAAAAATTATTTAGCGCACTTTGTATTTTTAGCAGTAAAATGTCGAAAATACTTTCTGCCATTGGATGTAATTTATTATTTTTGTTCCACTTTTAATAAGATAAACGCATTTTAATATGAATTTACACGAATATCAGGGAAAAGAAATATTGGCTAGCCACGGTGTGCGCATTCAGCGCGGTATTGTAGCTAACAGTCCTGCGGAAGCTGTTGCTGCTGCTAAAGAACTTAATGCACAAACCGGTACAAGCTGGTATGTTGTTAAAGCACAGGTGCATGCAGGCGGTCGCGGTAAAGGCGGAGGCGTTAAGCTGGCTAAAAACCTTGACCAGGTGCAGGAAATTGCAGGACAAATTATAGGTATGGACCTTATTACACCACAAACACCTCCTGCAGGTAAGCGTGTAC
>Ga0265797_10000190_pt1 | contig 120873 bp, 97 predicted proteins | sample P2T30metagenome_FD_192433 | JGI IMG/M metagenome (GOLD analysis project Ga0265797, IMG submission 192433) | Plant litter microbial communities from East Loma Ridge, Irvine, California - P2 T30 | ecosystem: Environmental > Terrestrial > Plant litter > Unclassified | place: USA: California... | reverse complement strand
GCTCCCTTGCACGGATATAACAGAGCTTCCGAGTCATCGTATCCAGCTTCAAAAGTGGTATACGGTACGGTATACATCCGGCGTGCAACATTTCCGATAATTTCCGACAAAATCCTCAAGGGTATAACAGACATACACACGCACCACTCGACATTTCGACACCCTCATCCTACAGCCCAAACACAAAGAGGACGGAATCCTCAACCCTAAACCCGACATTAAGCCAAAAGAACACCCCATCTCTAAACAACCATGTCGTCAACAACGACCCTCCTCATCAAAGCCTCCTCCCTCTTCGTCCTCTCGATAAACTCACTCGCCTTCCTGACCGGCACCCGCGTCCTCGCTAACCCCAGCACGAAAATCTTCGTCCCCAAAACTACCAGCACCGCCCTCGCCGAATCGCAAATCCGCTACTTGGCTGGCATGGCCGCCGCTCTGGGTGCGATTGCTTGGTGGGCGTCCGACGACCTTCAAACGCGCCAAGTGCCGCTCGCGATAGCTGGGATGGGACCTTTTGTAGGCGGGATAGGGAGGGCGTTGGCGGGGTGGAAGCATGGGTTTGGGCCCGGCATGAGGGGGGCGATGTGGGCTGAGTTGGCGATTCCGGTGGTGATCTACGGGATTGGGAAGTTCCAGGGGGTTTGGTAGGAAGATGGGGAGTCTTCGAGGACGGAGATATTCGGCGGACGAGGGTTGTGTTGAAAGTACATGTGTGTTAGTGGTTTCGCCGGATTCCTTTTGTTGCTGTCGCCAATCGCCACTCCTTCAACCATACAGTCGTTCAGTCGTATTGTCTCGGATTCCACCCGTTCATCTCCCTGGGCGTTGAGTGCTCGATTTTAGAACTCCGCAGCATATCTCCTAGCATTGTCTCGGTCTTGTGTAACAAGCTCTCGTAAGCTTGTCTGGGAGTGGCGTGGGCTTTGCCCCTCAGGATGATCTTGCCGTGGCGTGTGTCGTGGTATAGAGACTGCGTGACATTCCTGCGTAAGAGCATGGCGGCATGTTGGCCGGTGCTACCTCGCATGAGAACCAGTTCGAGTTCGTACTCGTTGCGGGCTTTTTCCGCAGTGTAGATGGGCTTGATCACTTCGGCATTGGCGATTATCTGCGCCCGAAGGTCACCGATGGTGAAGTCGGCGTAAGCATAATTATTTTCGGCGTCGTTATTTGTGAGGCTTGGGTCGGTGGTTGCGGCGCTGTAACTGGGTAAGGTGGCGGTTGGTAGGATTTCGGCAGGAAGGCTGGACATGGTGCAGATAGGTTGCTGTATGTAGGCGACTGCCGATGTCTTAGGTCTGGCGCTACGCGGGATCTCCTGAGGCGGTACTTCTTGAATTCTTCCGGCTGTCTCGCAAATGATAGGATTGGTCTCTCCAATGGAATACTGATTGCTTTATGGAACGTCTATACAGACAAGTATACGTAATCCCTTTTGAAGTTGGCAGAACCGGCAAAGAGGCCAGCAAGCCAAGGCTATATTAATTGCATGTGGAGGAGAGTCGGCTAGGGTCCGTTAGCACCTACTTTGGCAGTCGTCGGTGATCATGTTTCTGTAGAGCTATAGACGCTGTCTGCCCGTCGCTGTCCGTATTTTGCTGTCACCATCGGGAGTTGACGCGACTGAACGGAAGGAACCCGTGCAAGGTATGGTCACGTGTGGCCAGACTCTACCGAGGTCAATTTTGGCGCAGATTTTGACGGAGAGGTGGTGCTTTGTTGGCTGCTTGGTAAGGCTGTATACTGTATCGTTGTCAGCGTGTGGTGGTAGTCGTACAAGCATCTCACCTGACGTTCCTGGTGCCTGCGTGCCCGGCTTCTAGACTTCAGTCAGGGTCTCGTCTCGCCCTGAACCGCACTTCGCGTCCATACTGCGTTCGTAACAAGGTTCGTATCGATTTCTATTGTTGATCCTCGGAGACTCACCGCATCAGCGTGAAGACTCTCGCAGGACATCGAAGGATGCGTGTCAGCCCGATCCTGAACGGTGGACGCACTACTCGCTGCCATGTCTTCGACATAAATGGCCTTGTGAGTGGCAAAAAATGGCAGAGTTTCACTCTCGCCCACACACGCAGCCGTAAATAGCAGCTGAAAATCCACTAGTGCATCCATCGGGCTATTGCTTTAGCGCTGGCGACTCGGCTAGCCGCAGGTGCGTCCCATAGTGGTTGCATGTAGGGAGAAGTCCTTGTGCTTGAGGTTTGTTCATCTTCTACCAGAACACAGGAAGCGATGACGGGTTGTCCATCAACTCGATAACGAGCCGTTGATTGCTGAGGTCGAAAGAAAGCTGACCCGTTGCAAACTCTCCAGAGCCCCTGCAAACACTGTACCAAACGCTTGCGACATTCGTCACGTCAGTCGACGCGGTTAATTCGGCACGGCTCACCGAATGACTCGAGCCAGCGCAACATCTCAGCTGCCCTCGCCAATCACACCCTGGCAAAAGAATCCCTCAGGTACGGGCTCGACCGATCATGGAATCGTCAAACGTTGAACCGCGCCCCTGGCGCCACAAGCGCTTCAAGGGTTAAACCACGATATTTCTCTCCTGTCGCCTGTCATTTTTGTCCTGGCCCTGTGAGATTAACTGCCCGTTTGCGTTGCACACACCCTTTTGCACAGAAGAGAGATTGCACGACGAGCAAAAAGCCATGGCTGCCAACAGGAACTCGCGATACTACAGCCAGAGCTACGAGCCCGTGGACAACCCCGGTCACCCTGAAAACCTTGGCCATCCAGAGACTAGCCACCAGCCAGATGGCAGCGGTTATCAAGACTACGAAACCTACCGTGGCTTCAAAACCGTGTCCGATCTCGACATTGCAGAACCTTCCGCCGGCTTGCCTCCTCGACAACCCAAAGGCATCAACCGGAAAAAGTGGTTCATCATCGGCGGCGTCGCTGCTGCTTGTGTGATCATCGGCCTGGCAGTAGGCCTCGGTGTCGGCTTGACCCAAGACAAGGATGTCCCTTACACCTACACACCCGTGAAAGGAGACCTGAAAGTGACCGACTCACGGCCATTCACCAGAGGCGGCGCCACACGTGCGGATCCTGCAAAGACTGACGATGGCAACGGCGCTGGCAAGGACGAATACACCTATTATCAGGGCAACGCCACCAACTTCCCCAACGCAACGACAGAGTGGATCTCATTCGAGGACATGTGGGCTGGCAATCTTCACTTCCTGAGGAACTCCTGTCACGCTAACGGACACGGCAAGAACCAGAAGTAAGTCATTCGTCTTGACAAAAATCGGTGATTACAAAAAGCTAACAACACTCCTCAGCGATGACGAGATCCAGAGCATCTACGACGCCATCCAATACCGCGCCAAAGTTTCACTCGTAGACCACCGCTTCATCCTCGCCACCATCCTTCAAGAGGTACGTTCCAAAACTTCAAGACTCTTCCGAATTCTCCCACTAACACCCCAACCCATCAGACCCACGGCTGCGCCAAAGTAAAAGCAACCACCTCCTCCGGCGGCGTGCAGAACCCTGGCCTTATGCAATCGCACCAAGGAGTCGAATACAACTCGCACCACGCCAACCAGTCGATCTGGGACATGATCCAAGACGGTGTCCAAGGCACGGAGCACGGCGACGGCCTGGTGATGAACCTGAACTACTACTCGGACGCTTACACCGCCGCCCGCGGCTATAACAGCGGTATCCAACCCATGGACGGCAATCTGAGTGCCCCGACGGGCGCCACCGGTTGCTATGTGAGCGACATCGCGAACAGGCTGACCGGGTGGTCGAATGCGACTAGTAAGTGCCATGAGGATTGAGGGGAGAAGACGGGAATGATAGTGCTGTTACTTTTCTTTTACTTGTTGGGCCAGTTTCTTTCCTGTGGCGTTCTGGCCTTTTGTTTTCGAAGATGAAAAAAATACCCTTTGCGTTTTGGCATTGATGGGTCACGGCACGAAACGAATATTTGGGAGACTGAACAACAAAAGTGTGGACACGCCTTGTACCTCAAACTTGTACTCAAATGCTAGACTTTTGACAAAACAGAACAGAACGATAACGAGCATCTTAACATCCAACCAGCATTCTCGCACATCGGATCCGCGTGCCTGACAGGGTAAACCGTCTTGTCTGAATGGCGGCCATGACAGTGAATGAATTCTTACAGTCGCACATTCTTCCTGGACCTGTCAAAGATTGGAGAATATTTCAGCAGTCAGTCTGTCTTGAACAATGAAAATTTGCTATGTAAGCTTCGCGCCTCAGACTCCGAAGCTAATGAACGACGATAGCCGGGAAGAGAGAATGAAGAGAGAGAAAAGACTAGGTAGTCTCCTGCTAGATCCGCCTGCCTGCCTGCCTGTCTCACGCTTGATCTCGTCGACATCACAGCTCGTTGCAAATCTCCACTCCCATCGATCACCGTTGCTCACATCAACTCACTTCAGACTTCCATCACCTCAAAGTCCCAGCTTCACCACAGCAGTCGAAAGATCCGTCTTCGAGTTTCCAGACGGGGACGCGAAGATGATACTGCGATCGTTGTTGATGTAAACCCTCGTCACCATTCCCTCGTCCTTCTTCCGCAAGATATGCTGCTTATACCCCGCCGTCCCAACATCATTCAGCAGAGCATTACAAATAGCATCCGCCACAACCCTCGCCACCGCAGCGACAGGCCTGAGCTGCGGATTCACGAACCCAGCCGCTTTGAGCGCGACGCCGATCAGCGCCGGCGCCGCTCTATCGAAGAAGTCGAAGAAGGCCCGGAAGTTGTCCGGGTCTGAGTACCACTGGGTCATGGAGTTGCGCAAGACGGGGTCCCTGTCGCTGTGCCCGAAGACGCGCCACCAGTCCTTGCCGGTCGTGAAGAAGCCGGTGTTGTAGGAGACTTGGCAGCGCGAGGACTCCTTGCCCGGTAGGATCTTTTCCCACACGCATTTCTCGGCGTACACGTTGCTGTACTTGTGCAGCAGGCCGACGCCGCTGATGCTGTAGGGGGTGTTGTTGACGATTGTGACCCAGGCGTTTCGCTTCGCGGCGCAGAGGGCGAGTGGGAGGAGGAGGGTGAAGTAGAAGAGGGAATGGAAGAACTTGGAGGGTTGCATGTTGGCGTATTGTTAAGGTGAGTGTTATTTGGTGATGGGGTAAAGAAATATTGTAATCTTCGGTTGTGGGCGAAGAGCCAGAACTTGCTTCGGGAAGTTCACGGTGTTTATAGACCGCTCAAGCCATGACCGTGATGGAACTGATACATGGGTATGCCACCGATTGCCTGAGACTCATCGGAAGACCCTGTGCGCTCTTAGGGCAGCGATGGCCGTTGCGAGGGAAGATGCTCAACGACTTCAGCCTCTGGAACGTGCTACAGTCTTTTGGCTAGCTGTGTGCTATCTTGTATCTGTTTGTCTCAGCGATACTACACAGATTGTTGAAAGGGCCTTTGATCGGTTGGATTGCCCATTGGCTCCCATCTCTTGGTTGTGTTGAGGTGCTTCGAAGAGGTCTAGAGTGAAGCTGGAAAGAGTCCGCGACACGGTGTTGGCGCCACTCCAGCGTGAGTGATGTAACACGACACTTGCCTTGTGGCGTGACTTGTATCGCCAAAGCCATGCCATCGTCGCTCGATTCTTTTCGAGCGACAGCGCCACCGGGGTCTCGACCGCTGAAAATTGTGCTACTCATGTCAGTCACTGGGCACATCGCAGCCCAGGAATGGGTCACTACGCTGCCTAGGCAGATGTCGCGAGCTTCCGGCCACATGGCTTTTCGCCAATACCCTTGGCTGTAATGATGGCGTGCCGAAGTCGTAAACCAAGGTCCCAACAGAAACTTGTGGCTTTAGTATGTTATGTTCTCGCATGCTCCACTGGTAACAACATGCGACTTCTCGTCATGTCGATTATCTTGTGGAAGATTACACTTCCGGTTAACGGAAAATCATGTCAAAATGTGTCCGGGCATATAATCTCACTTTCAACGAAGCTCGTTCCATATAGTGCGAAAACGCTTGAAGGGTACAGCATCCGCACGATTGAGAGCCTTACGGATGGACCACCACGTTACATTCGCATGTCGGTGTAGTACTGACGGTGGCTTCAGTGACACGATGCCGAGAGCTGCACACACGTTCAGGAACTGTTCAGCGTGTTGTAGATTCTGTGCGGTTGTCCGTATCTTGACGGCTAGGACCTCCTCGACGATGGATCGTCGGAAATCAATGAATTGCGAGTCCAAATTCGGGCAGGGATAAGTTCTTAGTCGCACGCTTGAAATAAATGCGGTCAAGGCGATCAGGCTCAAGGTGATTCCACCCTAGCGTCACGAGAGGTGGTTGGATTTGTCCTTGGTACAGGATGACGCTCGCCACATGCAGTTGGCTTCGAACCAGAGAATACTGCGCCGTGCATGGTGGCGGGCGAGCTCTCTGAACGCTATGCGATCCAGTTCATCGAGATTTGATGCCAGGGGCGGAACTTGGACCTGACGATGAAAGAAGTCTGAAGTGTGATGTTGGAGGTCTGGAAAGCGGGTTTTGGTCTTTAGCGATCTCCTAGGATGTTGATTTGATGCGGAGTCTGCATGGCTGAGTTACGGCCCTTGCAACAGCCATCCACAGCGTCAGAAGTAAGTCTGATCCCACGATCATCTGTACTGCATCCTCTGTCCTCCCCGCTTTTCAATCTTGGCCTGTCTCTTGCTCTGTCCAGAAGGTCCAGTCGAAGTGCCCTCAGACTCAGCTGGAACTCCTCCCATGCCCGCCAGACCCTTCCTTGCGCCAGTGAAAGTAGTGAAAGCCAACCAAGCCGAGTACGCCGGCACGGCAATCCACGCATACCACGCTTTGTTCCCTACCAGAGCAGCCAGGACAACACAAAACCAAGTCCAGTATGTAATGTCCCACATCCACTCAGTCAGACCCTTGGCTTCCAGGTCCTCGCCGGAGCGCTTCAAGTCGCCATTGTCATGGGTGGGACGACCGATGCGTTCGAACCAGAACTCGATGAGAAGAGCCGGGAGGTTGAGAACGAACCAGGCGAGAAGGCTGCGAGACGAGAACACGAAGTGGATGAGGAAGAAGAGGGTGTTGATGCCGAGGGAGATCATGTGCATGCGATTGAGGATGGCCGTATTGCGAGCAGCCAATGTCTTGAGAGCTTTCTAGTCTGGACTCAGCGTGTGTTTGAAATGTCTTGGATGGCATTGGCGGCATACCTGAGCCATGACGGCGGATTCGGCCTGGGCTTATTTCGTTGATTGATACGTATGCGAAGATGAGGACGAGACAAGACGAGATGACGGTATTCTTGGCGTCGAGTTTAGCATCATGTACAAGGTAGGGTATTCAAGTCCGGCCTCCCCGCAAAATGCACGCACGGCCCGTCCATCATCACAAACAGCGCGCCAAAACAGCACAGCAACGAAGACGACGACGTGCCCCAATTGCGCCTCTGCCCCATATACACAACACAACGCATTTGCCCGGTGCATAATATCATACCGCGCGACACAACACAGCATAACCTCCTGGACACGCCGGACGCGCACACGACTGCTTACGAGATGAGATGATTTGCATGTGATTTGCTGCCAGACAATAACAACAAGCCGCCAATTGTCGTCGCTCTTGCTCTTGCTCTTACCTTGCTGCTTACCTACCGGGCTCGTGATACTCATCGCACAAGCCAATGTTGGGCACACAGAAAGCACGCGCACTCCCTTGCCCTCGCCATCACTTCCGTTCACCTTCGATTTCTCCTACGAGCGCACCCTAGCAACCACCAACTCTGCTACACCCAGGCATGTCGCCTAACACTGGCATAGCCGCCTCGCAACTGCGGCAGTTGATATTCTACCACCTCGACAACGAACTTTCTGACAACGCGACCTTCCTCGCTGGCCGTCTCTACGCTCTTGAGCCTAGGAACCCGGACAGCTCACATCTACTCGCGCTGACAAACTTGCGACAACGGAGATGGAAGCTCGCATACGACTCGGCGCAAAAATACGGCTCTGGCGGTAGGCATCTTGGCTGCGCGTACATCTTTGCGCAAGCATGCTTGGAATTAGGAAAGTACCTGGAAGGTACGGCGGCGCTGGAAAAAGCGAAGAGCTTGTGGCAAAACAGGAATAATTGGAACAAGCACACGGAGATATCAAGGCGACACATACCCGACGCGGCAGCCGTGCAGACGCTCCTTGCGAGGCTTTGGCGTAATTATGGTGACACAAAAAAGGCTGGAGATTGCTATGTTGAAGCGCACAAGTCGAATCCATTCATTTGGGAGACTTTAGAAGGCCTTTGCAAGATTGGCGCAGACGTGGACTTGGACAAGATGTTTCGACAGACGACAGAGATGGGAGCAGCGCCGAAGACCTCGAACATGGCCGAAATTTATACAGATCAGCCGAGGGCAATCTCAAATGCGCTGTCTCAGCACACCAACTTCGCCAATGCGAATGGTTTAACTCCGTCAAACGATCCTTTCAGTACGAAGTCATCTGGCGAACAGGAAGGGGTCCTTTTTGCGCTGCCCAAAGCTAGGAGCAGGACCGCATTGACGAATGGACTCAAGGCTCCTCTATTGGAGTGGGACACACCAACAGCTAACAGCAACGGAACCTCGTTCGACGACGACGTGGATATGGAGGGTCTCGCGGGTGCGGCAGGCGGCGTCGCTCAAGACCAGCCACCATTGGCTCCTTCACGGAGAGCTCGAGCAGAGCCATCAGAACGCTTGCGGCATCCTGCACTACGAGGACAGCAGTCGACATCATCAGATCCACAGGATAGCGCTGTGCCCACCGAAGCTGGTATTAGGAAGGCCAGCGGAGGGCACAAGCGTACCATCTCTGGACACGCTTCGCTAGCAAGTATTGCAGCGCCAGATTCGGCGGCCCCAAGAAGGAGCAACCGTTTGTTCGGCCAAAGCACAACGAGTACGACGACTAGGAGTGGACGTACTACCGCTGAGCCACCAGCAACTGTGACTACAAGGAGCGATCGCGAATCTAGACCCGCACGAACAGCCACAGGTGCAAAGGGCAGAACCACCGGCACAGTCGGTAGAGTCGTCAGTGGAAATCGCAAGATGATGCCACCGGATCCTGCAGATAAGGAAAAGGAGAAGGAGAAAGAAAGGGAACGACTACGACGAGCACCCAGTCGAAACAGTGAAAAGCCTCCAGCTACGCAAGCGCTCGCAGCTACCACCACAGCAAAGCCTCCGCCTGCCGTACTAGCCGAGCAGGAGGCCAAGGAAGCCATTTCAGGACTACTCAAGAGCTTCCGACAATTGGCTGTAGGTTACCGTGCGGCCTCGCGTTATGATCTAACCACAGCGATCGACACGTTCAGTTCGTTATCCAGTACACAGCGCGAAACGCCCTGGGTGCTTGCACAACTCGCCAAAGCCTACTACGAGGCAGCAGATTACCGAGCCGCCGAGAATTGCTTCATCCGACTTTTGAAGTTACAGCCTTCGCGCGTCGAAGACATGGAAGTGTACTCCACCGTCCTATGGCATCTGAAGAAAGAGGCTCCTCTCGCATTCCTCTGCCACAGTCTTCGAGAGCAAGCTTTTGATACTCCCGAAACCTGGTGCGCCGTAGGCAACTCCTTCTCTCTGGCCCGCGAGCACGACCAAGCAATTGCAGCATTCAAGCGTGCAATCCAAATCGACGAGTCTTTTGCATACGCCTGGACGCTCATGGGCCACGAATACATTGCCAACGAAGAATTCGATGCAGCATTGTCCTCATTCCGCAAGTCTGTCACAGCCGACAAGCGCAGCTACGCTGGCTGGTACGGTCTAGGCCGCAGTTTGGAGCGTATGGGCAAGCTCGAAGACGCAGAGCGCCACTACCGTATTGCTGCGCAGATCAATCCGTCCAACGCCACCTTGATGGTCTGCATCGGTGTTATCTTCGAGAAACTGCGCAAGAAGCCCAATGCACTGGACTGCTACTCTCGGGCTCTGGAACTGGCGCCGCAAAGCGCTTTGGCGAGATTCAAGAAGTCGAGGGTTCTCATGCACATGCGCGAATTCGAGCTTGCACTTAGGGAGTTGCTAGTTCTACGCGACTTGGCGCCTGATGAAGCGAACGTGTGGTTCTTGCTTGGCAAGTGCTGGAAGGGTCTCGGTGAGAAGGGTGAGGCGTTACGGGCGTTCACTACGGCGCTTAATTTGGATGTCAAGGCAAGTCTGATGTTTTCCCTTTCTCGTTCTATGATCACAGAGCTGACCATTCCATTCACAGGCTTCGCCCTTCATCAAGGAAGCAATGGAAAGCTTGGACGACGACGATGAAATGGACAGCGACGACGACTGATCAGTCATTATAAAGTCAGGAAGAATTGTTTTTTTTCCAACAGAGCATAGTATCACGGTTTTGCGTTCTAGCATTGGCAAAAAGGGTAGCATGAGAGAGCACGATCACGTTTTTCTTTACAGCTTCTTGCTCCTTCGTCATGCCTTTGTCCTCACATTTGATTGCAGGATGACTGGGGTGGGCTGATGTAATGCGGCGTTTGGGAGAGGTTTTGTCATTAGTTGGTGTTACATGGAGAGAAAGCAGAGTCTTTCGAGCTGTTGAGAGGCTATACGAAACATGTCGATGCCTTGCACGCGATCGTTTCTTCCGACTCCAATCACGAATCCCTCAAGCAAGATTCACCGAAGCGGGTCATAATACTTCAGGCATCGTTCAGAGAACCCGCATGTCATCCAGATGCACATTGCATGCCGAGAGATCATGTTGATAAAATGCACTTCATAAAACAAAGGGTATCTAACAAAATCACAACATCCCACCGTGTCATCCCCGACTCAACTCCACTACTTATCCCGAAAACAGCATGTACCCGCCCAAAATCCCTACCAAAGTCGCAGCGAGCATCGCCTCACCCTCCCACGTCAACGCCAGATAAGACGCAATGCCAACCAACACCTCATACCTCCGCGCCGTCGCCCTACGCTCCGCCCAATCCTTCCTCAACGAGAAAGGCGGCTTCGCGCCCGCCGCAAGCTCCGGTTTCTTCAGCGGGATCGTCACAGTCATCACCACAGGTCTGTGATCGCTCGTCGGCTGCACAGACAACGCCTCGTAGCTCTGCACTTCCACTCCGCCAGCCTTGCCCGCCGAAGCCCCCAAGAACAGAATCCGATCGCACCAGGACGGCACTCTATGCTTCGCCCAGGGCCACGTGCTGTCCTCGTCGTTCCCACCCGGAGGCAGCGGTCGGCCTTCTGCGGCGGATTTCTTCGCGGCCGTCGAGTATTTGTAGGTCGGAGGGAAGGTTACGGGGGCTTCGGTCAGGAGGTGCAAGGTCTTTTTGTTGCGGAGCTCGCGGTTCAATTGGTCGGATGCCCAGAGGTCGCGGTAGGAGGGGTGTGAGGGGTCGCAAGTGGGGTGGGGCCAGATTTTGTGGGCGGAAGGTTCGGGTTGCGTGTCGGAGGTGCGGTAGTTGAGGTCGCCGGCGAAGAAGACGTGGGAGAGGGGGGAGAAGAGGGTGTTGGTGGCGTCGTTGGAGGTGTGTTCTGCGTCGCGGCTGAGGAGGGGTTGGGCGTCTTCGGCGTTTTGTGGCATGGTGCTGCTATTGTTGCTGTCGTCTCTTGTGAAGACCAAGGCTTCGCAGATACTTTGCCAATCTAAGTTGCGACGTTCACACTCCTCCTCCTTTGGTGCTAGATGCGCTGAGACGAACGTGATGGGCACAGTCTCTTCGTTGTCGCCCGCGAACCCTATCCTAGCACCGACCGCACCTTTGTTGCCCATTTCGTATACGCCCACTCCCACTTCAGCTGTTTCGGTCGATCGAATCTTGTCTTTTACATCTGACCTGGCGTAAACCATCAACGCCGTCAATCCTGCATTCCGTATGAGTAGAGGGTGGTAGTCGGCGTTTGACTCGAAGTGCTTGGAAACGGCATATTCCACGACTTTGCTGATTCTTGAGAAGTAGGGCGCTAGGAACGAGCCTCCAAGAAAAGCGTAGCCTATGGGTGCTATTTCTTGCAGGCAGATAACGAGGAGTTCGGGTGGGATGCTGGGTGCCGAGTTGGAGAAGAGTTCGGCGCCGAGATGCGAGATTGAGGGAAGTTCGCGGCCGCAGTTGAAGGTCGTGATGTGGGCGGTTATTGTAGACATTCTTGAGGTGCGTAGAGGCAGGTAATCAATAAAGTGAGGTCGGATTCACCTCACTGTATATGTATACATGTATACCTAGGTACTTGGTCGCGTGCTGTTCGGTGAGGTCTCGCGCCGTGGACGACGTCATCAGGGTTGGCGACTTGCACAGCCCTCGCGTTCATTTGATCGATTGTTTGTGTAACATGCAGACTATGTTACCAACATGAGAAAATTTGCCCTCGAGGCGGCATACAAAGGCCTTTTGACCAGGAACCGCTTACGACCAGATCCTCACCAAGAAGCGCTTGTGACGCGTCTGGCAGGTCTTCAAGATGAACTCGCAAATACCAACAACGCCACTCTCATCCACAGACAGCCCGCAATATCAGGCCTCTATATCTATGGTTCGGTTGGAACAGGAAAGTCTCGCATCGCAGATCTCTTCACTGCGACCCTGCCCCAGGAAATCACTAGACGACGAGTCCACTTCCACGAATTCATGAACGACATCCATCACCGTCTACACACCGCTCGCCAGAGTCCGAATTACCGCGGAGACCCATTGATTCAGATCGGGAAGACAATCCGGCAGGAGAGTCGAGTGTTGTGTTTCGATGAATTCCAACTTACCGATATCGCGGATGCGATGATTATGGCTAGGCTATTTGGAAGCATCTGGCGAGAGGGAGGGGTGATGGTCAGTACAAGTAACCGACATCCGAATGGGCTTTATGAGAATGGCTTGAATCGGGACGTCGTGATGCCGTTCATTCGAGAAGTGCAGAGACGGTGTGAGGTTTGGGAGATTGGTGGTCGGGAGGATTATCGAATGGCTTCGGGTGCTGGTGGTGCTGGAGGCAGAGAGCGGGTAGAAACGTTCTTGACAGATGAGAGCTTGTTTCAAAGGAGGTTGGAGGAAGCGATTGGTAGTAATCGCCTGGAGCAGGCTTCGCTTTCGGTATACGGTAGTCGAAAACTTGAAGTTCAGGCGGTGGCGGCTGCTCCATCGACGGACGACAGTGCCACGGCCACAACAAAGTCAGGACGATTCGATCTGGTCAGTGGGACCTTTGCGCAATTCTGCGACAAATCTCTCGGTGCAGCAGACTACCACGCCCTGTGCTCCTCAACATCTACCATCTTCATCTCCGGCCTGAGGCAATTCCAGTCTATCGACAAAGACCGCGTACGACGCTTCATTACCTTGATCGATCTTGCTTACGAAAAGGGAACCAGAGTCATTTGCCACAGTACAGTGCCGCTGGGAGAAGTATTTGTCAACATTGTGCCGGTTGATAGTAGATTACAGAATAAACTGGCTGCAGGAATGAGGGTCAAGGCCGGCGGCGGTGCTTCGTCGAGCATGATGAGTACGTTCATCGGCGAGACTGAATGGTCGGCGACTGGTCTGGCTGATGCGAGTCTGGCTACTGGAGGTGCCGGAGAGTCCGATGTTGGATTTGCTGTTGGTAGGGCGATTAGCAGATTATACGAGATGGGTTCGGCGGGATATGGTGTAAGAGATTAGATGGCTATCGGCGGTTTGAAGTATGTCATCTGTAGTTTCGTCATGTACATATATTCACTGCGCCGCCTTCGCTATAGAAGCAAGATCATGATCGTGAAAATACACATCTGTATCAATGCTGTTAAAGTAGCTTCTAACTCAGTCGCTACAGCCCTCACGTGCTCTCATCTACACAATCCGTCAACCATGCCCCCCACAACATCTAATGCGTATGCGTCGGATCAATCCACTTGACACCCTCCGGCACCTCAACTGGCTCAACATCCGGTAAGTTAATCGCGATAGCCTCATTATCACTCCTCACAAGCACACACTCCAACGTCTCATTCTCATTCGCGTTGATCTCCTGATGCGGCACATACGGCGGCACAAAGATGAAATCCCCAGGCCCGGCTTCAGCAGTGAACTCGAGTTTCTCGCCCCAGCGCATGCGGGCTTTGCCTTTGACGACGTAAATGACGGATTCCAGATGGCCGTGGTGGTGAGCTCCAGTCTTCGCATTTGGGTGGATGTGCACTGTGCCGGCCCAGATCTTTTGGGCTCCGGTGCGGGCGAAATTGATGGCTGCGGCGCGATTCATGCCAGGTGTTTGGGCGGTGTTGGAGTCGAGAGAGTTTGCTGGGACGACGCGGACGCCTTCGTGTTTCCAACCGTCTTGGGGAGGGGGAGGGATCTCGGGTTGTTCTGAGGCCATGGTTGTTTATCGGCTGTTGTGAGATGGGGTGGAGTGATATCGGTTGTGGTCTTTTTGGGGGATTTCACAAGATTTGGATTGAACTCAAAGCAAAGGCAGTTAACAGTGTCACAGTGAGGATAGTTTTGAGTCCCAAAAGCTGTTATTCGTCAATGCTATCTGTATGGAAGCAGCAACGTACTTGGTAAACAGAAAGAGCCCCCTCTGAGCTTCCCCTCCACTGTCAACACCAAGTCCCGAGGCCCAGCGCCATTACGGAGACTGGTCACGTCTTTGAGTGGATCCTTTATTGTCTTGGAGATGTTCTTTATCGTCCAGTGCTTTAGGACACGTGTTACACGCCCTGTGATTCTGAATTTCACCCTGGGTCGATTCATAATTTATTACACATGTGTTATCGATCCCGCAACTATGCCATCGATGAGGATCGATTCTTTGCATTCGCATTGCTCTCCGATTAATGCGTGGGGTACATAAAATTTCAGCTGGCGTAAGAATCAATCAACTACTCGGTTCTATAGTGTAGCGGTTATCACTTCCGGTTCTGATCCCTCCTTCTTCTAGAAGCGTGTTTGGACTGTCCGGGCGACCCCGGTTCGATTCCGGGTAGGACCTCATTCTCTTGTACAAACTAGACATGTTCTGTTTATTCCTTTTGTCGTTTGGCGGAAGGTGCGGTTTTGTAAGTGAAATGTTGATGTGTCGACGTTTGCGCCCGTGGGAAGGCTTGGCGTCGAGAATAAATCACTGAGCGGGCAGGGCTGGTGCTCCTCAAGATCACTCCATCGATTGGGATCGATAGGGGGATGTTACAATATAGATAAGTTCAATTGTGTGGCTAAACGGCACGGAAAGATTTTTGATGGGCAATGGACACGGGCGATGTCACGAGCATGCTCCGACAAGCTGAGTAGAGCTGAAACTACACCACGCAGTCTAGTGAACGGTCTATCGTCACTTGATCCCGCTACGATTCTACTGGAATACGCGCAACAGTCCGAAAAAGCTACTCAAGCAGACGGATCTCAGGGCTCCGTACTCTGGTGCATCACCGCCGATAGAAGACTCTCGTCGCTAGACCACTCTTCGACCACCCTGGCCTTCCTCTGATATCAGTCTCACGTGACTCTGCCCTCTCCGCCGCTGTCCTCGGCGAGGTCTCTGTCATAGGCAACCTCCAAACCCCGGCGAATTCAGACACACTTCGGATGAGGGCCCTCTTCGCCCTTCGAGCTTGGCTTGGAGGTCCTTCGCGCCGATCTTGCTCCTGCTCCGGCGTGAGCCATACGGGCATCGCTCTTGGCTTTTTCTTTACGACTAACATGCCGTTGTGTGCGAAGGCCGAGATATCATCAACTGTCCTTCGAGCATTGGAGTAATCGCCAGTCAGGCTCAAGTCGGCGATCTGACCATTGAGTAGCAGCGCTTCAGCTTGCTCAAGCTCTGGACATGATGTTGCATGGGCGCCCTGCTCTGCATCCCAGTCTTTCTCCGCTGGCGAAACTATGTAAGTCAGAGCGGGATCCCCAGGAGATAAGCTCGACAGGAACCGTAAAACAGCGTCCTCTCTCTCTGATTCCGCTTTCTCGGGAGCCATCGACGCTACAATGCGAACTTCCTGCAATTTTTTGCCGTAGCCCAATAGCTGCGACCAGAGATCTGAAGCGGTGGCAACCACCATGATCTCCGGTGGAATGCTGATAGTCCCGGAAGAGATGAGTCGAGGTAACCTAACGCAGAGGCGTAGCAACTTCGGCATGCGGAGGACGGCTTCAATGCAAGCGTCCATCCAACAGAAGAATCCGACTGCATTCCTGTATTGCTCGCGTCCCACGGCGATCATAAGATTTCGCAGCTGAGGACAGAGCGACGCTATCGCTCCAACATCGATGTAAAAGGGAACTGCATTGTCTTCGCCTTGTCTCATCCGCAAGTCCAAGCCTCGCAGATTTCTGGCGAAGGGGAGTGCAAGAATTCTTCGTAGGTCGGCAATGGCTTCAGTCGCTTGACCTCGTTCATGATCAAGAACAACCAGCTCGCGGAGGCCAGGCTGCAGCTCCAGGAAATGATGTAGCGACTCGAGTGTGCTCACTGAGAGGGTCTCCAACGAAGGCACTTGTCCTGCTAGGTGCTCTAGGATCAAGCCGTGATGAGTCTTTAGGCTTAGCAGGGAACTCCAATTGCCGTACGTAGCCCACAACGCGAACGCCTCTCCAGTCAATGCGGGAAAGAAAAAATCCAGGTGCCGCAATGTAGATAGTCTCGATGCTTCTTCTGTTGAAGGTTGCAGGCCCGGGTCTGAGTGGATAGATTGAGGGTCTGCAGATACTGCCTGTGATGTGGCAGGATTGTCGGCCACGTTGATCTTCAAAGTTGTCAAGTTCCTGCAGTTCAAGAGAATGGCCTTCAGCATTTCTGCGAAATCAGCTTGATCATCGTTGCAAAGCTCAACAGTCAGACTGCGCAAGCTGTCACGGCCTTGCAGTGCAGATAGGGCCTCCGCGATCACCTTCGCAGGCATGCCTCCTTCACACTTTAGAATCCACCGTGTCGATTTCGACATCTTACAAAGCCAAGGGAAATCCTGAAGCTTTTCCTTTCGCGACACTTTCCACGAAACATCCTTCAATCCGCCCAGCTTCGGCAACCATTGAGCGATTAACTCTTGCAGCAGGTTCTGACCATGCTGGCTACGCTCATTAGAGTCGTTGATGAAGATGTGTTGTACATGGTCGAGCAAGTCTAGTCGTCCCCAACGTTCCAGTAATGCGACTTTGTTGTCAAGATCCACAGACGAGAGATCCAGTGAAAGTGTTTCACAGCAACGTCTCTTGTATGCTTGGCTCCAGGAAGGCATGGCCAAACTAGCAGATCGTAAACTTTTGGAGTTTAAGCAACCGAATATGATACTGAGGGCGTTTTGTGGCAGGTCTTTGATGTTTGACATGGTCTTGTAGATGATCTGTTGGTATGCAGAAAGTGGCAGTGAAGACAAGACCTAGGAGCTTCAGCATGGTACATCTCAAGATCGGCATTCGTCAGCAAGACAGAATAAAGCATGACGAGGGGCGTGAGCAGAAGTAATAAGAAATCATTTTCAGCCGCACGTTACTATGTTTACCACAATCCTGAACTATGGGGACTGGGCGTTTGCCTAGACCTACCAAACCCGAAGCGGAAAGACAAGGCGCATGTTCGTGCATGTGACCGTCGCATTCGCAAAGTAAATGGGCTACCAGTAGACTGATCTCATGTCATGTAAACGATATAATTGCCTCGGGGCTGGCGTCGCCCTCCTCCACATTGGTTGGCTTTCCTATTCTATCAACCTCTACATCTTCTTCACCAAAACCACAGGTCCGTGGTAATTCTTGTGTCCCGAAATCCAATAGTGGATAGTTGCGACAATTATCACACCCACAAATATGACAGACGACCAGTTGAAGTCATCCACCGTAGTGGGTGTAGACTGAGGCCAGAAAGACCAGAACTGGCGAGATGTGTCAGTTGGCGATCGCTGTGTCCATCAATTTGACGATAGCGGAAACTCACGAATGACCAGGCACACCAAATGAATGCAACAGCGTTAATTGGGATGCCCCATCGGCCAAGGCTGAAACGCGATTCAGGGATGGTCTCGGGAAGTTGTATGCGACGCCAAAGGATTGATCCAATTGAGAACATGTAGCATTGCAAAAGTGCGACCGTGAACAGCGATGTGATGGCGTAGAATGCCGTCTCTGAGCCGATGTAGATCAGGCTCAAGAGAAAAGAGAAGAGGGCGGTTACATAGATCGCGTTGACCGGTACTAGATATTTGGGGTGAATCTGCGTGTTGGGAAAGTCAGCAAATAGAACAGCGGGACAGATTGAAGCTCTCAGAGGGCTCACCTGGTGAACCCATGACGAGTACGGAACGCCGTTGTCTCTTGCGAAAGCCCATAGATCGCGCGATACTGCTGTGATGTAGCACACATTGGCGAAGAGGACAAGCGCAATGATAAGGACAAGCTCCACGGTGACCCAAGCGGTTGACATGCTCTGCTCCAAAACGTAGATCACAGGATATGTGCTGACGTGCTCCAGTGCTGCGGGTACATCGGGCAAGGCGAAGCAGAGCACGAGCCAGGAAGCAAGCGTGAAGACCATGTTGACGGCGAAGATGCCAATCATCGATCGTGGCACGGTCTTGGAAGCATCACGCACTTCTTCAGCAAGGTTGGAAGCCTAAGGTTCATGGTCAGCGACGATAAGGGAAGGAAAACTCGAACAACAAACCTACAGCATCGGTACCGCACATTGTGTATATGGCAGTAAGCTGCCCGGCTAGAACTGCAAACCCCATGCTCGACCAGCCGCCGGTGTTTTCAAAGCCGGTGAAGACCTCTGCAGCACTCGCTTTTGGTGCATTGACACAAATAGGGACCATGACCGCGAAGAATGCCAGAATGTGCAACACGAAGAAGGCTGTTTGCACCCGCGGAATGTAGCGAGACAGTAGGATGTTGGCCGTCACAGTGAAGAAAATATTGGACATGACCAATAAGCTACCATGCCACGCCGGAAAGGCATAGTCGATGTTGTTCTCCAGGATGACTGTCTGGATTAATGTGCCGGTCAGGAACACTCCAATAGCATTTCCGGCTTGCCACGCCATTGTCGATATCCAACCGGTGTAGTAGCTCAGCACTTTCTGGTATCTCGGGTGTGCGAACTCCGAAACCCAGTGGTACTGAGATCCAGCTGTTGGGGCGATGGATGACATCTCAGCCATTGATAGGACAATCGGAACGAAACCGATAGCGTGGATTATGGTAGACCACATTACACCAGCGCGCCCTCCAGACACCAGACCTTGATTCATGGAAAATATGCCAAACTCCCAGACGGAGGTCGCCATTGCGACGAAGGAGAATGTAGCCATGGGGCGAAAATGGCGTACCAGAGCCTGTTGCTTACCTACATAGTCGAGCGATAGTCAGTAGAGGTCAAGCGCGGGCAAGATGGATTGTTTACCCATGCGCTCCATATTGTGCCGATCGACATTTGTGGATTTGCTTGCATCTTCGTGGTCATAACTGCCTTCGCTGCTCCGATCAGTGTCGCTTGGGAGCGGGATGAGGATTTCCCGGTTCTCAAACTGCACACTCTTGCGCTCCGTCAACTCGATGCCATGACTGAGGAGTCCAGGTGCGGGCATTGCAGAGGATGAGGCCATGCCGAGCCCTTGGAAATTGGGCAACGAGGTCTTGAATGATAAGAGACGAACTGTGAGAAGATTTGACCTTTGTCAATGGGAAACAAGGGCAATGTGAAGAAACATGAAGAGACAAAACGCCGAAGTCACCTGAGAGGCAGGGTACTGTAGGAGAACCTGAAGGCTGTAGACCAACATGAAGACGGCACCTCGATATACCCAGGATTACACAGGCGAGGGTTCGCTACAACAATGTGTATGCACGCCACTCGGTTGATGGCCAAGTGCAGCGGCTGGAACGCCAGCGCTTCGCGGGCGCAGTTGCAATCTTGGAACTCGTTACAGCGTGGTGTCCTTTCAGCCTGCCAGCATTTGTTTGCAAGCTTGTACACATTGTCTCGTTTTGATGGGCCGTGTCGCCGATCGGAGACGATGTTCTGCTGTTTGATGGACAAGAGGAGTGGTGAAGAGGAAGAAAGAAGGGTGGACTTCCAAGGGCAAGAAGTTGGCTTCCGAGAGGGCCCCGGCTTCAAGTCCAGAGCAGTCTCTCTTGTACATTAACACTGTTCCTCCTGGCACTCTACAATACACATCGATTTACCCGGCAGATGAAATGGCATCTCTGGGGAAGACGGTAATGCTGCGCCAAAGGATCATGGATTCCTTGGCCATGCATCTACTCATTTAGTGCGAAGGCAGGCACTGGCGAGCGCCAATCCTCCAGCCAACCGAGCCTTCATCGCGCTAGCAAGGCGATTGCATTCATATCGCTCGAATATCCATAGTGCATGCAAATCACCCACGCGAAGCAATGCATACGAAGTACTGCATTCTGTCTGCTGCACGTAGGATCGCGAAACCAAGCCCAAAACGTTACCTAAACTCATCCATTTCGAGATACTTTTACAGGTCGCCATGATGTAGTGCGACACACGAACACGAGGCCAGAGATGTCGAGTTTAGTCCTTTCGCTCCCCTTTGGTAGGTCTGCTCTCAATTTACACTCTTCTTCGAAGCGGTCGTCTCTGTCGGCACCGAACTAGTTGCTAAACCACGCCAATCCGTTGCATGATCAGCTATGCCCGCACCGGAAATCACAAGACCGATTCGCAATGCTTTGATAATTTGGACCACGCTTCCCTTATTGTGGAGCTCATTTTTCGTCTCAGTCCGAACCTGGGCGAAGTGGCAGCAGTAGTGGTCATACGCCGATGGAGTGTTCGTCGCAGGATATGTATGCATAGATTGAAAAGATTGTTCTCGTCTAGTCATGCTGACGATGGGATTCCAGGTCGCAGTTCTGGCGCAATGTACTACGATCTACTTGGCAGTGGCTCGTCTCCACTTCGGCAGTACGCCTGAAGACTATGTAGTCACCGAATACGAGAACTGGATGCCGGTGAGACTTGCAATGCCGATTAATGTTTGCGTTTCGTTGGCTGAGTTGGCCACAGGCGATATATACCAGCCAGATTCTGTACATTCTCAGCATGGGCTTATCCAAATGCTCGACGACGTTGTTCCTCCAAAACCTGGCTCAGAGCAAGAAGCACACAGTCGCTTCGATCGCTCTTGTCGCTCTGAGTGTAGCTTGGATTGTTGGCTCATGATTTTCCATCGCTCTGCGCGGGAATCTCTCTGCGCCATGGGAGGATGTTGAGGCTCCGGTAAGACAGCTTCCACGCGTTCATGAGTACGCAAACAAGCTGATGGCCAATTTAGTACTTGCGATGGGTAGTCGTGGAATCGATCGGTCTCCTCATTGAGATGCTGTTGTGGGTTTTCGCATTCTCCCTGGTGTGGCACCTCAACACCCGGCTTCATCGACGCATCAAGCTCCTAGCTATCTTTGCTGCACGACTCATGTATGTATTCCACACAGAGCGATGATGCGACCATCTAACAGTCAGCCAGTCTCGTTCCCGTCGTGGTAATACGCATCATGCGGCTCAGTCCATCAACTTACCACAACTCCATCAGAGACATCGTCGAGACCAACATCCTGGCCCAGATGATCATGCATTGGGCGCTGGTCTCCGAATGCCTGACCTGCCTCAAACCGTTCCTTCAGACATGGCACGAGGGCGTACCTACCGACAGTGACACGCCGCAGTATTGGGGTGGGCTTTCCAATTTGATGAGTAACCATAGCACACACCAGAGAAGTGGAACGGAAAAGAGCGATTCGCGAATTAGTGCGCTGGTCAGAACACAACTTACCGCCAAAGAAGGAAAAGGAGCGCTCAAGCTGCGAAGTGACGACTCGGTGTTTTCGACCAAAATTGCGTCCCAGCGGAGAGGATCACCAACGGCCTGGACGGCGGAGACAGATGATGATATCGAGCTCCTCCCAGCAAGTAGTATCCAGGTACGGATGACTACTACCATTATATCAGCCTAGAAATCTGATCTGTTCCCCTTCGCCTCTCTCATCCTCGTTGTTCCCGTCAATGCTCACATATCGGCGCCGTGGCATTTGACCGCGAAGAGCGTCATTTACAGCGCTACTTGATCAACTATGGCTCTGTGATTTGGGTGGTCTCAGTGATCAGATGAGTATATTCAGTGGGAGCCCGAGATGGATGTACAAGGCGAATCAACGTGTCGTCCGGCTGTCGTCGTGGTAACATCTTCCACCCATGCTGCTCAGCCGCAGCCTGCTCTTCGGTAGTGAATTGGTAGCGACCGTTGAACTGTACGTATGACAGGCGATCGAATGTTGGGTCTTGTACAAAGGCAATCCAGTCCTTCTTTTGCCAGGCGTGGTAGTCGTCTATCCTGTCGAGTCCTGGGTGATAAGCTCCACCGGTGAGAAACAGCTTTTTCACGCTTTTGGGCACGTTTGCTCCAAGACCAGATCCAAACTCGCCATACTCAGAGCCGTAGACAGCATGAGGGTCAACTTTGAGTTGTACCAGATGTTCCATGGAATGCAAGTTATCTCCAATGATGAAAGGGTGCTTCGGCTGAGCGCCGACGTTCTCCCAACCTTGACTACCATCCAACTCCAAACTCTTCAGATCTGGAGTGTATTCGGCAATAGTTTTTGCGATGTTCCCATACTCCAAGCAGTGTTTATCATCCAGGTCAAGCACGGAATTTGATGCATCGTAATCATCCCAGGCCAAGACAAGATACTCTAGTTTGGGACAAAACTTGAGGATCTCCGACAAGTTATCGGTACTTGCTTGACACTCGTGTAGCTCTAGGTGCTGCAGCTTTGACTTTCGTCCAGACCAATTGAGTGCTTCATACATAGACTTAGGACTGTCCCTGTAGTTCATCCCATGTGCTTCAAAGGTGGTTAGTGATGGCAGCGTCAGGATCTGTGCGATGCATTCGACGCTGAGGTTTGCAAGGCCGGGATTCCATAGCAGAAGTCTGCTCAGAGACTGGAGCACCAGCGGTTTCTGCAGCTTCTGGTCTGGCCACGGTCTGCCGAACATCTGTGCGATTATGTAGTCCGATTCTTCTTGTTCGAAATCAGGCTCTGTTTCCGGCAGAGGCGAGTCCTCCATGTCCGAGTTACCGTGAAGAATTCCCAGTAAGTCAACAAGCAAGGACCTGTCAAACTCAATGTGTGGTGCCAACTCGAGCTCTCTGATGTTGGGGCACAAGACCAGAAGTAACGTCACGAGGCCATCCTCGAACCCCAGACTAAGCGCTCGGTGCAAAGAATCCACGAATGAGTCTTCGTAGAAGTAGAATCCTCTGGCCCGCCATTGGAACAATGCTGAGATTGTGGCGTCGCTTTGTAGTAGCTCGAACAGCTGCTCGCCGTGCATTGCCTCGATAGGAGTCCACTGATGGATCAGTAAATTCTGAAGGGCAAGGCCATAATGTGGCGTAAGGCAGATCGTTCTCAGGAATTTTTTGGTGGGTCCCTCGTAGTCTGGCAGAAGCTCGCTTTCGTCGTAGTCGTTTAATCGTCGATTACAGAAATCCCGATAGAGGACGGGCCAGGCAAGACGATGCATAGTCTTGGATGCCAGACACAGGTTCTGGAGCGTTTGCATGCGCTCGGCATGATCATTCATCAACTCCACCGTGCCAGTGCCGGGTCTGTATTGCGGGTCGCCCATAAGACCGGCAACCTCGAAGGTGTCTGGACGCGCGAGCTGTTCAACGATCAGAGCCATCAGCTCCTCTGGCAAGGTCGGCATGGTCGCTGCGAGCGAGTCTTTCGAGCAGACGACCTGGGACTGCGTGTGCCAAGTGCGCGTATGATGATTCCCGCGCGTAGAAATGTCGATGTACCTAAAAAGGTGTATGGGACATACGCAGATCGCGAGCGAAAGAGACGGTCCGATCTTCCCCGCCACGATCCTGCAACCCCAACCCTAACCCTGCGTATCTGCAGTACTTGAGCATCGCGACGCGCAACATTCAATGTTGTCTCGGGAAAATATCCTCATTGTTACTTGGGCCATAGGCCAAAGATGTCAGCTATTCGAAATGATCCTAGCACCACGTTGAGTGTTGAACGAAAGAGCTTAGCGATCATGCGTTGGAGAAGTTGGAGAAAATGTCCCTGAACCTTAAACGAGAGCAGCTTCCACTCACGTAACCACATCGATTTGTCAGAAATGCCACTACATGTAACAAAGGACAATCGCAACGATAAGACATAAGTCGCTCTCCGTCATATGCGCCTAGTCACCCAACAACACATTGTCTCCTCACCAGATTCGGATCGATAGACATGCCGCCTGCACGAAACATCCTCATAACCGGCGGTTCAGGCTACCTGGGCGGCACGCTGCTCGCACAGCTGAAGAGGTCAAGTGATATTCCAACTCATGGCATTATCTACGCTCTTGTGAGAAACGAGGACCAGGCCAGCAAGGTGAAATCTCACTACGGTGTCGAGCCTCTCACACTTGATCTCGAAGATCAATCCACTATCACGGCAACATTACTGGAAAAGCAGATATCCGTCGTGTTCTTCTTGATCAACGCGTACACCGCAGACGTCCAACTCAAACTCATCGAGGGTTTGGCTGCAGTGAAAGCCCAGCTTCGCATCGAGACACACTTCCTTCACACGACTGGAGCAAAGCTATTCAGCAGCTTTACTGGCCACCCCACTGACAGAGTCCTCAGCGATGCCGACGAGAGTCTCTACGAGATACAAAAGGGCGCGAAGTCTCAGTTCCCACCTATGGAGACAGTAAGTCCATTCATCCGATCGCCGGTGAGTGTCCGAAGCACCAGCGCTGACATACACCAGGCTGTCGGCGCAAATAACCAGGTGATCGAAGCTGGAGAGAAACATGGTGTGAGCACGTACATCTACATTCCGTGTATCGTATATGGCGAGGGCTCCGGGTTCGGCAATCGTACCTCCATACAGACAGTCGCCGTCGTGAAAGCGGCCAAGGCGGCGCGTCAAGTCATTGATGTCGAAGGCGCTGGTGTAAGTGCTGCTTCTTCCGATAAGCTCGAGCTTCGGTCGACTACTTACACAACATACAGTCCTGGCCAGTGTGCCACATTGATGACACTGTATCGCTGTATATCGACATCCTGCAGAACATCCTGAACGAAAAGGCAATCGACCAGGGCCGCAAAGGCTACTACCTGGCTGCTGCCGGGTCCATTGAGTGGTTAGATCTGTACAAGCAGATGGCCGTGGCACTTGCGAAGAGCGGTGATGTTGACGACGATAGCATTCACAAACCAAGCGACAAGTCTATGGAAGCCGCAGCGGAAGCGCTTGGTTGTCCTAGGGAATTCGTCCCAGTGGAGATGGGAGGATCGTATGTTTCTGCAATAAGTCCCGTTATTGTGAGAGACGAACAGCTGACCCATCGTCGTAGATGTACGCTGCAAGCCGATCGCGGAAGAAAGATTGGATGGACGCCCAGGTATTCTGCTCAGCACATCTTGCAGGATGCAGAGAACGAAGTTCGGCTCATTCTGAGCAACACTTGAATGACAGAACACAGAGAGCCAAGGAGGACTTGGGGCTTGGGTGCCTATGTATCTCGTTGGGACCTGGATCGGAGTAGATAACACAAAAGGGACTGTACTGGCGCAACTTCGTCTGTTCTTCGTCACCGCGAAAACGTTACCTGTTTCAAAGTGAAGTTTGCTGTCACATAGCCGCATACCTGCAAATGGCACAAACTGATCGACTTCAAGAAGGTAGGTTGCACGATTTCGATCAAAGTTTGACAAAGTGTGAAGAAATGTGTTGGAGTCGCGGATTGGAACAGTCTGTGAATGTCTTTCGCACAGACCACCCATCGCGTCCTTTGATCACGCGGTTTCGCGTTTAGTGGACCCTTGCTATGACGAGTGCGTTCAGTTTAGCACGGTAGGTGCATGCGACAACCACACTCAAACTCCTAATACACACGAAGATGCGATCCTGATGTTCCGCAAGCCTCGCGACTCTCTAAAGCAGCCAGAGGTAGGCCGGCCACCTTCTCCCGGCTCAACTTCGACCAAATCACCCTTCACCCTCGCGATCCCGCCAACCGTTCCGCCACCCTCAAAGCCTTCAATCATGGCGCCGATCAAGACGAAACCAAGCAGGCCGGCGCCGACGTCAGGCAGACAATCATCGTCTGGAAATGTCAAGAAAGCAGCTGCGATGCCCAAAACGAAACCGAAGCCAAATGGAAATATCATGAGCTTTTTCAAAAAGGAAGAGACGGGATTGTTCATTGCAGAGAACGGCCGACCAGCCGACACAGCTTCTCCATATTTTGAGAAACAAGCGACCGCGGTGGAAGAACTGGATCGCTTCAACGAGATTGAGACACCATCGAAGAGGAGACGACTCAGCGGAGAGGCCGATGCGCCGCAGGATCAAGAAGGGAATGGCAGCCTTTTCGGCGACGACGAAGAAGAAACTACAACACCGGCTCAGTCGGTTGCCACAGCCGCTGCGACTAAATCTGGCCCGTTCATGGAGGATTCGGACAGCGAGGATGACGAGGAAGAGCATCCTGAAGCAATCATCGGGTTCGACAGAGGGCCTAGTGACGAATCGGTGGTCGCCTTCGCCGCGCCGGAGGCTTGCGATGCAGCACAGAAGAAGGATACAGCTCAACAGGAGCCAAACGTCGATCTAGAGCCTTTGGCAAAAGAAGAACCTCCAGCATTGATCAAGGAGGAAACCAGCTATGGAGGCGGCATGGCAGACTTTCAGGATTTCGACGGCGTGGAAGGCGACTTCGACGAGGACATCAACGAAGAAGGCGACGAGACTTTCGAGCGGAGATACATGGAGGAACAGGCTAGACTCGAGGCGGAAGCCGCCGGCCAAGACTACGACTCATTGCCGCCAGGCGAAAGCATCATCAAAGCAGAATCCTTTAGTACACCCAATGGCACAGAAACCACGAGTCCAACTTGTCCTATTTGCAGCGCAGAACTTGCGGGCGTCAGCGAGCAGGATGCTGGCATCCACGTCAACAACTGCCTTGATGGCAACCCTACACCATTGCCAGAACCCAAGAAAAGTGTGCTCCATGAATCAGATAACGAGCCGGAACGTTGCGCGTCTGCGGCGCAATTTAAGAAGCCTGTCCGGCCAGCGAGACCAGGCCAGCAGAATCCCTTCACGCTCGGCGAATCAAAACCAAGCGGTGGCTCTGCTTTCAGCAAGCTGATGTCGAGTCACGCAGAGGATGCAGCGTGGGCAGAAGCAGCGGCAGCAGAGAACGCGTCAAGAGGCAAACCGGCTTACACCCGCACATGTCCATTCTACAAGATCTTACCTGGACTCTCCATTTGTGTCGATGCATTTAGGTACGGCGCCGTAGAAGGCTGTCAGGCTTACTTTCTCAGTCATTTTCACAGCGACCATTACATCGGTTTGACGAGTACATGGACACACGGTCCAATCTACTGTTCGCGCGTGACCGCCAACCTGGTTCGTCAACAGTTACGTGTCGACCCGAAGTACGTTATCGGTCTCGAATTTGAGGAGACAGTCGATGTGCCAAACACCAGAGGCGTCCAAGTCACCATGATGTCAGCAAACCATTGCCCTGGATCTTCACTGTTCCTCTTCGAGAAAGTCATCGGCAAGAAAACAAACGGGGAGCCGCGCCTACAACGGATCCTACACTGCGGTGATTTCAGAGCTTGCCGGGCACATATCGAGCACCCACTGCTGATGCCGAACGTGCAAGACAAGGTCAACGGGAGAACCAAAGAACAGAAGATCGACGTCTGCTACCTCGACACCACATATCTGAACCCGAAATACGCCTTCCCTCCCCAAGAATCAGTCATCAAGGCCTGCGCCGACATGTGTGTCAGCCTGTCCAAGGTCGCCCCAGACGACAGCGACGGCTGGGAACAAATGAAACGCCAACGAGCCGGCGAAGGCATGACGAGATTCATCCAGCGGGAGAACTCCACAAAAGAAGAAGAAGCCGCGCCCTCGGACGACCTCAAACTCGAGCGCGCCCCCAAAACCAACCAAAACATCCTCACCTCCACCAACGAAGCCAAGTCCCGCGGCCGCCTGCTCGTCGTCGTCGGCACCTACAGCATCGGCAAAGAGCGCGTCTGCCTCGGAATCGCCCGCGCCCTGGCCTCGAAAATCTACGCGCCCACCGCCAAGCGCAGGATCGTAGCCGCCCTCGAAGACCCCGAGCTCGACGCCCTCATGACCGACGACCCGCGCGCCGCGCAGGTGCACATGACCCCCTTGTTTGAAATCCGCGGCGACACCCTCGACGACTACCTCAAAGACTTTTTCCCGCACTTTACGCGCGCCGTGGGATTCCGGCCCAGCGGCTGGAATTACAGGCCGCCCAACTCGCGCTTCGTCGAGTCGCCCTCGGTGCAAACGGTTTTGAACTCGGACAATTGGAAGAGCAATTACAGCATGCGGGATCTGGTCCCGCAGCGCGGGTGTACGAGCCGCGCGAGCTGTTTCGGGGTGCCGTATTCGGAGCACAGTTCTTTCCGGGAGCTGACGGTGTTTTGTTGCGCGCTGAGGATCGAGAAGATCATCCCGACGGTCAATGTGGGGAATGCGAAGGGGAGGGAGAGGATGAAGGGATGGTGCGAGAGGTGGGCGGCGGAGAGGAAGAAGAATGGATTGTGGGAGTTGCCGCCTGGGACGGAGTTGCAGTAGGTCAGGTCAGGCTGCGGCGGCGGCTGGAAAGAGATCGCGGTTGGCTGGGTTTTTGTGTACAGTCGTATGAATGCTGGATTGTAGATATGCTGTGGAATGACATTATGACGACCGTTTCGTTGATACTTTAACTTACTCTAGATGGTACTCTGGTGGTCAAACCCCAATGATTAGGCACGATGGCAAGTCAAATCAGCTGTCCACTTGTTCGACTGCGGCACAGTAGTATTCCAATTCTGACAATGGTTCATTTCGACGTCGATCAATATGCTTCGCTCTAGCCTTGTACTCAGCCGCACCGCTTTTAGAGCCCCGCCCCAAACGCCCCACCACAACTCCAATACCAGCATCAACTCAACAAATGCGAACTTCGCGGAGCTTAGTTGTTAAGGTAGTTCCTAATCGCACCCTGCAATTTGGTCGCGCCATCGCCCAACATGCTCGACAAGTTCTCAAGATCGTCGCCAGCGGTGATACCGAACTTGCGCACGAAGTCCTTTGCGGCGGTCTCGAGATCGCCGTAGTCCTCAACGCCAGCGGCGCCCTCCTCGTCTTCGGGACGGCCAAAGTAGGCATTGGAAGAGATGGATTGGGCGCCTTCGAAGCCTTGCAGACGTGTCTTGGCTTCGGACTGCGCGGATGGGTCGTAGGCGCCTTTGCTGAAGAACTCGTCGGATGAGATGCCTTTCTGGACACCGAACTTTTCGCGGGCGTAGCGTTGGGAGTCGTCTGTAAAAATAAATGAGTCAGTGACATAATCTCGAAGAGTCATCATATTAACCAGCTTACCTTCAACGGGAGCTCTGTTAGTCGAACCAAAGCCCATCGTTTTAGCCTTGGGCGCCGCGGTCTTTGCGCCACCACCGACCTGACCGAAGCCAAGCTTGCGAACACCCATGCCTAGTCGCTCCATCTCAGCATCAGTCTCGCGCTGCCGGTTTGCAGCCGAACCACTGCCGTAGTCGCCTTTAGGTCTGGGAGGGTTCATCGGTGTGGGCTGGTATAGGGTGCTCGTGCTGGTCTCGGGCTGTGCAGCCACAATCTTGACTTCTGCAGGAGCGGTCTCCTCATCAGGGTCATAACCCAGTCTTTCCTTCCTCTCTGCTTCCTCGCGGGCCTTTTTCTCTGCCTCGTCAAAGTCCAGTGCGCTCGCGTCCACCTTCTTGGCTCCAAGCTTGTTCTTCTTTGCGCCTAGAATGTTCGATTTGGGCTTGCTGGTGGCGGTCTTGCGGAGCGCGGCAGTCGATGTTGTACGAGGAGCGGCGGGCTCGGCGGGTGTGAGAGGAGACTTCGATCTAACCTGACCGTTGCCGTTGGGGCCGAGGAATGGAGATGCGGTTCTGCCGATGCCTGGAGTGTTGGATCGCGAAGGTGGGTTGCTCGGTCTCTTGATTGCTGGCTTGTCCCAGGATGAGAAGAAGTCGTCTGGCTCGCCCGCAGGGGTGTTGGTGCCGCTGCCTTCGCTGGCCTCTGTGGCATCTTCTACAACCACGCTGTCGGGGTTTCTTCTGATTGTCAGTATTTGTCTTGAAGGAACCAGCTCTTGTCAACTCACTTCCTCTGGTCTGCCTCCACTCTCCGTGCCAGCTCATCCTTATATTTGTTCGCCGCGTTGCTTGTGTATTTGGTCTTAGGGTCCTTGCTCGCCAGCGCTGCTGATCCACCGTGGGATTGGAAGTATTTGGTTGCGCTCTCGTTGCCACCAGTCTTCATACGTCGTAGTTGTTCCCATTGCCATTCTGTGAAGACGTATTAGATTAAACTGCACATGTTCGTATCCCTGCCGCAGCCTGATGCGCTTTTCAATGGTGAGACTCACGGTCGAGGTTGGTGCTCTTGACGAAAGAGATGTGCACACCCAGGTTGCGGTGGTTCGCAGAGCAGTCCAGACAGACGTAAATGGCAAAGGGAATAGAAGACCAGGTCGGGTTCTTTGCGCCGCAGTCAAAGCAGATCTTATTGGCCTCCTTCCGCTTCAACTGTGCGAAGAGAGCCTGCGACTCGTTCTTGGTGGCCATAGCCATGATGGGCGAGTGTGATGAGGCTGATCACGTGTGAACAGAGTATATGTGAAGGATGGAAAGAGAAATGTAAGTGAAGTCGACGGCAGGCAAAGGGTGAATTAATGGTATAGAGTGTCGGAGGGCCGTTACGCGGGATGGCTTATTGGTGATCTGTTAGTCGGAGGGGTGTATTGGTGTCCCTTTCGAATGCGTCTCAAGGGTTAGGGTCATGACGAGCTGTGCTTCCAGGCCAACGCCCATCAATTCTGGCTTGTTTAAACTGGCTGGCTCGCCCCCGCATCCATGCCTTCCATCGCTCTTCCTACCACCTGACTGCCTGCCAAATATCGAATATTGTACAAACCCAGACTCTGCACTCCTTCTTTTTCATTCACTTCCAGTCGACACAGACTGCGAAAATCATGTGACAGCCTGCAAACAAACCCTGTGAAGGTCGGCATCGAAGATCCATTCGCTTCTAGATACTACACCGACTGTTAGCCGTCGCACTACCCAGTCTACCAGCCACCCTCGAAAGAAACAGAGGCGGTTTCACTTTTTATCTCACATCGCCTATACCCCGACGTGATATAGCGACTTGTGCTCGTCTCCCATCGATCATCACAACAATAACAATGGTCTTCCCTACCCCTCCACCCTCGCAACACTCCATCTTCTCTCCAGTCCCCGGTCGCAATGCACATCTCTTCCAACCTCCCAAATCATCGCCATCTGTCGCGACCACACCTTCACACGCCACATCATCAAACGATTACTTCTCCGCCGGTGCATCCAGAAAGCGATCGAGACCCGGGTCCGCGAAAGCAGACCAGTGGAATGCCACCCCAACCTTGGTGCGCACTCCAGCACCCACCAACGATGACGATGTGTTTGGCGGCGAGCAAGGTTCATTACTGGTGAACGAGCGGTACAACCTGTCTGGTGGTTACGACACACCCGGAATAGTGGCAAACATCGACTTGGACCGTGACATTACGCAAGACGCCGACGCCAGGCGACAGACAAGGCACAGAGACGCAACATTTGGACCATCTGGTTCATCGCTATCAGGACCTCTGTCAAGAGAGCGGAACGGTGTGCCACGCATGCCAGATATGACGGATGGAGCGCATCAAGTCAGTTGGACTCGATTTGCATTCGGCCTCGTTGGAAAGGCTTTCAACTTCGGTACGAACGTCTTCAAAGGCTTCTATGCAGGGGGAGGAGACAGCTACGTCTTCAACGAGAAGCATGGATATGACTACATGGACGATCCGCCGACACCAATACCAGGTCAATGGCAGTCAGACGACTTCTTCGGCGACTTCGAACAGGACAACCCTCGTTCGCCGCCTTCATCAACCCTGCGTCCACCAAACAAGCGCCGCCAGACCGACAAGGATGAGTGGGTTCTCATCGGCACGCCAGATGCTGCAGACCCCAGTCCAAAGCGCAAAGTCTCAGCAAACTACGTTCCTCAAGCCTCGAAGATTCCGACTGCGCGCCCTAGCGTCTCACGAGCCTCTTCACGCCGCAGCCTCCTTCCTACTGCCACACGCCGTCAGCCTTCCTTCGTGACGCAAGTCGGTAGCCCTGCAGCTTTCACCGCTGGACCTGATCGCAGAGCCTCTGTCGCGCACGCACGCTCACCCGTCTCGAGGCCACAGTCGGGCACCGGGCATCGTAGCAGTCTGAGCGCCAGCGCTGATTTCGTGAGCCCGGAGGCCGAGCGCTACAGAAAGCGACAGGCAAAGCAGGATCGCGTTGCGGACAAAGCGATTGGAAACATGAGCCGCCAGTTGGAGGAGCTTATCAAGCAAGGCCAGGCAGCTCTGGGCACGAAGTTTAGTGTGGAAGGAGATGACGATGAGGAAATGGATGATGGGTTCGGTGCACGAAGGTGGTAGTTGCACGTTATGGTGATTATGAATGGACGAAGGACTTTTTTTCTTTTGTTGGACGGGGAGATACCCGCGGATTTCGTTGGAGTTTTGGGTGGATTTCTTTCTCTTCAAAGGACAGGACAGAATGATACCCGTCAGTGGTCAGTGGTCTACAGGACTTTTGCTCTTGCTTCTGGCATTGAAGTACGACCTAATGCAGATATTTGGTGAGCCTATTGCTTGCCTGTGATCATGACAAGAATGAAACATGACTTTCGACTAAAATATCTGATCTTGGGTTGAAATCGATCTTGATATGGATACCACTCATCTTGTCTCGTGTTGGTTCGCAAGTGTAAATCGTGTAAATCGTGAATGCGATCACTCAAAGTGGCGCAGTTGACAGCCGGAAAGCGGAATCGCTCTTAATAAGACCACTGGCGATCAACTTGACCGTCCACATCCTTCTAACTCCTAAGAACCTTCAAATAGGTACCTCACGCTTGCACATTTTACCTCGGTCACTTTCGCGAATACACCCACACGACAGTCTACTGGAAAGACAGTCACTGCTGTCGCTCTCCACCGCTATCTGGCTCGAAGCAAGTCCGGCCAAATAACCTCCGCTACACATCTATAAACACCGTCTGATCCGCCGGGCCACACATACGCAAACGCCCACGAGGTCCGATTCTCTTAGCAAACCCCCCAACCAGCACCGCCTGCTACCACATTCACACCACCGTAACCATGGCACAAACAGAAACATCAATCAACATCCCGCAACTCCTCGCCGTCGCGCTGGTCGGCTTCTTCGCCATCCGCTGGTACCTCAACAAACCCCCGCCCTCCTCCCCAGGCAGCAGCAGCAGCAGCAACAGCTCATCGCGCGCCAACCGCGGCGTCGACCCCGCGCAAATCGCCCAAGTCAGCGCCATGTTCCCGCAGCTCGACCGCCGCAGCATAGCCTGGGACCTGCACCGCAACGGCGGCAACGTAGCCGGCACCTCGGAGCGGATCCTCACCGGTAGGGGCCTTGATAACCCGCCCCCCAGCTACCAGCCTGTCCTCCCGGAGCCGGCGGTGCAAGTTCCGGCGGTTGCTGGTGCGAGGGCGAGTGCGGGCGGCCAGCCGGATTTGATCACGAGGTATGGACTGCAGGGCAGGATTGGGGATAAGGGGAAGGAGGCGGTGCCGAGCGAGGAGCAGAAGAGGTCGGCTTGGACGAGTGACAAGGCGGCTAGAGCGGAGGGATTGAAGAGGCGGAGGGAGGAGATGGTGCTGGAGGCGAGGAGGAAGATGTTGGAGAGGGATGGGAAGGCTTGATTTGGACATCATTTTGGGGTCTTGGGGAGGTATCATTGTGTGTGCGTGTGAGGGGATTCTGTACAGTTGTTTCCTGAGTCTTAGCGATTATATGAGTGTACATGCATGATTGATGAGATAGGCCTGTGTTCGCGGCCAGTATGTGAATTAATTCGCCTGGTCAGGCAAGCCGCTCGAAACATTGCTCAAAAGTGATTTAGCAGCATCGCGGCCGCTCACTATACTGATATAAATGTACGTGCAGATAATGTTAGCATACATCTTAGACCGTTGTATTCATTGATTCCATTCACTTGCACACACGACTCGCTAAGCCTTACGAGTCGCGTGTGGGGATCAGGCGATCTCCCGCGCCTTCCATCTAAGCACGTCGAGGTTCGGTGCGCTACAGCTCGCTTGCACCGACCACTACTAACAGCACGACTGCCACTGTTTCTACAAACCTTTCACTTCTCTGAGCTATTCTTTTGCTCAACCTCCGAGTCTGTTCTACCTCAGTGGCACCAGCGAGAGAGTCCAATTGCGAATCGAGGGAAAGAAACTCCGAGCAATCATCTTGGTAGGTAATACCTAATCCGGCGTTGGATCGAGAAGGGGACTGTACGAGCCACGAGGCAACATTAGTAGTCTCCATGATGGGAGGAAAGAGCCTACAGTCTTCATCGCGAGTGAGAGATGGAGATTCATTTCCTGGGCAGGCTCCAAGTCCATCAAGCATGCGCCTGCGAGCGCTCCTTCTCCGCCAGCCGCGCGCCTCGGACCACAGTCGAACAGGCAACTTAAAAGGCATTGCTAACTCTCTCGCCCGACATCAGCTTACATCTCGACTATGCGATCCATGAACATGCCATCCTACGGCTCCCAACAACCGCAACAACCCAACAGCGCCGCGGCGCGCCAGACACCACGCCTCCAAAATACTCAGAAGCCCGGGATAGGGAACGGAACACAATGGGGATTCGGATTGCCCAATGGCTCGGCTGGCGGAGCTGCTCCTGGAGGGTTTGCGGGCGCGGCAGCTGCTGGTGCAGCGCTGGGAGCCGCGCCAGGAATGGGTCCTAGGCCAACGCAATTGAGTGGATTTGCTCAGGTTATGGGTGGTGGTGGCTCGCAGGCGCCGATTGATATGAGGTGAGTCCTTGGAAAGTGATATGCGCTTGTACGAGGCGGGATCATGAGGCGGTACAAGGAGATGCGTTGCGATGGTGGTGCCGGTAGCCGTTCGTGCAGCTGCAGCATGTGGCATCTTGAGAAAATGCGGCTATTGTTGTGATTGCTGGCATTGTCCCCGCGCTTCACTTGTGATTGCATACAAATTCTGCTTTTGCCAGCGCCGCTCCACGCCAGCTTCATCGCTGCATTTGCCCTCAACATGCCGCCGAAACTTTCGAGAACATGGGCCGAAATGGTCAGATCAAGTGCTAACTCAGAGACTAGTGATTTCCCAACTCTATCAGGCGGTCCGCAGCCAGCCAGCAATGCCGGGCAATCCAACTGGAACAGCAACATCCTTCGTCAGCAGCCGGCACAGCAACAGCAGCAACCACAGCCGATCCAACAACGCGCACCTCAGCAAGCTCAAGCGCCGCAACCACCTCAGCAGCAATCTCAGCAACATCAACAGCAGCAGCAGCAGCAGCAACAAAGGGTTCCATCGGCAACACTCTCTCAGCAGTCAGCGGATCAACAAGAGGACCAGCGAGCACAGCAGGCGTCATCAGAACAATCTAATGGTGGTGGCGACGAGTTCCCACCTCTTGGCGTGCGAACTAACGGCGATGCGTTCGAGCAGGCCAACGGTCTCGGTGGCGTCACACTCCGCTCTCCTGAAGACTCACAAGCGCAAGGCAGTGGACAGCAGACGCAACTTCCGTTCCGCGAGACCAGCAATACCTCAACACAAGCCCAACAAGCCCCTATAGGGCATCCTCTGACACAGACAACCTCACAGCAGCAACAACCTCAATCCATACTAGCGGCACCCGTTCAGCCCGCTGCACCAAGTGGCGGCGTCAAGCGATATGCGGACATGAGTGAGCAAGAACAGTGGGGTCTTGAAGCTCTGTCAGCAGCGTATGAAGCTCGCAAGAACCTCGAAAGCGGGCAGCCCGTGGACGAGACACTACCGCCTATCATGCGCTCGGCTATCTTTTTCGGTCAAGATCTGAGCGCATTAGGCATGGATCTTGACAGCCTTGACCCCATCTACCCGACATTCACGCCTTTCCCTGCTGCAAACTCGACCGGTAGCACATTCGACTTCCACGATCGCCACACAATCCCTGACTTCCAACTCCCTGGCGCATACACAGTGAACAACGTTCCTCCTTTGGCTGGGCGCGTTGCTGCACTGAGCGATGGTAATGCCTTTCTAGCTTCATATTGACCGAACCCAGCTAACGATATTACCAGAAACACTCTTCTGCATCTTCTACCAAATGCCCCACGACATCATGCAAGAACTTGCCGCACAAGAGCTCACGGCGCGCGACTGGCGCTGGCACAAACTGCTCAGGCAATGGCTGCAAAAAGACACGCGCGAAGCAAACAACAGCTCCAGCATGCCTATCATCGACCTCACCAGCGGCGCGCCCATAGCCGTCCAGCCCGTCCGCGTCAGCGAGCGTGTCGAGCGCGGCGTGTACGTCTTCTTCGACGTGATGAACTGGCGCCGCGAGCGCAGGGAGTTTGTCCTCAACTACGATGAGCTGGACCAGCGCTTCGCCATGGGAAATGCTATTCAGGTCTCGAATGGAGGCCCCGTAATGCCGCCTGGCGGCGGTGCTTTGGGTAATGTGCCCAGTGGTGCTGTGTCGCAAAGCGGGATGGGAAGTAGCGGCATCCCTGGTGCTGGTTGATGATGCTTTGGGTCATTTGAGCTTTGTCTTTGGATTGGGGGTATTATCCTTGGCAATCACACGTCGTGTAGCAGCGGCAGCACGAGACAGCGGTTCTTGCGTTCGCTGTATAATCGACAAGAGCTGATGTCAGCTACGTTATCCACTTCTTGCCTCTATCTTTCCTTCTGACGTTGCCTACATGTCTGTCCTGGTTCATGCCTAGTTAAATCAAGGTTCATGTTCGCCGCGTTGGAGTCGAAGAAATGCCGATTCAAGACCATTTTCACCACGCCTGTGCTGCTTGGGCTGATGATCGGAGCTGAACGTAACTACATGCTTTTCATAGTCACACGTGAAGTGGAAAGCTACCTAACTCGGCGGGGGAAAGAAGGATCGACGCGGCAATAAAAAGGCAACTCGAAGCACCTCACTTACAACTCCACCCCGCACTTATGATCGTCCGGACTTCCGACCTCGCAGAGTAGTAACTGTATCTTGTCTGAAAACAAATCTACCGTCCGAGACGCGAACGAAAGACTCTGTTACCGTAAGATTGCTCGAGGGGAGGATCAAGTACTCGAAAGCGACAAGAAGAGCGAGGCACCATCAAACCGAATTCCGTGCTATGCACATCTAAATCTGCACCCATGAGCTTCAAGCTTCAAATGATAAACAGAGCCTCAGGAAGTATAGCCTTTTGGCAACACACTTGTCGATCGTGCGGAGAGTTTTCGTGATTTGGAGCTCTTATTCCCAAGCTACCTAGAGGTATCTATCTCGTGCTAAATCAGTCAAAAGAATCAAAGTACACTTCCCCCTTCTTTGCTTCCATTTCCTCTCACTTCAACCTCGACCTCTTCAGAGTCAGCCAACTGGCCAACCACCCAAATCAACCCACCAACGATGCCGCCAACAACCACCCCTCCAACAACATCCACACCGATAGGCTACATCGGCCTGGGCAACGCCGGCTACAGCCTAGCCTCCAACCTCCCCAAAGCAGGCTACCACCTAGTAGTCCACGACACCGACCCGTCCAAATCCCTCAAAGCAGCGTCCGAATGGCCAAACACCACACCAGCAACCGCCAGCAAATCCCTGCCCTCATCCTTCGCCCCCTGCTCCACAATAATCACCATGCTCCCCCAAGGCAAGATCGTGCGCGAAGTCCTCCTAGGCCCGCAAGGCATAGCTTCCTCGCTCCAACCGGGCACGATAATCATCGACACCTCCTCGTCCAGTCCCTTTGACACGCAAGCCCTAGGAGCAGAATTGGCCGAACACGACCTAACTCTGGTCGACGCCCCCATCACCCAAACCTACATGCACGCCACCGACGCGGGCGAAAGCACTTTCATGGTCGGCTGCGACTCTCCCTCCACGTACAAAGCCATCGAACCGATCCTCAAGACCATGACGTCGTACATCTTCCACATGGGCCCTCTGGGCGCCGGACACGCGATGAAAACGCTGAACAACTACATCATGGCCTCGTCCATCTGCGCTCTGGCGGACACTTTGGTCACGGGGCAGAAATTCGGGCTGGACCCGGCGAAGATGGTGGATGTGTTGAATGTGGGGACAGGGGTCTGTTTCCCTACTTTGGATACTTTTCGGCGGGACGGGTTGACGAGGCGGTTTGATAGCGGGTTTGGGTTGGGGTTGCTGGTGAAAGATTTGGGGATTACGGAGGAGTTTATGGAGAGGCAGGGGTTTCGGACGGGGTTGCCGGGGATGTTGAGGGGTTATTTGCAGGATGGGTTGGATAGGGTTGATGCGAAGGCGGATCATACTGCTTGTTTGGTGGGGTGGGAGGAGAGGAGTGGAGTGCGGTTGAAGAAGACGGAGGGGGTGAGGGAGATTCCGAGGGAGGATTTCGAGCATAGGTTGAAGGGGTTGAATAGGCCGGGGTGAGGGTGAGATGTATTCACAGTAGATTTGGGATATGTGTATATATCTGTCGTTGGAGACCTTGCAGGTCTGTCCGAGGATAGTGGCCCTTTATTCCTCTACGCCTTCTTCGCATCCCTCTCTGCCTTGCGCAGTGCGCGCTTGCGGATGTCTGCGTGCATGGTCCTGTTCTGGTCGACAACAGTCTTGTTCATGGTGCCGGTGAAAGTGGCCAGAGCCCAGTGCATGATGCCGTGAGCCCAGTAGGGAGTGCTAGTAGCAGCAATACCCTGCGCACCACCGCTGCGGCCAATCCTGCCAAGAGCGGCGCGGACGAACTGCTTGGGGTTGGGCACGAACAGAGACGTCTTGCGGATCTTGCTCATGGCGCTTGTGACCAGGTACGACTGAACGAGCTGGACCTTGACACCCTTGGGTTCCAGTTCGGAGCTGAGAGCGGTAGACCATTGCTGCAAGAAAGCCTTGCTACCGCTGTAAGTCGCGAGGTAGGGCGTGGGGAGGATGCCGCCGAAAGATGCCATGGTCAGGATGAGACCGCGCTTACGCTCCACCATGCCGGGAGTGACAAGGTGGGTCACGCGAAGGGTTCCCATGCAGTTGATTGTGATAATGTCGCGCATTTCTTGAGGGGAAGTCTCGTGGAAGGGAACGGGGATGCTGTGGCTCAGCCCGACGTTATTGATCAGAATGGAGACGTCGAGTCCCGAAACCAAGCTCTTGAGGTTGTCATAGTCCTTGTCCGAGTCTGCGGCGAAGTCCATGGCGACGGTTCTGGTCTCGACATTGTACTTGCTTTGGATTTCCGAGGAGAGAGTATCGAGCTTGCTCTGTGTGCGGGAGACGAGGAGGATGTTGTAACCCTTTTGTGCGAGCTGGAGGGCGTACTCTTTGCCGAGTCCATCAGAGGCGCCAGTGACGAGAGCCCATGTACCCTTCTTGCCAAACTTGGAGAGCTGATCAGGGGTTAGCTGGGGGCTTTGGAAGTAGTCTTGTGCTTAATACACATACCGACTGGCCGGGAAGGATGAACAGAGATGCGATCAAGCGCCAGAAAGAGAGGATCTTGTATGAGACCCAGAAGACGCCGATAAAGGCGGCTACCTTCGTAGCGGGCGCGGCCCAAGGGTCAATGGGGTTCAAGTTGTCCATGGTGTATGTAAGTGAGGTTGTCTGGTGATGTTGCGTTCACAACAAAAGGCCAACGATGCTCAAGCTTGACTTGAATTTCCCCAAGCCGAGGCGGGGCATCAAGAGAGCAAGACCATTGGACCCCTGTGAAACTCAAGATATAAACATTTTGTTATAGACAACTACTAGATCGCAAGACAGACATACAGTCACAGTCCACAACCAAAATGGACTCCCTCACATCCTACCTCCCGCCTTTTGACGGCTTCCTGCCCAAGTGGCTCCTCTTCGTAAGACTCCCGTCCCACCGCCTCAACTCCCAAAGGCCAACAAACAACCTAACGAAAAATACCAGATCTCCATCGTCTCTCTCGGCAACAGCATCCAAGCCTACTTCTCCCTCGCCGGCTCCCAGCAAGTCTACGCTGGTACCACACCCTCCCTCGTCACTCCCCTGAGCGCCCGCACATTCGGCACCTGGACGGCTCTCAGCTCCATCATCCGCCTCTACGGCGCCTATCACATCAACAACCCGGCCGTTTACGAGATTACCCTGTGGACTTTCGGAATCGCTTTTGGACACTTTGCGCTAGAGTGGTTGGTTTACGGCACGGCGAAGTTGGGCAAGGGACTTGCGGGCCCGTTGGTTGTGAGTACGGTCACTGCGACCTGGATGGTGATGCAGTGGGATGCTTATACCAGTTGAGAGCGTTGTTGAGGTGGAAGTGAGGTGGAAGTATAGAAAATTGGACGGATTGCGATCGTAAGATTGGACATTGGATATGAAAGCTGGTAGAGAAGAGCCCAGGAAGAATATCATTGCATATGCAATGTCAAAAAGGTATACAGTCGAAGTAATTAAAAAAGCAAGTAATACGCCGAGCAATGCGACCCGATCCAAACCATGCGAGAAGGCGAGAAATGAACATGACACACAATCAACAAGCCGACATCTTGATGTCCTTGGAGAGACCCTCTCTCAACATCTCAGCCTTCACCAAGTCAGCCCTGGACTTCGCCTCTCTCTCCTCTTCGGCGTTGATGATGTTGATGACTCTGTCGTGAGGCGTGCTACCCGCAGCGTGGCCCGCAGAAGTGTTGCTCCAAGTGGTCGCGCGCTTGATCTTGGGCGCTTTTGGTGGCTCGGGAGGCTCCATGCCACCAATCATGGGGAATGGGTTCTCAAGCGACCAGCCGATGATCATGGGCCTGAAGCCCTCGCCGGCCAGGTGATCGTACATGTCCTTTACTGTGTAGGCCATGTGCAAGGGGTACTCGCGTCTGCCTTCGGCGCCGGCGTGCTGTGAGAAGTTAGAATTCTATATTCTTTTTATTCCGAGGTTTCACGATTTCAGACGTACAGTATACCAGACAAGCCTCAGTTTTCCGGGCTCGAGATCGCTCGTGTACCAAAAGCTGGGCCACCCGAGGCGCGACTTGGTGTCTAGCCAGTATGATTGGTAGCGGGACATGGTGTCTTTCTCGCATTTGAAGCTACGGCTGTCGAAGAAGATCACAACCTGGCCGGGGTCGTATGCGCCAGCAGTCGCCGGGTTGAAGCCATCGAGCCTTTCTTGCATCGACTGCACCATGGTCGCTTTCCTGTGTGGTGGTAATCCCAGGAGATATGAGTAGTCGGACCAGCTCTGTAGATATAAGGTACCCGAAAGTGAGAGCAGGTAGCCGTCGAAAACAAATATATGTCCGGCCGTACTCAGATGTTGTGGATTCGCAGTCGGTGTCGGCTGACTAAGATGTCCTCCAAAAGTTACTTTGCGGTGTTATCCAGTAAGAGAGCGGGTTGATAAAATGCAGACAAATATTCGCTGGTGTTTTTTACTTGGATCGGTTACAGTTGGTAATATGGGAGTTGGGGCAAAGAGGGGCTCTTGTATAAAATATGAATGTCGCCAGGCCGGCCCTCCCGGTTGGCGTTGCCGAAGTTGAGATTGGAGTTGAGCGATTATTGGGCCGGCCAATCTTTCAGTCTTGCAGCCTGAGGCTCGAATCAATTCCGATCGCGTCGCGTTCAATTCATATAAGACGCGCCTGCTATGTCGTCATCAATGTGGCAGGAGACATTTATTGACTTCAATCATGGCAGCAAAAGTAATGTTTATCAATAGTATCAGAACCACCATTGGAACACAAACGATTTCTTGGGACACTGGACACCCACAATCATCCCATTAAAGCTCGTTATGATAGCCTGATCATTGCAAGAGTGGTTCCAGTGCAGAAAGTGTCCAACACTCAGACCACCTCACCTACTGGAAGGAACCGATACAATGCCGAAACTACAAGGGGCTACGGTCTCCAATCAGGTCGTACGCGGCCGCAAGCGCAAGAGAGTCGAGCCTGAAGCTCCAGAAGACAGTGCGAATGTCACTGATGATGTTGCCACAAACGATGACAGCGTTGCCCAACCCGCCACATCAACATCAGTCCCGACTAAGACTCACGATGGCGGCCAAAAACCAAAGCGAACACCGAAGAAAGGTGAGAAGCCGGCGCTGAAGAGGAAGGGGTCCTCTACCTTGGTGGAATCATCGATACCATGGCCGGAGCCGCTCACAAAACTGGCCCAAACACACAAGGCACTCAATTTGGTGTATACTTTTTGCTGTACCCGGAAGCAGCTAGCTACAACTTTCGAGACTATCAAAAGTGCTGTTGAAGCGAACATCAAGCGAGAGCTTACCATAGAGGATGTCGCCAGAATAAAATTACTGGTACCTCAGATCATCAACTTCCAATATGTCGATGAGCATATGCTGCAAGTGACTCTGATGGGAGAGGAGAACATCATGAAAGGTGGGCGTGCCAAGGACTTTTTCCCCATGAATTTCCGAGAGGAGAACAATGTCGGAGAAGGCTCTGCTGTTGGTCAGCCGGAAGAGAAAGGCGAAGTGTTGCTATTCGAGTACATCGACGGCGACTTAAAGAGACAAGTGCAAGATACCAAGACTGGGGAGCCAACAAAGGCAACGCGCAAGCTGAGACAAGAGGATCTGAAGATGCCCGTGTACAGCCAAAAGCAGATGATGAACTTGATCGAAAAGCGGAATGCTAAGTTCACGTCTGCAGTCAATGCATGGCTGAATGATTGTGCTGAAAAGGGGGTCGACCCAGTGGATAGACTGGAAGACGAGTACAAGGCTTTTGTGCCTATTCCAGAAAGCAGCCGAAACGGGACCCCAGCACCAGACTCTGCGAAAGACACACTGCCTAAAGTGATTCCTACAGAGCGAGAGAGCATACCGGAGATTGTCAGTCAACTCAAGACCTCCGAGTGGTACACCGGCCAGATTGTACCAGATGGCCATCGCGTTTTCGACCCGCAAGAAGCTGTGTACGGAGACTTGAGTTTCCCACTCAGCCAGGATCTTGTCAATGCGTTGTACAATACTCGGAACATCCAGCAGCTGTATAGCCATCAAACGGAAGCTATCAATGCTCTGCATGAAGGCCGGAACGTCATCATATCGACATCTACAAGCTCTGGCAAGTCTCTGATTTACCAGATCCCAGTGCTGAACGCGCTAGAAGAAGATCGTCATACTCGTGCGATGTACATATTCCCGACCAAAGCTCTGGCACAGGATCAACGGCGAAGCCTAAAGGAGATGTTTGGATATCTGCCCGGCTTGGCGGATCTTGTCTGCGACACCTTTGACGGCGACACACCGATGAGCGAGCGAAACTACATTCGAGACGAGGCTCGAGTCATTTTTACGAACCCAGACATGTTGCATCTCACTATCTTACCCCAAGAAGAGAAGTGGCGTACCTTCTTGAAGAACTTGAAGTACGTCGTGGTCGATGAGTTGCACGTTTACAACGGCCTCTTTGGCGCTCACGTTGCTCTGATCATGCGGCGATTACGCCGTATCTGTGCCGCAGTCGGCAACAGGAAAGTGCAATTCATCAGCTGTAGTGCCACGGTAGCAAATCCTGAAGACCATATGAAGACGATTTTCGGTCTGGACGACGTGACTCTCATAGATTTCGATGGTTCGCCGAGTGGTCGCAAAGAGTTCTTGTGCTGGAACACGCCGTTCAAAGACCCAAACGATCCTTCGAGCGGTCGTGGTGATACATTCGCTGAGACAGCCCGACTATTCTGCCAACTGATCTTACGAGGAGTCCGCGTGATTGTCTTCTGCCGGATACGAAAGCAGTGTGAGATTATGACTACAGCCATCAAAGCCGAACTCGTCGCACTCGAGCGGTCTGAGGTGATGGCTCGAGTGATGGCATACCGTGGCGGATACACTCCACAAGATCGTCGCCGGATCGAGAAGGAAATGTTCGAGGGAAAGCTCGTCGGGATCATCGGCACCAGTGCACTCGAGTTGGGAGTTGACATTGGCTCTCTCGATGCTGTGATCACCGTCGGCTTCCCATACACTATCTCGAATTTGCGGCAGCAATCTGGTCGCGCTGGGCGGCGAAACAAGGACAGCTTGTCAGTGCTGGTCGGCGACTGCTTTCCCACAGACCAGTATTATATGGCGAACCCAGATGAGATCTTCACTAAGCCGAATTGTGAGTTGCAAGTCGATCTCACCAATATGCTCGTACTCGAAGGACACATACAATGTGCTGCTCACGAAATGCCCATCGTCCCGGACGAAGACAAGAAGTACTTCACCAAGCAACTGCCCGAGATCTGCGAGGAAAGGCTCCGTAAAGACGAGCTAGGTTTCTACCACACGGACGACCGCTTTCTTCCTTTCCCGTCTCGCACAGTAGCAATTCGCGATACCGAAGAGGACCACTTCGCAATCATTGACACTACGAATAATGCAAACACTGTCCTCGAAGAGCTGGAAGCCAGCCGCGCGTTCTTCACCATCTATGAAGGCGGCATTTTCCTCCACCAAGGCCGCACCTACCTCGTGAAAGAGATGAATCCCGAGCGCATGATAGCCAAAGTAGAATATGTCAAGGTCGACTGGACGACGCAGCAGCGCGACTACACCGACATCGACCCCGTCGAAACAGAAGCCATCCGTCGCATCCCAGGATCGCTATCGAGAGCCTTCTTCGGCGCCATCAAGATCCACCAGAACGTCTTCGGCTTCTTCAAAGTCGACAAGAAACGACGCATCCTCGACGCCGTACAAGTCGACAACCCGCCCATCATTCTCTTCAGCAAAGGCATGTGGCTCGACGTGCCGCGCTCGGCGATCGAGATTCTCAATTCTCGAAGACTCAACCTCGCTGGCGCAATCCATGCCGCCGAACATGCTATCCTAAGTCTCATGCCAAACTTTGTCATCTCAATGCCCGGCGACGTCAAGACCGAGTGCAAGGTCGCCATCAAGGAATTTGCAAAGAAGGAAACTAGCCGCAAGCGTCCTGCACGATTGACTTTCTACGACGCCAAAGGTGGCGCTGGAGGCACAGGTATCGCGAGCAAGGCATTCGAGTTCATCGACTTGCTTCTCACGCAGGCCTGTGACCGCGTCGAAGCATGTCACTGTCACGAGGGCTGCTTGGAATGCTGCTGTAGCGAGCGTTGTCGTGAAGCGAATCAGGTCATGAGCAAAGCGGGTGCGGAGGTTATTTTGAAGAGTCTGTTGAATCGCGAGATCGACGTTGAGAACTTGCCTTGGGGTCCTGAGGATGAGCGCGTTCCCGCAGGGATTGAGACCGTAGTGTTTGCGGATGAAGTGAGACCGGCGAGAGGAAGACAAGTGGACATCATCGAAGTCAAGAGGGAGGGAGGCGGAACTACGAGAACGGTTGTTACGAGTGGTGGCGGAGACGATGAGGTCGTGGAGATCAAAGAGGAGCCTGATGATGAGTAGTGGCGTTCGTCACTAATAGTACTAACACGCCTCTTGGGATACTATGTCAACCAATACTATAGCCCGTTGCAGTGTACAACCAACAAAAATCAAGGAATCAGGCCAGGAACAGGTTCCATGCGCAGACTGCATCACCACCCACATTGTCGCGACCCAAACTTTCAAAACATACCGCCCCGATGGAACAAAAAGAACGTCTTCCCACCACGCCCAAGGTCCCACTGGCTACCAGCTTCTACTCAGGCACATACCCGGCTCTCGAGTGTGACAGCGTAGCGCAGGCAGCGGCAGTAAGAGCTTCGAGGCCCTTCCGTCAGGCGTCAAAGTGGCACACGCAACCCTCAGATCCGCGACATGCATCACACAACCCACACGTCCGCGTCACTGGGCCGAGACGGAAGAAAGAGGCGGAAGAACGGAGTTGGCAGACAAGGCAGACTTTGAGAGCAGCTTCGATTGAGCGTACTGAGATATTTGATGAGATAGTTTTCTTCTCTCGTTGCTGAGAAAACCAACGCATCATATTCCAAAATTACCATCACCATACCATCTTATCCCTTGTCCCCAACTTTGCCTCATACCCAACCCACCATTCCAACAGCCCTCCTCAACAAGATGACCAAACAAATGCAGACCATCGGTCTCGCCCTCACTTTACTCCTCCCAACCATAACAACCGCCTTCCCAGTCCACTTCCCACCCCCAGCTTTCACAAAAGCGACCACGATCCTCCCCGACCAACTCCCGACCACGGCCGCCAACCCAACAGCCTTGTCTTCATGGAACGAAGAAACCCCTTCAATCCTCCTCTGCCAACTCCCTCACTTCGCCGGCGAGTGTCTTCTGCTCGAGGACGACGCCGCCCAAACTTGTCTGAACTTGGACTCGAACACAGGCGCCGTCGGCGGCCACAACGCAGCGGGGACAGGCTCATTGGGACTGGAAGTGGGGAGTATGAGGATTGGGGGTGGGAGAGGGTGTGTTTTGTTCGGGTGAGTGTCGAATCGTGGCATTGATGGTTTCTTTTGCATCGAGATTGATGTGATGAGCTAAATTTATTCATAGGACGCCCGCGTGTACAGGCGGGAACAAACTCTTCGCTCCCACAGACACCAACAACAGCAATAACGGCAAAGGCAGCGAAGGCGCCGTCATCCACGACTTGGGCTCTGCCGGCTTCGAGGGCAAAGTAATGAGTCTTTTCTGCGAAGCGAACCAAGCTTTCGACCCCTTGGATCCGGACCAGAGTTTGTCGAGTGGTAGTACAAAGCCCTCTTCGCATCGGTCTCGAAGACACTCGAAACGCTTGTCGGAGTCCGCGCCAGATGCAGATTCTGAGGGCGAGCCACGGAAGGCCTTGTTGGCGTTGACACCGTGGAAGCAAGACGCCGGTCGCTCGTGGACTTATACCACGCTGTGCGGAGATGGGTTGTTTTATGCTGCTGGAGGCAATGGTGCTGCTGGAGCTTGTATCAATCCTGGTCATGTGTGATCCGTTGATGGGAGAGGTACTTTGGGCGATGCTGATTTGCTTGATTTGCTTGATTCAATTGCTGATTGTCGAGTCAAATATATGTAGACGTGGGCGCGTTGAGTGTTGTTGCTACATTTCTGATTCGTGCTACCTCGTACAATTTTCAACACCGTAAGCTATTGGCTCGTATGATCATATTCATCGTATCTGAGCTTGCTGGTCTCGAACTTCAATCCGCGCTTCAATTCTGCTGCAGCTCTACTGCAGCATAGCAGCTACGCCGTCCTCGTCCACTCCGTTTGCACCAAGAATCTCATCGTCGACTGGTGGAGGCTTGTTGTGCGACATCTTCCTGCGCTTGAGCCTGGGATCTGCGCTCTCGGAAGGCAGTTCAGCCGAAGCCTGTCGGACCTGCGGCATCTGCAGACTGCTCAAGATGTCGGCAGCAAATACACCCTGTGGTTTTGCGGCCTGTGTCTCGAGAATTGGCGGCGGTTCGTGAGAGGGCGGTGGCTCGTCATGGGAGGGTTGCTGTTCGTGGATGACTTCTGCACCTGAAGTATCGGCGAGTGATCGCTCAGCAGGCACATCCTCGCCGATCGCGAAAGAGTCGCGACTGTTCTCGTCCGCGGCAGCAGTCGGTGGGGTGAATGATTCAACCTCGGGCGGAGGAGGCGTGAACTCTTCGTAGTCAGGCGCGGTGGGCTCGCTTCCGTTCGCGCCACTAGACGCGTCGTTACCAAAGCCAGCGCTTGGCGATTGGTATGAAGGTGTTGCAGGGTTGGACAGACCACGCATGATGCCGTCCTCGACTTCTCTCTTGCGGTTTTCGGTAGAGGCGAGACGACTCGACAATTCCGAAGCGGTTATCTGATCGGTGGCAAGCGAGCTGCGGTGAGTTTTCAGCAGCTGCTCGAGGCCCGCGATGAGCTCTGTACGGGCCTTGATGCTGCTCTCCACAGCAGAGTGGGCGGTTGCCAGCGTCTTCATCAAGGAAGCCAACTTGGCCGCGTGAACCGGTGGGCTCGGGAGTGGCGTGTCCGGATCGGTAAGTTTCGTGTGCTCGGTGTTGGCAGTTGCCACCACACCTCGTGCGTTCGATTCTGCTTTGCTGAGCGCGGCCTGAGATTTGCTCAGAGGCTCCAACTCGGCCGGCACTCCACCTCCAGCACCACCACCGAAGAGAGTACCACCGAGCTTTCCACCTCCACCACCTCCCCTCTGTGCTCCTCTGGTCTTGTCGATATCGTCGAGACGCTTCTCCAGCGCATCTTGGATTTTCGCATCAAAGATACCGCGCTGTCTCCACACTTCGATGACCCTCTTGATTTTGCTTTGAATTTCGACGGAGGCATTCTTGTACGCCAGTGCTGTCGCGTCGCCGATGAGAGGCTCGAATGCGAGCAGAAAGTCGGTCTTTGAACGTGCGCGAGACTGTTGCACGACTTCGTTGGCGAGGTATACGAGGTTCAGTCGTTTGGAAGTACTGCTCTCTTGGAGTCTGTTCAGCCATAGGGCAGCGGTGCGGTCGGCGTGACGCCTGTGGAGTGGTTAGTCTAAGCGCATTTGCATCACGATCATATATCATTCTAGCATACCTATGAAACATGATCCATTGGGCAACGGTGACAATACTGTCCTGCGTCTCGCTGAGGGCAGCTAGCTTGGCCTTGACCGCGTCGTCGGAGTACGCCATGGCGCGTTTTGGATATCACAAAGCGCTATGAAGTTTGACCTTTGTATAGACTAACAAGACAACATGAATGTGGCTCTTAGAAGCGTGTATATCACAAGGGCAATTAGGTAGTCGCAAACGGTGCATGTGTTAGTGGGAGATGTGAAGTTCACGAGCGTTAGAGCTCTCGTGGACGCGCTTGCTGCTTTAGAAGAGCTGCCTGGCTCGTGCCTCAGGTTGCTTGCTTTCTGGGGTACGGGTACGTTGGCTCAATAACACGGAGGCATTGTTGGTTAGTTACCACTTTCACGACAACCCAATTGTACACTACGAACCCTGCAGAACCAACTCGATCTACCCTCGTACATACTGCAGACACGCTGAGAACAATCCCAACAAACAACACAGCCACTCAAACATGGCCGACCGCTTTCCTTCCCTCGACGAGTTCAACGATGGTGCGCATATACCCCAACAGCTGGTGCATCGGCGTTCTCTAGCTAATGTACTGTCCAGGTCAAACCGAGGCCATTGGAGGAACTGGACAAGACAACTTTGACGAGCCTTCCGATTTCCTTGCACGCGAACGCGCGGCGCTCGGCGAGGATGCTCAGCAATTCACTACCTCTGGAGACAACGCTGCAACCGTGGAAGAAGGCGACGATGATGACGATCTATTGGGAGGCGGCATGAGCGCACCTTCTGCGCCTTCAAACGGCAACTTTGGCGATTTCAACGACGATGTCGGCGACTTCGAATCCTCTTTCCCTGCTGTCGACACCCAGAATGAGGCTGTCGGGTCGGGCGGTACCATCACAGGCTCAACTATTCCTTTCCGGGCACCGGCTGGCGACACATACCAAGACGATTCCGAGCCTGAGGTGCTTAGAGAATGGCGCGAGAAGAGAGACATGCAGATCCAACACCGCGACGAGGTCTCTGCCTCCAAAAAGGCCGAGACGGTCAAGGCGGCACAACAGAACATTGACGAGTTCTACGAGAACTACAACAACCGGAAGGACAAGGGTATCGCTCAGACGCGCAAGGAGGAGGAAGAGTTCTTGAAGAACAGGGAAGACACTACAAGTGGCGGCACTACCTGGGAGAGGATCGCGAAGCTTGTCGACCTTAGCGGCAAGGGTGCTGGCGGTGGTGCGAACGGAACTCAGAAGGCGAAGATGCGTGAGCTGTTGATCAGTCTCAGGAAGGACGAGAAGGCGCCTGGAGCTAGTGGTGCGTAATTCCAGATTGTAACAGCTTTCAGCTTTTCTCTCTGAGTCGCATGCAAGGTTGTCCAAGTCTTATCACTGGCTGGAATTGCTTGCGTCTAATCATGATGATGCACCCCTGAAGCTCTAACAGCGAGCAATCGATGGAAAGCCTCGGCTCGATCGCAACTGGCATGGAATCTACTTCACAGACGATTAAGATAGACGATTGTACTATATAACACTGGTCAGATTTGATTGTAGCCTGCCATGACATACATCATGCAGATTGTACAGTATCACCAACTTGTCCGCTCGTCTATGTGTAAATAGCCATTCCTACGATTTGAAGATGGGTCCTGATGGGGCTAGATCGGGAACGTTGAAGCCGGGAATTCAAATCGCATAGCGGCATCATCATCATCGAGCTCTGGCCAAAACACCCATCTTTCTGTTTGCTCCCGCAACATTGCGCCTGCATTCACACAATTCTCATTCCCGCCTGGAATACTCTCTTTGTACACAGCGGACCCACATATACTGCTTGACAAACAGCGGGACTACTTCAACCGAGACATACGAGCAACCGCCATGACCTTTACGACAACATCAATCCGGGACTCATAGCTGGCACTCCGTACCAGCCAAAGATTGCAGCGGCCGTGACACCTGACACACAAGATGAGCGTTTCGCAAAGGGTGGCTTTCAGGGCCTGGGACTGCATGGGAAATGGAGCACTATTCTCAACAAGAATACGAACGCCAGGTGCGACAGCAGGGCGATGCTGCAATGTTTCGACGCCAGTTGGAATAGCAAGTGCGGTGAGGCAAGCATCATCGTTCTCACGGACTATCGCGTCTCGAACACAACACTTGAGGCCTGGAATCAAATCACAGCACATCGCGACAGAGACGGCACAACGACGGGCATTACAAACGTCCCGGATACTGCGCGAGGCGCAAGCCGCAAAGAACACACCAGACAAGAAGGCTGTATCGAGACAAAGGGAGCACACCGAGCACGACGAGGAAGATGAGAACGAAGGTTTCGGACGGACGGAGAAGGCGGCACAGGCTTCGCAGTTGAATCTCAGTGCGCGTCTGTCGAAGGAAGGCGATAAGGGAGGCAGCGGAAAAGGCGAAATCTGGAGGCTACTCAAGATTGCGGCACCGGAATGGAAGACTCTTGGATGGGCTTTCTTGTTCTTGCTGATCAGCAGTGGTGTAACGATGAGCGTGCCCTTTTCGATCGGAAGAATCTTGGACGTCGCCAGCAAACCGCCAGAGGAGAACGCCACTTTCATGGGCTTGTCCATGACGACTTTTTACATCGCATTCGCAACGCTTCTGGCCACTGGTGCCTGCGCCAACTATGGACGCATCATCATTCTGCGCATCGTTGGAGAGAGAATTGTCACCAAGCTCCGGAGTCAGCTATTCAGACGCACTTTCATTCAGAACGCCGAATTCTTCGATGCCAACCGTGTTGGTGATTTGATCAGCAGACTTGGAAGCGACACGATCATTGTCGGCAAGAGTATTACGCAGAACGTCAGTGATGGTTTGCGTTCGCTCGTATCGGCAGTCGCTGGTTTCACTTTGATGGGCTACATGTCTGTCAAATTGACTGGAATTCTACTTGTCGCTGCACCACCTGTCGCCATTGGTGCCTTCTTCTACGGCCGAGCTATCCGCAACTTGTCCAGGCGTATTCAAAAGAACCTTGGAAATCTGACCAAGATTGCGGAAGAGCGCTTGGGCAATGTTCGCACGAGTCAAGCATTCGTGGGCGAGTTGCAGGAAGTGCACCGTTACAACAATCAGACCCGCAAAATCTTCTATCTCGGACGCAAAGAAGCTCTCATTAGTGCTGTGTTCTTCTCGGCTTCCGGTCTTGCTGGAAACATGACTTTCCTCGCATTGCTCTACGTCGGAAGCGGCATGGTTCACAGCGGTGCAATCTCCGTAGGTGACTTGACGAGCTTCCTTATGTACACTGCATACGCTGGCAGCAGCTTGTTTGGCTTGAGCAGCTTCTACAGTGAACTCATGAAGGGTGTTGGTGCCGCAACACGTTTGTTCGAATTGCAAGACCGCAACCCCACCATCAGCCCCACGAGAGGAGACATGGTCACCAGCGCTCGTGGCAACATCGAGTTTAAGAATGTGGGCTTCGCATACCCGACACGTCCAGCAGTGAACATCTTCGAGGACCTGACTTTCACCATCCCTCAAGGAAGTAATGTGGCTATTGTCGCACCATCAGGCGCTGGAAAGAGTACAGTCGCCAGCTTGCTCATGAGATTTTACAACCCAACCTCAGGCTCCATCTTGATCAATGGCAAAGACATCAATACCATGAATGCAAAGCAGCTAAGGAGACGCATCGGTTATGTTGGACAGGAGCCTGTGCTGTTCAGTGGTACCATCGGGCAGAATATTGCGTACGGCAAACCGCAAGCGACCAGGCAACAGATCCTCGCTGCGGCGCGACAGGCCAACTGTCAATTCATTTCGGACTTCGTAAGTTCTCGAAGAACCTCACATTTTCTCAGACCACTTGCTAACATCTGCACAGCCCGAAGGTCTTGACACTGCCGCCGGTGCACGTGGTACACAACTGTCAGGCGGACAAAAGCAGCGCATTGCCATTGCCCGTGCCCTGCTCAAGGATCCCGATATCCTGATCCTCGATGAAGCAACATCAGCTCTCGATGCCGAGTCAGAGACACTCGTCAACCAAGCTCTTTCACAGCTGCTCAAGGGCAACAACACCACCATCTCTATCGCTCATCGCCTCAGCACAATCCAGCGCAGCGACATCATCGTCTGCATTGGCAGCGACGGCCGCGTCGCTCAAGTCGGACCTTACTCCAAGCTGGCCGCCGACAAGGAAGGCGCTTTCGCGAAATTGATGGAATGGCAAATGACCGGCGGTGAAGCGCCGGCAGGACCTTCGCCTCACAACAAGAAGGCCCACGAGCCCAGAGGCGAGCTAAGAGAAGAGGACTACAAGCCTGAACTTACCGAAGAGGACCGCATGCGGATGAGGCTCGAAGAGCATGACCGCAACAAGGCTAACGATGACCACGAGGGTGTCGAAGAGGAAGTCGGCCAGGGCACTGCTGTCAGAGGCGAGAAAGAGACGGCTGCAGAAGTTGTTCTGGAGAAGAGCAAGAGGCGAGACCAGTAAATCGGGTCTTGCGGCATCTCGCAATGCGATTCCACTCTGGACTCTCTTTGAAGTCCTCATTTTCCTTTCTGTTCGTTTCAAGAGCGCTCAAAGCATATAGGGTCCTGGCCGCATTGTACCGTGTCGCTCGGTGGACCGAAGTTGAAGAGGCATTTGTATAATACCATTAAATCTCATAAAGCGCAAGTTCTACTGAATTTCCCAGTGGACAGTTTCAAACTTGCTAGGTATGCCAGAATCATGGAAGGCACAACGCTACGAATATTGGTAGCAGATGTTGCCTTGTACTCTGGACTGGTAGGTAGCCTGACAGCGCCTACCAGACCCCACATAATATTCTAGAGCAACTCCAAGATGTTCCCAACCTTTAGCCGGCACCTGTAAGGCTCCACATCCCAAGACCGATCCAAAGTAACCTTCCGTGCCTTGCTCCCCCACCATGCGCCCCATCATCTTCTCGTGCCGAGTGGAGGAGGACCGGGACATTGTCGCCCGATGATGGCGCCCCTTCATTCAAAGGCCGACCGCACTCCTACTCATGGCCATCGTCTACGTGAATCTTATCCTGCCGACTAACTATCTACTCAGTAGTACTGACCAACTGACTGACCGATCGACGAACTGACTGACTGACCTACTGCCCGGCTCACTGGCTCCAGCTCACATATCGACTCGCATCAAACATATACCCACATACCATCACACCCAGCGACGATCACCATGGGCCGCGACAACGACCTCCAAGACAGAGTCTTCGCCATCAGCGGCGGCGCATCTGGGATCGGCCTGGCCACGGCCGAAATCCTGCACCGCAGAGGAGCGACGGTAGCAATTGGCGACATCGACCCAGAAGCCCTGGAAAACGCCAAATCAACAAACAAGACCTTCCAAACCGACCCGGACCGCGTCCTCTGCACTTCGCTCGACGTAAGCAAACGGGCCTCGGTGGAGGACTGGGTCTCCGGCATCGTGACCAGATATGGCAAGCTCGACGGCGCCGCCAACTGCGCGGGTGTGATTGGCAAACACCACGGCACCCGCAAGGTCGAAGACCTCGAGGACGACCAATGGGATCTGATCCTTGGGGTGAATCTGACGGGTATGATGTATTGCATGCGGGCTCAGTTGAGAGCCATCAAAAGCCCCGGCAGTGTTGTCTGCGTGAGCTCGGTGCAGGGGACGATTGGGTTTGCGAAGCATGCGGCGTATGCGGCGAGCAAACATGGGATTCTGGGTTTGGTGAAGAGCGCGGCGAAGGAGGTCGGGGAGAGAGGGGTGCGGGTGAATGCTGTGAATCCGTAAGTTGATCTTTTCTTTTCTTTTCGTGGAGTTTTGTTTGCGGTGTTGGGGCTGGGGCTGGGTTAATTTTTTGAGGCTGATGTACTTGATTCTGATTTTCTATTGCGTGTAGGGGATCGATTGAAACGCCTCTCATGCACAAGCGCAATGCTCTCGAGGACGTCGATCAGACTTATCATCCTACGCCTATCAACCGCTTGGGGACTTCGGATGAGTGTGGCAATTTGATTGCGTGGCTGCTGAGCGACGAGTCGACTTTTGTAACGGGTGCTACGTACGCAGTCGATGGAGGCTGGGCGTGTTAGCCACTGCTCGTCACTCAAATAGGATGAATGAAGTCTCTAATCAACAGAATGGCGTGGAATTCTTTCATTCGTCAAATTTACATATCTCGTCCCATCCTACTCCTGCGGCTGCGCAAGCTTGATCTTGCCCTCCGAATCGTAAACAATTTCCCTAATCTTGACACAACGCAGGTGGTTCTTGCCCGAGATGCTCGTGTCGTGGTAGAAGAGGTACCACTTCCCCTTGAACTCGGCAATCGAGTGATGAGTCGTCCAGCCCTTCACCGGCTCCAGAATGCGATCCTGGTAAGTGAACGGACCCAGCGGCGAGTCACCAATAGCGTACGCCAGGTAGTGCGTGTCACCGGTCGAGTACGAGAAGTAGTACTTGCCATTGTACTTGTGCATCCAGGCGGCCTCGAAGAAGCGCCTGTCGTGCTTGCTGGCGTGGATCGGCTTGCCGTCGGTGTCGTTGATGACCAGATCCTGCACATCGCTAGCGAAAGTGTGCATGTCGTCGCTCAGCTTCGCCACGCGCGGCATCAGAGCCGGCTCGTCGCCGTTGGCTTCCATGTCCGTGTAGGCGTCGCGGTCAAATTCGCCGCTTCTCCAGCATTGCAATTGGCCGCCCCAGATACCGCCGAAGTAGAGGTATGCTTGGCCGTCGTCGTCGACGAAGCTGGCCGGGTCGATGCTGTAGCTTCCGGGGATGTAGCTCTCGTCAGGCTTGAAGGGGCCTTCGGGCTGGTCGGCGACGGCCACGCCGATTCTGAAGATGCCTTCCTTGTCTCTGGCCGGGTAGTAAAGGTAGAATTTACCGTTCTTCTCGGCGGCGTCAGGGGCCCAGAGTTGTTTGTCTACCCACGGAATGTCCTCAGCCTTGAGTGCAATGCCGTGGTCGGTGACGGGGCCTTCGATGTTGGGCATGGAGAAGACGTGGTAGTCGGCCATGTCGTATTGGTCGCCATTGTCGTTATCCTGGATGTCGGTCTCGCGATCGTGGGACGGGTAGATGTAGAGCTTGCCGTTGAAGACGTGGGCGCTTGGGTCGGCTGTGAAGAGGTGGGTCACGATGGGACTGGGGTCTTTTTGCGTTGGGTCAGTCATGTTGTGCGATGTGATGATGGTGTTGTGAATTAGTTTAGAGTTTCCGCACGATTTCTTCACGGTGGCAGCGGCAGTGGAAGGATCTTATACTCGCATACTGTACCTTTGAGCCGGAAACGAGGCGTGTTTGACAGTGTCGTGTTTAGGCTAATCAGGGCGCAGTGGATCATACGGACAAGAAGTGGCACTTTCAATGTCTTGGGAGCAGTAAAGGCTCGCCTCGCCTCGACATGGCGCCTGAATGCTTGCTATCACGGCACCTGAGAATCAGTGAGGTCTTTCAGGACAGCCTGAGGTCTGTAGGGGGTTGAGCCAGAGGGAGACTTCGCAACAGCTTGCGTCGCCGCGGACAAAAGAACTGCCGACGAGAGGCTTCGTGTCACCATGTGAATGTCGCGCCTCGAACACCATTCACAGTCTTATCCCTCACGAAACATATACTTACCTACTCTAGGGGAGCTGATGTCAAGGGCGAAGTGATCATATAAGGACCACGCTGCAGCCAATCCGCGGTGGTTTGTAATAGCATGCTTCATGACATCAACGATGAACAACGTCATGGTTCATCACCGAGACGCGCTGCCATTGAGGTGAATCGAGGTGGAGTTCATGCGCTGTTGCGAGCTTAGAAGAAGTATCCCATTCCCGTACATCGCTTTGACAATGCTCTCTCTATTCTCAAAAGCAGCTCCCAGAGTACTAAGACCGCTAGCAACTACAGCTTCAAGACCATCTTTCCCACTCATCCAGAAAACCACCATGTCTACCTGCAAGTCAAGATGAATAGCCCAGTTTTGATTCGTAACATAGCTAACACATCTCAGCCCAGCGTACCAATGACCAGCTCAAGGCCAGCGTCTTGTTCGATGTCTCTCACATCACAGCAGTCGTCACAGGAGGAGGGACCGGCATCGGCCTCATGATCACACAGGAATGATAGATATACGCCTCAATCTCGTCAGATCTGGAATACTAATACTCTACAGGCTCTCGTAACCAATGGTGCGAAGGTCTACATAACGGGCAGGTAAGGTCGCCAACCTGTTCTTGACTAAGAACTGTCGATGTTGATGATTCGTGTTTTCCTAGACGCAAGGAAGTCCTTGAGAGCACCATCAAGGAATACAACACCGGACCTGGTAGCCTGCACGCTCTCCCTGGTGACATTTCTACCAAGGAGGGTGCTATCCAGCTTTCGAAGGACCTGGAGGCAAAGGAGCCTAACGGAATCCACCTCCTTGTGAGTAAGTATAAGTTGCCTGAGATCTAGTCACTCGAAGATCTGATGCTAACGACCACAGACAACGCCGGTATCGCCAGAGACGACAACACCAAGTTCTGTAAGTTCTGTCAGATTGGCACATCGCGTGGTCATAGACTGACACAGCAACAGCTACCAATGGTCAGCCCGACATGACTGATGCAAACGCCATCAGTCAGCACTTCCTGCGCTCGGAAGACGCACAGTGGGCCGAGACCTTCAAGGTAGATTTAATCTAATGCTAGTATTCCTATCCCCGCTAACAAGTGACAGACAAACGTCACAGGCCAGTACTTCATGGCAATGGCCATGCTCCCACTTCTCGCAAAGGGCCGTGATGTCACCCCAGGCTACACCTCCCAAGTCGTCAACGTTTCCTCGATCAGCGGTCAGATGAAAGGCTCAAGTAACGGACAGTTCGCCTACGCGTCCAGCAAGGCAGCGTGCACACATGTTTCACGCATGTTGGCCACCACCTTCAAGGACTGCAAAGTCCGCGTCAACACGATCGCTCCGGGCATCTTCCCCTCTGAGATGACGACTGGCAAGAGCAACGAGAAGAACAAGTCTGAGCTCTCCACCAAGATTGGCAACCCAGCTGGACGCGGCGGCCACGACAGTGACATGGCGGCCACCATTCTGATGCTTGCTGGTCCTGGCGGTCTGTTCTACAATGAACAAACCATGTTCCCCGATGGCGGTTCGTCGATATCTGATCGACTGAGTTTCGCAAAACCTTACTAACACATCTGATTAGGATCCACTCTTGCACAGCCAACCGCAAAGGCATGATTGAAATGACCGTATCACAACGACGGGTAACACTTCTACCACCTATATGTAATGAAAGATAATTCCAAGATGTTCAACAACGATAGTACTCGTATCGCAGTCTGGTTGTCGACACGGAATGAGCGTTTATCGATAAATCTGTAGTTTCGTCATTTCTGGTGTGTAACCGTGTATCTCTCAACATGCTTTCTATACCATAGTGGCTCTTTTTTGAACAAGGTAATTGGAGAACGGTCCAATAGATTTCCACAGTGTATCTAGTATTAGATCTGATGAATTTGAAGACACGATGTGAATATGATTAGTTCATCTGTGAACGGCTGTCTGCCTCTGCCTCGGTCTCAACTTCCCTTGTTCATAGCTCGAGACCACCGGTAAACACAACATCAGGAAACTCTGAGATCTGATCTCCCACCTCTCCCACTCAGTCTGTTGTTCCACGCAATGGAACCTCGGAAACACCGTCCAACCGCCTCACAAGGCAACTCCTACTCCAGATCATCAACCCATTCCCACACCGACCCCTCAGAAGACGCACCTCCCGAATCACGCTCTCACGCCCGCAACCTCTCTAGGAGACTGCAAGCCCACGGCATTCGCTCGCGAGCAGCTCTGCCCGGCTCCCACGGCCACAAACACGAAAAACACGACAAGCATGACAAACATGGCCACAAACCACACCGCTCCGTACGCCACGCCGCCAAAGACACAGTCCAGTCCGCCATAGACATCAAGCCGCCCGCGACCTTCGACTACATCCTGCGCCGCGGCGACAGAGGAGACAAAGACAAAGACAAGCGCAGCCCGGACTCGAGCCGGCGCGGCAGCTTGCGCGCGAACCAGCAACAAGGCCACAGCAGCCAGGACTGGGACTTCGCGCAGCAGCAAGCCGAAGCCGAACGGCGGCGGATCAAGCCCGAGGATGTTCGCAAACTGCGCGCCGAGAACGACCATAAGGAGAGGGAGTTGCAGGGCGCGCTGAAGCGGGTGGAAGCGCTGGGGATGCAGAGCACGCGGCAGCTGGACGACACTTATTACAGCATTCTGGAGAAGGCGGAGAACATGCGGAATACCCTTGCTGAGATGCAGCGTTTGGCGGACGAGAGTAGGGCTGCGAGGGAGAAGTTTGAGAGTGAGGCTGGGGAGCTTGAGCGAGAGACTGGGAAGACTATGGATGGGTTTGGGGAGTTTAAGAAGGCCGAGGAGAGTATTGATGGTTATGTCAATCGGCTTGCGGAGGCGAAGACCAAGACGGATGGGTTGAACGAGAGGCTTGAGGGCGCGAGGAAGAGGGTTGAGGCGTATGAGAAGCGGTATAGGGATTCGCAGGCAAAGCGCAGGAAGCAATGGAATATCACTTGGGGTGCTCTGCTGACGGGCGTGGTGTTGGTCTTTGCCTTGTTGATTGCGAAGAATCACAGGCACGTGGGATATCAGTTCAATGGACTTGGGAAGGCGGCGGTTGTCGTTGGAGATGTTGTGGACGAGATTGCTCGGCCTGTCACGCAAAAGGTGATGCCGAGTCCGAGCGAAGATCCGGTGTTGAGGGAGATCTTTGATCGTCTCGACGTGTGAGGTGGCGGTCTTGATGTGCGGCATACAGCAACGCACCACAGGTACAAGCACGTACGCCCTGGCCTGGTGAACGTACATGTCAGAGAAACAGAATGACGGCCCTGGAACAGAGAGTCACGTCGTTCACAAGTGACAACTTCAGCCACGACCATATCTACTAGAGTGTGTTATAGGGTCGTATCTAAAGGCAAACAGATGCAGTGGACGCAGTCCAATTGCTTCGATCTGATTTACCTGGTAATCCAACAGTTGGTCGGTAAGATTTGGAGATCATACCTATGTGTGTATATACATAAACTCACACGCTCGATATGTAAGGTACTTTAGCCTGTTATAAATCCCGAAATGAACTGTCAGACTTATCGTTACAGCCGACCGTTCGATTTGCCTTCACACCACGCGACCAATCTGTAATTGAACGACGCAATCACAAGATACTCCAAGCCAACATTATACACGACTCGTTTACTCTTAACAGTACGATAATCCAATTCCAGTGAATACTGCTCGTCGCCACGCAGCGTGAGCATAACGACGCTATTACGCACGATGGGAGACTGCAACAGAATCAACGTGATCTAGCATAGGTCTAACAATCTCGTGAAAGCATAGAACACGATGGCGCCCATCGAGATCCTCGACATTGGGTCTTCGGTCGTAAGAACGCGTCCAATCCATACACTGAAACACGCAACCACTAACAACCTGAGTCAGGTCCTCGGCTCCCGCCAAACCCAAGAAGACAGACATTCCATCGCCAAGCTCGGCACATTGTCATACGACAAATCACTTGCATGCTTTGCAGTTTACGACGGGCAGTACGTTCGTCACTTGTCTACCAAAAAAGGAATTCCATCACTAACAAATCCACCAGCGGCGGCGCCGAAGTAGCCGAACACGCGAAAAACAACCTCATATCAACCATCGACCGCCGCCTAACAATATGCGACGATTACGAGCAAGCCATCAAAGACGCAATGGTTGAGGAAGACACCACGATCCGCAGAACTGGAATGCTGCAGCCCGGTTCGACGGTCGCGTTGGCTCTGGTAAACGTAAAGGAAGGATTCGTGGTGGTTGGCGATCTAGGGGATTCTCACGTTGTGTTGGCCGATAGGGTTCCCGAAAAAAAGGGTATCTACAAGGCGAAGTGTCTTTCTTTTGCTCAAAAGCCGTGGTCGAAGGAAGAGAGGGAGAGGATCCATGATGCTGGTGGCAAATTGAATCGTGTTTACGGGGAGACGAGGCTCGGTGAGATGGATCTGCTGACACGTTCGTTCCTTGAAATTCTCAGCTGACTATTATCATTCAGGAGCGCTGAACATGTCCCGCTCACTAGGCGACATGGACTACAAACAGCCGGCCGCCAGCTGGATCACCTCGTCCTCGGTGATCAGAGACGACCTCCCTAAGAAAGAAGGGTCCATTACCGGCGACCTGTAAGTGATTTCATTCATTCCCCCCTAAAGAAAAACCTTAACCACTAACACCAAATCAAGTATCTCAAACGAAGCACATACCATCAAACGCGACCTCTCAGGGCGGTGTTTGTTGATGCTTGCAACAGACGGCGTAGGCGAAGGCCCTGCTGCGGAGCGCTTTGCCAAAATGGCGGCTGAGATGTGGGATAAGAAGATTTCCGCGCAGAGGATTGCGGATCAGTTGACGCGCAAGGCTGAGAAGCAACGGTTCGCCGATAATTGTACGATAATTGTGGTTTGTATAAAGGGTCCGACGGAGTAATGGACAAATTTGGGAAATTGAGGGTCTTCACTTCACTTCACTTCACGTGGATCATGCAAGCATCGGGTGTGGTCTGGCACGTCTCACCGCCGGGTCTCTAGAAAATGGCATTCAGGGTACTGGCCCGCTATGTTCATTATTCATGGTCTCGCTTACTGGGAAACGATGTGTGTAAGAAGCTTGCCCTGGTTGGCGCCCTCGAACAGAAGCATCCAGGTCTCAGGGACACGGTCAAAAGCGGTGTCCACAATGTGCTCGCCTTCGTCGCCAATCGTCAGTTTGCCTTCTTGGACGCCCTTCTTGAACAGCTCGATGCCCTCAGCCCACTTGGCGGCAAAGTCCTATTTGCAAGCAAAATTCGTTAGTCGGTGTAGGTGGATAGCGAGCGGCGGTTTGAGGAAGGCAATGTTAGGAAGAAGGGTTAGTTAAAGGGGAACGCACCATGACAATGAAGCCTTCGAGCTTGATACGCATGCTGATAACCTCGAACCAGTTCTTGAGTCCGGTGATGGCATCGCCGGAACTGTTGTAGTTCGAGATGGCTCCACAAGCAGCAACGCGGCCGTGCTTGGCCATGCGGGTTAGCATCAGATCCAGGATCTCGCCACCGACGTTGTCGAAGTAGACGTTGGCAAATTGTGGTGTTGCCTTCTTCAAGTCAGAGGCAAAAGATTTAGACTTGTAGTTTAGGCACTCATCGGCACCGAGGGACTTCACCCAGTCACACTTTGCGTCTGTTCCGGCAATACCGATCACACGCTTGCAGCCGATGAGCTTCTTGGCAATCTGAACGGCCATGCTACCAGTAGCACCTGCGGCACCAGAGATGACAACGACGTCTTCCGCCGACGCCTTCGCAATCTGGGTCAAACCGCCCCAAGCAGTCAAGCCGGTGAGTCCGAGAGCACCAAGGTAGTGAGTTGCGCTCAAGCCACCGGGGAGCTGAGGAGCAGGCTGGACTTCGTTGGCGGGCAACACAATCTTCTCCGTCCATCCGGTGGTGGCGATGACAACGTCGCCCTTCTTAAACTTGGAGGAAGCCGACTCGAGGACTTCGGCGAGGCCGCGGGCGCGCATCACTTCGCCCTCCTGGACGGGGGGCACGTAGAGGCGGGAGGGATCCTCCATCTTGCTCAACCAGCCGCGCTGGGCCGGGTCGTTGGAGAGATAGATGGTCTTGACCAAGATGTGGTCGTCTTTGACGGGGCCAGTCTCGGCTTCCTTGAGGGTGAAAGTCGCATTAGGTCCATCGATGACGGGGCGGCCATCAGGTCTGTTCGTCAAAACCCATTGTCTGGTTTGGACCATGGTTGCGGTGTTGTGATGGGGGAGCTTGTGGTGAGGTGTTGGTTAGGTGATGTCGTTGAAGCTTGAGAGAAGGATGTCGTTTAGTTCGAAGTTAATTTTGAAGAAGCCGTAACGAATAAAATGAAGCTTGGGACAGCGGTGCATATGTATGATCGATTGGGAGCTCTGTCCTCTCAATGGGACGTGTTGCCCGGCAATCTGATGATGGAACCCAAGAAAGAGCCGAGGCATCTCCACTTTGCCACACAATGCTGATAAATCGATTGTGCCCACAGTCATGGCAGCGACAAAGTCGTGCGAGACGGATGTTCAACTAATTATGCTCTCAAGTTGTGCGACAGCATGATGCGTAGCTAGATCTCGGCAGAGATCGTCTACCCTCGAAGATTGTTGAAACGAAATGTCTATACAATACTTTGTGCTCCAGATCGTAACAAGTCGCCTTTTGTCCGTCAAAATTGAATCAAGTATCAAGTCACCTCCATCTCATGTAGCCTCCAACGATCCAACAAGGTCCTCCCAGAATTGAAAATCTATTGGGTCTGGGAAGTTTCGCATGGGTCCGAACCAAGCGTCCAACCAGCTTTCGTGATCACCAGGACCAGCTCCAATCGTCTCTACATTGTGCGGTCCATCAAGACCAGGCGGCCAAGTTGTGGAATCAGCGCCCTGGTTTGAAGTAGACGATTCGGTAGTCGATATACTGACACCGGCTTCCCGTTCTGCTGCCGTCGTCTCTCGTCTCCTCGCCGCGTTTGGATTGCCATCGCGACTTGAGCGTCTCGAACTGGCGATGCAGAGTTCGACAACCTTGATTTCCGCGAGGGAGAACTCGTTGACCCACGAGTCGCCTCGCTGTTTCTCGCAGAAAGCTGTCAAGTCCTCGGTTATAGCTCTCGTTTGAGATGAAAACGGATCCTTGACAGCAATAATGCCTAGTATCAACGCACTATTGAAGAGGCTGTGCATACCGATGCCGGCCATGAGACGCTCTGCCATATTACTGGGCCGGAAGTTCAATTTGAGCCGAAGGTCAGCACAGGCGGAAGTGATGCATGCGTGGCGGGAGTACTCGAATCGATCTGTCATGGACTCCAAGAGCACGTATGTCCTGTGCAATGTTATCCGGGCGAAATGGTATGACGAGTGCAAGTACATTCGCTGCCATTGGAGAAAAGGCCGGTCGGCATCCATCGAAGTGTCTGGGTTTGCCAGGCGGAAGTAAGAAGGAAGGTTGTCGGCCCAGGCTAAAAGTGTCTTGTCGAGTGCCAGTACTTTCTCATAAGTGACGTATGATGTTGTTGTAGGCAGTATACCGAAACACTCATCCTGGATGTCACCTAAGGTGACCGACATCTGTTGCTGGAAACGGTAATAGATCGATGGAGTAGGATCATCAATCGACTGCTCTGGTGCACCAATAGCTGCTTCGTCTGGAATGTCATCGATCCAAATATTTCTGATCTTCATCTGCATGCAATGTTTGCTGTTTATGGTGTACGGTCGACCCGTCGCCAGAGAGAACGAACGATCCAGAGAGAAGAGCGTGCACCACAGCCGACGCCTGGTCTCTAGGACTTTCGGTGGTAGTCCCCAGCTTTCACCGTCAAGATGCATGCCTTGCGCCTGTGCCATCCTGATGGCGAAGCTCGAGGTAAGCCAGCTTTCAGTCCTACGTCCCAAAAAACTGAGATAGCGGCTCACCAGAATTCCAGCTCGCACCAGATCTGGGCTCTCGCCTGATATTGTTGGTGCAAGGACAATGGCTTTGCGAGAAGCCCAGAAGAACTGCACGGAAGCTTCTTCGCTACGCCGCTGTGTCTCGGTCGAAGCATCAAGTGGGCAATCCAGCAATTCGGCAAACGCGAGGACCATGAACAGTAGTGCTAGCCATCGAAGGTCGACAGCTGTCAGATCATCATCGCCCCATTTGCGGTCCCAGAACATATCGTAGCTCACTTGGAATGTCTCAGCGTGTACGCTGTCGTACGCCGGGTTAAGCTCGTCCAGGAATTTTTTGACGAGGTGGTCGACAATTTTCTTACGGCGTGGGAGGCAGCCGACAAGCTCCCAGATGTGAGAGTAAGGTTCTTTGCCGCGATGTAGGAACTGATCGACGCGATCGGGGGAATTGCTCGCATGTATGCCGCCCATGCCAACTGGGAGCTGCGGACTCTCGATCTCCATCAACGATGCCGCGGACTGATGGCCGAAGTAACTGCTCCCATGATACGATGCAGCTCCTCGAGAGTTCCAGATGTGTCCGATTTGCGGTGAGCTGGAGGCCGGTTCAGGACGAATATTAGCACCAGTAGCGCTCGGAGGCGATTGCAAAGGTATTGTTGCATTGTTGCTTGATGTTAATGCTGGTGCGATTGCGTGTCGGTTGACTGGGTTTGTAGGTGGATCTTCACGCGTTCGAGGTCTGATATTTGATTGCTCATCGCCTGCAGAAGCCACGGAGCATAGATGAGTTATACGTCTTCGCCTGCAAGTCGAGCAAGGTGCCTGTCGGTCACACTGATGTCGTCGGTAAAACACGAGTCAGTTTTTGCTGTTTATTGAAGTCGGACAGACTGAACACACCTTGCGTCGCAAACGACGGCATGGAGTGCATACGTTGCTAGTATCGCGCGGCATGTCGACTTTCAAGTCGGTGTCAAGAAAACGTGCATTAGTTGTCGCGTTCGTCTGCGTCGCCGACGTAGAGCAAGTCGCCGCTTGAACGACCTTGCCTTGGCCGCCCCGCGGTGCCCGCTTCCTTCGGCCCACTCGATAAGTAAGACCCATGATTCGATCTTAGATAAGACTTCTGTAACTATCTTCTTAGCAGAAGATTGTGAGAATCACTTTTGGTAAAGACTGTGTATGACTGTATGTTATCTGTGATGAGATGCTTCGAGCACGCTCAAAGTGCATATCGGTAGTCCGGATGGAAATCACCCGTCTTGCCTGCGCCTATCTCGCGGAGTCTTTCATCCTCAGTCATATTTTCGCGTCTCTTATTCGCCCGTCGTAGATAGAAGTACAATGTGATCTGGCCGGCACAAGCAAGAAGGACCGCGGCCATTGAAACGCTGAGACCCACAACGTATTTCCCATTCTTCGTGGTACGGAAAATTTGGCCAACCTAAGCAGCGACTGTCAGTATCTTCACAAGTGCAGGCGAACGAATGTGACTTACAACGACACCAGCAGAATTTCCAATACTCTGATTCATGCCAATCGCCATGGCTCGCTTGTAGTACGGCGCATGGCTGTTGAGCAACCACGACACGTTGAGCCCAACAATTATGTAGACACCCGGTGCGACGAGAAAGGTGGAGAAATATAGTACACCCCTAAGGTGTGTTGGTACACCAAGGTAAAGAGCATATCCCGCAGCGGTGAATATGCAAGCGGGTATCATAAAGAATGCGCGCTTTCCCCATCTGTCGGAGGACCAGGAGACCACGATGTACGTGAAACTTGCGAAGAAGAACACAGGTATAGTGAGTAATTGAGTGGTGACGACGTTAAAGCCAAAAGATTTGATGATCAGTGGCAGGAAGGACGAAAGGCCGAACGAGCAGATGTCCGCCATGAACTGGTTCCAGGAGCTGATATAGAGCTTCGGGTCGAGGACTGCCCTCTTCACGTCGGTCCAGTTGAATTCTGAATCGCCGTTGTAACGGGCGTTGATTTCGGCGCGGATTCGCATGAGGCTCTTGTCCTCCTCGTTGAGAAAGGTTGCGCTTTCGAAGTCGTTCGCCATAGTGAAGTACGCGATGATAGCAACCAATACGCTCGCGCAGCCTTCGATGATGAATAGCCAACGCCAGCCTTCCAGACCGGCGACGCCATCCATCTTCAGCAGAGCATAAGCAAAGAGTCCACCGAAGGAGCCTGAAAGAGCAGCCGAAACGAAGAGGTAGGATATCCGGAGCGCCTGCTCGCGAGGCTTGTACCAAGATGAAAGATAGAGTGCGAGGCACGGAAACAATCCAGATTCGAATACACCCAGAAGGAGACGGGATGCGTAGAGTTGGCCGACATTCTTCATGAACCCAGTGCCGATAAGAACCACCGACCAGCAGAAGATTAGCATGGGAATCATTCTACGGGGGTGGAACTTCTTCAGAACAAGACTGCAGGGCACTTCAAACGCCACGTAGGTGACGTAGAACAGCGTTACAGCATCTGAAGTGTGATGGTCAGTAGACACAGTATAACGCGGTTAAAGGATGTACGCACTTCCAAGCTCCGAACTGGACATGTTGATATCCTCATTCATTCCCGCAGAGGCCGCGTTGCCAATGTTCGCACGATCAAGATAAGCTGCTAAAAAAATTATCAATACGATTGGTGCGATGGACAGGTCCAGCTTGCGCAGGAGTTTGGCCTCGCGCTTCGGATCGATGAAAAGGACCTGAGAAACAGAGGTATCGCTGGCAGCAACGTCTGCACTGCCAGCGGTCGCCTCGCCTTTTCCCGTGTCCATAGTCGATAGATGCCAAGTCACCGGCAAGGGGCTGATGGTAGCTTGAGATGTGGGTAGTATTTTCGAACGTTCGTTTTCCGAGTGTAGCGAGAGCTGTGGTCGAGGTCGAGAATCATCAAAGGTGTTATATGTCGCAGCCAAGTGTTTAGTCTTGCGAATCAAGTCGGCGACTGCAGATCACGAGTTTGTCTTGGGTTTGAGAGGCTCAGTTGCCCGACTACGCCTTGCTCGTCGCTTTTGGGTCCTATCAGAGGAACTCAGACTGCCAGATACTAGCAGGCAATGCGATCTGGCCATGGGCGCCGATAGGGTCGCTAGTGCGTCGCCGCTATCTGGCTGTCGCCGCTTATCTCGCCGCTGTCGGGCAGGATCATGATAGCCCTCGAGTGGACCTACCGCAGTTCGTTTTCGCCATGTTGAATACCAGCAATACCAAGGTATGCAGGGATATCGCGTTGCACAGGCGCTTGCATAGCGTCGGCGACGCTACTCCACGTCGGCGGACAAAGTGCGGCCTCGTCGATAACATGCAGGCCGGCTACCACACCCCCATGTCAATGCATAGTAGCATCGGCTCAGCGGTCATACCTGCGCCTGATAAATATCAGTAGTTGAGTAAAAGATGATACTGTCTTTTTCATCAACCGTGTGCAACCTGGTGGCAAGTCAAGCTTAGCAGAAGATGACGACTAAGCCTGTAAGTACCGAATATGGCGCAAAGGCGAGACTTGCATGCTAACAAGTCATGAATAGACGTGGGATCGCTTCGTGCGTTTCATCGATACACGGGACCGAGAGCTGTGCGGACAACCTGAGGATGCCGACATTGATGGTAAGGCTGCGAAAGACGGCATTGATCAGTCCTGACAACCGCGCATACTTATCGAGTCCCAGTTGGTCTCGCTGTTGCTTCTGGTGAGCAAGTCCGAGTCAAGGTTCTGAGCTGCTCATCCGCTCTTGAAGATGGCCATTTCACCGACGAGGTTGTTGTGATGAAGAAGGTCAGTCTGAAGGCAGGAGGAGGCAACGAGGCAAGAACTGTGGGCAACTTTCTGACTAAGCATCGACTTGGCACAGATTCTCTCTCCGCTCTCAGCAAAGGAGGCTGGCACAATTCGCTGCATCGGCCTCAATTTCAAGGACCATGCTGTACGTTGCATGCAACATATCAGCCCCAACACCTCTACAGCCTACTGACACGGATTCAGGCCGAGCTCGGTTGCGCACTGCCAAAGGTGCCAGAGGTATTTTTCAAGCCTGCAGAATGCTTGAATGACCCCTGTGGCAATGTCGTTGTGCCGGCCACCGCTCCATCAGCACTCGACGCCGAGGTGGAACTGGCTATCGTCATTGGCAAGGACTGCAAGAACGTAGACAAGTCCTCAGCTCTGGATTACGTTCTCGGATACACTGTCGCCAACGATGTCACTGCTCGCGACGTGCAAAGCCGTGTATCACAATGGTCGTTTAGCAAAGGCTACGACGGATTCTGTCCATTGGGGCCTGTTATCGTGAGAGCAGATTTACCAGGCTTCCATGTCACGAACCTACCGATGAAGACCACCCTTAACGGCGAAGTCCTGCAGGACGGCAACTCCTCCAAGATGATTTTCAGCGTCGAAGAGATCGTGTCGTATCTATCGCAAGACACGACGCTTCCAGCAGGGACGGTCATCATCACTGGAACTCCTTCCGGGATAGGTCACAGCTACAAGCCACCAAAATATATAAAACCGGGCGATGATCTTAGTGTTTCAATCGGAGGTGTGGGAACACTAAGAAACAGTCTTGTAGCTGCTGTACGATTATGATGAAAGCAAACAGAAACTCCAATCGCATTTCAAAGCTTTCTAGCACGCAATGGCATCAGCATTCAGAAAGTCGACATGCTGATTTAAGCAAGTCACAGCTGATTCGCTGGCACTCCGTCTCCGCATCCGACAAGATCATCAACGCCACCTCGGCAAGACGGATGACGTGCCTTTGTACTATGATACCTCTCACTACCTTACAAATAGATCGCATGTATCTACGTCTGTATATATAGCAGTGTAAGTCTCGAGTTCAAACGTCTCAATTCATTCTCCAACAACCCTCCGTTCATCTCACACGAGTACTCCTATCAATCACATCAAGCATTTACCACATCCGACCTGAAAACATATCTCTCACAATGTCGAGCACAACAACCGAGACACAGCAACAGCAACAACCCACCACCTTCAGCACCACCACCTCCACCCCCATTGAAATTCCTCGCGGCCCAGTAACCGCCTCCCTAACTTTCTACGCGCCGCCCCAGGACGGATCCGCTCCTTATAACTACGTCGAAAAGCCCCCACCCGGCGAGCCCCAGCGCAACTACACCGAAGACGCCCACGACGTAACAATTCACGACATCCGCGGCCGCGAGACCGACTACGACTTCAACGTCTCCGGCTTCGGCGTCCTGCAAAACCAACCTCCCAGCGCCGAGAAGGACTTCACTTCAGACGAATCGATCAAAGAAAACTACTACCCCGAAGTCGAGCGCCTCCTCCTCGAAAACGTCCCCGGCGCCACCCGCATCTTCTTCTTCGACCACACCGTCCGCCGCTCCCACCCAGACGCCCCGCGCGCCCCCGTCACCCGCGCACACATCGACCAAACGCGCAAAAGCGCCGAAGAGCGAGTCCACTACCACATGGGCGCCGAAGCGCCCGGACTCCTAGACTCCCGCGTGCGCCTGATAAACGTCTGGCGGCCTCTGAACGGGCCCGTGGTAGCGTCGCCGCTGGCTTTTGCAGACTCGCGCAGCGTCACGGACGAGAATCTCGCTGGAGTGCAGCACCGGTACCCGCACCGCGTGGGAGAGACGGCGGGGGTCAAGTACTCGGCCGAGGGCAAGTGGCATTATCTCAGCGGGATGCGGAACGACGAGAGGATTCTGCTGCAGTGCTACGATAGCAGGGACGGGGCGAGGACGCCGCATTCTGCGTTTGTGGATCCGAGGACCAAGGCGGACTGGCCTGGGAGGGAGAGTATTGAGGTTAGGGCTTTGGTGTTTGGATGAGAGCGGTTTTTCCGCGTGTTGTTGGGGAGGTGTGGGTGGTTGTTTAGGGCGTTTCTGGGGGCTTGTTCTTAGCCATGGCAACGATTAACGACGATGACATCGAACGATATACATTTTGACCATATTCTATGAGTACATCTTAATGTGTTGTCTCGTGGAAAGTATAAGCAGCCCTTGTTGCCAATAGCAAGTACCAGATGGTCGATCTCTCTCTGGCATGTAGTCAGCATTCCGAACACGGCCGCGCGGATGTACGGACTGTTCTGCTGCGAGACAATCTTGCCAAGGGAAACTGTTCCAAAGACATCACGCGAAGGCGAAAGGTACAAGACAGTCTGGTAGATTGTAGGTATGATTGTATTTGGTGGGTTCTGGCCCGTCTTTCGTTTCTATAGTGTATGCTGTCTGCCAGCGCTTTTGCATTCTGGTATGCCTCGCTTGAAATGAGAAGAAAAAAATTGCGAACAACTAAAGATCAAGCAAAGAAAAATTCGTGAAGAGTAGATGGTCGGTTTATGTTGACTTTCGAAGAAGGAAAGCCGGCTCAGCTCAGCTTCTTCATCTCGAAGTCTTGCGTTGCACTGCGGCCGGGCATCTGGTACTTCTTCGGCTCAAAGTCTTGCGTTGCGCTGCGGGTCGGCATTTGGTAGTTCTCAGGCGCGTCTTCGACTGTAGCGCCATGAGGCCGACTTGACGAGGTTGGGAGAACATCGGTAGGAATGCGAGGTGCCATGGGCTGGCGAGTCGGGTAGGAGGCGTCGCTATCGTTCGTGGTAGTGCGATAAGCAGCCGAGCTGACGAGACCAGTGCGTGGGTCAATGTGGCCTCCTGGAGAGTGGTTGCCGCTTTGATTGCCGCTTCGGGCTTCGGGAATGTCAGCCATTCCTCCCTCCATCAGGGAAGCCTCGTCAGGACCGAAGGTACCAGTGCGAGTGCGGTTGAAGAAACGATTGCGATGAGTCGAAGCCCGTCGGCGCGAAGCCTCGGAGTCCATGGAGCTGCGGTGTCCATGGTGGTGGTCGCGAGAGGTGGTCTTGCCCATATCCTGACTACGGCGCTCGGCTTCGGCATTACGCTCGCGGGAGCGCGTTGCTTCGTGGATAGCAGCCATCTGGTTCTTCTGACGGTCATCGTCCATGTCGCCGCTGAGGTCTCCGTAAACACAATCCTTCATGCCCAGGCTAAAGTCGACACGCTTGTTCATAGCCGACAGAGATTCTCCGCCCCTACGCATGTTGGAGCCGTTGCGAAGGATAGAACCGGAGCGCATGCGCGAACCAGGCGGGCCAGACTCGCCGCCTGCAGGGTTGACGAAAGGCTCGTCTTGGGGAGCATTCGGGTCGAAGCCAGCAGGGTCGCTCGGCTGTCCACCGGTGCCCATGTTGGGATTGTTGATGTGCGGGACGTTTTGAAGGTACATGGGGAAGCTCTGCTTCTGGCCGGGGAAGCGCATGTACGGGCCTTCGATGTTGAGCTCCTGGATGCAGACCATCAAAGCGCAGATGAACTTGTTGCGACGGGCGAGACGGAGACCTTCGTTCTGCCAGTTGGACTTGTAGAAGAAGACCACGTTGAGGTTCATCGAGTGAACGTCGACAATATCGCGCAACTCCGTGAGAATGTTGCCTTGGTATTCGCGCTTCTCTGCCTTTACGAATTCGAGAAGCTTTGATCGTAGGCTTTCGATTTGTTCGAGCGTGGTGCCAAACTTGATCGAGATGGTGACGGCTTCCGCAAGACCTCCAGACCGACGCTGGTTGAGGATGAAGAGCGTGTTCAGATAACTGTTAGGAGCCTGGACGACGTGGCCCTCCATTTTCTTGAATTCGGTGTAGAGTAAGCTGATTTCCTTGACAAAGTAGTCATCACCAAGACCTGCTTTGCCGGTGTTTCCGTAGATACCAACACGATCGCCAACATCGAAGGGATGCTTGATGAAGACGAATACCACAGATTGCAGGAACTCCTGTGCGGTGGTGGAGAACAGCCAAGAGAGAGCCAGCACAGCAGATCCAGCAGAAGTCAGCACGCCGGCAGCCGAGGCAGAGATGAGCGAGATGAGAACCAGAATGACAACGACGATGACGATGAACATGAAGACGTCGTCAAGCTTGCTAACGACAGAGTCCAGATCTTTGAGCGAGGCGGTGATCGATTTGCGCTCCCGACCGATCTCTACACAAACAGCTTCAAGCTCTTCCATACTGATATCGCCATTCATGTCCTTGTCGAACATACTGAACGCTGCGGTTGCCTCGTCTTCGTTCTCGAAAGCGTTATGAAGATCTTCTTGGTAGACGGTCTCGGTAGACTCGCGGGCGAAAGTGCGGTATAGACGGCGTGCAAGCACCTGGGAACCCGAGATTGTGCTCAAAAGAGTGATAACAACCTGGTTCGGATGCGTGCTCTTGTATACAGTCTTTCCGGTGAAGTCGCCTGCAATTTTGCCAGTGACATCGCCGATCTTGCCAACAACTTCCTTGGTCGTTTTAGCAGCTTCGCTGATGAGCGCACCTGGAGTTCGAGCTCCAGAGTTGTTGTTCGTGTCGGCCACTTCGAATTCCGAGTCCTCCATGGCGATCTTCGTCTTGGAGAAGATGTACAGCTTGATAAGAGAGCCGATCTGGAATTTGTTGATTTCGATGCGGTCGGCGTATGTGCGCAAGTGGAAGCTGATGGCGATGAGCTGAATGAGGATTTTCTCGACAAAGTTCAATGCGACGCCAACCAAAAAGGAGATCAGAACCTTGTTCATGCTCTTCTGCCAGCCAGTGGCGCTCCTATCCTTACTGCCATCTGGGAGCAGGCGATCGGGCATGTGACTGGTCATTGTCGGTAAAAAGGAAATCTCGATGGCAAGACCCCAGAAGAACAAGGTGGCAGGCATCTCGAGTTGCTTGCCCATGTCGCGCCACTTCTTGCCGTTATTCGTGAACAATGTGGAGACGATTCCAATCGGCCATGGCAAGCACTTGGCGATGATACGGCCGAGCCAGAGGGTGAGCCAGACGATTTCGAGCCAGATCATGAACCACCACATGGTCACACCGCCAACCTTCTGGTTCGGGAAGAGGAAGAGACCGATGAGCAGAGGAATGAGTAGGATGAGCGAAAGCGGCGCAATGTAGGTGAAGTAACGGATGAGCCAGTTCGACTTGTGAACGCTCTTGAAGAACTTGGCGAAGCTGGAGCTGGGGTTTTCGACCGGCTTGTATACCTGCGTCTTCTCGTGTACCGGGTTGGTGGCAATGTCAAACTCGTCGACATCCTCGTCCCGCCTGCGCGACTTGGATCTGTGCATGCTATCGCCGGCATCTTCGTCTCTTTCCTCTATCCGTGAGATCTGACGCTCGATCTTGAGCAACTCAAGGTCATCATCGAGTCGGCGAGCCTGCTCACGAGTCTGAGATGGAGATGCCTGACTCCGAATGTCGTCGTGGCGGTCATATTGAGTCTCGACGGTGAGCAAGGTGTCGGTGCGTCGTGGGAATCCGGAAGCACGGGTTCTAAGGTCCGCGTGCTCATTGTCGCCGTGCAATGTTCCTTCTTCGTCGCTCGATCTGTTCAGCTCATAACTCCGCCTTCCGGCGTGGGCGCCCTTGTTGACATTGTACGAGGGCAGCTGTGCCGGAGGGTTGAGGATGTTGTCGGATTGGCCGGGACGGTCGGCGTTGTATCCGTAAGTCGGCTCAGGCCGTTCATCGTTTGGGGTCGACATGTTGCACAGGCGATGTGCAGACACGAAGAAGGACAAGACTGTCCTGGGCGCTCAGAAAATGGCAATAGTGCAGACAGCACTTGGACGAAGGTGAAAGCAGTCGGAGACTTCCAGCACTTGGTCGACTCCGTCTTGTGCGTATATCCCTGCCGGTGACGAAAAGGCCAAAGTTTGAAAGAGGTTAGCGTCAACGGTTGACGAGAAAGGGTACGGTATCCGTGGTGCCGGGCTCCGTCGTGGCGTGAAGAGCAGGAAAGACAGTTTGTGAGTAAATGGGGTGGAGCGGGATAGATAGAGAGTGAGGGTGTGAGAGTGAGTAAGAGGGAGAGGGAGAGAGAGAGAGAGATGGAGAAAGAGTGGGAAATGGGAGAGGACAGTGGTCAAACTACAAAACAGGACCTATGCATGGGCAGTAACTAACTATACCGCGGGAGAAGAATGGGATCGAGTTTGCGCTGTCGATTAACTACTACAGAGGTACAAGGGCCGGTACCTCACAGCGGTTGGGGAGACACGAGCGAACTCACGCCGCGCATCAAGGACCCACTGTCCTGCGACGCCGACATTCGATCAGAGTACGCATGCACCCAATCGCACCCCCAAGCCCCGACAACCACTCCCTTTTCTCGACCACACCCTTGGCATCGCTTCCCAATAAGAAACATTCCCATTCGCATCTCGACTCCCTCCCCATCTGTGCGGACCTATTAACTGGGCCCTATACAATCTAGACTCGACCGGACTGGATTCATCAATACGACGTCCTCTGTGGGTGGTCTTGCGAGCAGCATCAGTCTCTTTCCAGCGCTTGTGCTTGCTTGCTCTTCGATCTTCACCTTCAAAGGCATGCGCGTCGATTTTTTTGCATAGCTACAAGAATAGTGCATCGACGACATCCGACCCATCTTCATGCGTTTGGCGAGCGCCACTTCCGCGCCTCACCCGCTGTCCATCGTTTCGGTACAATTACATCCGCCCGTTGCCCCTGCGCTAGAGCTGTCAGCGACGAGAGGTCTGGACTTTTTTTCCGCTCCAACATGACGAGGATTACACGAATGTTATCGCAGTGCGGCTACATTTAACATACGTACTAGGCAGCACTGCCACATTCACCTTTTCGAAGCTTTGGGTTCACGGGCCGGCGAACTGGTGGGTGGTTGTGTCGAGTGCTACAAACTGCAGGCACTCAGAAAGCATTCAGCAAATTCTCCGTCTTGCTTCTCAGAAATCTCATCGAAACACGATCAAAACTTCTTGTCTCCAGTGTTTCAGATAGCTGCAGTCAGAGCGTATCAGACCGACACCTCCTGCATCCATTCCTATCATCCGCCAGTCGCGCAATCCGAGACAACGTCTTCACGTGCCAATCTTGACTCTTGAGTGTTCGTTCGCTGACGGCCAAGGTATACGTACCTATACGTACCTGAACCTATACCTCTATCCACGTACCGTTGAATCAGATACGTCCTCGTAACATCGCATCGCCTGTGAGTTGTACTAACACATCAGGGCGTGATGGATAGCTGACTGCTGTCATCTTCAACATGTATGCTGCAGTTCACGCATCATGCGCCGCGAATATGCAACGCAGGTACTCGGATGGCTCAAGAGCTCTCTTCCATCGATGCTCGAGGCAAGCCCTTACATACAGCGATCCTGCCACACGTCGTAAGCCTGGAGATTGTTATTCAATCTCTATCGTGGTTGTACTACTACGCGCGCACATGTGAGACAGCTGCTCGCTATATTGTTACCCCAACCCTAACCCTTGTTGACGTTTATTAAATCCTCTACTGTGTCAATAATAGCTCGGTTTTTGTCTCGATCAGGGAATCGGACATTGGTTCCACTGCATGATGATCTGTTGATTGTACAGCAAATTGCAGGCTGGTACTTTCATTGCAGTTTCGGCCAACATGTGCTCGCTGTGTCGAGATCAACTTTCCCAAAGCGTCAATCAGCAGAAACCTGCTTCAAACAAACGGCAAAACAGCACTACATGTTCTGGATAACGGCTAGATAAAACCAATAAGAACCGAACCGACGCTGCATCTACAAGCAAAGTCAAAGGGACGCGTACAGATGGAATCCCGCACACCCAGTCTAACAACCAGACCGAGATCGCCGACGAGCATGGAAGAGTCCAAGTCACGGCAAGATGACAAGCGCATCTGAGGATCCAATATTGCGGATAAGACCAAATGCGTGCATGTAAGCAAGCCACCAGCATCTCCAAGCTTGCACTCGAATACTTATCCATTGACAAGGGCATCTGGCTCCAGAAGTACTGTAGTGACTACAGTACATTCCAACCACCGTACCCGCAACATGAACGCAAAGTCAAACCTAGATTGAAGCTTACAGGTAGTACAGTATCATTGTCAGCGCACGCTCGTGCAAAACCCCATCCCCGGCTCTTCGACTCCTTCCTCTCATCGCCTGGATGCCTGTCAGCGGTTCGTGCAAGGATTAGGCTTGAACCACAAACACAGAGCATGCTTTCCACCGAGTAACTTCATTTTGAGAGAGAGACGGAAGAAGAAGACATCGGCACCGGCATCGTTTCCGAAACAACCCGCTGTAACGAAACGAAGAGCGTTCGTGAGAGTCTTGCCAGGTAGTTAGCAGCGTCCCGTAAATCATCCTACGAACTGCTCGTACGTAGACAGTTTTTCTTTTCGTCAAAGTCGACGACAACGAGTCGACCCGTCAGCAGCACCACACGGTCGAAAAAAGCTACCTACACCTACATACCTACTTTCAACAAAGCTGTTGGAACCCACACCGGAAACGTCCACCTCGCATTTCCGAAGTATGATATAGTACATGCAGATTGCCATGCGAAAGTCGAGTCGTGGGGGATACAACGGTATTTCGTGATGGAAAGGTGAGGGGAAAAGGATGATTCCAGCCCGCTTGGGGACCAGGATATAGCTTTGGACGAGTATTAGGTACATGCAGTCGAGTTACATGTAGGCATTTGGGCTAGAGCGAATCCTACGGGGATTTTTTCCGGCGCTACTGCGCTAGAACCATGAACCAAGCGATTGTCGTCTATTAGGTACATGTACTTGCGATTGTCGTTTTCGATCGCAGATTGTCGTTTCACGGGTGGAGACGTTGGAGAGCGAGTCCAGCCCGCCAATGATCGAGCATGGAGTAGAGCATGTAGAAACCATACTCTTTATTCCTGTCTATAGCTAGAGCTCCCTGATATGCCTTGTTGTAGCATGGAAAAGATGGATGTCAGTTAGACGTGGAAATATAACAAAGATAAGAAAAGAAACGTCTATCGTACACAAACGCCAGTTTCCCTTGTCCTGTATCCCATAACATTCCGAGCAAAACACGCCGGCAAGACTCCATGTCCCAGTCGAAGACAAGAGAGACTTTTGTTATTCCTCATGCTCACAAAAATGTGAGGTGGCCCATCAAGGAAGGCAGGAAACCAAACACCAACGCCAGAGCGACCCACCATCCACATCCGATTGCCAGATATAGGTCAGCCCAGTCTAAACGTGATAGGCCCGCTCACAACGCCTGTTCCGATAATCAAGATCGGTATATAGCGTCGCCACGTGCGTAGCCTTCGGGGTCAAAGCTGCAAAGTTGACGAGCGTTAGTTTTGACCATCAAGTCTCGATCGGGGCATTGCGATTGTCATCTTACCATTGGCTAGTTCACTTCGGCACCGCACTGCGGGCATCGCTTGCCGGGTATCACCCAGACTGTGTAGCCACGGGACTTGCAACACGGACATCTCTTGCCGGGGACCTGGGAATATTGTCAGCTCGAGCCGTACATCTGAAGGGACCATCATGCGAAGAGTTACTAACCGGCATTGTGCGTACGGGCAAGTTGCCTCTGAGCGGATAGATCATCTCCTTGGCGTCGCTGTATTCTGATTTGTGGTTGATGCGATCGCTGTAAAGAGTCGGGAGCTGTTCGATGCCCAGACGTTGGAGCGTCTGGCAACGGCGGGCGTTATAAGTCATTGTGATGGTGGATGTGGTGAGCTTGAGTCGCGTCGAAGCAAAGAGCGATGGTCGAAGGGAATTTGATAAAGGCAATGGATCTATCGAGTGTGATGTTGGTGTTGTAGTTGGAAGCCGGTGCTTGACGTTGGACTTCACAGAGAAGTCGAAGCGCTGAATGGTTAGGATGAAGTGAGGAAGCAATAGGAAGATGGGTGATTCCAGAGTATACTTATAGACGAGGAAGCGTTGCAAGCAACTCATTCAGATCGTATAGTGGCATTGAGGGCTAAGGTTCAGGGTCCGTCGTCATCTGCGTGAAACCCGACAGCATGGTTAGTGAGCTATCCAAACGGTCGAACACAAACGGGAGAGAGTTGTTATGGTGCATGAAGGGGAAGACTCTGGCCCAGTCGGCGGGTGCCGGCGTCCTCGTCGTAACATGGTCACGGCGTACTGCGCGAGCTCAGGTCAACCTGGAGGTCGCACTTGCACGCATACGGTACCTGCGACCCCGGTTAACCTTTCGACTGAGTACGTTGCGGATGCATCGGCTCGTAGCCGCCCTTGTTGCTTTGATTGAATCTGCTAGACGATGCGGCCAAGTCTGCGCCGGGTATGGAGTCGTAGTGCGAACGGTAAGAGGGAGGGCGTGCTCCCAATCAGGCCCAGGTGCCTGGTTCGCCGGTGGGGATGCTAGTGAGTTTTGGCCTCGCAGGGACTACATCAGTACCGAGACCAACATTGTCAGAGCAATGGCAATGCACATAGGCCGCGAACCGGTCTGATGCTGGACGACAGGAGTGGTGAGAGGACGCGTACGGTTGCGAGCACGGAGGCGGCATTCCAATGCAATGCAATGGAGACGGCCTGGCACGCTCTCGACTCGAGCACAACGGAACGGTAAGGCGTAACACGGTGGCGTCAGCAGCCGCAAGTGCCGGATGCCGCGTCGTGGGCAGTCCACCGCGTGCCTGGGTCTTGGAGGATTGGTTTCATGAGATCCGATCAGATGAGGACGGCATATTTTTGACGTATCGGAAAGAAAGCCAGGCCAGAGACTCGTTCGGCAGGCCGTAGCGGAAGGATGGCGACAAGGATGTTAAGATACAGCCGTCGCGTGCGTTTGACAGGGCAGCATTGGCAGGTCCACCTTCAGATTGCTTCCTGCCTGAGACGAATGGCGCAAGCGGCGGCGGAGAAGCCGCCCGCAGTGCATGTTGATCAGGTGTTTTGGTGCAACTGACTGTGCTGCACAGACCGATGAGAGATGCGACGTGGAAGCGTATGTTCGCCGTGCTTCGTCGCGTTCGTTCGCCGCCTGTCGGTACCAAGGTTGTTACTGGTTACTGGTTTCATGAGCCAGCAGGTCGGTCACAGGAGGCAGCAAGAAGAAGAAAGGCATTGGCCCCGGCGACCTGGTCTTGGCACTCGCGCAGCACAGTAGTCCAACGCTCCGATCGCGACCTCACCTCTACATCTCCACTACTGCGGGTACACTCTTGGTCTTACACACCCATTCTCATCCACCGCGGCGTGCTCCCGTCATCGTGCGCCTTCCCTTCTCCGCCCATAGCATTCAGTGGATGCACAACGATTGCTGCGCAACGGCAGGGCCAAGATGCCTCTACAAGCTACTTGCGCATACCCCGGCCTGCCCGCACGGGATATCAGCCAGGGATGCTGCATGGTGGCTGCAGATGTCAAGTCTAATCTGCTAGTGCTACCTTCTCTCCTACCTGAGAGATCTGTCTTCTGGAGATTCTGATCGATGTCCCCGTTATTTCCCAGGCGATGGCCAGCACGTACGCCACCCTGCTCTTCCGTGTTTCGTGTGATGACATCCTGACACAGCATGGTCCGAGGTGGGTTGTACGACTGCAAAAAATTCACGACTCTGAGCTGTCACAATTGCAGCGGGCTGATCGCAGCGCAAGACATCAGAATCATGCGAGCTGACAAATCGGCCGTTCATTCGTCCCGCAATATTGAACCGCTCACTTGTACGCTATCTGAGAGCTGACCAGCAGCAAACCCCCTGTTGGCTTTCCGTCGATCCCATGCAATGCCATGAGCTGCAAACCTTGTGGGAATCGGTCGAGTCGGAAGCATGCCCACGCAATCATACGATCCTTTTGGAACGCGTCGTCGTCCATGACCTTGAACCTGGATCGCAATGTACCTGTCAGCTGATTTTGTCCGTGTCGCAAAAAAGCATGCAGCTATTGAGAAGATTCGACCATCGCCTTTGTGCATGATCAATGGCGCGAATCGTTCCATCACACGGCATCCACACAACAACGTGGTGCAACGTCGCTACCGAACTGGTAGTCGGTAACCCATCGCTTAAGTACACCGGGTCCGGCAAAGCTCTACCGGTCGCTGTGTTGACGCCGGGAGCCTGCACCGAGAGCCGCACAGGGGTGGAGACGTGTGGCGCCTGGCGATCGATTCTGTCTCCGTAACGGCGATGAAGCAGATCCCAGGCGCTTGCAAAACAAAGCGGTGAGTCTCTCCATCACATATCTCCCAACAAGACCCACTTGGTCGAGTCTTGTGTTTGATATAAATGTGTGACGACGGCAGCTTCGTTCCACGAGAAATGCGCGGGGTTGCCCTTGTTGTGAAGCGTCGCATGGCCGTAACGCGGGCTCTCGAAGCCCTGGGTGCACTGAAATGGAAACGTCTCAACATACCTGACAAAACTCAGTTCCGGGATGGCACCCGATACCCCGTGGAAATCCATCGTCTCAGCTGAGAAGTCGGGGTCATGGCTACTGTGGCTTGCGGTCTTGCGCTTCCACTCGCCACCCTTGTTCTTGCCGCCTTTCGGAATCTGACCGCCTTCCTGCTCATCCTGGCTAGCAACGTGAAGCTCGCATTTGACGTATGCCTGGGAAACAAATCAGCACCGGTGGCGAGAAGAGCTCGGCGAACTCAAAATAACTCACATCTGGCGTTTTGCCTTCCGGCATGAGTCCTTTCGCAGCAAGTACCCGAACAGACAGGTCAAAGTCGCATCGCTTGATCTCACCAACACTGCCATTGGTCCTACGGAATCCCTCGGGCTTCAACACCCATCCACCAGTCCCTGTAAACATGGCCTCGTTCAACATGACAGCTGCGTTCATCTGCTGCCAGTTCAACGCCACCATTTGGATGCCTAGACGCCAGAAAGGTGCGGGGTCCAGATTCGAGGACCTCACCCTTGTACCCTTGGGATAAGCGCGCATCAGGAAGTCCAGATTGTGATCGAACACCGAGTCAGGCGCAGATTCGTGCAGATCCAAGAGCTTCTTCTCGGACAATGCGAAAATGTGCGTGGGGATTCTGGCTTCGGGCTGCTCGAAGCTGTCGAAGTGACAGCTTCGCGTGTAGATACCGAGCTTCCCCAGCGATTCGAGGATCTTACCCTGTTTCGCTGGCTCCGTGGCCAAGTCGTCCTCCGAGGAAGACGTGTCGTCTCTGGAGGAAGTCTTCGACAATGTCGTGTCCAATCTCGACTTCTCCATCTTCGACTTCTTGGCCTTCTCCGGCGGAGTGTACTTCACTTTGATCAAGATGCGGTTCTTCAAACTGCTCAACGGAGGCAAAGGCGTTGTCTCGTCGAAGTTCTCTGGCCTGGGGACCAGGAACGGCTTCCAGTAATCGTTGATGATCTCCACCATAATTTCCTGCTGTTCGTGGCTCGTGTGAACCTCGAAACTGACAACGAGCGGCAAGTCGGTCTTGCAAAACGCATAGTCGCGCACGACTTCTGCGACGCTGCGGAAAGGTAGCTCGGTGGTCGCAGTGTAGCCATGATAGACCATGGGCTCCGCGCGTCCGCTTCCAGTCCGCCACGGAACAGGCATGATGGGTGCCTGCTCAACCATGGGCGACTCCGGCGCCGCAGGCTGTTCGTCGGCTGCTTTGGCGGCTTTGCTGCTGCTGTTTGACCGGAACCGGTTGAGCCCTCGTTTCACCAGACCTCGTAGCTTACCAACTTCGGCATCTTCGCGTTTGCCTCCTTGATATTCATCATCCGAAGACGATACAGAAGAGTTGGAAGGGGTGTCGCCATCCCAGACATCGATTTCGATGCAGCGGCATCCGCGCTTGAGGACGTCCTTGTAGGGATCTGTGCTACTTTTGCTCCAGAGCTGGTTGCCCGTGAGATAGGTGTTGTGTGAGCTGGAGATGTAGTAATTCGAGATTGCGTGAGATGTGTCGAGCGAGGCCGCAGGAGGCGGCAAGGCTTTGACTGGTGTGAGGTTTTTGAGAAAGGCGTCGAAGGCAGCCGTACCGTCACCTTTGCCATCTTGCGGTGTTGTCGAAGTAGCAAGTTTGCGATTAGATTCGAAGGCTTGCTTGACGTGCCTGACGATCGCCGGCGTCAGCTCGATAGGGCTGCTGGTGCTTGCCATGGTGGGGTTTGGCACTCAGGAGCAATTGTGTTTCTCCTTTGGAAACGAGGTTGTCGGGTTTGAGTGGACAGTAGCAGTCAGGATATCAGCACGTTGTGCCAGGATAACTCAGTAACGCTCGGTCGCTAGCATGTCGCCTGCAGCAGACTAATAGATTGGGTAGGTAGCTGCTCAGCTGAAGACAGGGGACGCGAGAAAGGTAAGCGGCGCGGCAGACAGTGCTTGCATGTCACGAACACTCGACAGCAAACAATGACACGCGATCGTTTCTGCTGACAGGAACTGTGCTAGAGATATTTCGCCGCATGCTGTCAGTCACCATACCATTTAATAGTATTTTCCCATCTCCCTTTCGTGCCGATCGCCAGCAACAGTTGAACTTCGCTCCCACGGCTCGGCGACGCCAGCGGTTTTAGACCAAGGGACCCTTCCATCTAAACGACGTCACCTCTTTTCACCGTGAGGGTTCATGTTGATGTTGAGCAGACCGTTGGAGATCTTCCGAAACAGACTACCATACATCAACAGAAGAATACCGTCATCAAAACGAACTCTCTCTTTTCCCACCAAGACACAAACAAAACACCCGACCATGACCAAATCACGAGCCTCGGCAGAGAAAGAAGTGCGATCATGGGGTTTCGGGCACGTCTTCACCTGGACAGACGGACCGTAAGTCTACCTACCTACAACGCCCTACCTCCCACGTTCCACCCGAAATGCTGTAGTCCTTGTTCTTGTTGCATGTGGAAGGACAAGGGGAACGATGAAGTGCGCCTTCCATAAGAGGAAATCGCAAAAATAAAATAAGAACCCGTCTCTTACTTCTCCCCCATCTCAAACAGTAATGCCTACTACTCGCCGCACAAACACTCGGGTCTTACGACGCACCTGATTCTCAGTGGCGAGTTGACCGTGTCGTACCCCGATGACGCGCAGCCGGCGAAGGAGACGTTTGGAGTGGGTGGGAGGCTTGATGTTGATGCTGGGAGGCGGCATGAGGTTTGGATGGGGCCTGAGGGGTGTACCTATGTTATTGGGGAGTAGATGTACCGATGTCGGGGAAGTGCGTTGAAGAGGCAAATTGGATGCTATCTGCTATCTCTAGTTCATGTATTGCGATCCATAATCCATGCAATCGGTTATTCCTGACTTCCAAAGTTCCATACCTCCTCTTGTCTCTTCTCCCAACCACAGCTCGTGAAGAAGCATCGCGCCGGAAACGCCAATGCTATGCCGAAAGACTCGCTCAAATGCCATACAAAGGAACAATGTGTCGTTAAAATGCTTTTTCCCTAACCCGATAGGTCCAATCCAATCCTCTCGTGGTCCTCGAGTTCCCTGCGCAACAGCGAGACCTCTAACCAAACTGCGTCCTCAAAGTTTCGTATATCGTGAAGATCAGAGCCGAGCTGGGCGCGCTCCTCAAGAGCGTAATGCCGCAGCCACGGTATAATCCCTTCAAGCCGTGTGTACGGTACAAAGCGCGGCCAACTTCCATAAAAGTCTGCCTTCCTCCGCTGGCGCCGATGGAGGCCAGGTCGCCCGTCTGCATCTTGGACTTGATCGTGTCGGCCGGGAAGAACGAGAAGTTGTAGCCGAGACCAGCTCCGGCTCCGGCGAGCATGCTCTGCCAGATTGGCAGTTTGGGGTCTTTCTCACCCGTGGCGGCTTGCGCGCGTTGTCTGAAGAACAGCGAGAACGTCTCGTAGCAGCCAAACCACGCCGCTCCGCCTCCAGTCTCGCGCAGCAACGTCCCGAGCTGTCCACGCCAAAATCCAGCTACACCTTCCCGCCTGTATACTTCTTTTATAACGGCGAGAGGGCCGGCCGATGCGTTCCTGAGAGTTGGGTCCATGGAAGATGTGAGAGGGACCTGCATGCGGCATTTGACCAGTTCAATAGGCGTGAGGATCAGCGAAGTCACAGCACCGGACATTGCGCCTGCTGCAACGAGCGCGGGGAGCGAAAGATCGTCTTCGGCTCTCGCTGTCCCGGTCGGCACGCTGAACTTGCGGATAACGTCCTGCGCGACCCGGTACGAAAAGAACAAGCACGACGTCTCCGCCGCGGCGCCAAACAGCGGTGCGCTGACGCCTCTGTACAACCCTCTGACACCATCTTGCCTGATGCTCTGGGCGAAACAGTCCAAGGGACCGGCATAACGCAGCGGCAGGTGGTCGGGCTGTGATTGCAGACGGACCTTGACTGTGTCGAATGGGTACTCGACGATCTTGCCGAGAGTGCCCGCTATGCTGCCAAAGGCGATATCCTTCGCCGCCTCGACGCTCTGGGAAGCGACCTGATCCTTCTCTTGCTTAGGCGGTGAGGCCAGAGACGTCTGGCCGAGGGCCGAGTCGGCGAAAGAGGGCGAGGTCTTTGAGTCCATGGTGAGATCTTTGTTTCTGGTCACATGGAATGAAACGAAGTTGTTGAGGATAGAAAAAGTTTTGAGGGCTTGCAAGTAGCGAGAGAGAGGCGTCGGTGGGCGGAGCGCAAGCAAAGGACGACGCTATGGACGCAGCATCACAGAGGCATATGCAGTCGTCGAGCCCAATGGTATCCACCCGCTCTCGGGTTGAGGGATGTTAGTGAATAAGTCGCGCACGCGTGGCCGGGCGAACTTAGTGGTATTTGCCTCTGCGCCCAATGACTGTCACCGCCTTATCGATAGACCTATTTTAGCGCAATCAGTTCTGTGGAGGGCCTGATGTCGTCTAAATTGCCCTTGATGTATGTCATTTCCATTTGTTAACTGAGTTCTGTTGCCGCCAAGTACTCCACCATCACAGCCCCAGTTTAATCGACACCAACCCTGCCGGCCTCAACGCATTATCTGATCCGATTCAATCTGATAATAATCTGCTAATCCTTGACTTTTTCACGTGCACGCGCTGTCCAAGTCTTCACCTACCGCACCACCATAACCCTACAACCCCACCTTTCACATACCGTCTCCCACCGAATCGAGATGGCCATTCAAGTCGCTTCCACGCCGGCCGCGCCACTGAGCGCCAAAACTGCTCAGGTCACCGGACAGAAGAAGAACGGCAAGAACTGGCACGAGAACAAGGCGCCTTTCCGCCCCCAAGCCGGCCTCACCAGCTATGCAAAGCGCGCCGAGAAACAGAAGCAGGAAGCCGAGGTGAAGAAGATGGAGAAGGAGATGAAGGAGGAGAAGGAGCAGGAGAGACAGGTTCGTCCGATTTTCCATGGAAACAATGCGGTGTTGCCTTGTTCTAACACTCTTTTTGCAGAGAAAAGTCCAGGCTATCAAGGACAAGCGTGCCGCGAAGGAAGAAAGAGAGCGCTACGAGCTGTTGGCCGCCAAGATGCACGCAAAGCGTGTGGACCGTCTGAGGCGCAGAGAGAAGAGGAACAAGATGCTCAAGTCTTAGAGCGTGGATTTCTGTCGTGCTCATTTTTCTTGTCTTTTTTTCGTTTGATACCCAGTTGGCATCTGCGCGGGCGTTCTTATGGGCTTTGACCAAGATCAGCATGTTTGCAAAAGGCGCATGTTGCTAAACTACGACCAAGGATGCGCCGGTCTTGTGTGTTCCATACACGCACGTCGCAAAACACCCTCTCATAAGAAGTGTCCGCTCCGAAACATTTCAGGTCCAGGCTGCCCTAACGGATGCACCGCAAAAGGCCTCAATATGCTCGAGACTGTGACCTCTACTCATTGCGGAAAAGGCCAAGGCCGCGACAACGGGAACACGTGGAAGTCCGCGTATATCAAATGTCGCACTCCAAGGAAGAATTTCGAAGACCGCAGACCGCGTGGCACTGCGAATTATCCTTTAGCTACAGCAGGCAGGCGGCCGATGTGTTCGGTGATCGGGGTGGTAGTAGACCCCTAGACGCCTTCCACGAGGTTTCTACATAACGCAAAACTACTGTACTAGTACATCTACAATTCATGTAAGATACAAGAGGACAGATGAAATACGATATTTGACGATATTCATCCTTCACAGATGTTTGCGATCTACACCAGCGAGAGCGGGTGTGACCTGTGATTGCGTTCAAGCAAATAATGATACTCGTATAATGCTACCATTATGAGTTTCAGTCGAGGCTACCTACAAAGGTGTCCGATCCAAGACGGCTGTCACCTAGGTCATTCTCAGGCTAAGGCTACTCCGTCCAATTTTCTCACTCAAGATCAACAAGACTTCCACTCTCACCACCTCTCGCGCACCACAAAGTCGCGCTCCTTCTCCTCCGGCCCACCATGGCCACTCCCATACAGAGCGTCCATACTCTCCGTCCTCGCCTCCTCCCTGTACGGGCCCTTGCCATTGGTCTCCTGCTCGCGCCAATCCTGCCGACCCCTTGCCACCTCAGCCTCGTGCTCCCGCTGCCTCTGCGCGTGCAAACGCAAGTTCTCGCGCGAGGGGCTCTCGCTGAGGGCGCGAGCGAGGCGCCTCTGATGGCTGAGCTGAGTGGCAGTCTCGGTGTCGCCGGCTCCTGAAGGGGAGGAGCGGCGGACGATATCGTCACGGCGGAACGAACGCCAGCGGCGCTCTTCGGTCTCGCGGGGCGGGATCTCTTCGCGTTCGAACACGGCGCGGCGAGAGGGCGGGCTGCGGAAGGTCCTGGGCTCCGAGCGCGCACTGGCCGCTGTTACTAATTCCGGACCGGACAGGGCACTGCCTTTTGCAGAGCTGGTGACTTTCGCGGAAACGTACTCGAGATCCTCTCTCTTTTCGATGGTGCGGCCGCGCTGGGAACGATTGGCTTCGTAAATGGAGATGAGGCCCTCGGCGGACTCTGGCGGCTCGCTGGCACCGCCACCGATCTGATTACGGAGTGCCGACTTCTTCTGCTGCCCGCCTCTCGAAGTCTGGCTGGAGGGCTTGCTTTGGTGAATTGGTTGAGGCTCGGGTAGCGATTCGTTGCTGCGTGGCGGCGTTGGCGAAAACTCGATCTTACTCGCAAAGCGCACATGCGCCGACTCCTCGGAGCTCTGCATATACGGTCCTCGCCCGCGGTCTTCTGTGGGTCCCTTTTCGATTCTGGAGCGGATGGAGAACTTGGGGCTTGGTGGAGCAGGTGGAAGTTGGCTCTCTTGAGTGCGGCTGATGTTTCGTGCAGGAGGTTGGCTGTTGACTTCCTCTTCTGCCTGCGTTGTCGAAGGTCGACGCCGCCTGAAGGTGCGCTCGGTGATCTGTCTCTCGCGGGCACGCTCGTCGTTTCCAGACGGATGATCGATCGCTGTCACGACTCGTTTCTTGTATTCCCAATCCCAGTCCTCTCTCAAAGACGGCCCCTCCGAAGCTGGTTCTCTCAAGGAGGGCCTCTCCGACGCTGCTGCCCGCACGGGCTGCTCATCTGCGGGCCAAACAGTCTTGTCGTCGTCTGCGTCTTTCTCTCCCCTGCTATCGTGGCTCAAGTCTTGTGGCGTTTGTTGGTGTTTCTTCACACTCTTGACTCGAGATGCATACCACTCAGCATCGTCTGAGCGGCCGTGACTGCTCAACTTGGGGAGATCGTACCTTGACGATGGCACCGCAAGAACAACAGTCTCCTTCACACCCATGTCTTGCCCATCGTGTGACGAACGATGCTCACTACCGCCCCTCGTCTCAGTGCGAAATCCCTGGCGCATTGCTGAATAGCCACTGGCCGATCTTACAGTACCATCTGCTTCCCAGTGCGATTTGTCAGTGCGAACTGAAGCCTCCTCTCGCTCCTTTGGCGCGGCATGCTTGGTGCGCTGTTGACGCTGCGGATCAGGCTCGCCTCTCAGTATCCTGACACGCTGTGACACCACCGGATCGGTCGAGCGCATGGATGTAGACCGCACACGAGAACGCGGAGGAGGCAGCTCAATCTCCTCAATCACTTCGATGACGTTCAGGTCATGGCGCCTGTCTGAACCGACAGAGGGCCGCTTAGAGCGCATGGGCTCTTCTCGAATCATGCCGACGACCTCTTTGAGTTTAACACTTCCTGGTGGATCGCTGGCTGGAACCTGCTGTGGTGGCAGCGGTGGCATGGGTGGCATTGGTGGCATTCTCCCACGTTCAACAACAACCTCAACATCGTGCTCATACCTTTGGCTCTCACTGTGGTGGCTGGCCTTGGCAGAAGTTTGTTCCTTGGTGCGAGTTGAGCTGCTCTTGCTGGAGGACGATTTTGATCCGGAAGGTACGTGGTCAGACACGCGGTGCCAGCGTCTCGAGTCCTCGCTACGGCCCCGCTCAACGTATTCTGGTCCACCCTTGCTGGCAGCTGATCTCTCCGAGCGAGATTTTGCAAAAATTGGCCTGGGAGGTGGGAGCGAAGTTTCCTCCCATGGCTTTGGCGCCGCTTCATCGGTGACCACTTCAATCCTGCGCTCGACCGGAACAGCTTGGACAGGGACAAGTCGGCCATGGGTGAAAGCGTTGGGGTGAGCGTGCACCATACGCTCAGCTTGTCGATAGCGCTCCACCTCGTCTCGGGCGAAGATGCGGATTTCAGACTCCGTGAAGCCAGGTGTATCAGGTCCAGTCACTTGTGCGGTCGCCTGTACATTTGATTGACTACCAGCCACCGAAGTCTTGACGGATACAGAGGCCTTTGTGCTGGGGCCTCTTGTACATGTGGTGACTGTAGGTGGCCTTGACCTGAGGCTTCTTGCTGGCGCAGAGGCTGGCACAGATGACTCCGAGCTCTCAGCCCTCGTCACTTCAACAACACGTATTTCCTCTGCATAGTAGCGGGTTGTAGGATTGTCTTCCACTCGAGTCTTGTCGTTCGCTTCCAATGTTGTTTTGATCCTCTCGGACCTTACGGAGTACTGATCGTTCATCAAATTCATAGCAGCCAAGTTCTCAGCCGACACTTCCGCGCGCTCGTCTGCCGGCGGCTCTGGTCCGGATCTCCTCGTTCGCTTGATGTATTGATAGACGACCCGGTCAGAATCATCTTCGTTTGACGAGTCTTCGCGGACGAATCTTTCGGCGTAACCCTTTTGATGTTGTTTCTTGATGGCTTCGCTCGCTTCCTTTTCAGTGTAGATGCTGTCTTTTGGAAGGAAAGCGGAGATCCCGACTCTCACCTTGTCGCTCTCTTCGACATGGACGACTTCTGTGCGATCATCCTTTTGATCAACACATTTGATGCGACAGCGCCTGCAGATACCCGGCGGAGGCGGCACACCGCTGGCTGGGATGGGATGTTCGAGGTGGTACTTTTCGCTTCGTGGACGCATGCAAATGCGACAGACGTGATAGATCGTGAGAGTGCACTGTTCAACTGGCTTGGCCTCTGGCGGGAACCCTGGGAAGCCTGGCGGAGGAGGCGGAATGGTGATGACGCGGGCGGCGCGAGGTTGCGGGTCTTTCTCAGGTTTGTGAGCATGCGTGTGATGGCGTGAGTATCGATAGGTCATGTTGCCCTGTTCGTCCAACTCGAGCACCGGCGGAGGTGGAGGAGGCAAGAAGGGCGATTGCTTGACAGACTGGAGCGAGGGAACATCTGCTTTCGTAGGGGTTGCACGCGGCGCGGTCTCAATGAATGGAGGTTTGGCTGGCGGCAGCACAGGTCTCGCAGGCGGGAGCTTGTCGACTTTGCTCTTCGATGTGGCCTTCGGCGTCGCCACCGCCTTGGGCTCACTCTTTTGTTTCTCGGATGTCGGTTTGGCGTGCGAGCTCTTGGGAGTTGCAGATGGAGCCATGGCGCTGCCTTCTCCGCTTTCCTGGTATGAGAGTGGAATAGGCAGTAGCAGGATGACCTGCGGTCTTTCCTCAAGTGGCGCGACCATCGTTTGTTGTTAGTTTGGTGGCCGCTGTGCAGCATGGAAGTACGTAGCCGGACGTGCTTTGTTTTGTCAATACAATGGAAGCATGTCGTCGGGTCGTTGCAGTCCGCGATGTGATTTGTGCAAGGTTGTGTTGTTTGGGAGTGATTTTGAGTAGGCGTGAGTAATGAGGAAGGAGCATTGGAGTGAGGCTCAATCAAACATGTGACAACAGGGTCCAAGTGAGGTCAGATGCGAGCGGGTCCGTGGGCACATGAGTGAGGGCTGCATAACGTCAACTTCGTCGAGTCATTCATACTCCAACCCAGCCGCCGTCTGGTTGACATCAGTTGCATATCTCATCAGCTAGCTGATCATGAAACGGACGAATGCACCCTTCAAAGCATCGAATCCGACTTCATCCGCCAGATCCAACACTATACTTCTTCTGCCGGTCTTCTCGTCAGGCACGTCTTCCACCTCACCCTTTCCGCCCACTTCAAACACCTTTGCAGTCTTTTGGTCTTTTGTCCATCGCTGCCAGGGCGCTTGGCCATTCGCAAACGCAATCACATCTGCAGCGAACTCTTCGGCCAAACGGGCCTGCTTATCATCCAGATGATCGTTGAAGTTCTGCAGAAGATACGTCAAGTCGTGGATGTGTGTTGATCGACCCTGCCACGGTCCCGGCCAGTCGTTCTTCTCATTGAAGCGATACATGTACACCGGCATGGTCGTCTCCATACTTTGAGCAAAAGCCAGCGTTGGAGCGTAGAAGCTCATATCGCCGCCAAATTGGAGAACCTTCTCAAAAGCTTCGCTGTCTTCGGTCGACGGAGTGATGCCGTAGCTGTCGAACAATCGTGAGGCAATCGTTTCAGGCAAACTTGCGGAAACCGAGGTCGTAAATGCCTTGGCGATGCCGGACTTCTTCCCGCCTAGAGGCAGTCCCAAGATACTTCCCTACACAGGATCATTAGTCCGTTGGCCGATGAGACAGGAACGTCAATTTACCTACATCGAACGCGCAATCTCCTAGTAACAGGCTCTTACACCATTTTTTTCCCGAAAGCTCCAAGCTCCCCTCCACGACGGCCTTGAAGTCCACGCTCGTGGGACAGAGGTCACCGTCGACCAACGGCCTCGAGACCTGTTGAACTACACCGTGTTTCCCTAATGCGTCTCTGAGATGATAGGGATCCATCCTCACAAGCTTCCCCAATCTCTCTTTGGTCGTTAGCGATTCCAGATCCAGCGCTGACAAAGCCTGTTGGTAACTGGCTTCGGCAAATTCCAGAGGAGCCGGACCCATGAGTAGTGTCGAACCCGACATGAGCATCGCACGCCTGAACAATGGTTGCTTAGAATGGAGATGGACTGCCGTACTGACAGCACCAGCACTCTCGCCCATAAGGGTAACGTTATCTGGATTGCCACTGAAGCCGTGGACATTATTCTGCAACCACAGTAGTGCTGTTCGCTGATCGCGGAAACCGTTGTTTGGTAGGTAGCCGGCCTCCTTCATTTCTTCCGAATGCATGAATCCTGGGGCTCCAACTCGGTAGTTGAGAGATACGGCGATTGTGGGCATCCCTTTGGCGACACTGAGACGAACGAGACGCGCCAAATCGTGCGATCGGAAGCTCGATGACCCGCCGTGAAAGCCACCACCGTGGATGAAGACAAACACTGGAAGGCCGCCATCCTTTGCTGCATCGACATTTGCAGGAACGCAGATGTTCAGGTTCAATCCGTCGATGTCGGACATCCGCACGGCATCGCGATCGTAAGGCAACGAGTACTGCAGCAGTGTAGCCTCGAAGTCCGCTCCATTCGAACGGGCAAGAACTTGTGGTCTGTTCATGTTGTTAGAGTCGCTCGGGTGAGTTGGCGTATATCCGTGGCGTTGAAGTCTCACCCATCTCTCGTGGCGTCGACATCGCTGTCCGGCGAATACTGTTTCAACTGCGGCGGCGCGAAACGATCGGCTAATGTTGCGTACTGCAGACCAAGATATTGGATCACGCCTTCACTGTCTGCGTTGCCGATGACATTCCCAATGGCAGGGTGGCGAAGAATGCTTGTGTTTATGGCCATGGCGGTGAAGAATGGGCGCGGTTTGTGATGCCAGGGGTAATCAGACTCGAATCCCAAGGTTTACTTTTCTGTGATTACTGGATAGGTGAAGACGAGCACCAGGAAGAAAGATTTCCATCGCTGATAGTCCATAATACACGCGTCTATTGGTCTACACAGTAGTCCGAGAGCCTTGCAAGTCCCGTTGTCAAATGCCATCAATGTTTCTCCACATTTCCGGTGGAGCTTTGAAGGCGCCATCATGCCGACCGAGCGTCTGGAAAGTAGTCGAATTGAAGATAATAACCGTCTGCCATCAACTGGTATGGTCAAATGCATATCTTCCGCAGGTGGGAAGGAACGCGCGATGAAGCTGAAGTGAAAGAGTGCCAATGCCAATACATTTATGCGCGACCGGAACGCTAGACTTGAGCTAACATACAGTAAAAGCCTAGGGCAGGAATTAAAGTCTCAATGATTGCCGCTGAATTGCTATGCTAACACCGTATGCAGATATTTGGAATCATGATCCGTTGGCCTCCTAATCTGAAGCATATCCTATCCAAAAGAACAGTCAAAAGTCGACATGCCATTCGCTCAACACGGTAGTATACAGACATATATACAACGCGGCCATGGGGAAGGGGTATCTCCAGGTTGCGCGCAGATAGCAGAACCCATCCCTTCTAGTCAGCAGCCTGTTCGGCCGCGCTCTCCACGCTTTTCGGTTGCCTCTAGTAGCTCTGCATTACCACCTCGCTCCGCTCACAAGAAGTGGTATAACAAATCTATGGGTTGTCCTTCTGCAACTGGTTGAGGACTGCCTCAAGGTCGAACTTGGGGTCGTTGGGGTCTGTTACAACTGCATGGTTGTCAGTCCATGTCGAAATAAGTCGTGTCCTCATTCAATCTCCATTTGCCCCATGTCCTCTTTCTTCTTGTCTTAAAGTGCAAATCCCAATGCTTCATCTCCGTCTTGACATAGCAACAGCGCGCGCCACTTACCTCCATTGCCCTGGCCTTTAGGCGCGTTCTTCTGTGCCCAGGCAGCCTTGGCCTGGTTGATGAGGTTCTCCTTGCGCTCGTACTCGTGCTTCGCGGCGGCGATCTTGTCCCTGCTCGAGATCGCGGTCTGGTGTGAGAATCCGTAGAAGACACCGAAGGCGAGAGCGCCCCAGCGGAGGACCTGAAGGGTGAAGTGTCAGAAGAGCGTTCTTCTTGCAGGCGCCAGCAGACGGCATCACGTTTGCGCGCGCGGTTGGGCTGGCGTTCGTTGCGTTGGTAGGCTTACATTCACCCCTGTGGAAGACATTGTGTGGTCCGGGAAAGAGCTCGGAGTGGACGACGGTGGTGGGAGTGTTGTCAATGGCTCGACTCGAGAGGTTGGAGGATGGCGAGCGGCGAGTGACGAGGTGTAGATGGGGTGGGATGGGGTTAGCGGCGTGGTGGTGGTCGCGAGGTGCTGGACTGGTCCATGTTTTCGGAGCCAGACGGAGCTCTTCCGTGATCTTTCCCGCCAGCCAGCCAGCGCAGTCCAACAGGGCGCCAATGAGAGATCAGGGTTCAGATGCTGTCTACAACAACAACACCACTCCAAACAGAACAATAAAACGGATTGGTTGGACGCTTTCCACTGTCCTACCTGATCGCATATCGCAGCATGTCGAGCTTACAATCGCGCAAGGACGAGATCCTTGCGAAGAAAGCTAAGCTTGCAGAGCTCAAGAAGCAGCGAGAGTTGAGACAGAAGGAGTTCACAAGCAATCGCCAGAGTCTGGATGTTGGCGAGGTAACTACTACGACTTGTGAGCGCATTTCAGACCAGACACTGACTGACCGTTCAGCTAGCCTCTCCTACGCCTTCACGGGTGAAGCGCACTGAGGATTTGGATAGCTTGATCTCATCCCTTGTCGATCGACCATCCTCCTCGTCGCCAGCAGGAAAGAAGCGCACCAGCGACGAACAATCGCGCGAGCGAGCACCAGGAACCCCGACACGGACATACCAGGATGCTTCAACCGATACGCAAACCCTTTCGTTCACCGAGTTGACGACAGTCTACGAGATCCCTGTGGAGTCGAAACCAGAGTACATCACATACAGCAAAGGTGTGCAAACGACGGAGCCATGGAACGAACCGGTGCAGGACTCGAGCGAGGACACAGAGGAAGGCGAAGGAGCCCCGCGGAGCCCCTCGAGGAGGCGACGAAAGCTAAGCCAACGTGAAATCGAGATCGAGGAGGAGCAAATTCGACAGAAGCTGAGGCTGGAAATCGAAGAAGAACTACGGGCGCTGCAGTTGGAGGAACGGGCGGAACTGGAGAAGGCGCGGTTCCCAGCTAGAGCACTGGAACCCGAAGAACTGAACGCCGTCACGAGCAGCAGTGACTTCTTGGATTTCGTGGAGCGGAGCAGCAAAGTCATCGAACGAGCACTGGACGAAGAGTACGACGTTCTGGCCGACTACGCCTTGCAGAACAGAGAAGCCGACGACGACGACGAGTACACTGGTCGCAAAGGCCGCAGGATCAAGGAGGTCATGCAATTCGACCTTACCGAAGCCATGGGAAGGAAGCGCATGGTCAGCGATATCGACTTCAGCCCCAAGTTCCCGGAATTGCTATGCACTGCATACACAAAATCGCAACAATCGCCACACACACCTCCTGGTCTATTGAACGTATGGAATATGCACCTCAAGGGCCGGCCAGAATACAGCTTGCACGCTACCTCCGACCTTCTATCATGTCTTTTCCATCCGTACCACCCATCTCTGATCCTCGGTGGAACTTACAGCGGCCAGCTGTGCCTCTGGGATACCCGCGCTCGTAATCAGCGCACTGGTGAGCCTGTTCAGAAGACACCTTTGACCGGCGGCCGAAGTGGCCACGCCCACCCGATTTACTCACTTGCAGTTACTGGCACGCAAAACTCCAGCTCCGTCGTGTCTGTGAGCACCGACGGTGTTGTCTGCGCCTGGTCAACAGACATGCTCACTCTACCCCAAGAGTATCTCGAGCTCCACTCTCCCAATCCTGCCGCGTATAAGACCGACGACGTCGCGCCCACGTGCACGTCGTTCCCAGCATCAGACCCCACGTACTTCCTCTCCGGTACGGAGCAAGGCAGCATCCTGCCGATACACCGTTACGATCGAGCGGGCGCCAAAGCCGGTGTAGACGCCCGCTGCAGCTATCGTGGTCACGAAGCCCCTGTCACGGACATCGACTTCCATCCAGCTCATGGCAAAGTCGATCTCGGCGACATCTTCGTGTCTTGTGGTCTTGACTGGACAGTCAAGCTCTGGCGCGCCAAACCTCTTTCAACAACTACGAATTCACTCTCTGGCGCCGCATCGACCGTCGCTCCGCTCATATCCATCGCACGCGACTATCCAATCTACAGCGCCAAATGGTCGCCTACAAAGCCGGGCGTCTTTGGTTGTGTAGACGGCTCTGGTCAGCTGGAAATCTTCGATATCAGCGCCAGCAGCGATGAGCCTGTGGCGAGCACAAAACCGAGCCACGTCGAGAAAGATCCGTATGCGCTGCGCAGTCTCAACAAGCTTGCGTGGGAGAAGAACCAGGGCAAGCACGTTGCTGTGGGAGGACTGGATGGCGTGACGACTGTGTTTGAGGTCGGCAACGAGCTTGGAGGACCCGAGACGAAGAGCGAAAAGTGGGCAAGTGTGAGGAGATGGGTCAGCAGGCAGAGCAAGGCGGTTGATGGGGCTTAGGGCAGGGATGGACTCTTCCGTCGACTTTGTATAGCTGTGGTAATAACGTCGGTCGATACCCTTGTGAGTGCCTGTCACTACAGGCTACAAGACATCTTCCCCATTCGCTTGGCATGATGGCCCGTAGGCTAAGCCAAGTCCGCGGCGTTCGCTTCCTGATCACTGGCTACAAAGGTGCATGAAAAGTAGTCACGGGTGGCAGAAGAGGTAGGATGTGCCGCTGCCTACTGTAGAATGACGATCATGGCACATAACAAGCTACTATAACATAAACCAGAGACACGCGGATAGTGCCGCCAAGAGCCTTCACCGGTGGGCTTTTGGTGGAGGGCAGTGCAGGATTCCTTCATCCTTCGTCTCCGTTTCGGTGTCTCACACGCTGCACCGCCTCGCTGACGATATTGCAACACAATGAAATGCTCTGATCGGCACCGGCAACGCAAATTGTTTGTTGGTATTGCCGGAGAAGAAGAATCCTACCTTAGTAACGCCGCCAACTGCCATTGACAAGCGAGATAATGTCTAGATGCCTGCCATATACTGTAGTTATGTATTGTTGGGCATAACGGTAGGTACTCTCGGGCGTACTTCACCAGGCATGTCCTGAGAATCTCGTCAGGCGTAATCCTGTCAGGTCCAATCTCATCAGCGCGATCCGATCAGTGCGCCGGCTCTCGGCTTTCTGCGGGCAAAACCGAAGCGCTAGGCGTCCTTCGCTTCCAACACAGCCAACAACCTCAGCAGAGTCACCACCTTTCTCCTCAGCCTATGCCTGATGGCTTCAATCCTTCGTGCCATAAAAAGATTCTTCCGCGCATCTTCCGGTGTGCACTGCTGGGCACCTGTCACCGCCTAGGCACGTTCTGCACGTTATTTGCGGCTCTCTCAGCCTTGCCGTGCGGCTCAGCCTTCGACCATCATGAGCTCAGCAGCAGTAGCCCGATTTACCAGCGAGACCAAGTCTTCCCTCTCGACTGCACCTCCGCGGGCTGCCTGACGTTGATATGTGTGTACTACTGCATGGCATGGCATCAATGCCTGTCCTTCCAGGGATCCATACAAGAAGGAATGCCTCCCATGCTTAGACTGCCCTTGGTAGGATTTTGGCTGTGCCATCGCGTGGTTCTTTCATTTCACTCAATGATCTCTGCTGCCAATATCTAGCCGCTTCTGTACGCACGCAGCGCTATAAGCTGACCGACTGCTGCTTGCCTTACCAGAAAGGTTACCAAGTGGAAGGTGCTTGACGTCTTAGAATCCTTCTTACCGGTGTAGACTTGATTTGCACTACCGCCCGGTGCTTCGATCTTTTTACTCTATACTCACTGTCTACCTTTACAGCACTTTCTCGCCATACTGTACCAACATTCTTTCCGGCGCGAGACGTATAAGCGTCGCCACTATGGACGACCAACTCACGGCAGACTATTCGACAGTCAATTTTGCAAGCGCTACCAACGCTATCACTCTGACTCCGCAACAGAGTGCGGCGGTACAAAATGCTGGTCGACTTAACAAGAACCTGCTGGAAGACTTCGAGGATGGAAACATGCAGGGAATGACTTTCAACACCTACGCATATTCGCTCAACTGGACGCAAACAGGATGCTACCGCCCTGGATCGTTGCCTGTCGCATTGGCAATGAACGACACTTGCCTGCCTGGATTCCACTGTAAGTCACTTTCCTACGCAAAAGCATCGACGCGCTGCTGAAGCTCATTGAACGACAGGCCCAAACAGCGACGACGATCACCCACCCCAATACTGTCCACCCTACGAGATTTGTCAAGGTCTACGCGCCATGGGCCAGACATGCAATGTGCAAGGCGAACTGGAGCCCAAGATATGCGCCAATGGCTACTACTGTCCGAACGGCAAAGAAGAGATCAAATGCCCCGAAGGCACGTTCTGTCCGTCAGGATCACAAACTCCATTCAACTGCACGTACGGGTCACTTTGTCCAGCGGGTTCTGTCAATCAGATCGTACTGGCACCGCTTTGGGTGACAATTGTGATTGACGTTCTGCTGGGGATATTGGTTGCCGTTGGCTTCGGTATCAGCAAATGGAGAAAGAGTAGGCCGAAGCAATATACCGCACCCAGTGCAGAGGAATCACGCAAATCGGACTTTTACGAGGCCACTGGACTCTTGGGATCCCCGGACAGGACCGCGAACAATTCTCCACGCATATCTCTCACTACACCCAGGGATATCTCGCCAGCTTCGAGCGCTACACTTACCCCTCAGCTTCCTCACATCGCGCACACACGCCGCAACAATGGACGGGTCGACAACATGGATGGCTACGTTGATGACGATCAGGTCTCAATGTTCGGCGACAGCGAGATAGAAGCCGACTATCAGAACAATCCCGACCTTCAGCGATTCATTCGCTCTGTCAGCAGATCTGTCACGACACAATCCATCGGGCTGAGCTTCGACTTCGAGAATCTGACGTACGAGACGAAGAGAGGCAAAAAGATCTTGCAAGAGGTGACAGGTACGATGCCTAGAGGTTCCATGTGGGGCGTCATGGGCGGCTCGGGAGCTGGCAAGAGTACTTTCTTGAACGTCTTGATGGGCAAAGCGAATCTTACGAGCGGTGCGGTCAAAATCAACGGCTGGTCAAAGGACATGAGCAAGTACAAGAAGTTGATTGGCTATGTGCCCCAGGACGACATCGTCTTTCCCGAATTGACAGTCAGGGAGAACATTCTGCATTCGGCGCGATGCCGTTTGCCCGCAAGCTGGAGGGACAAGGAGATTCAAGATCACGTCGACTCTTTACTTGCGTGCCTGCAACTCACGCACGTCAAGCACATGCGTGTTGGAGATCCGGTTAAGCCAGTCATATCGGGTGGGCAGCGCAAAAGGGTGAATATCGGAATCGAGTTAGCAGCAGCACCCATGGCCATCTTTCTTGACGAGCCGACGTCTGGACTAGATGCTGCGAGCGCTTCCACGATCATGCGTCTACTCAAAGCTGTCAGCAAACTTGGTGTGACCGTCGTTGCCATCGTCCATCAACCTCGCGAGAAGATCTTCTACGAGTTTGACCAACTGCTTCTTCTGGCTTCTGGGAGGAGCGTCTACAGCGGAGCTACGGAGGGAGTGCACAACTACTTCGAAAGCATGGGCTTTGTCTTTCCACAAAAAGCTAATCCCGCCGACACACTTATGGACATCGTTACTGGTGACGGTGGACAGTACGCCATGAGCAGTGAAAAGCACGAGTGGGGTGTTCAATACCTGATCGACGAGTGGAAGCGGACCGGACAGTACATGACTCACACGCGGCTTCTTTCAGTCCACGCTTCAGAAAGTCAGATACGACACAGTCGGCGCATCAGCAACCAGTCGTTGAACAGTACTATCGAGCAGGAACACGAGCTACACCTGACCATGAAAGCCCGCGGCGCCAGCTGGCCAGCGCAAGCTTACTACTGCTGGAAACGCGCCATGACCCAACAAGTCCGCAACTCGACCAGCTTTTTCTTCGAGATTGGCGTTAGTGGTCTTGCAGGGTTGATAATAGGGCTTTCTGCTTTCACCGCCAAGGGTCATCTCTTCCAAGGTCTCTACCATGCTCCGTTTACCATGCTTAGCAGCGCAGTCGACTACCAAGGCACGCCTCAGCTCGGTCTTCTTAGTGCAATGGCCATCGGCCTGGCTTCTTCCGCGCCTGGGTTCTGGGTATTTGGCGAGGAAAAGTTGATCTACTGGCGTGAGACTGCTTCCGGTCACAGTCGCAGTGCCTACTACGTTGGCAAATTGATGTCGACGCTCCCACGGATCGCCCTTAGCAGCCTGCACTTCACGATTTTCCTGTCGATTCTCGCGACGCCATTGATGGCTTTCACCCAGATGTATGCGGCAAACCTGATGTACTTCTGGTGCATTTATGGGCTGGCGTCTTGTATTGCAATGGTCGTCAAGCGCGAGAATGGCCCTCTACTGGCGGTGCTGGCGTCCCTTGTCATAGGAGTCCTGGGAGGTGTCGCGCCGTCTCTTAGACAGGTCAAGATGTGGCACATGGAATGGTTCTGGCGGATGAGTCCGGGTGTCTGGTTCACCGAGGCATACTTCAGTCAGAACTTGCTTCCTTTGGCCTACCTGTACCAGATCGATCGCGCTGCGCAAGCTGTTGGTTTTACCTTGGACCAGTTCAGCCTCGACGTTGGGTGGGTCATTCTCCTTTCATCCGCATCTATCGTTTGAATTGACACTAACCATGTTCTCAACAGCATGCTTGTCCTCATTGGCGTCGTTTATCGCATCATCGCCTACCTAGGTCTTGTCTTCATCAACCGCAAGCGACAGCGGTAAGAGACTATTGATGTCTTTTCGATTTTCTTCTATTTCATGTTCAAATACTACAATATACATACATACTATTATAACATCTCTAACCGAGATCTGATCCACACCTGGAAAATTCTCAGCTCGCACTTATTGACATTTCTTTCTAGACTCGGTATCAGGAAGAGAGTCAAAGACAGCACATCGACCGTTCGCTCTGGCACTACTACGCCGCGATGCATGCATACAGACGCAAAAGGAGCCGCAGAGAGGCAAAGGTGGTTTCTGCTTGAGTTGCAGAAGAAGTTGGGTGGCTAAGAGGGTGCAAAGCGATGGCAGAAATGGACCTAGGACTCGATTGTTGTGTTGTGTTGTCATTGTTTTTGTTTTTGTTTTTGTTTTTGCTTATTGTGGTACACCTGAGACGACGTACCTAGCCTCGATTGATGTATCATTTAGTAGTGCGACTTGCACATGTCAAATGCATCTTGAGTCGAGTTCTTCCTTCAACGAATCTCAGACCCTCACGAGCCTCAGTGAGTGACGTTCTTCGGCAAGTCGGAGCAATCATGTGCGACTTCAAGACCAGGAACTTCCACCCAAGGCATGCTCTGTTGTAGCCTAGATACTCCATTCCACACACTGCCAGAATGCTGTTCTTCAGGTAAGCGCATATCCAAACCTCTAAGATCGAGTGCGCCGACCGTCTGCACATCACGCGCCCGCACACACTCGATTACACCGCCCAGAACTTCACCGCGCGCAAAGGCACTCGAAGCTTGTGATGGACCTCAAACAATGGACGAACACAAGGCTGACGGTATATGTTTGCGGTGCACAGCTTCTTCAAGACTCTGGTGAACCACGAGGTCACCGTCGAGCTCAAAAATGACATCTCCGTGCGCGGCACGCTGAAGAGCGTGGACCAGTACCTCAACATCAAGCTGGATGACATCTCGGTGGTCGAGGAGATGAAGTACCCTCACCTGGTAAGAGGCGAAGCAGAGCACACAATACGAGGACGAGGTGGAACATGAATGTTTGCAAGCCTGCATGGGCTCCTGCAGGACATGTGGCTTGAGATGGGACACTCGGGTACAGGAGGAACGCGTGCTGATTGCTACATCCATCTGCTACAACAGAGCTCGGTCAAGAACGTCTTCATCCGTGGCAGTGTGGTGCGCTATGTGCACCTGCCCGCCAACGCTGTGGACACGCCGCTGCTGGAGGATGCTACAAGAAGAGGTACGAAGCTATTTCCGGATATCACGAGGAATATGAGGGAATATAGCTAACACATGGATCACAGAGGCCTCACAAACCGCCTCAAAGGCCAAGCAGGGCGCCGCGCCGTGATCTCGAATAACGACGGATGACACTACTACCACCTGGCGAAGTGCCAAAAATGACCACGAGACGAGCCGTGAACACCATGAAACGAACGCGCATGACTTGTGCTCGAAGCATCAACGGCAGTACTCTCGGCCTTCCAAGTTGGGGATTGCGGATCGCTGAGAGGCAATTGAGGCATTTCAGACTGTCTGCAAATCAAGAAAAGTACCTAGCATGCTTATACCAAGTTCTGGTTTCCTTGAGCTCTTCCTTACTTGATTCCACACAATGGCACCCGATACTTGGAGTCACACAGAAGCTCAAACAAACAATCAAAGTCGATGAGACATTTGTTCACATGCAAGGGACGAGACCATTGAACTGCAAGGCATCACTGTCCAGAGGAACGTGCGGCTGACAATACAGTGCACAAACTACTCACCATAACTCAACGCCCCTGCGCCAGCAGCGCACAGAAGTGACCCAAGTACGACGGCATGACGCTCCCTGCGGCTTCCCATTCTTTATCCCCCAAGACCGCAACTTCCGTCTTCGCTTGGCAGGTCGGTGTACAAAAAGCCTTTGCTACCCACCATCTTCGAGTTCCTGAAAAAACGCCACCACTACCTTCAATCCCACTATCAATTGACCTGCCAGCCAACCCTCCAAACTACAAAATCAAACAGCCTGCAAAAGAAACAATCATGCACCTCCCAACCGCCCCTCTCACCCTCCTCCTAACCACCCTCCTTACCTCCTCCGCCGCCGCCCTCTCCACGCAAGAAGTCTGGAACTGGTGCGCCGACCCGCTCTTCGTCGTCAACGTCAACAGCACCGGCTCCGTCACCGGCCCCACGAAACTCTCCCCCGGCGGCGGCAACTGGACCTCCCCGATCATAGGCTCCGGCAACAGCCTCGGAGTCTCCAAGACCGACCAGTACTGGAGCAACGGCACGGCCAAGCTGATCTGGGGCACGAGCACGGACGCGGGTGTCTTGTACTGGGCGGTGAGCAATGTAGACGGGGACCCTTTTGCCAGCGGTGCGAAGGAGACGTGGGAGGTGACGAGCTGGGAGGGGAACAGGTGTGAGGGGACTACGACGTGAGTTCGATTTTCTTCTTCTTGCTTCTACTCTGGTGTGGTCTTGGGGATGAGGTTTGGTGGTTTGGTGGGATTGTGTTGTTTGGATGTGACGGCTGACTCGCGATGTTGGTGTGTAGTTACGATGACAAGGTGCACGGCTGCCAGGACGACAACGTCAAGTTGGTTTTGAGATTCTGTTGATGTGGACTGGACGTTGTTGTGAATGGCGGCTGGACGAGGGAAGAGTCCCATGACGGGGGGGGGTTCAAAACGGGGCTGGTTGCATTCTCCTAGGAAGTTTGACAACATTGGGGAGCTTGACTTGTTCACTTTACGTCGCTGGCCGTTTGCGAAGTATCAAGTCAATTTTGAGATTGCGTCTTACGTCTTTCCACGCAAGCATGTCCTCAGATTTGTGCACGCACAATGCAGCGATCGCGGAGAGCACGTAGTCAGGGTGATTGGGACCGGGAGCTTGTATGGCGTTCAGGTGATAGTTTACACCCAGATCGATTATCTATCTCTTGATGGTGTTACATTCTTCCGACTCCCTCCACTTTGACCGCGCCTTGCAAAAGACAACGCCATCGCTGCTAGAAACTCGCAAAAACAGGACAAACCCCCCAAAAGCAGACCCGCCCGAATGCTCGACGACAAATGATACGCGAATGCCACTTTTCTTTTCCAATTGAAACCCTCTTGCTTGCTAACCCTCTCCTCGCGTCCTCCCAAAACCTCTGTCTACCTCATCATCCTCTGGATAGCACTCTGCAGCTGCTCCGCGTCATGTCTGTCCTCGCCGACCAAAGCGTCTCTGGCAGCGAGCAAACCCCTGAGCAAATCCACGCACAACCCAGCATTCTCCTCGCTTCCGAAGGGGATTCTTTCGCCCCGGCGAGACGAGCCTTCGAGCCAAGTCTTGACAACGTACACCATGTGCGCAGCAATGATCCGCCTTTGAGTGCCGACGAAGGGGTGCTCGTTGCCGTAGTAGATTTGCTCGAGGACAGGCAAGAGAGCCTCGTGCGGGATGTCGACGTTGAGGAAGATGTCGATCGCCCACGTCTTAGGCGCGCCCCTAGCGGCGTCTTCGAGTGAGTAACGTTCGAGCATGGGCAAGAGGGTTTGCACGGGGAAAGTGGCGTCTGCTCCTTGTAAGCGGCGACCGAGGTTGCGGACCTTGTCGCCCACGGCTTCCCAGGGCAGGGAGTCGCGGAGCAAGAGCGCCTCGCGGGAGGTCTGGTTGATCAACTCTTGCCAGCTGGCGCGGATGTCGGCAGGGTTGCGGTGATCTGCGACCTGGTAGATGAGGATGCACAGATCGTGGTAGCCAGCTTGATCGGCGTATGTGTTGTACAGCTCGTCGATGGTGAGGATGGTGTTGTTGAGAGAAGCGAGGATTTCCGGACGGCGCTCGTCTGTGACTCTGGGGTCGTGCTTCATGCGCTGGTAGATGTCGTCCTGGATGCTGGCCAGCTCGAGCTGAGTGTCAATATCACTCAACAGCTGCTGCTTCGAGTGGCGTGATTCAATGATAGCAGATTGCCGTGTCGAGGCATTTGTACGAGCACGGGACAGGTATGCCATGCGCTCCTCCAGGGTGATCGGGAATTGCCCACGAGCAAGGTGAAGCTGAGTGTCGGCAGCCTCTAGATAATCGTTGTTGTGCACAAAGTATCTCCAGAGTAGGTCGGCTGCACGTCTGTTCCAGTCGTTGGCTCGCTGGCGAAGGAACTGTGTGACGAATGGGCTTGTGATTTCGAGCAGACGATCTTCTTGGCCGGACGCAAGATACCAGTCGTAGAGACAAGTCTGGAAAACGATATCGGTGGAGCCGTTGATAACGTCGTAGGCCTCGTTGCGGCGCTTTGATGCAACGCTGTACTGACCCTCCATACCGGCCGTGGCGGCAAGCGTCTCCTGATCAAGCCTTTGGATCATTGAGAAAATGAATTGGTAACATTGCTCCCTAACCCAGTAGGCAGCTGACCTGGGATCCGCGTCGGGCTTCTCGTCCTTCAAGTAGCTCAGTGCCTGACCGGACTTGTCCTTCTCCTCTGCGACCGAGAGACACAATTGAATAGCGCCGGCGTAGAATTGCATGTCCTCGTAATGGCCAACAGCCCACTTGACGTGACCATCGTGATTGTCATTGCCGGCCTCACCAATAGTCAGACTGCCAGCCACCTTTTGGAACAATCGCAGGCTCTCGTTGAGTAGTGTACGGCCAGCTTCAGACTGGAATCCAGCCTCGAGAGCACGCTTGACTTGTTCTTGGGCCTTGAAGATGATCACGTCGTCCGCCGAGCAGAAGCTACCGCATCGCCTGCGAAGAGCCTCCGCTACCGTGTCGACGTTGCTGCCCATTGCGATGTTGCGGTTGACGATGGCCTTCACAAGCTCCTTGCCAAATTCTTCGCCTGTGGGAGTGACGAACAACGCTTCGTATGTCAGTTCCTTCGCTTTCTGTTTGCTCTCTTCCGGGAGTGACGCCAGAATGTCTTCCACACGCTCATCGAATAAGACGAGAACAAAGCTGATGCCCTCAATAATCTTGGCGATCAGCAAGACGAGACTTGTCATCGCCCGGTGTTCGCCCTGAAGCGCGATCTCCTCCTGTCTCGATCCGACTCTGCCCAGGGCTTGCGCTCCGGCCAAACCATCAATGAAGCTCTTGTTGTTGTCGAGGAATCGCTGAAGCTCGGTCAGGTCACGCTGAATGTTGCGTAGCTTCTCGATCTTGATGGTCGATCCAACACTTCCTAGAACGCCCGGGACGGCCTGCACCGAAATGACGCGAGCGCTCCAGATCGATCGCAAAAGGCGGCTGATGTAGAGTGCAAGTCCCTCGTGTCTCGGACTGGGGCGAACGCTGTCGATCGGACTGCCACCATCCACCACCGCGTTCGCATTGAACTCGGGCTTTCCGCCGTGCTCGATGAAAGTCGAACGAGCTCTCTCCAGAACGTCAGGCTCCGTCACGCTTGCAACCCGCGAGTCCGGAGTCACATCAACGCCCTGTCCACAAGCGACAGCAAGCGCTGTGGCGGCGGTCTCACCGCGCCCGTAAGTGCGAACGAAACGCTTAATGTCACCCTCCAATCCTTCTTCATCCGCAGAAGCGTGTCGCATAAGTGAGGCAAAGATATCGACGAGTCTCCTGCGGCGGATGGTCTGAATGCCGTTTCCGGTCAGGATACCGATCTCGGTGTCGGGGACGTCGAATTGTACTGCCATCTCATTGCCAAAGCCAATCGGGCCACCGTTGGCTCCGAAATCGTCCGTCATCAGTGAGACTTCGGTCGTAGCGCCGTTGAGTTTCAGCCATTGTCCATACTCTGCGAATCTCGTGCTGAGCTGGCTTGCGTCTTGAGGGTTCTTAAGGCGCGCTGAGTCAGGAGCTGTGCAGAAGACTCTGTCTTTGCCGTCGTTGTCGGGGTCAGGTCCGAATGCGAGGAAGTATCCTGGAGGGAAGCGATAAGACCTGTGAGTGTGGTCAAGGTAGCGGGAAGTTGTGTCTGGTGCACCAGGTCCGACTGCTGCAGGTTGATTGTAGGGTGTCACCGCAGTCGACTGCTGCACAGGTGGTGCTGCATTTGGATCTGAAGGAGGGAAGCGAATGTGGAGTATTTGCATGCTCGTCGGGCCGTTTGAGGAGTCAGCCCGGTCGCCATAACCACGAGTGAGCGAAAGATAGAGTCGACACCCAGTGCTGGTGTTTGCGATCAAGGCAAGCTTGCCCGCTTCTGTCGCAGGGATTGGGCTGAGGGATACGAGCTGCACGTCCCGGCCAACAAGGAGCTCGGTACGAGTGTTGAAGTGGCCGGTGCTTTGCAACAGACCTGTGAATGGTCGAGCGAGCGCAAGAGATAGGCCGTCGCGGATCATGTAGATCTTGATCTCGTTGCGATCGCTCAGTGTGTACAGGAAGTTACGAGTATCGTCCACTGCGAGCTGGACAAGAGAGGTCGCTCGTTGCTGTGGTCCAAGGAATTGTGTGATCGCCTTCATCTTGCCAGTATTGATGAACGGCACTCCGGATGCAGTATGACAGATCGACTGGGTCTTGCTGGTGAACCATCGCTCTTCCTGCTGGTATGTAAATTCGTAAATGTCCTCTGTGTAGCTCCCAGCGAAGAAGATTCTGCCGGTCTTCTTGGATCCTTCGATAAATTTGACACCGAGGCCTCGGGTCGGGATTGACATCTTTGTATTATACAGCGCGAGGGTTTTCGCGCCAGTCTCCGTGGATGTGGGTGCGACACCAAGCAGGAGCATCTCGGTCGTAGTAGAAACGACAATCAGATGTGTAATGTTACTGACAAACACGCCGGGTTTGGGCGTGACCAGCTTGATCGTTTCAATCGGGTGTCTGTTCTCCTCGAAACCGATCAAGTCGGGATTAGGCATGGTGTAATCCCAGAGGTAAAGGCAGTTGTCCACCGCAGCCCACGCATGTCCAAGAGGTGCGAAGAATCCGAGCTTCATCGCGACGCTACCCAAGTTGGCCTGCTCCAAGATCCTGGGCGGAAGGTCGTGCCATTTGAGCGGCTGGTATGGGTTCCAAGCAGCATTCTTGGGCAGGTCGTATTCTCCGCTCACGCCCTGGGTGACATAGCTTTCGAGCTCCGGAAAGCGCAGCTCAGCCGCAAGAGTGTCGTTGATCGTTTGCGCTGCCCGTTCGACTTTTGAAACTGTGTTGGTGCTCTGCTGAGCGAGAGCAGGGCCTGGTGGAGGTTGTTGGCGCAATGCCTGTGCGTTCTGAGAGAAGATCGAGGGTGCCGGTGCAGGGGTAGCGAAGTACGCGCCAGGAAGGTTACGCTGGGGCGTCGCTGGGGGCGCGACGGCAGCCATGGTGTGTGGAGGAGGTGTAAGTGCAGCAGGAGTTTGTCGCGACGGTCGAAGGACGTGTGATGGATTGCATTCAGGTGCGCGCTGGCATGGGTGAGGATCGCGTCGAATGTCGTGTTAGATGTGAGGGACGTGTAGGCGGAAAAGGCGAAGCTGTGCCCGCGGTCACAATAGAAGGGCGATGAGGGAGGTCTATTGTCGAGTGAGGTGAGGTTGGCGATCAATTGTTCGCAGCTCTGAAGCGAATGAATGTGAGAAACGGCGCGAAAGCGCGAGCGCGTCCAAGCTCAGCTTTTGACTTCCAGCCTCTCAAGTTCATGATGGAAAGTCGCATTGGTTTAGCACTGCTGTCTGCTGTCTCAAGGAAACAAAGCAACAAACATCTCACACAAAATGTCACAACACCTGCTCAGAATCCCCGCTCTGCGTCAGCTTCCCAGTCGGAATGCTCTCTTCTCACAATGCCGTCGATATGCTGCACCCGCATCAAGCGACCCGCCAGCACCTCCGCTCTTACTCAAACTCCGAACCGATCTCAAGACCGCGATGCGAGCAAAAGACACACCGCGACTGAATGTCTTGCGATCCCTTCTGGCCGAGGTCACCAATGCCGCAAAATCTCCCAATCCGGTAAAGACCGACATGCAGCTCCTGGCAATGCTGAGGAAGCGTCAGGCTGCCGCAAAGGCCGCCAGCGTGGAGTTTAAAGCTGCTGGCAGAGAGGATCTGGTTGAGAAAGAGCAAGGCCAGGTGGACGTTCTTAACGAATACGCTGGCGGCGTCGAGACTATGACGGTGGAGGATGTGAAGGCTGCGATCAAGAGTACTATCGATGAGCTCAAGGCGAAGACGCCCGATCTCAAGGCTGGACCTGTAATGAAGGCCATCTTTGCGCCTGGTGGGAGCTTGGATGGCAAGAATGTTGAAAAGTCCATGGTGCCAGGTATCGTGAAGGAACTTCTTGGTTGAAGCTATTTTCCGCGACAACAAGTGACTACTGGAAACATCCATGTGGCAAGGCATGTCGCCTGACGATGCTCTTGGAGTCTTACGACCACTTCATGGATAGATAGACGGACAAGCTGTCAACAACATGGTTGTTTGACGATCGATCGAAAACTGTACAATATGTATAATTAGAGACCTCCACCGAATACCCTTGTATACCTAAATACATCCGGAGCAATACGTATGAGGGTCTTCGACGATTTCTCATACAGCCCAGGGGAGCAATACTACCCTCATGATAAGCTAGACCCCATCCTCCTTGATCCCTAGACCATTGGCTTGGAAGCGTTATAAACTGGCGTTCGTGAATTTGGTCGTGACCTGCCCGCCCGATCGTTTGCATGACTTCAACTTACACGGGATGCATGTATGTCTTGCTCTACCAATATGTTATGATCGATATCCAAAAAGTAGCATCTCATTGCCGTCTATGCGAGCAAAAGTGAAGGTCGTACTGGGGTTCGAACCCAGGTTCCCGGTATTCTGAGATTGATAAGATGTCTGTTTCAAAAACCAATGTGCTCACCACTACACTATACAACCGTAGATGTTGACATGGGTGTCATTTGAAATTATCACCTTTGCAATGCTGCAGCGACCCGCCAATTCGCATCGTAGCCGAGGCCCAGCGGGCCGGTGTTTAGCAGAGGGCTCGCAGGTTGCTCTCCTTGTCGATAGGTGAGCTGTTACTCGAAGCTGCATAGTTTCCGTTCTTTTGCTTTTGGAGTGTACATATCTGGTCGCATGAGGCACGGCGTTTTGCGCATAGGAGTCCTCGCAGAGCTTTCACCCTTGATCGAGTCACAAAGCCTCGAATACAGCAATACCGACAACTGAGACCTTCCGATTGGAGCGCATTACACAACAAGGTTCGAAACAACTTTACAGTAACCAGCCATGGCTTCGAGAGATGCTCTGAGAGCACTGCGAAGCCTGGCGCGAAGTACACATCTGGGATCTCTGGCGCAACAACAACAACGGCGGGCACTATGCGTGGGATGTCTCACAGGCACTGCACGGCGGGCGACTTCACAATCTTTCAGAAGTTCACGCCTGGAAGCTCTAGCGAAAACTGCCAGGAGAGGGCAGGCTACCATGTCTGAGTATAGAGACCAGCAGTACAGTCCCGAAGGACCGATGGCAGAGTACAATGCTAGGGTAAAGGCTGGAAAACTGCGAGACGACGAACATCAGCGCACCCTTATACAATCGCTGCAAGATTTGCACCAACGACTGGTCAACTACACACCGCCGCGGGTCATACCTCCCACGCTTGAGTCATTGCAGCCGCCCAAGAAGAGTTTCTTCGGCTCATTGTTCGGTGGGAAGCAAGAGGAGAAGGTCCGCATGGATGTTGATGATGATCTACCCAAAGGCCTTTACATGTACGGCGATGTGGGCAGTGGCAAGACGATGCTCATGGATCTGTTTTACGATACCTTGCCAGGAAACATTCACTCAAAGACAAGGATTCACTTTCACAACTTCATGCAAAACGTACACAAGGAGCTGCACAAGATCAAGATGGCAAAGGGGAATGACTTTGACGCCGTTCCGTTTGTTGCCGCAAAGATTGCAAAGGAGTCGTCAGTGCTGTGTTTCGACGAGTTCCAGTGCACAGATGTCGCAGACGCCATGATCCTGCGGCGGCTTATGGAATCGCTGATGGCACACGGTGTCGTGATGGTCACAACGTCAAACAGACACCCAACAGAGCTCTACAAAAACGGCATCCAGCGCGAATCGTTCGTCCCCTGTATCAGGCTCTTGACGAACAGACTCGAAGTTCTCAACCTCGACTCAACAACCGACTACCGAAAAATCCCCCGTCCGCCCTCAGGCGTCTACCATCACCCTCTCGACGCCACAGCGAACCGCCATGCCGAGCACTGGTTTAAGTATCTCGGCGACTTCGAGAATGACCCTCCCCACAAAGCCACACAAACAGTCTGGGGCCGCGACATCGAGGTCCCCCGAGTAAGCGGCACCGCATGCCACTTCACCTTCAACGAGCTGCTAGGTAAAGCGACCGGAGCCGCCGACTACATCGAACTGGTGCGCAGCTACGACGCCTTCATCGTCACCGATGTGCCAGGCATGAATTACCGCTCGCGAGACCTGGCGCGCCGCTTCATCACTTTCATCGATGCCGTGTACGAAGGCCGCGCAAAGCTCGTCCTGACCACGGCCGTGCCGCTCTCACAACTCTTCATGTCGCGCGTCGAAGTCGGCAAAGCTATCGATGAAGCCTCCAAGGCGGGCGACCCGACCGCCAAAGAGGTCAAGGACGAGGGTGCGGACTTGGACGCCAGCATGCGCAGTCTCATGGATGATTTGGGCATGAACATGAGTATGCTCAAGGGCAGCAGTATTTTCTCCGGTGACGAGGAGGCTTTTGCTTTTGCTCGTGCGCTTTCCCGCTTGAGCGAGATGGGCAGCGTGGAGTGGGTTGAGCGCGGAATGGGGCTGGAGAAGGCTGGCGGCAGGAAGGAGCAGGATGATTGGAAGAGGGCGAGGAGTACATGGCGCCAGGACAGCATGTGAGATTGGACGCAATCACCGTGTTATTTGAATAGAGTCGCCATGCTGGGTTGGACATAAAAGAATTGAACCTAGCGTAGACGACAGGAGACGATGATGATTCTGAAGTTTGCCTACAATCGCATCAAGGCAATGCACGACTTCGATCTGAAGCCGCAATAAATCATGTGGACAATCTGCTCGATCGTGTTTCCTTCACATACAGTACATTATCTAACATTCGGTGCAGATCGGACCAGGGTACTTATTCCGTACAACAAACTACATATATGCAAGCCTGGGCGCCTAGTTCGCAGCTTCCTAAAGCGAACAAGCATTTGGCACGATCAATCTGAAGAAATGAGGCAGCAATCTATCCTCGGTGATCTCGCTTCACCTCGTTGTACTGTAATAATCATCGAAATGATGTATTTTTAGGTCTTTTGGTTGCACGATCGCACGACACCAAAAACCAACATCCCATCGATGATCTTTGCATGGACACGTTCACTTTCGGGACAAGCTTCAATCAGTGATCTATGCTGATCTTCAAAGGTGCCACAGATCGTATCGTATAGTATACGATGGAGATGATCGGCAGGGCTTGCCGTCCGCACCTGGGCTATTATTATGCGGTCCGACCGTTTCTGTCACAGAAAAAGGTTACCCTGGTACTTCGCTATTGGACCTATACCACTCGACGGGACGGCATACAACTGACCCACTACTGTACAGTACAGTACGTAGCCGCCGTCCTGTTGCTTGTCCGGTGAGCCAGCCAGCCACATGCGCAAAGCTGCAGCCAATTTGACGCAACTCCCGGGACAGCACTGAGATCGACGAGCCAGCGGGCGCCTCTACCCGGCAACTCCGTCTGCTCGGCTGGACAGGTTTCGAAGCCTAATACGCCGCATTATTGTGTCGCATGGTGGCCCGTTTGGCGTGCAGTGGTAAGTTGGTCTGTAGTTTGGTGTTGGACGTGGGTTTGAGGAGCTTGTGATGGGGCCTCGGAGCGAGTATGCTTTGCATCCTTCAGCAATCCTTCTTGATGAGGGATGAGGATGGCTTGTGTTGGTACGGTCCGAATGCACCCGTGATGGCCAAGGCTGTGCAGTCCTGTCTGTCTGGCTGCTCTCTTGGCGGGACAAGAGACATGGTGGTGTGTTGGTACCTAGGTGAGTCCAGGACGGATGCGAACAGCGTGAGGAATCGCCAACTGCCTCTTCCGGCGGACCCGTCCGATATACATGCAAAGAAGTCACGTACCTTCCATTTCTATTACTTTGCCGTGTTTCCAGGCGTGCGGGTTGCACGGCAGATAGACAGACAGCATGCAACCAACCCATAAGAAGAAGCTCGATCTCCATCGGTACATGTACAAATGTGGCCGGGCCGGCCTGACCCAACAACCAACGATGTGGGCTCGTTGCCCTGCACTCTGCAGTCTGCAGTCTACATTATTCGACCAGGGGTGTTTGTGTGGTGTTCCTCTGCATCCGCACCAATTGGCACGCTTTTGTTGCAGCCGCGGTTGCAGGGTGCTACACGAGTTGTTCGATCGATGCAGTGCACTGTACTACTACTGCGGTCGACGGGAAGGGCGTGGCAGAGGTAGAGCAGCAGCAGCAGCAGCAGGGCGCGACTCGTGGTCTGCTGCAAGAGACAAGATGCGAGCATGGCATCCCCAGGACGCTTCCACTGTGCCACGGGCCGTGTAATCAGACTACCATGCCTACTGTACGCACAAGCCTCATGGCCGTCCGCGGACGGTGCAAGTTGAACTGAACGAGAGGGGCAGGCTTGCGGGAAACAAGACCCTGCTTTGCCATGGTTCCGACCAACTCCAACTGGCCCAAGTCTTGTCTTACTCATCTAACTATCGCTGTGCCTCCCGCCGGCATGTCAAGCCCTTCCTGCGCGTTCTCGGCGCCGTCTGCTTAGTCTTCTGCCGTATGCAGTAAGTTACAGGTAGGTTCGCGGCCTCGCCGTCCAGCACGTGGAGGGTGGTTCCGGCGCTTCTTGGCGCCTCTGTCGCCTTTTGGGCCTGCGATCAGCAACAGGCATCCTTGCCATTGGCTTTTGCACCTCGACAACTCCACGCCACGCCATGCTGTGCGTCGTTGCATGAGCTCCATCGGGGACGCTGTCAGGACTGTCTGCATCGCGTACCGTAGTCCGCTGACGCCAGTCCGCACTAAAGACTCCTCCTGCACAACTAGGAGGCCGAGCCAGGCACTCGGACACACCCTCGCTCTCCCCAACACTTCACCTTAGCACTCTGCCGAAGCATGCACTGCCCATACCATCGACTCTCTCTCCCACCAACAACACTTCAACTAAATGGACGCCGACGCCGGACACGACGCGTCTGACGATGATAGCGACCACAAGATTCCCCTGGACGGCACTGACACCAGCAAGGCAGAGGCAGCTCTCAGGGCCAAACTCTCACGCAAGCGAACCAAAACCGGATGTCTGACATGTCGTAAACGGCGCATCAAATGTGGTGAGGAGCGACCGGTATGCAAAAACTGCATCAAGTCGAAACGCCACTGCGAGGGCTATAGCCAGCGCGTCGTCTTCAGACCTCCGCATTTCGAGTATCGTGCTGCTCCTAATGGAGGAGCCCATATCACTTTCCAGGCTGGACCTATGGCGGCACCGATGCTGCAAATGCAACCGGGTCAGATGCCTTACATGATCGATCCCAGCGTGTACTCGGCACCACAGCCGGATCTATTCATGCCGTACATGCAGCAGCCTAGCAACAATTTTGCGACTCCTCCTGCTCCTCAGATGATGCCGTTCTCTGGATATCTTGTACAGCCGCAACCCGGTCTTATGCAGCAGATGCCAATGAACTTTGTTCAGGCTGTCGGTGGCCAGCAGCAGCACACTCAACCAGTATTCCCGGAACACTTCGCTCCTGTATATGATGCACGGCAACACGGAGTACAGCAGCAACCACAGCCGGCATTTCAGACTCCCTTCCCTCTTACCTATGATAGTCGTCAACAAGAGACTCAACCGCAACCGCAGCCAACGTTCCAGAATCCCTTCACCTCCGCGTACGACGGCCATCAACAAGAGACACAATCGCAACCACAGCCACCGTTCCAGACTCCTCTGACATCACCTCATGATAGCTTGCAGGATGAGACGCAGCAGGAACCGCAATATCAGACACCGCTTACTACCGCTCGTGTCCAACCCATTCCTGCGAGTGCCCAGCCTACGCCAGCCTCACATTTCCAGACAGCACCGCAGGTCCCACAAGCACCCAGTGCAGGTCATCAAGGCGATGTACATCGGTCTTCACTGGCCGGTCATGACCAATCATGGCCTGGTACATCTCTTCCGGACGTTGTGCCTGCATCTCAAGTGCCTACTGCCTCCATCACCCCACCAAGAAAGTACGAGCAAGAGTCAACTCCGATCAGAGCTCAGTCTTGGGCTGCACCCACGTACACGCCTCGACCTGAACTCAGTCACCCCATCGACTATCAACCGCCCGCAGTGACGAGTGCACTGCCTCCGCACAATGCTACGGCAGTTCCCATTTCTGCCGCATTCGTACAGCAACTTCAGCGTCCGTCAGATCCGACCACACCAGAGTTCTATGAGCACGATGCTCAAGTTCCAGGGTCTCAGGAACATTCGCAGTGGCTCGCGGATGCTGCCGTGGAGGTGGTCGACGATGAATACTACGACGTCGACTCCGATGAAGATATGGATATCGATGGCCCGGCGGCTATCGTACAGGATCGAAGAAGGCAGCGTACACTCAACAATGTGCTCATGCGACAGCATTTCGATGTGCAAAATATGCAGATCCGAAGATACGATACGTTCTTGCAGGATAACATGCTCGCACATTATCGGGTCGAGTATCATGCCAACCCACTGAAGAATCCGGCAACTGCTCGTGTCTTTGCGCATTTCATTTCCGCGACTGGGCCAAGTTTGTCCGTCTTCGAGAGACATCCCGTCAACTCTTCTGTGCTCTTTACCGAAGGAAACGTTCCGTTTGCGCAACAAGGACTGTGGACCTATACCATGCCGATGGCTGCACTTCATCATCAAGGACTGTTACATGCCATGCTGGCATTGTCCAGCTTGCACATTGCGAGACTTCAAAATGGCGACACGACACCTTCGATGAAGCATTACGCGTGGGCCTTGAAACGCATCCACGCTTGCGTCGGCTCTCGTGACCGCAAGAAGCGGCTTCGGGTGACCACCATTGCAGCATCCATGCTTCTCGGTTTCTACGAAGTCATGACGGCTGACCACATGAAATGGAACACTCACCTGGCAGGCGCAAAGCAGTTGTTCGTCGAGACAGACTTTGCGGAAATGACCCGACAGTACCGGCAACTGAAGAGGGAGAAGATGGCTCGCGATCAGGTCCAACTTCGCAGGAACTCGATCTCGGCATACTTCAACCGCGAGGAAGACGCTCAGAACCCATTCAACGACGTTGACGAGGCGATGATCAGTACTTTCGTTGGCCGCGAGATTCGATATGAAGGTCATCGAGGATATGTCGAGACTGCGCAGACCAAGATTCCTGAGGAACTCGACCTGAGCAATTTCGAGACTTTGAAAGATCTTTTCTGGTGGTACTGTAAGCAAGACGCTTTCCAGAGTATCGTCAGTGGTAATCCTCTGCTGTAAGTGATGATCTGCTATGCGTGCGTGTGCAGTAAATTTGATGACTGACTTTCAACAGTATGGACTACCACCGATGGGCAGATTGCCCTCCTCGTGCCTCAATGGGCAGGCCAGATGCTGTGTATGGCTCTTCCGACCATCTTGTGCTCTTACTTGGCAGGATCGCAGACTTTGCAGCCAAAGATCGCGTGCGTAAACTCAGACAAATGGCACTCCAAGGCGGCCAATGGGTTCCTGCACCGGGTATGAATATTCCACGGCCACCACCAGGAGCGGGACCTCCATCAGGACCACCTCCTCCGCAAGCTCCACCAGCCTTTTTCGGCATGGCGCCGCCTCCACGATCAAATGTCCAGATGCCGTCTTCGTACAATCCCGTCCATGAAACGCCGACAACCCAGTCTTCAAGATCTCCCGAAGTGCTTGATTTGCAGGTCGCAACAGCTGCAGCTTTGGAGGAATATGGGAAAATTCGCGCCGCTCTACGAGCTTTCGTCGCTGCGCTCAGTGGTGATGCATTCCAGCCCCTGGACGCCGACTGTCACACGCCATTGGATACCCCTTTCGGACCAGCTCTCTTCTACCGCTCATACGACATTGGTTGCCTCTGGGCGATGTACAACATGTGCGAGATTATCGCAATTCGCTCACACCCCCACATGCACCCTGCTGCACACGCTGCCGCAGGCCTAGCAGCCAAAGACACAGCCTTCTACGCAAACGAAATCGGCCGCATCGCAGCCGGCATCGTGCCTGGCCCGGCCAACGAGCCGCTCAACCCGACTCTTGGCTCCTCTCTGTGCGAAAGCTGCATGCCATCGTTCTTCGCTGCCATTCAATACCAGCGGCCCGATCAACGCCACCAGACTGTCATGCGTATCTACGGTATTGCGGTCCGCACGGGCTGGGGCAGCGCTGAACTCATCGGCAAAGGAATCGAGACTTCTTGGGTCAAGGCTGGTGAGATGGGTCGCGGTCCGCCTTATCAAAGAGTCGAGATGCCGCGCTACTCGGACGATCCCAGGCTGAATCGCAGTTGGGAGAGGCAGGCGGCCGAGGATCCTAACGCGAGGCCCGAAGAGATGGATGACAACGATCGTAGGCTAGTGACGGTCAGGCCGAATGCGCGCTTGAACTGGGCCATTGGGGTTATTGGCATGGAGGAGGATGTTACTGGGGGTTAGGTCTTGTCGTCAGTCAGAACTCACTCTTACGAAAATATCTCTTTCGAGTCCTCCTCGTCTATGTCCCACTCGATTTCCATAGTCCGCTTATCGCTACTGAATTTCGTCTTGACGGCGATGCAGAGGTTAACTCAATCATGTAGGTAGCTGGTAGCTGGTGCTCACTCTGACCTCAGGCTTTCCGTATTCGCGTTGGGCCAGACGGTTGGCCGTGCTGCATACTTACTATTAATTGGATGCGATACGATCGCTGGGTCAGATCCTTGTGAGCGTCTGCCCCGCCGTCATCCAACATGTGTTTTCTACAATTTTCCATTCTCCCAATGCAAGTTTCCCTGGTGATCGATTGTGCCCAAATCGTTTCAATCTCCCCAACAGAACTCTCAAGACTTGAGGATGCAATGCAACAAGCACATCATTGTCTCACCCACGGGCATCATATCAGGCCCCACATCGTCATATGCCGTCCGACTTCGAGGTTAGGTCCGAGCAACAAAAGCTCGGCCTCAGGCTGGGCCAGGGCAAAAGAAGATGACCAAGACCCGATTTGAACGGATGACCTTGTGGATGCTCCATGCTGGAATCACACGCGCTACCGCTGCGCCACTCGGCCCCAACGAATTCGTTAAGATTGCAAGTCATGAAAACAAATTCAAGTCTCAAATTTGAGTATGGCTCGTTTCTAGATGGCACGAGATGTCAGCGCATCTAAACAGATATCCGATTAAGCAGATCTCTGCAGCAGAGCTCGGGCTACAATCTCGATCAAACAACACATCAATCGGTGCAGGATTGGGAGAGTTACATGACCCGAAAGATGGTTTTTGGTGCCAATAATCCGGCTGTGCGGACTTGGTCAAAAAACTCTGCGGATTCCTCGTCAACAAGATCAGATCAGATCTTCACACCTATTTCTGGGTCGTTCGTGGTGTGCGTCTGACTAGCAATTGATTGACCGGTAGAACGGTATGCTTACTCTACTAACACTCGGTGATGATTCGATATGTTTGAGGTATTCGTAGTGGGTGTGGTGTAGGATCTGTTTGCTTTCGTCTTGTCTTTCCCTTTTCACGTTCCGCTCGAGGCCGAGCAGGGTTCTGGTGGTTGCTGCTGCTGAGGAACACGGTCTGGAGATGTGGCCAATTGTCCGATAGCAATTCTCCTTGCATTTCGGCTGTTTTTAATATGGTCGTGGTTCGCAGATGGAGTGTAAGTTAAATAACGGGCTTTAGTTTGGCCCATCAGAGATCGAACAAGATTCTGGTCAATGCCACCGAGAGGCCCAGTTTCAGGACACGATAAACGATCCAATAATAGTGCCATTGTGTCTCGACTACCCGCAGACGGTACTTCGATATGTTCGTCCAAGTATAGACGATGGAGGATAATCTTTGGTATCTATGTCGACCCCAACCCTAACCCTCCGATATATCAACGCGGTAGAAAGAGCCTTGAACGAATCGAGTCTGGGATGACCTTCGAGTCTTCAACCTACGACACCACATACATGATTTGCGTCTGGAAGGAGCTTTGGCTCAAACGTACCTGCCTACCTGCTACACTGTGACAGTGCTACAAGTACCGGATAGCAGCGTCCCGACAGAATGGATTGGCATCAGACGAAGCTTCACGGGAACAAGGAGCCGCCACGGAGCAAAACGAACACAAGAGCCGGACGGCCGGTGGGAACACTCGCATTAGGTGGTCGCCGACGTTGAAGCAAGGAATGCAAATGCAAATGTCTTGTCATGGAGTCTAAAGAAAGGAAGATCGAGCAAGCAACACCCTTGCATGCTGCAGACTGCACTGGTGATCAAACGCGAGCACGCCGTTCCAGCCTTCCGGAACGAGGAAACGAAACAGTGGGAAGTTTTGAAGCGACGCCACGTGCTGCCTGGCACGACATTTCCAAGGCTTGAGTCAAGACGCCACATGGACGAGAGAGATGGTGATAACATAATGGAATCGGAAGTGCGAAAGATTGATCATGGTGATGGAAGAGTGGAGTAGAGAGGCTACATCTACCCTACTCAGTAGCGCAACACTGTGGAAGATACGTATTTGCTCGATTCTACTTTTTGGGTATACAACATATCTCTATATCAATATTGAATACCACAAGCTATAGTCAAATTACCTTTCGGCCTTCGGACTTGCCAATCATCGATCACCATTATCATTTCCATGTCCATGTCTGCTTAAGCGAGGCATGTTCCCCTATCCCCATCACAATAATAATATTCCTCGCACAAGAAACGTTGGCGCAAAAGTTACGACTCACGCTACGCCTAAGGCCAATAGTCGTTTTCCCACACCCGGCCTACAACACGTGTCGACTCGCCGGTTTGGATAACTCGCTCGCGGTGAACGGCTCGTCGTGTGCTGCCAGCGCCGCACCAGCGAGCGGTAGTCAATAATGGCGATACTGCTATGCTCGCTATTGGTCTTGCGGCGTCGGCAGCAGACGACGAAGAGCGACAGCGTACATGTACAAAGTAAGTAGTGTACTCCTCGCCTCTGCTTAGGGTTTGCTGGTCTTGCTGGCCTGAATCGTTGCATGCTCCTCCGAGCCCTCCCTGACTCTGCCCTGAGATCTGCCCTGAATCTGCGTCCACTGCCGGCCGCGGCACTACCACTGCCATACGACCTCGACGACCCCTGCTGCATGGACTATGTCGCAACTGGCCCGCTCCCATACTGGAAGAGCCTCTTTCTCCTCTGACATCCATCATATCGACACTCATCATACCACTCACCTCAGTCTTAGCACTCACCACCAGCAGCTTTACCCGAACCACACTCACCTATCTCAACCTCTCCCGCCTATATCGCCTGTGTCCCCGCTGCTGCCCTCTGAAGCCTTCCACCCGCATCCTGCCTACAACCATGCCGGCGACGAATTAGTACCTGCCAGCCCTTACGTTTCGCCAATCATGTCGCGTACTCCCAGCGTCGCCGCCTCCGACCGCTATTCTGCTGTGTCCGGTGTCACAGGCTACTGGCCACAGAACCCCGACAATGTCACCCCAGCCGCCGCCTATGTTGCGCCGTTTGGTGCCGTGCAAGTAGTCAATGAGAACAAAATTGCCAGACGGTCTTCCGATGCTAGCGACTTTCAAGATGCTGTGCCGGGCGATGCGCAATTTGCTCCCGACGCTCTAGCGTTGATCAACCATTTCCTCGATCAGTTACTCTACAGCATTCTATCCACCGCGAGATCGACGAACCTACATGCGCTACGTCCCGCAGTCACTGAAGTCCTGAGACACCGCTTGGCCAAAGAAGCCGTTGCCAACGCAGACGAAGAGCTGCAGGAGTTGCTCGCCGGCGGCGAAGAGGAGGAAGAGAACCATGCGCTGTCGCGCGCATTTTCAAGAGACGGCAATTCAAAATGGGACCTCGAGCTGGTCTGGAAGCGCACCCGATTGCGCGTCATGGTCTACATGCGCCTTGGCGAAATGGAAGACGACGACGAAGAGCGCTTTGTGAGAGAGCAGGAACTCTTCTCGGGCCGCGAAATGGATAGTCGTCGCTTCTCTTCTAGCTCAGGCCTCGTCAGCTGGTCTGCGGCCATCTTCCTTACTTCCGTCTTGGAGTATGTAGCGGAGCAGTCGTTGAAAGCTGCCGGTGCTGCAGTATATGCGCGCGCTCGTCGCACAAATGCTGCAAGACCAGCTGGTTCCGCTCCGCAGCAAATCAGAGTGGAAGACTATGATGTCGAAAAGTTGGCATTGGATACTCGTCTGGGAAGACTGTGGCGGACATGGCGCAAAAGTCAACGGCCAATGACTCCCAGTCACCGTACCTTGGGCTCGAGATCCAGCTTCACAAGAGATCGAACTACATCACTTTCTGCATTGCGAGGTATTGGTGCGGGTCATTCCAGAGATGGTTCCACGAGTGCTGAGGAGCAGTCGCGCCTTGCAAGACAGCAATATATTCGCGGAATGGGAGGCCCAATGTACGACGACACGGAGCTCGAATACCCCGAGCACGTCCTTGCCTCTAACATCCCCCTACCCATGAAAGATGCCAAACGCGACATCGACGAGATTGAGGTGCCTGGCCTGGCCACATGGACTGAAGAAGACATGGAAAAGCCAGTCCAGTCGATTCCAGCGAGACGAAACAGTTTTACTTCACCCACGACGGAGAATTTCTCAGCTGCGGCAAAGTCTAGTTATTTCCCGATCGGCAATTCGAAGCCCTCACTTGTCCGTCAAAGGTCAAAGTCTGTACCAAATCCCATGCGCACGCCCAAATTCGAGATGCCGGGCGC